>WBZS01000025.1_pt1 | contig 383203 bp, 329 predicted proteins | sample 5204201 | NCBI WGS metagenome assembly WBZS01 (sample SAMN12344357, study PRJNA552823) | activated sludge metagenome | biome: Activated sludge suspended growth; feature: Nitrification reactor; material: Wastewater; isolation source: activated sludge from nitrification reactor of wastewater... | reverse complement strand
CGATGTCGGTTCGTCACATCCTGGGGCTGGAGAAGGTCCCAAGGGTTCGGCTGTTCGCCGATTAAAGTGGCACGTGAACTGGGTTCAGAACGTCGCAAGACAGTTCGGTCCCTATCTGTGATGGGCGCTAGTAAATTGAAAGGACATGACCTTAGTACGAGAGGACCGGGTCGTACACACCGCTGGTGTATCTGTTGTGCCGCCAGGTGCAGTGCAGAGTAGCTATGTGTGGCCAGGATAAACGCTGAAAGCATCTAAGCGTGAAACCTTCCTTAAGATGAGTTTACTTTTAAGGGTCGTCGAAGACTACGACGTTGATAGGCTACAGGTGTAAAGGTGGTAACATCAAAGCCGAGTAGTACTAATTGCCCGTTAGCTTTATTTTTTTATTTTTCTTCGGATCAATAAATAACAACAAATTACTCTGTCAAACTTCTTATCCCAATATGTCACCTTATTATTGTCACTAGCTTTCAGCTAATCCGACAAACCGTCTTATGGTGGTTTTGCCGAGGGTGTTCACCTCTTCCCATACCGAACAGAGAAGTTAAGCCCCTCATGGCCGATGGTACTACACAAAAATGTGGGAGAGTAGGTAGCTGCCATATTCATTTAAGCCTTTCAGTTTATACTGAGAGGCTTTTTTATTTTACAAACTCACACATCATTAACCGGGATAACAATATGTCCAAAACGAAGATTACAGTAAACAACAACGGATCATTGAAGATTGAAGGCGAATTTGAAATAACAGACCGGAATGGAACGGTGTATAAGCTGGCCGGAAGAGAAACCATTTCCCTTTGCCGTTGCGGGCTTTCTAAAAACAAACCATTTTGTGATGGTTCTCACAAAGGTGTTTTTGAACACGAGGCCGTGGCATTTGATCTTCCGCCCAAGAAACCGCTGGCTTAATGCGGGTCATTTTTTTCATGCCTCATCGTGTATTCTATCCTCCTGTCGGGTATGAACCATATAGATGCCACCAAAACATAGATCCCGAATCCAATGTAGGGATGAACAAAACTCGACCCGATACCAACCAGGTAAAGAATAGTGGAAATAATTCCTTTCCGGTCACTTCCGATTGCTTTTGCCAGGGTTGAATCTTTGCCATGGATACCCGAGAGGGAATGGGCCAGGAAATAATAAGCAATGCTTGCCATAAACAAAATCACACCGTACAATACAACCGGCCATGTGGCAAAATGATTTTCCCCCACCCAAGCTGTGGCAAAGGGCACCAAAGAAAGCCAGAATAATAGATGAATATTCAGCCATAATACGGAGCCGGTTACTTTATGCGCCGCATGCAGCATGTGATGATGGTTGTTCCAGTAAATACCAACGAATACAAAGCTCAGAACATAGCTGATGAATATGGGCAGTAATGGCTTCAGGTCTTCCAGGCTATGACCGTGCGGCACTTTCATCTCCAGTACCATAATGGTAATGATAATGGCAAGTACACCATCGCTGAATGCTTCCAATCTTCCTTTTCCCATAAACTGAATAAAATTGTGTTTGTAATATAAATAACTGCACAAAAAAATCCCTCCGGTTACCGGAAGGATTTTATAAACGAGGTTATTTGTTCAGATTAATAGTCCCTGCTGTAACCGCCGCCACCGCCACGGTTTCCGCCGCCATAACCACCACGACCTCCTCCGCCGCCGCGGTTGCCACCATAGCCACCACCGCCGCTGCGTTTTTTGTAACCGCCTTCACCCTGGGGGCGTGGCTGTGATTCATTAACGATCAGCTTTCTTCCCTGTACTTCAGTTTCGTTCAGGTTGGCAATGGCAGTTTTAGCTGCTTCATCATCTTCCATCTCAACAAAACCAAAGCCCTTGCTGCGGCCGTTCATTTTGTCTTTCAGAATTTTTGCGCTGGATACGCTGCCATACTGGGTGAAAAGGTTCATTAAATCATCATCAGTCATTGACCAACTAAGATTTCCAACATAAATGTTCATTGTAAAACTTTTTGATAAAAAAATTAAATAATACTATAATGACTTAGCTGTAACAATGAACTGAACCTGACTTTAAATAAAGTTACTTCAGCCAATAGCAAAAAACTAAAACCATTAATAGCTATAAAGATAGGGGGTTTTCTGATTAATAGAATATTTTTTTAAACTTTTACCCTGCCCGGACCGGGGAAATTTCCCGGAACAGCTGATTTACAGGGGTTTTACCGTAAAACTACGATGCAGCCGCTGGCGGACGTGCCACCCGCAATAAAAAACGCCCGGCATAGCCAGGCGTTTCCAGTATTGTCTATTGGTGAATTATTCAGCCACCACTTCAAAATCAACTTCCGCTTCATTTCCGTTGCTGAAATCGATTTTAGCTTTGTACGTACCCAATTCTTTTACTTCATCAACGATGGAGATGCGGCGACGGTCAATTTCATACCCTTTCTGGTCACGTATTGCCCGGGCGATCTGAACGGCAGTAACACTACCGAATATCTTTCCGCTGGTACCGGTTTTTGCACCGATCTTCAGCGTGCCGTCTTTTAAAACAGCAATTACGCTGTTTAACTCAGCCATCAGCTTCGCTTCTTTTTTAGCCTGCTGCTTCTTTTTCTCTTCCATCATTTTGATGTTGGAAGGGCTGGCTTCCACCGCAAATTTCTGGGGAATGAGGTAGTTGCGGCCGTACCCGTTCTTTACAGTTACCAGTTCGTTGGCACCACCTAAATTATTTACGTCCTGTATTAATATTACCTGCATGATTTTGCATTTTTACCCAACCTCGTATTACCGAAGCTTTCTCTGCCAGCGGGCGGATTAGGGTGGTTAAAAAATTATTTTAAAAGATCTGTAACGTAAGGCAGAATAGCCATCTGGCGTGCTTTCTTAACAGCATCACCCACTTTGCGCTGGAACTTCAGTGAGTTACCAGTAATACGGCGGGGAAGCAATCTACCTTGTTCGTTGATGAATTTTTTCAGAAATTCTGCATCCTTATAATCGATATAATGGATACCCATTTTTTTAAAGCGGCAGTATTTCTTCGGACGTTTCTCCTGCTTAATGGCAGTGAGGTATTTGATTTCATTCTTTGCCATGATTATGCCTCCGCTTTTTCAGTTTCTGAATGTTTTACGCCACTTCTCTTTTTTGCATTGTACTCAACGGCGTATTTGTCGAGTGCAGTGAACATGTGACGCATCTGTGACTCGTCACGTAAAAGTTGAATTTTCAACTTTTCATTGAAGCTGGATGGCGCTGAATACTCCATTACCCAGTACAAACCGGTTGTTTTTTTGGCAATGGGATAGGCCAGTGATTTCAGTCCCCAGGGATTGGTGTGCACCACCTCACCTCCGTTTTCCTTAACGAGGTCGGCGTATTTTTTCTGAGCGGCTTTGAATTCCTCCTCAGACAGCACAGGGGTAAAAATCACCATCAATTCGTAGTTGTTCATTTCCCTGATTGATTTTTGCCCGCCTTGCGGCAGACAGGTTAAAAATGTTGTTTAAAATCCGTTTTTTGAACGGGCAGCAAAGGTAGGGCATTATACCCTAAATATGAAGAATTCAGCAGCGAAAACTCTGTCTTTTTTGCTTTATCCCCCAAGCCGGGGCTGGCAACCCGGATAATTTTACAACTCATTCATTTCCATACAAAAAGAGCTATCAGCGTACCAGCCTGTAAACCGGGTACCGGTTATGGCCAGGCTCATAATAAGGGGAATTTTTATATATGAAATCCAATTGGGCAGAACCATTGGCAGCGAACTTTGAATCGGCTGCTTTCTTTTCTTCCAGTTTTACCTTTAACGCCGGATCTTTTTTCAACACTTCTGCCGCCAGGTCTTCCCAGCGATAATCGCTGTAACCTTCTTTTTGCTGCAATACCGCATCAAAAAAATTCCAGGCAAAGAAACTGTCATCACCGGTTGGTTCCAGCATCTCCAGTAAATAACGGTTCGCTATCTGATTCATCGGGATATAATAATCTCCTTTGAGGAATTTTACTTTCTGCTGCATACTGGTTGTCTTTACCCCTGAATTCCGGTGATGCTTTTCATAAGGTCTCTGTGCCGACCGGTAATCATCAATACGGTATGCTTCCACTTCGATCAAAGTATCGTTTGCAAATTGTTTCATTGCTACATGGTTGATCTTAAGCAAACCGATCACATCTGCCCATCCCTGCGGAATAATGTAGGCTTTGGGTGCTGTTATAATATCCGCTTCTTTGAATGTATTGAAGAATTTTATCTGCTTTGTGAAAGGCTTGCTCCGGTCGTAATACATTCTGTTCAGCCCGGTGGCATCACTTGGTTTAAAATTCTGCTCATAACCTTTGAATGTTACAAAAGAATTCTTCGTGGTGTCCAATGACCAGCGGAGCGGGAAAGATGTTTCAGCAACAATTTCTGCTCTTGCTTTATTCCGTTGGATAATCAGTTCCGTTGCATTGGCAGAAGAGCGTTCAATCACTGTCTGCATAAATGCATAGGTCGAACGCACCCTGTCTTTGAACGGCTTCAACATATGCGTTTCCGGAACAAAACCAATGGTCTGGAACAGCGCTGCGTAACCAGACGAATAGCGGGGAGGATCATAGAACATCACCATTCCCCTGTCAGGGCTGGCCGTCTCAAAACTCACATAGGGTACCATATCCCAGTTTTTTTCACTCATGCCTTTGTACAATTGCGGTTCAAAACTGTCCCGCAGCCATCCGCCAAGAGTAGTTCCCAGCTTATCGTATTGAGAAGTGAGTAATGTCATCGTATGCTGGTAATCGGCCCCGTCACTCACATGATTGTCGATCAGTATATCCGGGTTCAGCCAATGAAACAACTGCGCAAATGACCTGGCTTCCTTACTGTCGCACTTCGTGAAATCCCTGTTCAGGTCAAGGTTCTGTGCATTACCACGGAAACCATACTCCAGCGGTCCGTTTTGATTAGCCCTTGAATAGGATCCCCGGTTCAAACATCCCCCGATATTATACACGGGAATAAATGCCAGCGCTACATTATCCGGCAACTTTAGTTTTTTGGAAACAATATCCCTCACCAGCATCATGCTGGCATCAATGCCATCCGGTTCGCCGGGATGAATGCCATTGTTAATGAGGATCACCGCTTTGTTCTGCCTGTGCCATTGGGCTGCATCAAACTTTCCGTCATTACTTACCAGCACCAGGTGCAATGGATAGCCTGCATCGGTCATTCCCATTTCTTTTACCAACACCTGCAGCGATGCTTTGTCTAAGCTTTTATACCACTCAACGGCTTCAAAGTAAGTGGCACTTTCCATGCCATTGCTTTTTTCAAAGCGGCATTGCTGGGCATTGCTGTTGATTGTAAAAAAGATGAATACCGAAAAGATGAGCAGTGTTCTCATGCAGTTTAAATTTTTGTCAAGCTACAATAATTTGAACGGACAGAAACACCGCTGATAAAAAAGAACGGTTGTTATTTAATGATTACGAAAGACTGACGGATCACTTCCGTGCGGTCGCTGATCTTAATAAAATAGCGGCCGGCGGAAAGCTGACCCAGGTTGAGTTCGATCATTACCTGGCCGGGGGGTACCGGTTGTTGCAGGATGATTCTTCCCGACAGGTCTGTGATCGTCATACTCCCTTTTTCAACCAGTGAATGCGGCAGTTTGATGGTGAGTTTTTCCCGGGCCGGGTTGGGATAAACCAATGCACTGGAGAAATTACCGCTGGAACGCACCGCGGCGATCTTGCTGTAGGTGTACCGGCTATCAATGTCCACCATTTTCAAACGGTAGTAAATAAAACCGGATTCGGGCAGCTGATCATCATTGAATGAATAGTTGGCAAGGTTGCGGCCTTCCACAGAACCGATCTTGTAAAAATTACTTCCGTCCGTGCTTCGTTCCACTTCATATTCTTTGAACCTTGTTTCATAGGTGGCATACCATTTCAGGAATACCGATCCGCTGTTCTTCTGTGCAGTAAAATCGATGATGGTAACCGGAAGCACACCCGTGCATTGCCAAACCAGTGCTACATATTCGGGATGATCAACGTAGGGGTTCCGGTTGTTTTGCTGGGAGTATACCAGGTCATTCCGGTTCGATTCTTTGATATCAACAGGATCAAGGTTATGCCAGGCATACATCATCTGCAGGTAAGAAAGCTGGAAGGAAGGATAAAGTCCTCCCCCGGTTGTGCCATCGGCCACGGTTGACAGGCCGGTAGCACCATTCAAGGAAACCCAGTTTGAGAGTTCATTCTGGTACCGGGTAAGAATGTAAAAATATCCCCTGGCTATATCTCCTTTCACGCCATCATGTGGCTCAAATGCCGAAGGAGCGGAAACACCGGGATAATTTGAAACACCAATCTTATCCAGCACCGGATTGGGTGGCATGGGGTAACCCGGGTATGCACCGGCCGTTGGAAATTGGTAACTGGTACTACCAACCGTTGAATAAGGTATATTCCCCCGGTTGCCGTTTATTTTGGAATCGGTTGGCCTAACCACAAAAAGATCTGCTTCGGTTGGCTGTTGGTACGAAGAACCCGAGAGTTTAAACCAGCTTCTCGGGAACGTATGTTCTTTGTTCCAGCATCCGCCTTCTGAACCCGGCGTGGTGCCGCCGCAAAATCCACCCGATGGATTTTGGGATGAATTAAATGTAAATGGTTCCGGGCCGGTTGGGTTGTTGGAGTAAATATCCCAGATGATGGAACTAAGCCCATCATCACTGCGGGTGGTATCTACTATAGGCATTTGTACATCATCAATGTTGCTGTACGATAAACTCAGCTGACCGGCTGTAATGATATTGCGCAAGCCGGTTTTTAAATTCTGGCAGGTAAGCCCGTTTACGGCATCATAGTAGCCGGCAGGAGGGCCTCCGTTGGTGGTGGTGGCAGTGCCATTCAGGCTGGTGGTATTGTAATAAGGTTCTCCTGTACAATTCGAATTGGCAGAGAAAATAAAAACATGATAGGTAGTGCTTCCGTTCAGCCCGGTTATCACAAAGGAAGTACTGCTGGTATACGCCACAATCTTATCGGGACCGATCACCTGGCCGGGAGTGTATGCTGTTCCGTCAACCGGTGTAAAACTCAGGGCTGCATTCTGGCTGTAAACAACCAGGTAACGGTTTGCCGAAAGTTCGGGGGTAAAACTACCTGTGATGGTGGTTCCGCCCGGAGTTAGTATTAAACCCGAAGGCGGGTCTGCCGGCGTTACACAAGGCGGGTAAGGCTGTGTGGTAGCCGAACCCGATAATGGATTTAAAACCTGGTAGGCTGGTCCGCCACTGCAGGAAACATTATTATAAGCAAATACAAAATAATAATAGAGCGTGTTTGCAGCAAGTCCGTTATCCGTGAAAGAGGTGGTGGCGGCATTATCAACAACAACGCCGCTTCCAAATGCCTGTCCGATTGTATAGGTGCTGCCATCAACCGGTGTTGCACCCAATGTGGGCGACTGGCTTCTTACCGTGAGGTAACCACCAGCTGCCGGAGCAGCAGGGGTAAATGCAACCTGCATGGAATTGATGGCAGGGGTTAAAACAAGATTGGTGGGTTGATTGGTGGGCGCCACACAGGCTCCTCCACCTTCGGAAATACTGATATCGTCCAGTGCAATGCGGTCTCTGGAACCCGAACCGCCGGCAATAGCCCAATATATCCACCTCACTTGTACCACGGCCTGGTTTTCGGCAGCAGCGGGAAGCTGTTCACTATAACTTTGCGAATGACCATTGGCCTGTCCGGCACTGCTGTATGTAGACGTGGTGCCGATATCAATAAAATTACCAGTGGTGCCGATCCGGTATTGAAGAGCCACGCTGTTGTCCCAGGAGGGCTGCTGCAGGATCAGCCGGATGGTCCATTGTATCTGGATATTTGTTTTACCGGTGGTGTTGATTGCCACCACCCAGGCTCCTGCCGATTGAGAACTGGAAGCCAGCTCACTTACTCCATTTGTTCCTTCGTCTTTCCATCCACCCGAAGTGGATGTTGCGGTGTTAGGCAGATCTCCGTTTGCCGGGGCCAGGGTACGGGTAGTAGGGATGGCCCCCGAAGTAGTGCCAAACCGATGAGCCGCCATACCCGTGGGTAAAGTGGTTCCGGTGGTTTGATTGGTGAAACTGAACGGAAGATTTTGAGCCGCCGGGTTGGTTTGGGAAAAGCCATAATGAACGGTCATCAGCAAGATCAGTATGGTCGCAATTTGTTTCATCATAATACCCCGGAACGGCCGGTAAAAATAAGAATTAGTTGGTTGAAAAAGACGCGGTACTTATCAACAAAAAAGCCCGTCAATGTTGAATTGACAGGCCCTTTATGAAATATAATGATGGCTTATTTAGCCTGTGCATTCACACGCTTAGCCAGCTTGCTTTTCAGGTTCGCCGCTTTGTTCTTGTGGATGGTGCCACGCTTTGCCAGTTTATCGATCATAGAAGCAACTTTAGGCAGATCGGCAGCAGCAGTCTTCTTATCGGCGGCTTTTAAGTCGCGGATGGCGTTACGGGTGGTTTTACCGTAGTAACGGTTGCGTTCGTTACGTTTCCTGCTCTGGCGTACGTCTTTTTTGGTTGCTGAATGGTTTGCCATTTAAATTTATTTTTTGGGCTGCAAAGATAGGGGAATCCATGTAAAATTCCGGTCTGAATGGGCAAGAATTTTTAAATCAACGGCCCATTTGCTTAAATTACCCTCAAAATAAGGTATGAACCGGTATTTTCTGCTGTTTTTGCACACCGCATCACTGGTATTGCTGGGCTTTGGCTGGGTACTGGATATCCTCCAGATCGACATCAGCTTCCACCTCTTTGCCGACATCAATCTGTTCAATGAAAAACGAAGCGTACTCAGCCTGCTGAACAGGTTGTGGACCGACAAAAGCTACTGGCCTTTCACGCTTATCTTTTTGTTCGGTATTATAATTCCCATCCTCAAATCCATCCTGCTGTATTATATCATCCTGGTAAGGGATCACCATACCCGGTGGCGCCACCTGGTAAACGCCATCAGTAAATGGGCGATGGCCGATGTGTTTGCCATCAGCATCTTTGTTGCCTTCCTGGGGGCCAACTCGATGCAGAACACCCGGGCCATCCTGGAGCCAGGGTTTTATTATTTTTCCGGCTACGTGATCATAAGTGGCATCGTTGCCATGCTTTGCCGAAAATTGCCGGACAATTCCGCTGCACAAACCGCCTAATTCACCGATATTTGCAGCCTGATTGATCGCAGATTCTACATCAATAATTTTCTCAGTACCATGAAGGATTTCCAGTACATCACCAGTTCTCATCCCGGCTATATCGAAGGTTTGTATAACGATTTTGTGAAAGACCCCGCCAGCGTGGATACGGATATGCGCAAATTTTTTGAAGGCTTCGACTTTGCTGTTGCCAACGGTGCCGCTGGTGCCGTTAATGGCAGTGCTTCTTCCAACGGGGCCGCCTCGGGGGTTGACTGGCTGAATGAGATCCGGGCATACCGCCTTATACTCCGTTACCGCAACAAAGGACACCTGCTGGCCGATACCAACCCCATCCGCAAGCGCAAAGACAGGGGCGCCAACCTGGAACCTTCTTCATTCGGTTTTACAGAAGCCGATATGGATAAGCAGTTCCATGCCGGGCAACTGATCGGGCTGGGCGCCACTTCATTGCGGAATATCATCGAGCATCTGAAGAAATGTTATACCGGTCACCTTGGTGTTGAATTCAAATATGTGGGTGACAAAGAAAAAACCGACTGGCTCACCAAAGCCGTTGAAAAATCGATGCTGGAACCGGTTCCTCTTAACCAGAAAAAACGCATCCTTCAGAAACTCAATGAAGGGGTGATGTTTGAAAAATTCCTGCACACCAAATACATTGGCCAGAAACGTTTCTCACTGGAAGGTGGCGAAACCGCCATTGCTGCCCTGGATGCCATGATCAATACTTCCGCCAACAACAGCGTGGAAGAAGTGGTGATCGGCATGGCCCACCGCGGACGCCTGAATGTGCTGGCGAACATCATGGGCAAAACCTACGAACAGATCTTCAGCGAATTTGAAGGATCCAGCCTGCCCGATACCACCATGGGCAGCGGCGACGTGAAATACCACCTGGGTTTTGGCAGTGATGTGCAAACCGCCGACGGAAAATCCATTCACCTGAAACTAAGTCCCAACCCATCTCACCTGGAAGCCGTTGACCCGGTGGTGATCGGTTTTGCAAGAAGCAAGGCGGACATACTTTATAACAGCGATTACGATAAAATACTCCCGATACTCATTCATGGTGATGCATCCGTAGCCGGACAGGGCGTAGTGTATGAAGTGCTGCAGATGAGCGGACTGAAAGGCTATTATACCGGAGGAACCATTCACTTTGTGATCAACAACCAGATCGGGTTCACCACCGACTTTGATGATGCCAGGACGGCCGATTACTGTACCAGCATTGCTGCCATGGTGCAGGCGCCGGTATTTCACGTAAATGGCGATGATGCCGAAGCCGTGGTGAAAGCAAGCCAGATCGCCACGCTGTACCGCCAGCAATTCAACAGCGATATCTTCATCGACATGGTTTGCTATCGCCGGCATGGCCACAACGAAGGTGACGAACCAAAGTTCACGCAGCCGCAGTTGTATTCGGTTATTGAAAAACACCTCAATCCAAGAGAAGTTTATACACAATATTTAATAGAGAATGGCGAACCCGCCGCTCAGGCGCTCGCCAAAGAAATGGAACAAAAATTCCTGGCCGACCTGCAGGAAAGGCTGGATGAAGTAAAACAAAATCCATTGCCCTATACCTACCAGCCACCCGAACTGGTTTGGAAAAGCCTGCGCCGGGCAAAAGCGGAAGACTTTGATGCTTCCCCGGTAACAGCCATCAAGGCCGAAGAGTTCAAACTGCTTTTTGACGGCATGATGAAATGGCCGGCCGATTTCAAACCCCTGCGCAAAGTGGAAAAACTCATCCAGGATAAAATAAAATTATTCAGTGATGAAAAGAAAGTGGATTGGGCTACCGCAGAACTGATGGCCTACGGAAGTTTACTGGTGGAAGGAAAGGACGTACGCATGAGCGGACAGGATGTGAAGCGGGGAACCTTCAGTCACCGCCACGCCGTGATCTACGACGAGAATACCAATAAAGGATACAACCGGCTCAATCATTTCACCGAACAACAGGCTCCGTTCAGGATATACAACTCCTTATTGAGTGAATATGCGGTGCTGGGTTTTGAATACGGTTATGCCATGGCCAACCCCAATGCTCTCGTAATATGGGAAGCCCAGTTCGGTGATTTTTGCAACGGCGCTCAAACCATCATCGACCAGTTCATTGCCGCTGCTGAAACAAAATGGCAGAGAATGAACGGGGTGGTGATGTTATTGCCGCATGGATACGAGGGGCAGGGACCTGAACACAGCAGTGCAAGAATGGAACGCTTCCTGCAGATGTGCGCTGAGTTAAATTTTGTGGTGACGGATGTTACCACGGCAGCCAACTTCTTTCATTTGTTAAGAAGGCAGCTGGCATGGCCATTCCGTAAACCACTGGTGAACTTTTCACCTAAAGCAAATCTTCGCCATGTAGGCAGCTACAGCAGCATCGATGAATTCACCAGCGGTGGGTTTAAAGAAGTGATTGATGATAATGTGCCTGATCCTGCATCGGTGAAAAAAGTATTGCTCTGCAGCGGTAAGGTTTATTTTGATCTGGCAGAACGCAAACAAAAAGACAACCGCACGGATGTTGCCATCATCCGCCTGGAACAGATACATCCACTACCCCAGAAACAACTGGATGCATTGTACAAGAAGTACAGCAAAGCCATCTGGTACTGGGTGCAGGAGGAGCCGCTCAATATGGGCGCTGCCACGTTCTTACGGATGAATGCGAAGAACATCAACTTCTATATCATCAGCCGCCAGCCAAGTGCCGCCACGGCCACGGGTTATGGTAAGATTCATGCCAAGGAGCAGGCACAGATCGTGGATACGGCGTTCAGCATTTAAACGGCAATGATGCTGTTGTTCACCACGGCAAATGCTTTTTCTTTTTTGCCGGGCTTTACCAGGTAAGTGCCGGTGAATTTTCCAAAGGCCGGCAGCACGGCATATTTCTCCGTAAAATAAAAACAGGGGAACCGCAGGGATTGCTTGCCCATTCCTGAAATGGTTACGGCCGGGTGAAGATGCCCGCTGAAGATAAATTCATCTTCCGTAGCTGCTGAGTAATCTTCAATATGATGTACAAAACTGATATTATTCTTCTGCCAGGTTTTTAAGGCGATGTCTATCCGGGCTCTTTGGTACCATGCTTCTGCAACGATATCATGATTCCCTTTTACGAGTAAAAAATCAACATGCGGAAAATCATTGCGCCACTTCAGGAACCAGTCGTGTTCTTTATTCTCGATGCTGTGAAAGAGATCACCCACGATCACCAGTTGGCTGGGTTTAAAGAACTGGATGCTGTCTACCAGCCGCTGCATGTCTTCTTTAGTAACAGAAGCAGGGATGGGGATCCCGCTTTTGCGGAAGTGGCCTGTTTTGCCGATGTGCAGGTCAGACAGGATGAGTATCTTCTCCTGCTCCCAGAAAACAGTCCTGCTGCCATGCAGGATGAAATCGTTATTGCTGACTGTATGTTTTATTAATGCCGGCATCAGCTGTGTTCGGTTTCCAATTGTGATTGCATTCTCCGTACCCGGTCTTCCAGTTGTTCCGAACTCATGTTCTCCCGCATGCTGTCCACCTTCAGCGGGAAACAAAAGGGGGTGAGTTGCTGCGGCCAGGTGATGATGATATTGCTTCGCTGTATCCGTTGCAGCATGTCTCTTAACCTGGCTTCCTCCATCTGCTGGTCGAATACTTCGGTATAAGCCTGCTTCAGTAAAATATTATCCGGTTCATACTCAGCAAATACTTTGAACAACAGTGAGGCAGATGATTGCAGGTGCCTCGCTTTTTGTTTCTCTCCCGGCAATCCCTGGAAAATCAGCCCGCCGATCACGGCGATGTCCCGGAATTTTCGTTTTGCCATTTCGGTGCTGTTCACGCTTCGCTGAATGTCCTCAAACAGGTTCTCTTCACTGAACAGTTCATACACGTTGCTGTCGTCAACCGGAATGGGCTGATCGCTCAGCAGTTCAAACCCATAGTCATTCATGGCAAAGGAAAAGGTAATGGGCATGATGCGGCTGATGCGGTAAGCAAGAATGGCTGCCATGGCTTCATGCACCAGCCTGCCTTCAAAAGGATATACAAAGAGATGGAACCCGTCTTTTGTTTCGATGTGTTCAACCAGCAGTTCATTTTCCCGGGGTACCCGGCTAAGCTCATTTTGCAAATGAAAGAGCGGTTGCAATACCTGCAATTCCTCAATATTGTTTTTTTGCTGGCTGGTATCCAGTGCCTGGCGTAATTTTTTTCCCATGTTGGAACTGAGGCTCATCCGCCCGCCCATCCAGCTGGGGATGATGCTTTTTTTGGAATTCGATTTTTTCACGATCACCGTCATGTCTTTGATCATCACCAGTTCTAAATTTCGACCGGCAATGGTGAACGAATCACCGGGATCCAGCCTGGAAATAAAATATTCCTCAATCATGCCGATATACCCCCCGCTCATGAATTTCACTTTCAGCATGGCATCGCTTACAATGGTGCCGATGTGCATACGATGGCGCATGGCCATGCGGCGGCTGTTGATCTTGTACAATCCATCGGGCATCACCTCCACCTTTTTATATTCATCGTATTGATTCAATGCTTTTCCGCCGGCCGTGATGTGCAGTAATATTCCGGCATATTCGTCTTTCGTCAGTTCGCTGAAGCAAAACGTGCTTCTCACTTCTTCAAAAACAGCATCAGGATAGAAACCATCACCTACCGCCAGGGTACACAGGTATTGTATCAGCACATCATAGCAAAGCGTCATCGGTTGCTTGCTTTCAATGAAATTTTCACCGGTGGCCTTTTTCAGGGCGGCGGCTTCCACGAGTTCAAGGCTGTGAGTAGGAAGAAAATAAATTTTACTTGTTGCATCCGGGCTATGCCCGCTTCTCCCGGCTCTTTGCAGGAACCGGGCCACGCCTTTCGGCGAACCCACCTGTATCACCGTTTCCACCGGGCGGAAATCAACACCCAGGTCGAGGCTGGCGGTACAAACAACTGCCTTCAGTTTGCCGGTATGTAAATTATCTTCCACCCATAACCGCAGCTCCTGTTCAATGCTTCCGTGATGGAGCGCAACAGCGCCGGCCAGTTCAGGCGCAGCATTCAACAGGGTTTGATACCACATCTCCGTCATGCCCCGGGTGTTGATAAAGATCAGCGTTGTTTTGCTTTGCTCAATGATGGGAATCACTTTGTGTACCAGCTTTATTCCCAGGTGCCCGGCCCAGGGATATTTTTCGATCTCATCCGGAATGATGGATTGAATGTGCGTGTGCTTATGAAGATGGGCTTTTACAATTACGCCCTCTTTTTTTAATGGAGATAGTAAAACATCCTTTGCCTCATCCAGGTTACCGATGGTGGCGGAAATTCCCCATACCGAGCATCGAGTATTGTATAAGGCATATTGACTATTGATAATTCTGCTTACTGCCAGTTCTGTTTGCACCCCCCTCTTGCTTCCCAGCAATTCATGCCATTCATCCACGGCAATTATTTTAAGTGATCTGAACAGCTCCGGGTTGTTCTTCTGCGCCAATAACAAATGCAGGCTCTCCGGCGTGATAATAAGTACTTCCGGCATATTGCGCTTCTGCCGTTCCCGTTCCTTTACTTCTGTATCACCGTTGCGGATTCCCACCTGCCAACTCATTCCTAATTCTGTGATCGCTTCCTGCATCGCCCGGGCAATGTCTTTCGCCAGTGCACGCAGGGGTGTGATCCACAAAAGCTGTAACCCGTTATTCTTTTTATTTTGAAAATCTGTTGGATGCCGGTTGATGAACTGTATTAATGAACCAAGAAAAACCGAATAGGTTTTTCCGCAACCGGTGGGGGCATTCACCAGTCCGCTCTCCTGATCATGGATGTGCTGCCATGCCTGCTCCTGGAATGCAAAAGGTTTCCGCTGGTTTTGGGCCAGCCAGCCGGAAATGATCTTATACCCGGGAGTTTGAATGAGGTGCATGGACTGCAAATCTATCATTTTGAAGGGCTATTTCCGTATTGCCGGCAGGCTCTATTTGCTTATTTTTGCAGCCTCGAAAAATCAAGTGAAATATGTTTAATTCGTTAAGTGAAAAATTAGAAGCGGCGTTTAAGAATATTAAAGGCCAGGCCAGGATCAACGAGCTCAATATTGCCAATACCGTTAAAGACATCCGCCGTGCCCTGGTGGATGCCGACGTGAACTATAAAATTGCCAAGGAATTCACCGATAAGATCAAGGAAAAAGCCCTCGGCGAAAAAGTGCTGAATGCGGTTAGTCCGGGCCAGCAAATGGTGAAGATTGTACAGGACGAGCTGACCGAACTGATGGGCGGCACTGAAAGTGAGTTCAACGTAAATGGCAACCCGGCCATCATTTTAGTGGCGGGCCTGCAGGGTAGCGGTAAAACCACCTTCAGCGGCAAGCTGGCCAATTACCTCAAAACAAAGAAAGGCAAATCTCCCCTGCTGGTAGCTGCCGATATCTATCGTCCTGCAGCGATCGACCAGCTCGAAGTGCTGGGCGGACAAATCGACGTGGCGGTGTACAGCGAACGGGAAAATAAAGATGCTGTTTCTATTGCACAGAATGCGATCAAAGAAGCAAGATCGAAAAATAAAAATGTGATCATCATCGATACCGCCGGCCGCCTGGCCGTGGATGAAGTGATGATGACCGAAGTGGCCAATATCAAAGCGGCCATCAATCCACAGGAGATATTATTTGTGGTGGACAGCATGACCGGCCAGGACGCCGTGAATACAGCCGCGGCCTTTAATGAACGCCTTGATTTCAGCGGCGTGGTATTGACCAAACTGGATGGTGATACAAGAGGTGGTGCGGCGCTTTCCATCAAGTACACGGTCAACAAACCCATCAAGTTTGCCAGCAGTGGTGAAAAAATGGATACCCTGGATGTATTCTACCCCGAACGGATGGCACAGCGTATCCTCGGCATGGGTGATATTGTGAGCCTGGTGGAGAAGGCACAGGAGCAATTTGATGAGGCCGAAGCCAGGAAACTGGAAAAGAAGATCCGGAAGAACCAGTTTGACTTTGAAGATTTTAAAACCCAGCTCCAGCAGATCAAAAAAATGGGCAACCTGAAAGACCTGATGGGCATGATACCCGGTGTGGGCAAACAGATTAAAGACCTCGACGTGAACGACGATTCATTCAAAGGCATCGAAGCCATGATCAACTCCATGACCCTGCAGGAACGCCGCAATCCCGACATCATCAACCCCGGCCGCAAAGCACGCATTGCCAAAGGTGCCGGCAAAGACATTGCCGAACTCAATGCCTTCCTCAAGCAATTCGAACAGATGAAGGGCATGATGAAGATGATGAACAAAATGCCGATGGGCCGCATGCCCGGCATGATGGGGAAACGGTAAGATGCCGTCAGTATGTTTCCGTATCAGGGCATTACCCGGCAACGGGTTCCTTCTTGATGGGTAGTTTTCCACGCCCCTTTGTCTTCCTGAATTATAAGCTTACTTTAGGGTTAGGTAATAGCCAGCCTTCCCCAGGGATTCCTGCTACGACTGCTGTTCATTCATCAGAAATCTCACTCTCATTTTTCCAACACAGCCCTGCGCTGTAATTGATGTACCGGTTGCCGGGTGCAGCCATCAAACAATATTTTTATGGACAAAGTAATCATCCGTGGTTTTAAAAGAGAACAGCTGAGCGACCAGGAAAAAGAACTGGCCAAACAAAGCAAGCTTGAGCTGAAAGGTTCTTACCAGTTCAGTTCGGCAAGAAGCATTTCGCAGCAACATGAGCTGAAGTTTGAAAAAGACGACATGCTCGAGTTTGTGTTCGAAGATGAAACCACCTGGACGGGCGACCCCGGTATCCTGTACGATCTTTTTCCGGCTTCTTCCAAACAGAAGCGGGCGGCCAACGAAACCTTTGAAGTGCCGATGTACCTGCATACTGATGACGCCAGCCGGGGATTGCTGGGCGACGTGGCCCTGAAAGTGCTGAACGTGTTCTCCAAAAAGGCAGTCACTTCCAAAGTAAAAGACATAGCTGCCAACCTGGAAAAGAAAGTGCTGAACAACCTGGTGGGCCTGTACCAGGTGCATCCCGATTTCAGCCTGAGCAAAGCCAATGTAAAAGCATCCGACAAACCCTATCTTCTGTTCATACACGGAACCAATTCATCCACCGCCGGATCCTTTGCAGAGATACAGGGATCTGAACTCTGGCGTTATATGCAGAGCACTTATGGAGTTAATATCCTGGGACTTCAGCATGAAAGCATGACCAAGAGCCCGATTCAGAACGTGATTGACCTGCTGAACGAATTGCCTTCGAAGTGTACCCTTCACATCATTACACATTCCCGTGGCGGATTGGTGGGCGATGTGCTGGCCCGTTTCTGCAACGACAACCCCGGCTTTACCAAACTGGAAATGGACTACCTGGCAAAAACGCAGCGAACAGATGATATGGCCGGTATTGCAAAACTGCAGAAGATCGTTTCATCCAAAAAGATCATCATCGAAAAATTCATCCGGGTAGCCTGCCCGGCCTATGGTACCACCATACTGTCAACGCGGCTTGATCATTTCCTCAACATCAGCATGAACCTGCTGGGCCTTTCGCTGGGGCCTGCCGGGAAATTAATAGCCGCCGAATTCAGGGACCTGCTGGCAGCTGCCGTAAACGTGAAAAATGACCCGGGCGAATTGCCGGGACTGGAAGCAATGAATCCTGATTCGGCATTCCTGAAAGTACTCAACAACCCCGGCACCAGCATCAATGGTTCGCTGGCCGTGATCTCGGGCAACTGCGGCATGAAGCTGAACCTGAAAGCACTGCTCGTGATTGCCAGTAAATTATTTTACCTGCGTGATAACGACCTGGTGGTGGATACAAAGTCGATGTACTGCGGAAGCAGGCGCAACATCCCCATCCAGTATTTTTTTGATGAAGGTGCCGAAGTGGATCATGTACATTATTTCAAGAATAAAAAAACACAGGATGCATTACTCTATGCCATCCGGGCCACCACGGCTTCCATACCCAACTTCAGCAGTTATGAGCAATCGGTGGAAGCAACACTCAACCGCAATGCCCTGCTGAAACTGGATGGAGGTGAAGTGTTCAGCGATAAAGTAGATGGCAGGAAAGCCATTGTGATCCTGTTGCCGGGCATCATGGGATCCAACCTGGAAAAAGACGGAAATAAAATATGGATCAACTATTTCCGCTTCCTCGCCGGCGAACTGTCCAGGCTGGATATAGCCAAACAGAATATTAAAGCCACTTCCCTGATTAAAACCTCGTATAAAAAACTGGTGGATCATTTACGGGAAAAAGAAAAATACGATGTGGTTACATTTCCATTCGACTGGCGCCTGCCGCTTGCCGATGCAGCGGCACAGCTTAATGCCGCGGTGGAAAATTACCTGAAACTGAAAGTGCCCATCAAAATCGTCGGTCATTCCATGGGGGGCGTGGTTACCCGTGATTTCATCCTGAATCACCCGGCTACCTGGAAAAAACTGAATGCGTCTAAAGACTTTAAATTGTTATTCCTGGGGGCGCCGCTCGGGGGTTCATTCCGCATACCCTATGTGCTGGCGGGAAAAGATTCCATCATCAACCAGCTCAGTAAGATCGACCTGGTGCATACCAAGAAGGAACTGCTGGATATGTTCCGGAAATATCCCGGGTTGCTGGGCCTGCTGCCCATTGCCAAAGACCCCTGGGATATGGCCGATGAAAATACCTGGATCAGCATGCGGAATGCTTCTGCATCCGACTGGAGCATTCCCGATAAAAAAGACCTGCAGTTCTTCGGCGCCTACCGCGATAAAGTACTGCAGCAGATGAGCCAGGTAGATATGAACAACGTGGTGTACATCGCCGGTAAAGACGATGCAACTATTTGTGGTTTTGAGATCAATAATAACCTGCCCGGCGAAAAAATTGTTTTCAAAAGTACTTCCGAAGGCGACCAGTCGGTTACCTGGGATACCGGCATTCCGCCGCAGGTGAACCAGGAAACGGGACTGTATTTTGTAAACGTATCACACGGCGCACTGGCGAATGAACCGGATATTTTCAACGGCATTTCAGAAATACTTAAAAACGGAAAAACAGAATTGCTGAACCGCAACCGGCCCGTGTCAAGGGGCGCCGCCATTGTTGATGCCGTGGAAGAAGAAACATACGATGCCGGTGAAGCCGGACTTGAAAATGTATTACTGGGAATACGGCCCAAAAAGACAAGCAGCGAGCGGGGAAGCATCCCGATAAAAATTACAGTAAGCAATGGTGATCTTTTTTACCGCAAGTATCCCATCCTGGTGGGGCATTTCATTAACGACGGCATCACCAGTGCAGAAAAAGTGATCGACAACTACACCGGTAACCAGCTCAGCCAGCGTCACCGGCTCAACATGTATCCCGGTAAAACCGGCACCAACGAAGTGTTCCTGAATTTCAAAGAAGAATTCAGCGGGGCGGTGGTGATTGGCCTGGGTGAACCGGGAAGATTGAGTGCCTTTCAACTTACCGAAACAGTGGAAATGGGTGCTGTGCGTTACATGCTTGAATTAAACAAGATCCGGAAAACCGCTTCGGCCGGTTACCTCCCCGCTGAAACAGGCATTTCGGTATTGCTGATCGGTGGTGGATATGGCGGCCTGTCCATCGAAAGTTCGGTTCGTGCCATCATTCACGGTGTGCACAATGCCAACGCCAAAATTGAAAGCATGGATCATGATTCCATTCAAACGATCGGGCATATTGAGATTGTGGAATTGTACGACGACCGCTGCCTGCAATGCCTGTATGCACTCACCCTGATGGAAACAGAAGAAGACAATTCGTTCCGTATCCGGCTGCCGGAAAAAAAGTTCAGGGAACTGCCCGGCGCCCGTACCCGGATACCGGTGGAAGAGGAGAGCGACTGGTGGAGCCGCATATCGGTTGCGATGAAAGAGAAAGAAGAAGACGATGATGATACCGTGCTTCGCTTTTCCATTGGTACCGGCAGGGCGCGGGAAGAGCAGCGTGATCTGCCCACCTCGCCGGATATCATCAACAACATGGTGGAGGAAATGTCGATTGACAATAAATGGGATGCCGGTATCGCAAAATCAGTATTTGAACTGCTCATCCCCAACGATTTCAAAGACGAGATCAAGAAACAGGCAAATACCCTTTGGGTGGTGGATACGGCCTCCGCATCCTATCCCTGGGAATTGCTGCAGGACAGTGTGAACAATGCCCGTCCCATCTGCTGCAATGCCGGTATGATACGGCAACTGCAAACGGGTGACTACAATGTAAAACCAAATGATGTAGCTGATAAACGGGCGCTGGTGATCGGCGACCCCGACCTGAACAACTACCCGCTTGCAAAACAACTGCCCGGTGCATTCCGGGAAGCCAGGATGGTGGCATCGCTGCTGGATGAATATGGATACGATATGCCGAATAACTGTTTCAACAAATCCTCTTCTCAGATCATCAAAGCGCTGTTCCGGGACGATTACAAAATTATTCACCTGGCGGGGCATGGCGTATTTAATAAACGGAATCCCAAAGCCTCGGGTATGCTCATCGGCAATGGCATATTTCTGAGCCCGAAAGAGATCAGCCAGATGAGCAAGGTTCCCGAGCTGGTATTTGTAAACTGCTGTTTCCTGGGCGGGGTGGATGCCGAAGCCGAAGAACTGACAAAGAACCGGTATAAGCTGGCGGCCAATATCGGCACGCAGCTGATACGCATGGGTGTAAAAGTGGTGATTGCTGCCGGCTGGGCCGTTGATGATACCGCCGCCCTGTATTTCACCGGGGTGTTTTATAAGGAGATGCTGGCAGGCTCAAATTTCGGCGACGCCATCCGGGAAGCCCGGTTGCGTACATTCCGCATGTATCCCGATACCAATACCTGGGGTGCTTATCAATGTTACGGCGACCCGTTCTTTAAACTGCGTGACATAAAAAAAGCAGGAGCCGACAAACCCTACCTGATTGCCAAACAGGCCGAGATTGACCTGGGCAACCTCATCAAAAGGGCCGATACAAAATGGGCCAATGTTAAGTGGCTGGAAGATGAGATTATCCGCATCGGGAAAAAAGTGGACACCGATGGAATACGCACGGCCGGCATCACCGAAAAAGAAGCCCTGGCCTATGCCGAATGCAACAACTACGAAGCGGCCATGCATTCCTTTGAAAAATTACTGTGTATGGAGCAGGCAGATTTTTCAGTAAAGACACTGGAAAAATACTGTAACATCAGGGCCAAGCTTTGTGTGAAGAACTGGCAATTGGGTAAAGACCGTAAGCAACAGGCCGCCATCATGGAAAATGTACTCAGGGACCTTCACCTGCTGGTTAAAATAAGTTCTACTGCAGAACGCTATACCCTGCTGGGCAGCGCCTATAAACGACTGGCCATGATTACAACCGAGGCCAGGAAGAAAACCAGCGTGCTGCAGGAAGCTGCCTGGTACTACCAGCAAGCCTACCGCTCCGCAGTAAGCGTTAATAAAGTATACCTGCTTACCGCCTGGATAGATATTGAGAACATCCTGGTGCTGGCCGGCAAACACAAATGGGGATCAACCACTGCAAAAAAATATGCACTCCCCACAGTTCGGTCTTTAAAAGAGCAGATTAATTCGTTGATGAAAGACGATCCGGGCGCCAATGAAATGAGCGAATTCTGGCGCCGGGTACGGTATGCCGATGCGTACCGTTGTCTCTGGTTGCTGGAAGGAAGCAACTCCCGGGAGCATAATGAATCCAGCCTCGTGGAAAACTATGCCCGGGTATGGGATGTGGCCGGGTCGCAAAGCAAAAAAGCGGGGGAACTGGAGCACCTGGACTTTCTGAAAGAAACCTATTCCGCCCTTGTTAAAGCCCCCCGGATCACCCGGGTTCTTACTAAAATAAAGAACGACCTGAAGAACTATCTGAAATGATGGTTCCGGCCGGGCCGGGCATTTATTTATAGCATCTTATAAACCCGGGTTACCGGCATGGCAGCCGGATTGTGGATTTTAAATATTTGGCAATTAGGCCGTTGCTTTTTATCTTCGTTGACCTTTTTTAAGGAGAAACCCTATTTTATAACAACCAAAAATTTCTATTTATGGCTGTAAAAATGAGACTGCAGAGGCATGGCTCAAAGAAAAGACCCTTTTACTTCATCGTCGTAGCAGATGGCAGAAGCCCACGTGACGGTAAATTCATTCAAAAATTAGGTACGTACAATCCACTGACCGTTCCGGCTACTATCCAGATCGATCGTCAGAAGGCATTGGACTGGCTGCAAAAAGGTGCTCAACCCACCGATACTGTACGCCGGATCCTGTCTTTCAAAGGTGTGTTGTACCTGAAGCATTTACTTCGTGGTGTTGGCCTTGGCTTATTTGATGAAGCCGCTGCAATGGAAAAGTTCACCAAATGGACCAGTGAGCATGATGCACACGTTGCAAAACGTCAGAGTTCTCACAAGAAGTCCAGGACCGACCGTCGCGGCGACAAACCCTTTGTGAAAAAGGTTGCTGCAAAAACAGAGGCGCCTGCTTCCGAATCAGTAGAAGCACCATCTGAAGAAACGAAAACAGAAGAATAAAACCTCTGTTGAAAAATTCTTTAAGTCCTGGTTTAGTGCCGGGACTTTTTTTTGCTGTAATCTTAAACGAGCAAAAGAAGAAAAAGAGATGAACATATTTGCAGCTTTTTCTTTTCTTCTCTTAGCTTACTATCTTGCATGCTCAATGACTCAATACTTCAAAATAGGAAAGCTGGCTGCCAGTACCGGGTTAAAAGGTGAGCTTGTTTTACAGCATAACCTCGGCGCCAAAACATCCTTCAAAGGACTGGAGGCCATCTTCATTGAAGAGAAGAAGAATAATTTTATTCCCTATTTCATCCAGTCGGCAAAAATCCGCAGTGAGAATGAAACAGTCATTAAACTCGAAGGCGTGGATGTGATGGAAGCCGCCCGTAAACTAACCCCCAAAGAGGCATGGCTTACGGAAGATGATTTTAAAAAGTTTGCATCAAAATCACCCACTGTTTCACTGCTTGGGTTTATGATGATCGATGATGAGGATAATATCATCGGCGAAATCATTGAAGTGATTGAACAGCCCCACCAGGTGCTTTGCACGGTGTTGTTTGAAGGGAAAGAAGCGCTGATACCCATTCATGAAGACAGCCTGGATAAGATTGACAAGAAGAACCGGAAGGTATATGTAACTCTGCCCGACGGGTTGCTGGATATATACCGCTGATATAAACCTGTAAGGGTTTGACGATTTAAATACTGAAGGCACTGCAGGGAAACCGTACCGGTTTAACAGCATTGCCTTTTCAACGTGATTTGAATGATGGATGAGCACTCCCCAACGCATCATAGCACATTTCGACCTGGATTCATTTTTTGTTTCGGTGGAGATACTGAATAACCCTTCCCTGAAAGGTAAGCCCGTGATCGTTGGCGGAAGGGAGCGGGGCGTGGTGGCCGCCTGCAGCTATGAAGCCAGGAAGTTTGGCATTCATTCGGGCATGCCCTCCAAAAAAGCCCTGCAGCTTTGCCCCCACCTTATTGTGTCCAACAGTTCCCGGGCCGATTACAGTCGTTACAGCCGCTGGGTAACACAGATCATCGCCGCCAAAGCACCATTGTTTGAAAAGGCATCGGTGGATGAATTCTATATAGACCTCACCGGCATGGAAAAATTCTTCAACCCCCTGCAATGGACCATCAGCCTGCGGCAGGAGATCATTGACGAAACAAAGCTTCCTATTTCATTCGGACTGGCCAGTAATAAGATGATGGCCAAAATTGCCACCAATGAAGCCAAGCCGAATGGGTACCTGCAGATTCCTTTTGGAAAAGAAAAGGAGTTCCTGGCGCCTTTAACGGTGGATAAGATACCCGGCGTGGGCGATCATACCTACGAAATATTGAAATCGATGGGCATCAAAACAATCCGGGATGTGAGTGAATGTACACCCCAGGAACTGGAAGACCGCCTAGGCAAATGGGGCGCCGACCTGTGGCAGAAGAGCCAGGGCATCCACCTGGGGGAAGTAAGCCAGTACCACGAAGCAAAATCAGTTTCCTCGGAAAATACATTTGAGGAAAATAAATCCGACATAGCATTTTTAAAAAGTGAACTGGTCCGCCTCACCGAAAAGATCGCTTTCGAACTGCGCCAGGATGGTAAAGTGGCCGGCTGTGTGGCCGTAAAGATCCGCTACCCGGATTTTGAAACTGTTTCCCGGCAAACCACCATCCCTTATACATCGGCTGATGATGAATTTATACCCGTGGTGAAGGAACTGTTTGATAAGCTGTACCGGAGAGGCGAACCGGTGCGCCTGCTGGGTGTGCGGCTGAGCGAGCTCACAAACGATGCCATCCAGACCAACCTCTTTGATGATGTGGAACGAAAGACCGATCTGTATAAAGCCATCGATAATGTTAAAAACCGTTTTGGTAAGAATTTGTTGACAAGGGCTTCATCAAATAAGAAAATAAGGAAGTAATTTTATGGTCTTTCTTCACTTAAAATTGTAATCATTATGAGCCTGCGTTTAGGGGATGTTGCTCCCAACTTTAAAGCAAAAACTACTGAAGGAGAAATTGATTTTTACGAGTACCTGGGTACCGGGTGGGGAATCCTGTTCTCTCACCCCGCTGACTATACACCGGTATGCACCACTGAACTGGGAAGAACTGCCCTGCTCAAAGAAGAATTTGCCAAACGGAATGTAAAAGTTCTTGCTGTAAGTGTTGATCCGCTCGACAAGCACCTGGGCTGGCGCAGCGACATCAATGAAACACAGAATTGTTCGGTTGATTTTCCCATCATCGCCGATGAAAGCAGGGAAGTGGCGAATTTGTACGATATGATTCACCCCAATGCTTCCGAAACATTTACAGTACGTTCACTGTTCATCATCGGGCCTGATAAAAAAGTAAAACTCATGATCACCTACCCGGCATCCACCGGCCGTAACTTTTACGAAGTGCTGCGGGTGATTGATTCGCTGCAACTGACCGCCAGCTACAGTGTGGCCACACCGGCCGACTGGAAGCATGGCGAAGATGTGATTGTGGTACCTGCGGTAAGTACAGAAGATGCCCTGAAGAAATTTGAAAAAGGAATAAACATCATCAAGCCTTACCTGCGCTATACGCCGCAGCCCAACCTGAACTAAGCAGCTGCGATATTCATACACCTAACCTGTAAGGCTTTTTAAAACCTTACAGGTTTTTTTTCAGCTGCTGCAGCAAAGCCCTGATGTCTTTTGGAAGTTCGGCCTGCAGGTCGGTTTCTTTTCCATCGGCACCGGTGAATTTTAGTCTCCACGAATGCAGGGCCAGCCTGTTCAGCATGGGCCTTTCTTCTTCATCGTGCCGGCTGAGTTTGAATTTCTTTTTAATGGAAGAAAGCAAAATAGGTTTGCCGTCGCCATACAGCTCATCACAGGCAAGCGGGTGGCCCATGTTTTTGCAATGTACCCGTATCTGGTGGGTGCGGCCGGTATGCAATTGAAACTGTACAAGCGAAAAAGTTTTATGATCTTCCAGCACTTCATAGTCCGTTACCGATGGTTTTCCCTTGCGGTGAACCACCATCAGGCCTTTCTGAACGGGGTGTTCGCTGATGGGTGCATCCATCGTTCCTTTCTTTTCAGCCGGTGAACCATGTACCAGGCCGAGGTAATATTTTTCAATCCTTCTTTCTTCAAACAGGCGGGAAAAGTATTTATGGGCGACCTCGGTTTTTGCAAAGAGGATGATGCCGCTGGTGTCTTTATCCAGGCGATGAACGGTATAAATACTTCCGTATTTTGCCAGCAGCCTGTCTTTCAGGGAAGGTTCAGTTTGCTCCCGGTCGGGGATGGATAACAAACCGGCGGGTTTATTCACCGCCACGTATGCATCGTTTTCAAAGATGATCTCAGGAGGCAGTTTTTTCACTCGGTTTTCTTTTTGATGCATTCATGTATTTCAGCAGCCGGATCTCTTTTTCACTCAGGTGACGCCACTTGCCCCGTTCCACATTCTTCTTGGTAAGGTTGGCATACATCACCCGGTCGAGGCCCTTTACATCGTACCCCAGGTGTTCAAAGATGCGGCGAACGATGCGGTTGCGCCCGCTGTGCAGTTCAATGCCGATGATGGACTTGTCCTTGCTGTCGGCATAGGCCAGGCTGTCAACAAAAATGGGTCCGTCTTCCAGTTTTAATCCTTTCAGTATTTTATCAAAATCAGATTTGGCCAGTGGCTTATCCAGTTTGGCTTCATAGATCTTGGTGATCTCGTAACTGGGATGTGATAATTTCTGTGTGAGATCGCCATCGTTGGTCAGCAGCAGTACACCCGAGGTGTTTCTGTCGAGCCGGCCGATGGGGTACACCCGTTCACTGGTAGCTGCTTTGATGAGTTGCAGCACCGTTTTTCGTCCCTGTGGATCGTCGGTAGTGGTCAGGTAATCTTTCGGCTTGTTCAGCAGGATGTAAACCAGATTCTTCGTTACAAATAATTTCTTTCCGTTAAAAACCACTTCATCGGTATGCAGTACTTTATAACCGGGTTCTGTGCTTACTTTCCCGTTTACCTTTACCTTGCCTGCCGTAATCAACGCTACAGCATCCCGGCGGGAACAAACACCGCAATGGGCCAGGTATTTGTTAAGGGGCATGACGGTTGTTGGGTTTGAGGCCTGGGGTTTGAGGTTTGAGGTTTGAAGTTTGTGGGTTGAAGTTTGTGGGTTGTCTTTTGACGAAGCCGTTTTTTTACCAGCAGTTGCCGGCGGTACGCCGCGTTTGGCATTCCGGGCTTCAAACTCCTCTTTTTTCTTTTTTTCAAAAAAAGCGGCCCTTTCTTTTTTGATTTTTTTCTTTTCCTGGCGGAATGCTTCTTTTACAACGCTGTTCTTTTTTTTACCAACAAATTTCTGGAAAGGCGACTGACTCATGGTTGAATGTGATTTACTGTTGTTACAACAGGGATGAGCGGCGAAGATAGCTGATTTATCTGGTCCGAGGTCCTTGTCTGACCATCACAAAACCTGCAAAAGAATCATTTCTTATTCGCCAGTTGTCCGCAGGCTGCATCAATGTCCTTGCCCCGGCTCCGGCGCAGGCGGACATTCACCCGGTGGCTGGCCAGGTAATTGGTGAACTGCTGGGTTTTGTCTTCATCCGGTTTCATGAAGCTGGCATTGTCGATGGGGTTGTACTCAATCACATTGATGAGGTGGGTGGGAATGCGCCGGTAGATTTTGATCAGGTCGTTGGCGTCTTCCAGTGAATCATTCACGTCTTTGAATAAAATGTATTCCAGGGTGATGTCATTCTTTGTCTGGTCGTAAAAATAATTCAGGGCGTCAATCAATACTTCAATATTATTGCTTTCATTGATCGGCATAATGGCATCCCGTTTTGCATCGCTGGCAGCGTGTAAAGAAAGTGCCAGGTTGAACCGCACTTTGTCATCGCCCAGCTGCCTGATCTGTTTGGCCACGCCGGCCGTAGAAACAGTGATCCGCTTCGGACTCATGGCCATGGCATCGGTAGCCGTGATGCGGTCAATGGCCTGCAGCACATTTTTATAATTCAGCAGGGGCTCCCCCATGCCCATGAATACGATGTTGGAAAGTTTGGTGTTGTATACTTTTTCACTCTGCTCGTTCAGTAATGCCACCTGGTCGTAGATCTCGTCAAAATGAAGGTTGCGTTTCCGGTCCATATACCCCGTGGCGCAGAACTTACAGCTGAGGCTGCATCCGATCTGGGAAGATACGCAGGCGGTTTGCCTTTTTTCGGTGGGGATCAGCACGCCTTCAATAAAGTGCCCGTCGAAGGTTCTGAATCTCGATTTTACAGTGCCGTCGCTGCTTACCTGGTTGGTATCCACGGTAATGGCAGGCAAGGAGAAATTTTCCGCCAGTTTCAGCCGCAGTTCTTTGGAAAGATTGCTCATTTCGTCAAAACTCCTCACGTTCTTCTTCCATATCCATTCATAGGTTTGAATGGCCCGGAATTTTTTATCGCCGATCGATTCAAAATACTCCTTCATTTCAGGCAGGGTCAGCGTTCGTATGTTCTTTACTTCGGTCATGCCGCAAAGGTACTTGGTATTTTTTTGTTGTTGCTAACAATGATAAGCGGGTTGGTCAGCCCGTATTTTCCGCCGGTTTCTTTGCCCGTTCGTCAAACACGATCAATATGGTTGTTCAAAAATTTGTAGCTTCCGTAATTAATACGGTTCCATGCGTAAATACCTTTCTTTACTGCTCATCCTGTGCTATTCCTGCAGCAGCTGTAACTCAGCCACCCGGGATACCGGTACCGATACACCGGCCGACTCGGTGCGTACGGTAAAAAGCGGGCTCAATTATCCCTGGGAGATATTGTGGGGTAAAGACGATCATATCTGGATGACGGAACGGGGAGGCCGGATCAGCAAACTGGATCCTAAGACCGGCAATACGGTTTTCTCCGCTTCCATTTCCGAAGTGGTGAGCCGGGGCGAAGGAGGCTTGCTGGGCATGGCGCAGCATCCCGATTTTTTGAGCAATGGATTGTTTTACGTGGTATATAATTACCGCAACGGCGGCGAGTACCTGGAAAAGCTCGTGCAGATGAAATACGCAAACGGAATGATACAGCCGGTGAAAACAATCCTCGATAATATTCCAGCCGCCAATTTTCATAACGGGTCAAGATTATTAATTGCCGGCGCCGATCCAAAATTATTTATGACCACCGGCGATGCTACTGTTCAACCGAATGCCCAGAATAGTTCATCGGTTTCGGGAAAAGTACTCCGTTTTAACCTCGATGGAAGCATCCCGGCCGATAATCCTTTTCCTCAATCACCGGTATGGAGTTTTGGTCACCGTAACCAGCAGGGGCTGGTACAGGTGAACGGCATCTTGTATGCCAGCGAGCATGGCCCCAATATTGAAGACGAAGTAAACATCATTGAAAAGAAACGTAACTATGGCTGGCCCAATGTGAACGGCCCCTGCGACCAGGTGGATGAAATGCCTTTCTGTACCACTGCCAGTGTGAAAGAGCCCATCTGGAGCAGCGGCAGCAGTACCATTGCTGTCTGCGGCCTCGATTATTACAATGGCCATAAAATCCCGGCCTGGACAAACTGCCTCCTTATGCTCACGCTAAAAGACGCCAGTTTACGGGCACTCAGGTTGAGTGCCGATGGGAAAAGCATCAGCAGCCAGCAGACTTATTTCAAAAACCGCTTTGGCCGCCTGCGTGATCTCTGTATCTCGCCGGCCGGCAATGTGTACATATGCACCAGCAACGGAAGTAATGGGGATTTGCTGTTGGAGATTTCTAAACTATAGCCTCTATATTTGTGTGAAGCAACAGTATGCGCCCGCCATGGTTCTTGTTAGCACGAACCATGACAAAAGCAGCACCCATAAACACAAACTATGCAAACAGTCTACGTAATTGACGCCGTTCGTACCGCCATTGGAAAATACGGGGGCGCACTCAGCGGGGTGAGGCCGGATGACCTGCTGGCCCATGTGATTAAAACGCTCATCAGCCGCAACTCCAGTATCGATGTGCATGCTATTGAAGATGTGATTGCCGGCGCCGCCAACCAGAGCGGAGAAGACAACCGCAACGTGGCACGCATGGCAGCATTACTGGCCGGCTTACCCAATACCGTTGCCGGAAATACTGTGAACCGCCTTTGTGCAAGTGGGTTGCAGGCCATCATGGATGCAGCACGTACTATTGCCTGCGGCGATGGAGACCTGGTGATTGCCTGCGGTGTGGAAAGTATGAGCCGGGCGCCCTTTGTGATGCCCAAAAGCACCAGCGCTTTTGCCCGGGATCCCCAGGTGGCAGATACCACGCTGGGCTGGCGCTTTGTGAATAAACGGCTTGCAGAAATGTATTATCCCTACACCATGGGCGAAACTGCCGAGAACGTAGCCAAACGCTGGAACATCAGTCGACACGCCCAGGACGAATTTGCGCTGGAAAGCCAGCGTAAATACGAAAAGGCACATACTGAAAATAAATGGCGGGATGAAATTGCTCCCATACAGGTACAGATAGACAAAGAAGTGTTTGATTTTGATAAGGATGAACATCCCCGCCTGTCGAGCCTTGAAAAATTAAAACTGCTGAAACCTGCTTTTGCCAAAGAGGGAACGGTTACGGCCGGTAACAGCAGCGGCATCAACGACGGATCGGCAGCCATGCTGCTGGCCGGCGAAGACGCAGTGAAAAAATACGGATTACTGCCCATGGCAAGGATTGTAAGTATGGCCGTGGTGGGAGTGGATCCGGCCATCATGGGCATTGGCCCGGTGCCGGCCACAAAGAAAGCACTGGAACGGGCGAAGCTTGCTGTTACTGATCTCGACCTGATTGAACTCAATGAAGCATTTGCCTCACAATCCATTGCCTGCATTCATGACCTCGGGCTCGACCTGGAAAAAGTGAATGTAAATGGCGGTGCCATTGCACTCGGGCATCCGCTGGGCTGCAGCGGTGTACGCATCTCCACCACGTTGCTGCATGAATTAAAAAGACGAAAAGGAAGGTATGGGCTGGCAACAATGTGTGTGGGAGTAGGGCAAGGTGCAGCTGTTATTTATGAAGGCTTATAAGCGTTCAATTAATCTTCAGCTAAAATTATTCTCGGGTATTGGCCCGCCTTTTACACGTTCAGGCTGACGTTTGATTTGGAAAACAAATAATGTTTGGGGTTATAGATTTTTCAGATAACCAGCCAGCCTTTCAAATGTTACCATTTCCTGTATACCGCTGGAAAGATTTTTGACCGGGCAGCTCTTCTCTTCCATTTCTTTACTTCCGATGATTACGGCAAATGGTATGTTCTTCTTTTCGGCGTAAGTGAATTGTTTTCCAATTTTCGCCGCTTCATGGTATAATTCGCAGGCGATACCCTTGCTGCGTACCTGCTGCATAATGCCGAAGGCAAAGCGGCTTTCGGCATCGCCCATATTAAAGAAGAGAGCCTTGGTGCTTACCTGTAAATTACCCGGGAACAGGTTCAGTTCCTCCAGCACATCGTAAATACGGTCTACCCCGAAAGAGATACCTACACCCGGAATATTGGGTACGCCGAACAGACCGGTAAGGTCGTCATAGCGACCGCCGCCGCCGATACTGCCCATCTTTACTTCTTGGGGAGCCTTAGCTTCAAAGATGATACCGGTGTAGTAATTCAAACCTCTGGCTAAGGTGAAATCGATGATAAGGCTGGTGTTTTTTGTTTGTGCGAAAACAAATTCCACTTCTTCAACTCCCTGCCTGCCGGTTTCGAGAGAACCGATCAGTGATTTGATGGCCGATAGTTTCTGTTCATTGCTTCCGGTAATGTTGAGATAGTTTTCAATGATGTTAACCTGTTCTTCGTTTAATCCCCGTTGCTGCAGTTCTTCCTTTACTTTTTCTAACCCGATCTTATCCAGTTTGTCAATGGCGATGGTGATGTCAATCATCTTATCGGCTCCGCCGCACAGTTCAGCCAGTGCTGTTAATATCTTCCGGCTGTTGATTCTTAATTCATAATTCTTCATTCCTAGTTCCATGAACACTTCGTGGTAAATGTTTGCCAGTTCCACTTCATTCAACAGCGATACACTTCCCACCACGTCGGCGTCGCACTGGGTGAACTCACGGTAGCGGCCTTTTTGGGGCCGGTCGGCCCGCCATACCGGCTGAATTTGATAACGCCTGAAGGGCATCGTAAGTTTGTTATGGTTCATGGCCACGTAGCGGGCGAAGGGGATGGTAAGGTCGTATTTCAATGCCCGTTCGGTAATTCCTTTTGTGTTTTTTCCCTGCAATATTTTTTCAAAATCTTCTCGGACCTGCTTTTCTTTATCAGGGTTATCGAGGCCATTATTGAGTATTTTGAAGATGAGTTTGTCTCCTTCCTCCCCATATTTGCCCATCAATGTTTCCAGGTTTTCAAAGGCAGGCGTTTCCAGCGGTTCAAAACTGTATAACTCAAAAACGTTTTTGATGGTGGAGAAAATATAATTCCGCTTCCGCACAACGTCTGCAGAAAAATCACGGGTTCCCTGCGGTATGGATGGTTTACTCATTTATAGTTTGATTTGAATACTTTTTTACAATACTGCTGCATGCTTCATCAATAATGGCAAATACCTCATGATATCCCTGTTCCGGTCCATACCAGGGATCGGGTACTTCTCTGTCTTGCCCCGGGTACAGTTCATTCAGAAACAAATCTACTTTAGTTGCATCGAATTGATGGCGGCTGATCTGTTTAATGTCGTCGAGCACATCGGCAGCCATGGCATAAATGATATCGTAGTTGTCAAAATCAGCCGCTGTAAACTTACGGCTCCGCTGTTTACTGATATCGATCCCGTTTTCTTTGGCCACTTTTATACTCAGGTGATGCGGCGGCTCCCCGGTATGATACCCGTTGGTGCCGGCGCTGTCAACATGCCAGCCCAGTCCCGCCCTCTCTGCTTTTTGCTGCAGGATCCCTTCTGCGAGCGGACTGCGGCAGATATTACCAAGGCATACCATCAGAATTTTCATGGTGCAAAGATAAGAGCCAGTTTATGGAATTGGTAAACAAACACATCTTATTACCGAACACGGCGCCGGTTTTGAAATTATTTCCTGACTTCAAAACCAACGATTATGAACAGCAATTTGATTCTGAAAACAGATATCCTTGATATCATTTTCGAAAAAAGAAACAAGGCCTACGGTGCGTATGTTTTACGTAAGCTTTACCCTGGCAGGTTAAAATATTCACTTGGCATCATGCTGCTGGTGGCTGCGGCTTTTGCGGGCATCAGTTTGATACCGGCACGCAAACAGGGAATTGAGGCGAGGGTTTACGCCATGGATGATAACCAGCTTTCAAAGGTGGAGCAGAAAAAAGAGGATCTGCCAAAACAGGAACAACCGAAACCAGAAGTAAAGCAGCCTCAACAACCGTTGCAGAGCAGTAAACTGGTTTCCAGTTTTCAGATTGTGAAAGACTCCACCCAGGCAGATTCAATCGTGGGTATCACCGATAAAGACATTATCAGCAATACCACATTTCGCCCTGCTGAGCCCGGTATATCCACTCCGCCTGTTCAACCTGCCGATCCGGGACCCGGAGTATCAGCGCCAGCCAAACCCGACCGGTCGGTACCAATTGGCCTAGGTGAGGTGGACGAACCTCCCACTTTTCCCGGTGGAACAGAAGCATTGCTGAACTTCCTGCGCCGGCACCTGAACAACCCCGAGCCGATGACGGAAGGAGAGTTTGTGAATGTGAAAGTGAGCTTTGTGGTGGGGTATGAGGGTAAACTACAGAGTTTTAAGATTACCCAGGATGGCGGTGATGTATTTAATAAAGAAGTAATCCGGGTGCTCAAAAAAATGCCCGACTGGATTCCCGGCAAGGCAAAGGGGGAAAATGTGTCGGTTTACTACAGCATCCCCGTAAAGTTTACGGGCACAGACTGATTAACGTAATTAATTTCCTAATTTCACAGCCCCGCTTTTGGCGGGGCATAAATTTAGCAGGATGGCACTCGAAGAATTTGAAAAAGACCAGATGAGCGAACGGGATAAGGGCTATGTACGCATGCGCAGCATCATGGACCTTGGGATGGGGGTATTGTGGATGGGCATGGGTGCTTACCTGCTGTTCAACAAAAAACTAAACCCCGGGCTGGCTGCCCGGTTTGACGCCAGCCTGCTGATGATTTTCGGAGGCGTGTGCGTCGTATATGGCTTATTCAGGATTTACAGGGGCATCAAGAAAAATTATTTCCGGAACTGATGAACAAGGACATTTTGCGGCAATGGAAAACATACAGCCTCGGTTTTTTACTGGTTTGCTTTTGTATGGGTGCATGCCGGCAGGGCAATAAAGATCCTTTTTATTCCCTTAAGAACGGAACCATCCGCATCAGCGTGGATGAATCGTTTAAACCCGTTATGGAGGAACAGATCCAGGTGTTTGAAAAATCATTTCCCGGGGCCACCATCACCGCCGCTTATAAAAGCGAAGCCACCTGTTTCAAAGACCTTTTTACTGATACAGCCACCCGGATGATTATTGTTACCCGGGGCCCCACTGCCGAAGAAGAGCGGTTTTTCAAAGACAGCCTGGACTATACTCCCAAATGGAATACGCTTGCCTACGACGCCATCACAATACTGGTAAATAAAAAAAGCAACGATACTTTATTTACCCTGCAGCGGCTTCAACAGCAGTTGCTTGGTAAACAAAACAGGAACCAGCAGGTAGTCTTCGACGGACTGAATGCCACGAGCACCGTACGGTTTGTACTGGATAGTATACTGAAAGGAGCAAGATTCGATACGGGCGTGGTAAAAGCCGTAAAAAGCAGCCAGGCTGTAATCAATTATGTGGCAGAAAATGAAAACGCCATCGGGTTTGTGGGCATCAGCTGGATCGGGAATCCCGAAGACAGTGCGCAGGTGAATATGTTAAACAAAGTAAAAATAGCGTACGTATCCTGCGACCTTTGTCCCGACTCACCTTATGTAAAACCAACACAGGCAAGCATCCTGTCGAGGAGGTACCCTTTGGTACGTGGTTTGTATTACATCGTAAAAGAAAGTTCGGATGACCTGGGTACGGGTTTTTCCAATTTCATGCGGAACGAAAGAGGACAGTTGATTTTTAAAAGAGCATATCTGGGAACCGTGATGGATTTCGATATCAGGAATGTGAAGCTGAATCAAAAATTATAGAAAGTTTACCAGCAATTAACAGCGTGATGTTTTGGAAAATTAATATTATTGTAAGACTTAAACAGCAAATGCAAATGAAGAAGTTAAAATTTACACTGATCCTGTTGAGCAGTTTGATGGCAGTGAGCCTGGTGAATGCACAGAGCATTGACGATGGCAAGAAGTTTTTGTACTACGACAAGTACATCAGTGCAAAGAATGTGTTCCAGGGATTGTTGAATGCCAACCCTGCCAACGAAGAAGCCGCTTACTGGCTGGGACAAACATTGATAGCTCCCGATGAAGACAAAGATATCGCCGGTGCCCGTGCCGTGTATACAAAAGCATTGGCGGCCAATCCCAACAGCGCCCTGCTGAATGCCGGCATGGGGCATGTGGAATTGCTGGAAGGAAAGACACAGGAAGCCCGCAATCATTTTGAAACCGCCATCAGCCTTAGTAAAGGTAAAAGCATTGATGTGCTTGATGCCGTGGGTTTTGCCAATGGTGATTTCGATTCCAAGGAGGGTGATGCAGCGTATGCCGTGGAAAAACTGCAGCAGGCAACAGCTATTAAAGGGTTCAAAGATGCCCGTATCATGACCGATCTGGGTGATGCTTACCGTAAGGCTGGCGACGGGGGCTCTGCTCAAAGGTCCTATGAAGCAGCATTGGGAATTGACAGCCGGTATGCGAGGGCCAAATACCGCATTGGAAGGATCTACCAGTCACAGGGAGAAACCCAGCGTGATATATTCCTCAGGTATTTTGATGAAGCAATTTCATTGGATCCCAACTATACCAAGGTCTACTGGAGATTGTACCAGTATTATTATGAGACTGATGTAACAAAATCTGCTCAATACCTCGACAAGTACCTGGCTGCCAAAGGAACGGATGAACCCAATTCATGCTTCCTGCATGCCCAGATGAAATATGCTCAGGGATTGTTTGCAGAAACAATCACTGCAGCGAATGTATGTATTGCATCGCCTAATCCTTATCCAAACCTTTATGGCCTGCTTGCCCTGGCGTCTGTAAAGCTGAACGATTCTGTGGGCGCCAAGAATGCATATGAACAATATTTTCAGAAGCAGAAGCCCGAGAAGATCGGTAGTGGAGATAAACTGACATATGGAACAACATTGTTGAAATTTCCCGGAAGTGAAGCCGCTGCGGCTGCATTGCTTCAGGATGCCGTTAACCAGGATAGTACCGAAGCAGGAAAGGTAGCTCTGCTGAAGCAGGTAGCCACTACATTCGAGAAGAGAGGCCAGTATGCCGATGCCGGCGCCTGGTACAGGAAGATAATCGATGTGAAGAAAGCACCCACAAAGACAGATATATATAATGCAGGCTACAGTTATTTCCGTATCGGAAAATTTGCCCAGGCCAGTGAAATATTCGATATCTACACACAGAAATTTCCCGATGACATTTTCGGTTACTACATGATGGGCAAATCGTACTGGGGTATCGATACCAGTATGGTATTTGGTCTTGCCAATAACGCTTTTGCGAAAGCCATACAGGTAGGGGAGGCTTATCCCGATAAATCCAAAATCATTGCCCAGTTGGTGGGTAGCTACAAGTATATGATTGCTTACTCGGCCAATATGGAAAAAAGCAAAGACCAGGCATTGGGCTTTGTAGATAAGGCTCTTGCAGTTGACCCGGCTGACCAGGAAGTATTACGGAATAAAGAGATTATTTCAGGGATACCGGGATTTAAGGCTCCGCCCAAACCTCCGGTAAAGTCCGATAAAGTAAGCTTCGGCACGGATGGCTCGCTTACCACAACCGGGAACGACGGTTCAACCACTGTCATAACAAAGGAAGGTAAGATTACTACGGTGAAAGATGGCATTACCACCATCGTTGAGAATGGAAAGGTTACCATGATCGGGAAAGATGGGAAGGTCATCAATCAAACGCCCACTCCACCGAACAGGCCCACACCTCCACGGACAGGCGGCACCGCTCCAAAAAAAAAGTAAAAGCAAAAGCTAAATAAAGTATTTGATCCCCGTTACCAGATCGGTAACGGGGATTTATTTTTCAATTGATGGATTATTGCTCCTGCTGCCTTATTTTTGCGGGTAATCAGAATCTTTAATCCAATGCGTTTTTTTTTGTTACAGGCAAATGACGTTAACAATGCAATGAATTACCTCCCCATTGCACTCCAGCTGATCTTTGCCATTGGATTAATCGCCACCATTATTCTCCTCTCCGACTGGCTGGGCCCCAAGCGTAAAACCGCTGATAAACTCCAGAATTTTGAAAGCGGCATTGAAATAAAAGGCAATGCCCGCCAGCCCATGGCCATTAAATACTTCCTGGTAGCCATTTTGTTTGTGTTGTTTGATGTGGAAGTCATTTTCTTCTATCCATATGCCGTTAATTTCCGGCAGTTGGGGTGGGATGGATTTATCGCCGTAGTGGTATTTGTGGCCCTGTTCATTACAGGACTGATCTATATATTCAAGAAAGGTGCCCTTAAGTGGGAGGAATAAACAATTTGATAATTAGGCGATTTGAAAATTTGATGATGAAACGTGTATAAAGTTCCGGCCATTATCAAATCACCAAATCAACAAATTAAATAATCAGAATGAGCCGTCCGGTACAATACAACACACACATCAAATTTGCAGGAATCCCCGAAGGGTACATGGGCGAAGGGTTCATGGCCACCAATCTTGAAAAAGTGGTGAGCCTGGCCCGCAAAAATTCCATCTGGCCATTACCCTTTGCCACCAGTTGCTGTGGTATCGAGTTTATGGCTACGGCCGCCAGTCATTATGACCTGGCCCGGTTTGGTGCCGAGCGCATGAGTTTTTCACCACGCCAGTGCGATCTTATTCTGGTGATGGGAACCATTGCAAAAAAGATGGCCCCGGTATTACGGCAGGTATACCTGCAAATGGCCGAGCCCCGCTGGGTGATGGCGGTAGGCGCCTGCGCTTCATCCGGAGGAGTGTTTGATACCTATTCGGTGCTGCAGGGCATCGACCAGGTGATACCCGTTGATGTGTATGTGCCCGGTTGCCCGCCACGGCCCGAAGCAATACTGGATGGATTCCTGAAAATACAGGACCTCGTGAATGCAGAAGGATTAAGAAGAAGACACAGCGACCAGTATAAAGAATTACTGGCCGGCTATGGGATACAATAAACTCCCTCTACCCAGCCAGCTGGGAACCGGAGTAGGGTAATTTAATGAAATAAAAGAAGCAAAGCCCCTTTGGGGGTTTGGGGTTATGACAAACGAAACGATACAACAAAAACTAACAGAGAAATTCGGCGAACAGCTTACCAACTGGCAGGAACCCTATGGCATGCTTACTTTTACGGCACCCAAAGACCTTAACCTGAAAGTACTCCAGTTTTTGTTTGATGATGCAGAATTACAATTCCGGTTTCTTACCGACCTGCAGGCCATTCATTATCCCGACCGCAAAGGAGAAGAACTGGCTGTGGTGTATCACCTGCATAACCTCGTAGATAATGTGCGGATCAGGTTTAAGGTATTTGCAGACATACAAAAGCCGGACGTATTCAGTGCAACATCATTGTACCAGTCAGCCAACCATATGGAAAGGGAGACCTACGATTTTTTCGGAGTGAATTTTATCGGCCACCCCAACCTGAAAAGGATATTGAACGTCGACGAGATGGATTATTTCCCCATGCGGAAACAATACCCGGTGGAAGACCAGTTGCGAATCGATAAAGATGATGAGATGTTTGGAAGATAAAAAGATAAAACCATGTTTAAAAAGAACCCAAGGCACAGGTTGATATTCCTGATCTTCATGATCCTGGTTCTGGTAGCCGACTCCGTGATGAATTTTCTTGAGTATGCAGAGACACATAAAGGGATGAAGCTGACCGGGGGGATCGTGTTTGGTGCAATGGCAATCTTTTTTATCGACGAACTGGTTACGTTTTATAAAAACAAAAAAAGCATTAACAGAGGGGCATGAGCGATCATATTTTATTACCCGAAGGAAGTATTGAAAAGCAGACCACCACGCTGAACCTGGGACCTACGCACCCGGCAACACATGGGGTGTTCCAGAATATCCTGGAGCTGGATGGGGAACGCATATTAAAATCCACCTCCACCGTCGGGTACATTCACCGTGCTTTTGAAAAGATCGCGGAAAGAAGACCCCTCTACCAGATCACCCCGCTTACCGACCGGCTGAACTATTGCTCTTCTCCCATTAATAATATGGGCTGGCATCTTACCTGCGAAAAACTGCTGGGTATAAAAACACCCAAACGGGTTGATTATTTACGGGTGATCATTATGGAACTGGCCCGGATTGCCGATCACCTGATCTGCAATTCCATCGTGGGTGTGGATACCGGCGCTTTCACCGGCTTCCTGTATGTGATGCAATACCGTGAATTAATCTATGAAATATATGAAGAAGTATGTGGCTCCCGCCTTACTACTACTATTGGGCGTATTGGCGGTTTTGAAAGGAATTTCTCTGCTGCAGCATTCCAGAAACTCGAAAGATTCTTAGCTGAATACCCCAAAACACTGAAAGAGTTTGAAAACCTCTTCACCCGTAACCGAATCTTCATGGAACGTACCATCGGCTGCGGACCGATCAGTGCTGAACGGGCATTGAACTATGGCTTCACGGGGCCCAACCTTCGTGCGGCCGGCGTGGATTATGATGTTCGGGTACATACACCCTACAGCAGTTACGAAGATTTTGATTTCATTATACCCGTTGGCACCACTGGCGATTGTTACGACCGCTTCCTGGTGCGCAACGAAGAGATGTGGCAGAGCCTCAGCATTATTGAACAGGCCTACCAGAAAGTGAAGGAATTCAAAGGCGCCGAGGCAGAAGTTTTTCACGCTGATGCACCGGCCTATTACCTTCCTGAAAAGAAAGACGTATATACCAAGATGGAGGCCCTCATTTATCACTTCAAAATTGTGATGGGTGAAACGGCAATTCCGGAAGGGGAAGTATATAGTTGTGTGGAAGGAGCCAATGGCGAACTTGGCTTCTACCTTATCAGTGATGGCGGAAGAACACCGTACCGCCTCCACTTCCGCCGCCCCTGCTTTATCTATTACCAGGCATTTGAAGAACTGGTGAAAGGGGGCATGTTGAGCGATGCGGTGATCACCATGAGTAGTTTAAACCTGATTGCAGGAGAAATGGATGCGTAATTATGAAGCGGATAATTTTTTTGCTGGCCATCGTAGTTGCAACACAAGGAATGTATGCGCAGCAGAAAACTTCATATGGCGATGAAGTGGGAACACTCGACGGCATCATAAAAGCATATTATGATGTGGTTACGGTGAAGAAAGGGGAGAAAGTGAGTTACCAGCGTGATAGCTGTTTACACGTGCCGAACGCATTGGTAGGTTCGGCCCAAAAAGGGAAAGATGGAAAAGTGAGCCTGAAACTGATCACTCTAAAACAGTTTCACCAGGCTTCCGATGCTTTTTTGGAGAAGGATGGGTTCTGGGAAAGGGAAATCGGCAGGAAGGTGGAGAATTTCGGGGCAATATATCATGTGTGGAGCACCTATGAAACAAAGAATACCGCAGACGGGCCGGTGATCGAGCGGGGGATTAACAGCATTGAATTGTATTTTGACGGAACAAGGTTCTGGATCCTTTCCTGGGTATTTGATCATGAATCGGACGGACAGCGTATACCGCAAAAATATTTATTAAAAGATTGATGATGCCGCAGTTTTCTGAAAGCAGTTTAAAGAAGGTTAACGAGATGGTCTCGCATTATCCGCAGGGCAAACACAAAAGTGCCTTGCTGGGTGTATTGCACCTGGCACAGGAAGAATTCGGCGGATGGCTGGATGTGCCCGTGATGGATTACGTGGCTTCGCTGTTAAAAATAGAGCCGATTGAAGTTTACGAGGTGGCCAGCTTCTACAGCATGTATAACCTGAAGCCCGTGGGGAAATACATGTTTGAGGTTTGCCAGACAGGTCCCTGCATGATCAACGGCAGCGACGACATTATTGCATATATCAAAGAAAAACTCGGTATCGGTGTGGGTGAAACCACCTCCGACGGAATGTTCACACTGAAAACAGTGGAATGCCTGGGTGCCTGCGGTTATGCACCCATGATGCAGCTGGGTAAAAATTACCGGGAGCATCTCACCAAGGAAAAAGTGGATGCCATTATTGCCGAACACCGGGCCAAAGCAAATTAAGATTGAAGAAGTTCTTTACCATATTATTACTGTTTGCTGCCGGCAATGCGTTTGCACAAACAGCCGATGAAACGAAGCTGATACAAACATCCAGGGAGTTTCACCAGGCGCTGGTAAACAAAAACACAGTTTCCATCAACCAGCAAACCGATAAGGCGCTGAGCTACGGCCACAGCAATGGCTGGGTGGAAACCAAGGCGGAGGTGATCAAAGACCTGGAAACAGGGTATATCAGTTACCAGTCTTTCAAAGAAGACAGCTTTGCTGTTTCGATGAACGGAAATATCGCAAATCTCCGCTTTGTGGCAGAAATCACGGCAACCATGAAGGGATCGGTAAATACTTTCCGGTTAAAGGTGCTGGAAGTATGGGTGAAGAAAGGAAAGCGTTGGGTGTTGTTTGGAAGACAGGCAATAAAAGGATAAAAAATAAGCATCAGGGCAAAAAGAGTAACCCAAAACCAAGGTTACCATTTGCTTTCGATATTTGAGTTAATACAAGATGGCAAGAAAATTACTTTTAGAAAAGGCGCACGTGGAGGGCATCCGCTATTTCGATACCTATCGCCGGGAGGGTGGTTATCGCAGCGTGGAAAAGGCATTGAAGATGGCCCCCGCCGATATTGTGGAAGAAGTAAAAAAGAGCGGACTCCGTGGCCGTGGCGGCGCCGGCTTTCCTACAGGCATGAAATGGAGTTTTCTCGCCAAGCCCGAAGGCGTGCCCCGCTACCTGGTGTGCAATGCCGATGAAAGCGAGCCCGGTACTTTCAAGGACCGTTACCTGATGGAGTTCATTCCGCATATTCTTATCGAGGGAATGATCGTTTCTTCTTTTGCATTGGGCTCAAACGTTTCCTATATATACATCCGCGGCGAATACGCCTGGATCGTCGACATTCTTGAACAGGCCATCGCCGAAGCAAAACAAAAAGGATTTCTCGGAAAAAATATTTTAGGCAGCGGCTTCGACTGTGAAATTTATGTTCACCGCGGCGCCGGCGCTTATATCTGCGGCGAAGAAACTGCCCTGATTGAATCGCTGGAAGGAAAGAGAGGCAATCCCAGGATCAAACCTCCCTTCCCGGCGGTGAAAGGATTGTACGATTGTCCCACCGTTGTCAACAACGTGGAAACGCTGGCAGCCGTAGTTCCCATCATTAACGAAGGAGGGGAAGAATATGCAAAGATCGGCGTGGGAAGAAGTACCGGAACCAAACTGATGAGCGCCTGCGGCAACATCAACAAACCCGGCGTGTATGAAATTGACATGACCATCTCCGTGGAAGAATTTATTTACAGCGATGAATACTGCGGCGGCATTCCGAAAGGAAGAAAATTAAAAGCCTGCATACCGGGCGGATCTTCCGTTCCCATCCTTCCTGCCAACCTGTTGCTTACAACGGCAAAAGGAGAGAAGCGGCTGATGAACTATGAAAGCCTGAGCGATGGTGGTTTTACCACCGGCAGTATGATGGGGTCGGGCGGCTTCATAGTATTAGACGATAATCAATGCGTGGTAAAACATACATATACACTGGCCCGGTTCTACCGCCATGAAAGCTGCGGACAATGTTCGCCCTGCCGGGAAGGAACCGGCTGGATGGAAAAGATATTGCTGAACATCGAGAACGGTAAAGGAAAGATGAGCGATATCGACCTGCTCTGGGATATCCAGCGTAAGATTGAAGGAAATACAATCTGCCCGCTGGGTGATGCGGCAGCCTGGCCGGTGGCAGCGGCCATCCGTCATTTCCGCGACGAATTTGAATGGCACGTGAAAAACCCGGATGAATGTTTGAGAACGAATTATGGTTTGGCACATTATGCAGATCCGATCCACGTACCGGCAACGGCATAAACAGATTTGAACAATTATGGCAGACGAAATAAAAAAATTAAAAGTAACCATCGACAACATCACGATTGATGTTGAACCGGGTACAACTATATTGAATGCGGCCAGGCAGATTGGTGGCGATGTAACTCCTCCTGCCATGTGCTATTACAGCAAACTGCAGGGCAGCGGCGGTAAATGCCGTACCTGCCTGGTGGAAGTGGCAGCAGGCTCAACCGCCGACCCAAGGCCCATGCCTAAACTGGTGGCCAGTTGCCGTACCACCGTAATGGATGGCATGGTGGTGAAAAACATCACCAGCGATAAAGTAACCGATGCAAGAAATGGCGTGGTGGAATTCCTATTATTGAATCACCCGCTTGATTGCCCCATTTGCGACCAGGCCGGTGAATGTCACCTGCAGGACCTGGGTTATGATCACGGTAAGGAAGGAACCCGTTACGAATTCAAACGGAGAACTTTTGAGAAAGAAGACATCGGTCCGTACATCCAACTGCACATGACCCGGTGTATCCTTTGCTACCGTTGTACCTATGTAGCAGATCAGATAACCGATAAACGGGTACATGGAGTATTGGATCGTGGCGACCATGCCGAAATATCCACCTACATCTCCAAAGCCATCGATAATGATTTCAGCGGAAACATGATTGATGTGTGCCCGGTGGGCGCATTAACGGATAAAACATTCCGGTTCAAGAACCGGGTATGGTTCACCAAACCCGTGGATGCACACCGCAACTGCGAAAACCCGAAGTGCTGCGGCAAAGCAACACTCTGGCTGCGTGGCGATGAAGTATACCGGGTTACCGCCCGCAAAGACCAATGGGGCGAAGTGCAGAGCTTTGACGGCAAGCCCGGGTGGATCTGCAACACCTGCCGCTTTGATAAAAAGAAAACCAGTGACTGGACAATTGAAGGGCTCAGCAGCATCAGCCGTCACTCAGTGATTGGTGCCAACAAATACAAAGAACTGGAGATGCCGCAGGATACCATAAAAGAAGTAATGAGCGGACGGGATCCGAAACTGCTGATGGACATCCACAGCGTGAGCGGGGTAAACAAGCCGGGCATTCACCTGAGTTCGATCAACGGTCCGGCGCACAGCGATGATTTTTCAACAAACGGTAAATAGAAAATATTAATAACGGAATATGCTTTTAGTGATCGACTGGCCTTTAATTATTGAGAAACTGGTTCTCATCATTATTGTGGTGATGGCCTCCCTGGGCATCGCCATGTACACCACGTTTGCTGAAAGAAAAGTGGCGGCTGTTTTACAGGACAGGCGTGGGCCGAACCGTGCCGGGCCATTCGGCATTCTTCAGCCGGTGGCAGATGGACTGAAATTATTCTTCAAAGAAGAGATCATCCCGAATTTCTCATCGAAATTCCTCTTTATTCTCGGTCCATCACTGGCCATGCTTACCGCCATCATGACCGGGGCCGTGGTGCCCTGGGGCGATAAGATCACGCTCTTTGACCGGGAAATATCCTTACAGATCGCCGATGTGAACGTTGGCATCCTTTACGTGTTTGCCGTAGTGAGCTTGGGTGTGTACGGGATCATGATCGGCAGCTGGGCAAGCAATAATAAATACTCACTGATGGGTGGATTGAGGGCCGCATCGCAGATCATCAGTTATGAATTACCGATGGGACTTTCACTGATTGCCCTGTTGTTTGTAACCGGTAACCTAAGCCTGAAGGAAATGGTACTGCAGCAGCAGGCAGGCTTGTGGAATATCGTGTACCAGCCGCTGGGCTTTCTCATCTTCCTGATCTGTGCTTTTGCCGAATGTAACCGGACGCCGTTTGATCTTCCGGAAGCAGAGAATGAGCTCATCGGTGGATATCATACCGAGTATTCATCCATGAAACTGGGTTTCTACCTTTTTTCTGAATACATCAATATGTTTGTGAGCAGTGTGATCATGAGTACGCTGTTCTTCGGCGGATACGACATTCCCTTTGTGAATGAAGCCAACTATGATCCCAACTGGATGGCCCTGTTCGGCGTGCTGGCATTGATGGCAAAGGCAGTTTGTTTCATCTTCCTGTTCATGTGGGTGCGGTGGACGATCCCGAGATTCCGGTATGATCAACTCATGAACCTGGGATGGCGTGTGCTGATCCCGCTGGCATTATTCAACATGCTGCTAACAGGAGCCTTGGTGCTGCTAAAAGAAAACAACTGGCATTTTTAATTTATAAAAAAATATCCGCCCGCTGGCGGTATACATACTTATGCAGGCATTAACCAACAGGATGAAACAGGTGGACCGCCGGGAAATGAATTTCCTGGAGCGGATTTACCTGGTTTCTATTTTCAAAGGCATGATGATTACGTTCAGTCACATGTTCAAGAAGAAGCCAACCATCAACTACCCGGAAAAAACAAGGCCCTTCAGCCCGGTGTTCCGGGGGCTGCACATCCTCAACAGGGACGAGCAGGGAAGAGAAAACTGTACCGCCTGCGGACTTTGTGCAGTAGCCTGTCCGGCCGAAGCCATTACCATGGAAGCGGCAGAACGGAAAACAGGCGAAGAGAATTTATACCGGGAAGAAAAATACGCCGCCAAGTACGAGATCAACATGCTGCGTTGCATTTTCTGCGGCTTGTGCGAAGAAGCCTGCCCGAAAGACGCCATCTATTTAAGCGAAACATTTGCACCGGCCGATTACCAGCGCAAACAGTTTATTTATAACAAAAACGAATTACTGATTCCTCACCCGGTGAATGACCCTGAGGCCTACAAAAAGGCATTGGGCAACCGGGTAAAAAGGCCAACGGCGAACTAAGAGTTTATGAGCATAACAGAAATATTATTTTGGATATTGTCGGCACTGGCATTGGGATGCGCCATCATGGTGGTGGCCAGCAAAAGCCCGGTGTACAGCATACTATACCTTATCGGCGTTTTCTTTGCCATTTCCGGGCATTACATTTTACTGAACGCACAGTTCCTGGCCATTGTAAACATCATCGTGTATGCAGGCGCCATTATGGTGCTGTTCCTGTTTGTGGTGATGCTGATGAACTTGAATGCCGAGTCGGAGCCGCAGAAGAACCGCTACCTGCAGTTTGCCGGACTGATATCGGGTGGCTGCCTGTTCCTGGTACTGGTATCGGCCATTGCCCGGTCGGAAAGTGCCGGTAACCTGATACAGGTGGGCGGCGGCGGCAGCGGGCTCATCAAAAACCTGGGTATGGTATTGTTTAATGAATATGTGATCCCCTTCGAGATAAGCAGTGTGTTGTTCTTAAGTGCCATGATCGGGGCGGTGGTGATCGGAAAGAAAAATTAAAATAAAACACGAATTGGAGCGAAATACACGAACTATATCTGAAATCAATTCGTGTGATCGGTGTCATTCGAATAATTAGTGAGATAAATATGGAAATTAAATGGTACATCGGCCTGGCGCTGGCTTTATTCTGCATCGGCATTGTGGGGGTACTCACCCGCCGCAACTCCATCATCATCTTTATGTGCATAGAGCTGATGCTGAACTCGGTGAATTTACTGTTGGTGGCTTTTTCTAAAATGCACGCTGCTTCACCCGTTGCACAAAGCCTGCCCAACGTGGCCAGTGATGCACAGATATTTGTGTTCTTCATCATGGTGGTGGCGGCGGCCGAGGTAAGCGTTGGACTGGCTATCATTGTAATGATGTACCGGAATATTCATTCGGTGGATATTAACTTTTTGAACAGGCTGAAAAATTAATCCCGTCTTCAGCGGGACACTTTTGACTTAATATGAGAAATGTCTTACACATGGTTTGGTTAATTCCCGTGCTGCCTTTGCTGGGATTCTTACTCAATGGACTGGGTAGAAAGAAGGTTTCCAAAGGCCTGGCCGGTATCATAGGCAGCGGAACGGTTTTCCTTTCATTCCTCATCAGTGTGTATGTCTTCCTCAGCGTTAAAGGGGGTAATACATACGTTGCCCATTATTTTGATTTTATTAAAACAGATCTTCTTAAGATCGGTTTCGATTTCCAGGTTGATCAACTCTCTTCTGTTTTCTTACTGATAATAACCGGTGTTGGTTTTTTAATCCACGTGTACTCCACCGCTTACATGCATGATGAAGAGCCGAAAGATTTTGCAAAATATTTTGCCTACCTCAACCTCTTCGTGTTTTCCATGCTGCTGCTGGTGATGGGCGCCAACTACGTGATCATGTTCATCGGCTGGGAAGGGGTGGGACTTTGTTCTTACCTGCTCATTGGCTACTGGTTTAAAAACAGCAGTTATAATGTGGCGGCAAAGAAAGCATTCATCATGAACCGCATTGGCGACCTGGGTTTCCTGCTGGCCGTGTTCTGGCTGGTGGCCAAAGCCGGTTCGGTTGATTTTCACCAGGTGTTTGCCGGGGTTTCTAAATTATCCACCACAGACATAACCGGCATTACGTTGCTCTTATTTGTGGGTGCCATGGGTAAGAGTGCACAGATACCCTTATATACCTGGTTGCCCGATGCCATGGCAGGACCTACCCCGGTGAGTGCGCTGATACATGCCGCCACGATGGTTACCGCCGGTATCTACATGATTGCACGCAGCAATATCCTGTATACCATGGCGCCGGTTTCTCAAACCGTGGTAGCCGTTGTTGGGTTAGCTACTGCAATACTGGCTGCCACCATTGCACTGAAACAAAACGATATTAAAAAAGTGCTGGCGTATTCAACCGTTAGCCAGCTGGGATATATGTTCCTGGCATTGGGCGTGGGTGCTTATACAGGCGCCGTGTTTCACGTAATGACACATGCTTTCTTCAAAGCATTGCTGTTCCTCGGAGCCGGCAGTGTTATTCACGCCATGAGCGGCGAACAGGACATCCGCAACATGGGCGGATTGAAAAAATACATGAGTGTAACGCATCTTACATTTTTATTGGGTTGTTTGGCTATCGCAGGCATGCCGCCGTTCTCCGGGTTCTTTTCAAAAGATGAGATACTGGCTGCGGCTTATGCAAAGAACCCGGTGCTTTGGGGTATCGGTGTTTTGGGTGCGGTGATGACGGCCTTCTATATGTTCCGGTTATATGCCATGACCTTCACCGGAAAATTCAGGGGAACGCATGAACAGGAACATCACCTGCATGAAAGTCCGAAAGCGATTACCATTCCTTTGATCATACTGGCCATCTTATCAGTGGTTGGCGGACTGGTGGGTATTCCCGAAGTATTTATGCACGGCGGCCATAGGCTGGAAGCATTCCTGGCTCCGGTATTTGCACAAAGCAATGCCGTTGCTGCCAAACATCACCTGTCGCATTCACAGGAATACATGCTGATGGGTATTTCAGTAGCCGCTGCATTGGTGGCCCTGTTGTATGCATGGAATAAGTTCAGCCAGTACCAGAAAACGGACAAGGAGGAAACAGGACTGGGTAAAGTACTGGAGAATAAATGGTACGTGGATGAGTTGTATGACAGCATTATTGTAAAGCCGGTACTGGCCATCGGAAAATATTTCAACAACGTGGTGGAGAAGAAGGGCATTGATGGCTTTGTGAACGGCATCGGTAAGGCGGTTAATTACAGCAGCCGCCAGATACGCCTGCTGCAATCCGGCCAGGTGGGCGCTTATGTACTGATGATGGTGCTGGGCATTTTAATATTATTCATCGTTCAATTGTTTTTGTAATCAGAAGATATGGACCCTAAAAATATTTGGATAACATTTCCCGAACTGCTTACCTGGTTTCCGTTGATGGCGGGCCTGGTGGCATTCATCATCCGGGACGAAAAAAAGGTAAAGGCATGGGCCCTGGCAGCTTCATTCATCACCCTGGGTATTTCCGTGGCCAGCCTCGTGTTTTCTGACAACACAAAATATTTTTACCTCAATAACGTAAGCTATTTCTGGCTGAAATATGTAGGCAGCAACCTTACACTTGGACTGGACGGAATGGGACACCTGCTAACGGCCCTCACCGCACTGGCATTTCCTCTCATCTTCCTGGCAACCGGCAAAACGAATTTTAAAAATGCCGGCGCTTATTACGGGTTGATGCTGCTGACACAATCGGGACTGATGGGTGTGTTCACCGCCATGGATGTGCTGATCTTTTATTTCTTCTGGGAACTGGCCGTTATCCCGGCCTATTTCCTGTGCAGCCAGTGGGGAGGCGAACGCCGGATACAGGCTACATTTAAATTCTTTGTGTATACATTCACCGGCTCTTTGCTCATGCTCGTCGGCATCATGTACGTGTATAATCATACGTATCCTACGCCGTATGCCGAGCATTCCTTTGCCTTGAATGCTTTTTACAGCGCCACACTTTCGGCCAAAGAACAGAACTGGGTGTTCTGGCTCTTCTTTGTGGCATTTGCCATCAAGATGCCGGTATTCCCCTTTCATACCTGGCAGCCCGATACCTACGAGCAGGCACCCACTTCCACCACGATGGTGCTGAGCGGCATCATGGTGAAGATGGGGATCTTTGCTGTGATCCGGTGGCTGGTGCCGGTATTTCCTGCCGCGGCCACCCGCTTCGACAACATCGTCATCGGGCTTTCGGTGGTAGGTATGATCTATGCAAGTCTCATCGCTATTAAACAAGATGACCTGAAACGATTTGTGGCTTATTCTTCCATCGCCCACATCGGGCTGATGTGTGCGGCCATCTTTGCCAAAAGTTCCATCGGCCTGCAGGGGGTGATGATCCAGATGTTCAGTCATGGCATCAACATCATTGGTATGTGGATTGTGGTTGACCTGGTGGAAAAACAAACCGGCACCCGGAAAATATCCGAACTGGGCGGCATTGCTCATAAAGCGCCCGCGCTTACCATTTTCCTGGTGGTGATTGCCCTGGCCAATATCGCCCTGCCGCTCACCAATGCCTTTGTGGGAGAGTTCATGATGTTCAGCGGGCTGTTCCATTTCAACACCATTTATACCGCCGTGGCATTGATCAGCATCATCCTGGCAGCGGTATATACCCTGAACATGGTGCAGAAGGTTTTTTATGGTGAAACAAACAGCATTACCAATGCTGTACAGGAAATAACGCTGAACCAGAAACTGGTGCTGACTGTCCTGGTGGTTTTCATTTTCCTGTTTGGTGTTTTTCCACAGCCGCTCCTTGACCTCACCAGGGATACGGTAACGCTGATAACAACAAGATTTAAATAACAAAAAAGATAATCCCCCTCCGGGGACCGGATATGAACGCAATTATTTTAACAGCAGCCTGGGGAGTACTGATGATGCTGAGCGGCGCTTTCAGCAGCAACAAAGCAATGGCCAAATACCTGGCGGTGGCCGGGGTGGTGCTGGCGCTGATCGTTAACTGTATGGAGATGAACAGCGGGGCGCCCTTCTTTTCCATTGATGTGAAGGATATGCTGCGGTTCAACAGTTTTAACCTCACCTTCATCAATATTGCGCTGGGTTGCACCCTGCTTTACTTCCTGCTCAACGGAAGTGATATTGAAAAAGTGGGTGAACACGTTCCGGAATATTTTGCCTTACTGTTTTTTGTGCTCAGCGGCATTGCCATTATCTCCACATTCAACACGCTGCTGATGCTGTTCATCGGTATCGAGATTGTTTCCATTCCGCTGTATATTCTTACCGGCAGCGACAAGCGCAACCTGAAGAGTAACGAAGCCGGGCTGAAATATTTCCTGATGGGATCTTTTTCCACCGGCATCATGCTGCTGGGTATTGCCCTGTTGTATGGCGGAAGTGCCACCGGGTCCTTCTACATCAGCAATATCATTTCCGGTAACGCACCCATGCCGCCCATGATTGCCGCAGGCCTTGTGCTGTTGCTTATTTCCATGGCATTTAAAGTATCTGCTGCGCCTTTCCATTTCTGGACGCCCGATGTATACGACGGGGCGCCTACTGTGTTCACTTCGTTCATGGCTACCATTGTGAAAGCGGCGGCCTTCTTCGCTTTTGTTCGCCTGTTTGAAAATGCATTCGGAAGCATGCATGCGCAGTGGCAGACACTGATTGTGATCTTGATTGCTGCCACCCTGCTCATCGGTAATCTTACCGCCGTTTTCCAGCAAAGCGTAAAGCGGATGCTGGCATATTCAAGCATTGCCCAGGCGGGGTTCATGCTGTTTTCCTTATTTGCCCTGAACGGATTTGCCAAGGAAGGTCTTGTTTTGTATGCTGCGGGGTACAGCCTGGCCAGCATCGGCATATTCGCCATCCTGATTAAAATGAATGACTATACCATCGATGGATTCAATGGCCTGGGGAAACAGCAACCGGTACTGGCACTTACCGCTACCATATTTCTGTTGTCACTTACCGGCATTCCACTCACAGCCGGGTTCCAGAGTAAATTTTATATGCTGATGGCAGCGGTACAGAAAGGCCAGCACACCTGGCTGGTGATACTGGCGGTACTATGTGCGGCCATCAGTGCGTACTATTATTTCCGGGTGATACAAGCCATGTATTTTAAAGACAGCGCAGCCGGGGAGCATACCCCGGACAATGCTGTTACCCCATCGTTCAAAGCCCTGCTTGTACTTACTGCCGTTTTGATCATCGTCATCGGTTTGTTCCCGAGTTTTATTACCGATTGGCTTTATTTTTAAACAAACCCCGCCGTTTATAAAAGTTTTGTGGCTTAATGCCTGCCAGTTGCTAACTTTAGGCAGAATACAGGCACATGACGTTAAAGGACACTTTTGCACTTTCCTGGCGTAATATTTCAGGAAATAAATTACGAACCGGTATTACCGTAGCCATCATTGCATTTGGTATCATGGCACTTATTGGCATTATCACTTCCATACAGGCAGCCAGCGCCAGCCTGACCACCAGTTTTTCCACCATGGGCGCCAATTCATTCAGCATCCGGTATAAAGAAAGAAACGTACGTATCGGTGGCGGCCGGCAGCGTTCAAATGCCAAGCTCAGCAAATCGGCTTTAAAAGAAAAAAGGTCGAACATGGGTAAAGTGATTACCTATGATGAAGCAAGAACCTTTAAGGAGCGGTATAACTTCCCGGCAAAAGTGGGACTGGCATTGAACGGGCCAAGAGGCATCGTGGTGAACAACGACCGTAAAAAAACAAATCCCGATGTTTCGGTGCTGGGCGGAGATGAAAACTACCTGGAGCTGAACGGGTATAAAATTGCATTTGGGAGAAACATCACACCCACCGAAGTGGAATCAGGGCAAAGCGTTTGCCTGCTGGGCAGCGGGGTGGCACAGAAACTGTACCCGGGTAATTCAGAAAAGGCCGTGGACAAAGTGGTGAGCGTCGATCATATTCCTTACCGGGTGATAGCGGTGCTGGAAGAAAAAAGTTCGAGTGCTTTCTTTAATACCAGTAAGATCGTAATTACATCATATAATAATATCCGGCGGTTGTATGCCAACCAGTCTTCTTCATTTAATGTGGGAGTGATGGTGAACGACATCAAGATGATGGATGCCGCGATTGGCGAGGTAAAGGGGACATTCCGGCCGATCCGGAAACTGGACGTGAAGGAAGAAGATAATTTTTATATCGACAAAAGTGACAGCATTGCCGAGTCGCTCATCACCAACCTGGGCTTTCTTGAAAAGGGTACCATTGGCATCGCCTTTATCACCCTTATTGGTGCAGCCATCGGGTTGATGAATATTATGCTGGTGGCAGTAAATGAGCGGACCAAGGAGATTGGATTGGTGAAAGCCCTGGGCGGAACAAGAAGAGATATCCGGTTCCAGTTCCTGGGCGAGTCCATCCTCATCAGCCTGATTGGTGCCGTGGTGGGAATCATCCTCGGTATCCTGCTGGGCAATGGTGTGGCCCTGCTGGTAAAAACGGGCGTGGTGATTCCCTGGGCCTGGGTGATTGCCGGAATCTTTGTTTGTTCGGTGGTGGGATTGGCAGCCGGTTTGTATCCGGCTCACAAAGCTTCCAAACTTGATCCCATTGTAGCCCTTCGGTATGAATAACGACCATTACTTTTTTCATTGATACCTGCTGCCGGTTTGATTTTTTGCAATAATTTATCCACTTTGGGAATAATTTTATGTAAATGCCCGATTTTGTCATCGTAAAAAAACATTTGAAAATAAAAATTTCGTAAGTTGGGGCCTTCAATTAATTTTTTACCTTGTGTGCCCTGCACAAGGGCAAAGGATGATTGATGATGTTCAAACAGAGTTAAATCCTTATTTATCATTAAACAAGAGAACCAAACATTAACACACTAAAAATTTGAATTTTATGGCAGAGACAAAACCAACCGTAAAACCATCCACTTCCGTTCAGGCAAAAAGGTCAGGCAATGCTATTTCACTGCTGGCACCGGTGATTTGCCTGGTTGCCGGTTATTTAATCTGGAGATATGGATTAGGAAATCCAGGAAACTTTAAAAAGCCGGGTGAAGGCTGGTTTTGGCCCAGTCACGAAGATCCTAAAACAGCCTTGAGCAAAATGTACCTCGGGGGTATCATTGTGCCGATCCTGATCGGAACATTCCTGACCATGCTTACGTTTGTTATTGAAAGGTTCATGACCATTTCCAAAGCCAATGGTACCGGTAACAATGCAGATTTTATCCGCCGGGTTCAATACCAGCTTGCGAATAAAAACATTGATGCCGCACTGGCAGAATGCGATAAGCAAAAAGGTTCGGTTGGTAACGTAATGAAAGCTGGCCTGCACCGCTACAAAGAAATGACCACCAACACAGAGCTTACCACCGATCAAAAGGTGATGGCCATCCAGAAAGAAGTGGAAGAAGCCACCTCGCTGGAATTACCGATGCTGGAAAAAAACCTGGTATTCCTATCCACCATTGCTTCCATCGCCACCCTGCTGGGTCTGTTGGGAACGGTATTGGGTATGATCCGTTCATTCTCTGCCCTGGGTGAAGACAGCGGCGGTACGGCAGCAGCCACCAAATTGTCGGTTGGTATCTCCGAGGCCCTTTATAACACGGCCCTGGGTATCGGTACGTCTGCATTCGCCATCATTTTCTATAATATATTCACTACCAAGATCGACGGCATTACTTATGGCATCGACGAATCAGGATTTACTTTAACACAAACTTTTGCATCCCTGTACAAGTAATCTTGTATGGATAGATCATGGTTTTGCATCTTAAAGAATAACTGAAAAAAAATAAACATGCCAAAAGTTAAAATACCAAGGAAAAGCACCACCATCGACATGACGGCGATGTGTGATGTGGCCTTCCTGCTTTTGTCTTTCTTCATATTGGCAACCAAGCAGAAGCCACCGGAAGTACTGGCGGTTAAAACGCCTGCCTCCGTATCCAGCAAGGCGGTGCCCGATAAATCGATCCTGGTTACTCTCACAAAAGAAGGGAAGGTGTTTCTGATGCTGGGCGACGATACCAAAAAAGGGGCGATCATTGACGATCTTAACCAGACAAGGAATCTCCAGTTATCTCCCCAGGAACTGGCAAAGCTTAAAAAAACCGAGTTCATCGGTGTGCCGCTGAACCAGTTGAAACAGGTGCTTAATGCCACTACAGATATTCCAGCCAGTTCATTACCCGGTATCCCCACCGATACCACCAATAATGAACTTACCCACTGGATGCGCAGCGTTACCAACGTTTACGCTGGCGGCGACCAGAAGGATCTGGAGCAGATGTTGCTGGTAAAGGGAGACGGAGATGCCCTGTATCCCATTTTCAAGAACATCAAAACCGCTTTCAAGGCCAACAACCTTATGAAGTTCAGAATTGTAACCGAGGGAGAAGGCGTGCCGGAAGGGTCTGAACTGTGGAGAACAGGCGGAAAAGAAAAATAACCTATTAACAATTAAAACGACTTAGTTATGGCAGAAATGGATACCTCGTCGGGTGGCGGACATAAGAAAGGCCCCGGCGTCAAAAAAGGTAAGAAGCTATCCACCCGTGTTGACCTTACACCGATGGTTGACCTGGGATTCCTGCTGATCACATTCTTTGTGTTCACCACCACCATGAGCCAGTCAACGGCCATGAATATGAATGAACCCAAAGACGATAAGCCGGATGAACAGATGAAAGTTAAAGAGTCTGCTGTTATGACCATTCTGCTGGGAAAGGCCGACCAGGTGTATTATTACAATGGAAGCCTCACCGCAGAAAATGCCACCGAAATTTTTAAAAGCTCCAATTTTAAAGATATCCGGAAGATCATCCTCGATAAAAGGAACTCGGTACCCAATGGCGATAAACCCAAAAGCGATCTGATGTTTATCATCAAGGCGGACAAGGAAAGTAAATTCAAGAACGCCATTGATATCCTGGATGAGATGCAGATCTGCGGGGTACCTCCGGGTCACTATGCAGAAGTGGACATGTCTGACACAGAAGCCATGCTCATCAAGGAAACCGAAAAGGCAAACGGCATTAAATAGCATATGGAATATGCCGAATTTTAAATCTAATTCATAAACGGATCATAATGGAAGCGAATAAAATTTTAAGTGCCGATATTCTGGACATTATCTTCGATGGTAAGAACAAGGAATACGGAGCTTACCAGCTGAGGAAGTCCTACAAAAAGACACTCACCAAAGCATTGGCCATCACCGGGCTTGCTTTGTTGCTCGTGTTGCTGGGTACAGTATTCGCCGGGATCATTGAAAAGAATAAACCCCGGGAGATCAATGTACTCGACACACAAATGGCTGAGGTAAAAGAAAATGAACCACCACCACCACCTCCTCCGCCACCTCCTCCAACCCCTCCACCACCACCGGAGATTAACCAGGTGAAATTCACCCCTCCTAAAATTGTGAAGGATGAAGAAGTGAAGCCCGACGAGCAGATTGAAGAGATCAAGGAAGACCAGGTGATCAGTACTAAGACGGTGGAGAGTGATAACAAAACACAGATTGTGCAGGCTCCGGTGGAAGATAAAGGAACACAGGTTGTAGAAGTAAAGAAAGAAGACGATGAGAACAAGATCTTTACAAAGGTGGAAGTAGAAGCTGCATTCCCTGGTGGCGAAGCAGCGTGGAGAAACTACCTGCAAAAGAACCTGAACGCCAGCACTCCTGTTGACAACGGGGCAGCCGGCGGAAAATACACCGTAGTAGTGAAATTCATTGTGAGCAAAGACGGTAGTCTGAGTGACGTGCAGTGCGAAAACGATCCGGGATTCGGTATGTGCCAGGAAGCAGTTCGGGTAATTAAAAAGACCAAGAACTGGACACCAGCTATCCAGAACGGACGTAATGTGAATGCATACCGCCGTCAACCGATCACATTTGTAGTGGAAGAATAAAATTGTTTCAACGTATACCAATCAATCCCGGCAACCGCCGGGATTTTTTATTGTGGAATGATATCGCTCAGCCATCTCAATAAAAACTGATTGTTATGGCAGAAATAGAAAACAAACGGTCATCCGGTAAACGCAGGCGGATGAAAAAGAAAAGCACCCGGGTGGATCTTACCCCCATGGTGGACCTTGGGTTCCTGCTGATCACCTTCTTTGTATTCACCAGCACCATGAGCCAGCCCAAAGCCATGTCGGTGATTGAACCAAAAGACTCTAAAACCGTCACCGATCCCATCTGTAATTCCTGTGCACTTACGGTGGTCTTGGAAAAAGGAGGCGTAATCAGGTATTATGAAGGGATGCCCGAAGCGGGGCCTGTTGTTCAGCAAACCTCGTTCTCTGTGAATGGCATCCGGCAGGTGATACTGGATAAAAAAGAGAAACTGAATGCAGCCCTGGGTAATGCCGACCGGCTTGTGCTTATCATCAAGCCTGCACCTGAATCCACCATGCAGCATTTTGTAGACATGATGGATGAAGTGGCCATCAACGGGATTAAGCATTATTACATTGCCGATATAGATGCAGCGGATGAAAAACTGCTGCATCTTCACTAACGCTTTGCCAAAGAAACCGGAGTGGGTATCTTTGCCGTATGCTGAACAAAATGTCGGGTTGGGATGATACCATTGTGGCCATTGCCACAGCGCCGGGCATCGGCGCCATTGGGGTAATCCGTTTAAGCGGTAAAGAAGCCATAGGCATCATAAATGCTTTATTCCCTTCAAAAGACCTTTCAAAACAATCGTCTCATACCATTCACGTCGGCTTCCTCAAAGAAAACAGAGCGGACATTGATGAGGTGGTCGTTTCGATTTACAGGAATCCCAAAAGTTATACAGGTGAAGATGTGGTGGAGATCAGTTGCCATGGAAGTCCCTTTGTGCAGCAGCAGGTACTGGAAGCATGCATCCGGCAGGGAGCCCGTTTGGCAAAACCCGGCGAGTTCACCCAGCGTGCATTTCTCCATGGCAAACTTGATCTTACGCAGGCAGAAGCAGTGGCCGATCTTATTTCCTCTAACACGGCAGCATCCCAGCGAACCGCTCTGCATAATATCCGTGGAGGATTCAGCCAGGTATTAAAGCAGCTGCGGGAGAGCCTGATCCAGTTCTCGGCGCTGATAGAACTGGAACTTGATTTCAGCCAGGAAGACGTGGAGTTTGCCGACCGTACAAAATTTTATGAACTGATTGCTGAAGCAGACGAAGTAACCCGGCAATTACTGGATTCGTTCCGGTTGGGCAATGTTATAAAGAATGGGGTAAGCGTGGCCATCGTGGGTAAACCCAATGCGGGAAAAAGCACCCTGCTCAATACCCTGCTCAATGAGAACCGTGCCATTGTAAGCGATATAGCCGGTACCACCCGGGATACGATTGAAGAGGTGATCAACATCGAAGGCATCCTGTTCCGCCTGATTGATACAGCCGGCATCCGGGATCACAGCAATGATGTAATCGAACTCATCGGTATCGAAAAAAGCAGGGAAAAGATCAAAGGATCGGATGAAGTGATTTATATTTTTGATGTGAATACCGAAACACATGCAGACGTGCAAGCCGCTGCTGCTTTATTGCAGGAAGCAAACCCCAATTATTTACTTGTGGGTAACAAAACCGACCTGTCCGGGCCGGATACGGCTGCTGCAAAATTCGCCGGGGAGGATATTCTTTTCATATCTGCCAGGGATAAATTCCACATCGACCTGCTCCGGCAACGGCTGGTTGATAAAGTGATACAGGGAAACATTCATGCGGAGAATACCATCATCACCAATGCCCGTCACTATGAAGCACTTAAAGAAGTTGGCAATTCCCTAAGGGATATTAAAACCGGGCTGGATAATAAAATACCCGGTGACCTGCTGGCACTGGATATCCGCCGCTGCCTGCATTATATCTCCGAAATAACGGGAGATATCTCCAATGAAAATGTACTCGATTATATTTTCTCGAAATTCTGTATCGGCAAGTAATCCAACCGGGTGCCAATAATTACACATTAAATTTTGCCGGTTCAAAAAAATCTTATCTTCCCCAAAACATTTTTTATGAGAAACAGATCTCTGTTTTTGCTGGCAGCTGTTCCGGCATTTTTATTTGCCGCAGGATGCAACGAAGAACAAAAGAAACATACCGAAGAACCGGTGATAGCCGCATCGGCAACCGGCCACCCGGACTGGAGTGCTCAAAGCAATATCTACGAAGTGAATCTCCGGCAATATTCAGCTTCCGGATCAATAAAGGAATTTGAAAAACAATTAACACGGCTGAAAGAAATGGGGGTGGAAATATTGTGGTTTATGCCCATTACACCCATCGGAGTGGAGGGAAGGAAAATGACAGAAAAAGACCTCGGCAGTTATTATGCCGTGAAGGACTATAAGGGATTCAATCCGGAGTTCGGAACCATGGACGACTGGAAAACCTTTGTAAAAAATGCCCAGGGCATGGGCTTTAAAGTAATCACCGACTGGGTGGCCAATCATTCCGCCGTTGACAATCACTGGATCAAATCACATCCCGGCTTTTATGTACGTGATTCGGCTGGAAAAACCATTTCGCCGTACGACTGGACAGATGTGCTTAAACTTGATTATAAAAACCGGGAATTGCGTGACAGTATGATTGATGCCATGAAATTCTGGGTTGTGCAAACGGGCATTGATGGCTTCCGTTGTGACGTGGCCGAAGACGTTCCGGCTGATTTTTGGAAAGAATGCATTGACAGCCTGCGTAAGTTAAAACATGTTTTCATGCTGGCCGAAGGAGAGAAGGCCGATCTGCACGAAGCCGGTTTCGATGAAACCTATGCATGGAATGTGATGCGGACAATGGCGGACCTGTATGCCGGAAAAAAAACGGTAACGCAATTTGATTCTATACTTAATGCTGACATTGCAAAATTCCCGGCTGGTGCCTACCGCATGTATTTTACCACCAACCACGACGAAAACAGCTGGAATGGTACCGAGTTTGAAAAATACGGTGATGCATATAAAACCTTTGCTGTATTCTCGCAAACCATGTATCAGAGTGTTCCGCTGATCTACTCGGGCCAGGAAGCCATGAATAAGAAGCGGCTGAAATTTTTTGTAAAAGACACCATTGCGTGGAATAATGCATACGCAATGGCCGGTTTTTATAAAACCATGCTTGCACTTCGCAAGTCGAATCCCGCCCTGGCAGCCGGTGCATCCTACAAGAAGTTATCCGGTTCAGCAAATGCCGCCGTGTTCAGCTATGCACGGGAAGCCAACGGACATAAGGTGGTGGTAATACTTAACCTGTCTAAGCAGCCGCAAAAATTTACCATCAGCGATGCGGCAATCACCGGCGAGCCGCTGAATGTATTCATGGGCGTAAAAGAAAAGGTGGATACCCACCACGAATTCAGCATCGAACCCTGGGGTTATATTGTTTACGATTACCGGTAGAAATACTACGGTTCCTTTAACGGTACCGTGATTTTCCTGCATGACCGGAATATTTTTTTGCCGGGTGATATTTTATTGTATTTTTAGAAAGTGTATTTTTTACACAATTGCTGAAAATCAACAAAACGATTGCTATGTCTGTAACTTCTTACACCGGTGTAAAACCTCATCTTGGCTTCTGGCAGATATTCAACATGTGCTTCGGCTTCTTCGGTATCCAGTTTGGCTGGAGTTTACAGATGGGCAATATGAGCGCCATCTACGAATACCTGGGCGCTTCACCCGAGCAAATTCCGGGCTTATGGCTGGCGGCGCCCATGACCGGGTTGATTGTACAGCCTATCATCGGTTACTTAAGCGACCGTACCTGGCATCCCACGCTGGGTCGCAGGCGGCCTTATTTCCTGGTAGGTGCCATCCTGAGTTCGCTCGCCTTGTTCATTATGCCGAATGTTTCGGCCATCTGGATGGCGGCGGGCACTTTGTGGATACTCGATTCCTGCATCAATATCAGCATGGAACCATTCCGTGCCTTTGTAGCCGATAACCTCGATGAAAAACAGCGGTCAAAAGGATTTGCCATGCAAAGCATGTTCATCGGGCTTGCTTCTTTCATTGCTGGTTACCTGCCGGTAAAACTGGTTGAATGGTTTCACATTTCAAGAGACAAGGCTGGTGGCGCCATCCCCCAGAATATCTCCCTGTCCTTTTACATAGGTGGGGCTGTATTTTTTGCTGCCGTACTGTATACCGTGCTGCGCAGTAAGGAGTACCCGCCTTCTGATGCCGATTGGCGGATGAAGGTGAAGGAATCAAATAAAGGCTTTGGCGGCGGAGTGCAGGAAATTTTATCCGCCATCGGCAACATGCCTTCACAAATGAAACGACTGGCAGTGGTGAATTTTCTTACCTGGCCCGGCTTATTCCTGATGTGGTTTTATTACAGCACGGGGGTGGCCACCGATATTTTTGGTGGTGATGCCACCAGCAACAGTGAAGTGTTTACAAGGGGACTTGAATATGCAAACACCACGTCGGCCATTCTAAACCTGGTTACATTCCTCTTTGCATTCACCATTCCGTTTTGGGTGGGAAAACTGGGAAAGAAAAATACCCATACCATCTGCCTGATACTGGGTGGCATCGGGCTTATCTCGGTCAACTACATCCAACAGCACTGGATGCTGTATGTTTCGATGTCGCTGGTAGGAATTGCCTGGTCTTCTATCCTGTCGATGCCGTATTCGATGCTGGCGGGCTGTCTTCCCCAGGATAAGATTGGCATTTACATGGGCATCTTTAATTTCTTTATCGTACTGCCGGAAATTATTGCATCGCTCTTCTTCGGTAAGATTATGTCGGGATTTCTTCACAACGACCGCTTACTGGCAGTAATGATCGGCGGATGTCTGCTCGTTACGGCGGGAATTGTCTGCATGCTCATTGTGAAAGAAAAGGATGTTTAATATGCAGTAACGTTTAATAGTAATTGTATGAAAAGAATTCTTTGTATTGCTCTATTTTTTCAACTGCCCGGGCTGTATGCACAACAGGCAGGCTATACCTGCTATCCCGGCCATTGGTGGACAGGGATGAAATGGAATAAAGTGCAGGTGATGATTCATGGAGATGCGATTGCCAATGCAGCCGGTGGCTTCAGCATCAACTACCCCGGTGTAAAACTGGAGAAGACAAACAAGGTGGAAAATGCGAATTATGTTTTTCTCGACCTGAACATTTCTTCTTCGGCCAAACCTGGCACGGTAAAGATTAAAGTAAACAAAGCCAATTCTTCTTTTGATATTCCGTTTGAATTAAAGCCACGACGGAAAGGCAATGGTACTGCGTATGCACAGGGTGTTACCTCAAAGGATTTTGTATACCTCATTATGCCCGACCGGTTCAGCAATGGCGATGAAAGCAATGACCGGGTGACAGGTATGCGTGACCAAAGCCTGAACCGGGATACGGTATATAACCGGCATGGTGGCGATCTGAAAGGCGTGCAGAATCATCTCGGTTATCTGCAGTCAATGGGTGTTACCACCATATGGCTAAATCCTGTACTGGAGAACGATATGCCCGATCGTACCGAGCATGGCTATGCATTCACCAATCATTATGTAGTTGATCCGCGGCTCGGGGGCGACAAAGCATATCACGAACTGATCGATGTGGTACATGCAAGAGGAATGAAGATGATACAGGATGCAGTTTACAACCATGTAGGTCTGTATCATTTTACCGTGCAGGACCCTCCGATGAAAGACTGGCTGCATCAATGGCCCGATTATACCCAGACGAGTTACAAAGACCAGGTGCTTTTTGATCCCCATGCAAGCAACAGGGAGAAAAAGATCATGGCGGATGGCTGGTTCACGAAGATGATGCCCGACCTCAACCAGCACAACTCCTATGTGGCCAATTTTCTAATTCAGCATGCATTGTGGACAGTAGAAGAATTTGGTATTGATGGCTGGCGCATTGATACCTATGCATACAATGACCTCGCATTCATGAACCGCTGCAATAAAGCCCTGCTGGATGAATACCCAAAGCTTACCATGTTTGGAGAAACCTGGGTGCATGGGGTGATTAACCAGGGTTACTTCGTGGAAAATAATTTTAATGTGCCTTTCAAAAGTAACCTGCAGGCGGCTACCGATTTCCAGGCGCTCTGGGCTATTACCGATGCCATGACCAAAGATTTTGGATGGACGGAGGGAGTTAGCAGGTTGTATACAACCCTGGCACAGGACTTTGTATACAAAGATCCGATGCGGAATGTGGTATTCCTGGATAACCACGACATCTCCCGTTTCTATTCGGTAGTAGGAGAGAATATGACCAAGTATAAAACATCCATCAACTGGGTACTCACCTGCCGCGGGATTCCGCAGTTTTATTATGGAGCTGAGATCGGAATGACCGGTGTTACCAGTCCTAACGATGGCTTTGTGCGGCAGGACTTTCCAGGCGGTTGGCCCTCCGATCCCGCCAATAAGTTTATGCAGGCTGGCCGTACAGCAAAAGAACAGGAGATATGGGAGCAGGTAGCGAAGCTGGCCAACTACCGCAAAGGCTCATCGGCGCTTACGGTGGGTAAAATGATGCAGTTTATTCCCGAGGACGGAGTATATGCCTATTTCCGGTACGACGACCGGCAGACGGTTATGGTGGTAATGAATACGGCCAAGGAAAAGAAAAATGTGAAAATGAACCGCTTTACCGAAAGAACAAAAGGCTTTTCTAAAATGAAGAATATCATTTCGGGAACCGTTTCAGATCTCAGCGATTTCTCTCTTGACTCGTATGACAGTGGTGTGTATGAATTGATGAAATGACCCATGCAACATGTTGGCTTTGTTCAGTAAGGCGTGTTAACAACCGTTTCCGCCACGATTTATTTTGTATTTATTAAAATAATGTGTTTATTTTACACATTAAAACGATTGCAACATGAAGAAGATTTTCCTGCTCCTGGCCATATGCTCTATGGTCAATGTTTCGATGGCCCAGCGTTTGCTTAGCTGGACGCCCGAATTCCCGGTTGATAATTCCACCCTCGTGATGACGGTTGATTGTAACAAAGGCAATCAGGGGCTGCTGAATTTTGAAGGTGGCAATTCCAGCAATGTCTATGTACATGTAGGAGTGATCACCAACCTGAGTACCGGACCTACTGACTGGCGTTACGTTAAATTCACCTGGGGAACTTCAGATCCTGCGGCTCATGCAACAGCCCTGGGTGCCAACAAATACCAGTACAGCATCAGCAACATCCGTACTTTCTTTGCGGTACCTGCTGGCGAAACCATTAAGAAAGTATGCGTCATCTTCCGTAATGCTAGCGGAAGCCTCAAGCAGGTGAACTCTGATAACAGCGACATGTATAACCCCGTTTATGGAAACAGCGAATACGGGGTACGCATCAACCTTCCTCCTTTCGAACCCAGGTACATTCCCTGGATAGAACCCATCAGTGTAAATGTGGGGGGAAGCATCAGCATCAGCGGCGTAGCATCGGCGAATTCTAACCTTACCCTTAAACTGAACGGCAATACCATTCAGACAGCATCCAACGCCAGCACCATTTCAGCCACACCTACTATAGCCACCGCTTGTGCACAGCAGGTTTTTCTGGAAGGAAACAACGGTTCTGTAACAGTGAAGGACTCATTCAGTTTTTATATTCCTCCTACCACTACGGTGGCGGCGCTGCCGGCCGGTGTGCAGGAAGGGATCAATTACCTGCCTGGTAATACATCTGCCACCCTGGTGCTGTTTGCACCGGGAAAGAATAACGTGGTGGTGATCGGCGATTTTTCCAACTGGACGGTTCAATGCGCCAACCAGATGAATAAAACGCCGGATGGAAATTATTTCTGGATAACCATTACCGGCCTTACTGCCGGAACTGAATATGCTTACCAGTATCTCATTGATAACAGCATCAAAGTCGCCGACCCGTATACACAGAAAGTACTGGATCCTGATAATGATCCGTACATTGATGCTGTAACATATCCCAACCTGAAACCTTATCCAACCGGTTTAACCACCGGTATTGTAAGCATCCTGCAAACCGCAGAACCGCAGTACAACTGGCAGGTGAATAATTTCAGCAAACCGGACAAAAGAAACCTGATGGTATACGAACTGCTGATCCGTGATTTTACGGCACAGCACAGTTACCAGTCGCTCATTGATTCATTGCAGTACCTGAAGAACATCGGCATCAATGCCATTGAACTGATGCCCATCAATGAGTTTGATGGCAATGAAAGCTGGGGATACAATCCGTCGTTCTACTTTGCACCCGATAAATACTACGGAACAAAAAATAAACTCAAGGAGTTTATTGATAAATGTCACCAGAACGGTATTGCCGTGATACTGGACGTGGTGTACAACCATTGCACCGGTAATGCACCACAGGCAAAGATGTACTGGAATTCTTCCACCAACCAGCCGGCCGCCAATAACCCATGGCTGAATGTAACTGCACCACACCCGTATAGTGTGTTCAACGATTTTAATCACACTTCAACGGCTACCCAATACCTGGTTCAGCGTTCATTGAATCACTGGCTGAATGAATACCGGGTGGATGGTTTCCGTTTCGACCTGGCCAAAGGATTTACCCAAACCCCTTCCAATACCACTACGGTGGAAAACTATGATGCCAGCCGCGTAGCCAACCTGAAACGATACTACGATGGAACCATACCCACACACCCGGGCACATACATGATACTGGAATTTCTCGGTACGCTTCCCTGCCAGGAAGAACAGGAATATGCCACGTATGGATTCATGCTTTGGGGTAACAACAACTTTGTGTATAACCAGTGTACCATGGGATATACAACCAACTCCGATATTTCCCCCATTGTGTACACCGATCCTAAAAAAGCATACAGCAATCCGGCTGAAGTAGGATACATGGAAAGTCATGATGAAGAGCGCACCATGTATAAAAACCTCACCTTCGGTAATTCATCCGGAAGCTATAATGTAAAAACACTTGCCACTGCACTGGCCAGGGAAGAAGCAGCCGCATCGGTATTTTTTACCGTGCCCGGTCCAAAAATGATCTGGCAGTTTGAGGAAAGAGGATACGATATTTCACTAGTGTTCGGAGGTTCAAATGTAGCTCCCAAGCCACCGCATTGGGAATACATGAATGTGCCGGAAAGGAGACACCTATATGATGTATATAAAAGTATCATTGATTTCCGGTTGAATAATCCGGCAATTTTCAATAACACAAGCTTTACTTACGATTTTAATAATAATGGCGGGTTATATAAATTATTCCAGATTGCTGATCCCAACAGCAGTGGTTTAAAAGTAACCGTGGTTGCAAACCTGGATGTGGTTGCTCAATCCAGGTCGGTTACATTCCAGTCAACCGGGGGCTGGACCAATTATATCAGCAACGGAACCGGAACTGGCATCAATGGAGCAACCAGCAGCAACTTTACACTGGCTACCGCGGCGCAAACAGTCACCCTGCAACCAGGTGAGTACCATATTTACGTGAGTGTGCCCGCCTGCAATACGGCAGCGCCCACAGCAGCCACGCCCATCAGCTATTGTGTAGGTGCTGCAGCTATTCCTTTAACTGCTACCGGTACCAACCTGCTTTGGTACACTACTGCCACTGGTGGTACTGGCAGTGCAACGGCTCCCACACCTTCCACCGCAGTTGTGGGAAGCACCACGTATTACGTGAGCCAGACGATTGGTTGTGAAGGGCCACGTTTTGCCATTGTGGTAAATGTTACGGCCAGTACTGCTGCTCCAACCGTTACAACTCCTGTTACGTATTGCCGGAATGCAACAGCGGCTCCGCTTACTGCAGCCGGAACAAATCTCTTATGGTATACAGCAGCCACCGGGGGTACCGGAAGTGCAACAGCACCTACACCTTCTACAACCGTGGCCGGAAGTACTACATATTATGTAAGCCAGACGCAGAGCTGTGGTGAAAGTCCGCGTGCTGCGATTACCGTGGTTGTTAATCCAACACCGGCAGCACCGGCAGGATTAACTGTTACAAATCTTACCACCAGTTCGGCAACATTGAACTGGAACATATCTGCCGGAAATTATTATACGGTGGAATATAAGGCAGCCAGCTCGGGCACATGGAACAATGCGGCCAGTTCTGTTACCACCGGCTCTGTTACCGTTTCCGGCCTGGTTCCGGGAGCAACATATGATTGGCGGGTGAGTGTTAACTGTTCCACTACGCCCATCAGTAATTATACAGCATCGCAGTTCACCACCAATACATACAATAACCAGATCACCAATATCCGGAATGGCTTTGGACTTAAGATATCGCCCGATCCGGTGAATGAAAATCCCTGGCTCGACTATATCGTTCCGGGTTCGGGAGAAGTAACCGGTATGCTGTATGATTCGTATGGCCGGCGTATGAAAGTGCTTTTCACTGTTACTCAGTCAGCAGGCCAGTACCGGGTTTCCCTGGCGGGCCAGTTCAGTCAGTTGGCGCACGGTTGTTATTTTGTACGACTGGTACAGAACGGAAAAGGTCACTCCATCAAATTCATTAAATAATCCCTTTAACTGAGATAAAAACTACGCTTATGGTATCTGATGCAAATGGAAATTCTGTGAAGAATATTAAAAGTCTCCAGGCTATCCAGACCGAAGTGCAGGGCAGTAACAGAATCGCCTTGTCTGTTGACTGTGTCATCTTCGGGTTTGACGAAAACAAACTGAAGGTTCTGCTGATCCGCAGTGATCTGAAAAAATATCAAAGCAGGTGGTCATTGCTCGGCGACCTGGTAGGGGGCAAGGAAGATATACATGATGCCGCCTACCGTATCCTGAAAGAACGTACCGGCCTAGATGACGTTTACCTGGAACAGGTTCACACGTTTGGTTCTGTTAACCGGCACCCGGCCGGCCGGGTGGTTACCGTTGCCTACTGCTCGCTGATCAATGTGCAGCACCACAAACTAAAAATACTGGATAACGAACTTCACTGGCATGATGTAAACAGTGTTTCGGACCTGGCATTCGATCACCAGGAAATATTTGAAGCCTGTTACAAGTGGCTGCAAAAAAGGATACAGGAGCACCCGCTGGGATTTAACCTGTTGCCGAAGAAATTTTCGCTTCGCGACCTGCAGAACCTCTACGAAGCCATACTGAACACCAAGATGGACCGACGGAATTTCAGGAAAAAGTTCTTTTCGATGGACTTTCTGATCGATATTGACGAAATGGAGCAGGATGTGCCGCACCGGCCGGGGAAGCTCTACAAGTTCAATTTCGAGAAATACGCCAAAAAGAAGAAGAAGTGGGTGGGTATTGACTTTTAGGCCGAGACTTTAGGGTTTAAATATTAGGCCCCCCCGGTAAAAAAATAATTAACAAAAAATTGGTATTCCCGAAAAATACTTTACTTTGTGTAAGTTTTACACATTTTAAGTGTGTAGAATGTACGCAAAGTACAAATCAGATTGCAAATTTTTTTAAAAAACGAAACGCTTGTTTTATGAGAAAAAGTAATAGACTACTCTCCCGCGTTCTGTCCGTTTTCTTTTTAATGCTGGCATGCTCCTTCGCCGCATTGGCACAGAATGCCGTAACCGGTAAAGTAACCGATTCTAAAGATGGTTCACCTGTTCCCGGAGTTACGATCACCGTGAAGGGAAGTAAAACGATCACCCAAACTGCTGCAGACGGAACATTTAAAATCAATGCTCCTGCCAATGCCACCCTGGTATTTACATCGGTTGGCTTTGCCACTTTTGAATCGGCTGTTGCCGGAAAATCATCGGTTGATGTAAGTCTGGTACAGGTTAACCAGCAGCTGAATGAAGTGGTGGTGGTGGCATATGGTACCAAACGCAAGGGTGATCTTACCGGATCGGTAACATCTGTTAATGCCAAAGACTTCCAGCAGGGTGTGGTGAATTCATCCGAACAACTGCTGCAGGGTAAAGTGGCCGGCCTGGAAGTAACCACGGGTGGTGGCTCACCTGGTGGCGGAAGCCGTATCCGCATCCGCGGTGGCGCTTCGCTGAATGCGAGCAACGACCCGCTGATCGTGATTGATGGTGTTCCGGTGGAAGGAAACGGGATTGCCGGATCTTCCAACCTGCTTAATACCATTAACCCGAATGACATTGAATCGATGAGCGTACTGAAAGATGCATCTGCAACTGCTCTTTATGGTTCACGGGCTTCCAACGGGGTACTTATCATCACCACTAAAAAGGGAAGCAAGGGAAAAACAAAGTTTAACTTCAATACAAAATTCTCAACCGGCATGGTTGGTAAAACCGTTGACGTTCTTTCGGGTGACGAAGTCAGGAACATCATTAATGCCGATGCTGCCAAAACAGGCAATAACACATACAAGAATCTGCTGGGTACATCCAATACCGACTGGCAGGATGAGATTTACCGTCCGGCATTCGGATCCGACAACAACATCAGCGCCAGCGGGGCTTTTAAAAACATCCCGTACCGGGTATCTTTCGGATTCCTTACACAGGATGGTATCCTGAAGACTGATAATTTCAAGCGCTTCACCGGATCGCTGAACCTCAATCCTAAATTCCTCAATGATCACCTCAGCGTGAACCTTGCCATCAAAGGAAGCCACACCAACAATATATTTGCTGATGGCGGCGCCATTGGTTCAGCCATTGCATTTGATCCCACACAGCCGGTAAGAAAGGCCAATAAAAATTATGCTTCTTATACCGAATGGATTCAGCCGAATGATACAGCCATTGCACTGGCCACCCGCAACCCGGTGGCGCTGCTTGATCTCCGCGATAATAAATCTTCGGTGAACAGAATCGTGGGTAATATCCAGCTTGATTATAAAATACACTGGTTCCCCGACCTGCACGTGCTCTTCAATTTCGGTATTGATAACTCGTACGGAAAAGGAGACGATAATATCGACCCGTCCCTGGCCACCAACTTCAATACAGGAGGAAGAAAAACCCATTACGAGCAGGGTAAGAAAAATACCATCACTGATATTCAGCTTTTCTATACAAAAGATCTGAAAAAAATAAAAACGAAACTGGATGTACTGGTAGGTCATAGCTACCAGGATTTCATCACCAATGTGAAAAACTATGCTTCCTTCAGTTACCGGGCTGTTGCCGATCCGGCCAACCCGCAAAAGAAAGACACCATCGCCGGAAGCGAACCTGTATTCCTGACAGACAAACCTGAATACAGGATAGAATCTTACCTGGGAAGGATCAACATCACCGTGGCTGACAAATACCTGCTGACCGCTTCGCTCCGCAGGGATGCCAGCTCAAAATTCGCAAAAGAAAACAGGGTGGGCTACTTCCCGGCCCTGGCCCTGGCCTGGAAAATGAAAGAGACATTCCTGAAGAATGTTCATGTGCTGAACGAACTTAAATTCAGGTTTGGACTGGGTGTAACCGGCCAACAGGACGGAATTCCTTACTACTCTTACCTGCCTTATTATTCACGCAGTAATTCATCTGCCCAGTACCAGTTTGGTAATACGTATTACAGTTTCCTGCGTCCTTCGGCATATGACCCCGACAGGAAATGGGAAACCACCACCACCACCAACCTGGGACTTGACTTCGGGTTCCTCAATAACCGCATCTATGGTTCAGTGGATTATTATTTCAAGAAAACAAAAGACCTGCTGAGCACCGTTCCGGTAGCCGCCGGCGGTAACTTTAATATCGAATTGCTCACCAACGTGGGTAACATGGAAAACAAGGGCGTTGAGTTCACCCTCAATACCGTTCCCATCAGGAAGAAAAACCTTACCTGGGATTTCGGGTTCAATGTTACTTACAATACAAGACAGATCACAAACCTGTTGAAACAACAGGATCCGAACTTTAAGGGTATTGAAGTAAGCGGCATCTCGGGTGGTACCGGAAACAACGTGGGAAGATTCTTTGTGGGAAAAAGCCCGTATGCCTATTACATGTACAAACAGGTATACGATCCGAATACCGGGAAACCGATCGAGGGATTGTATGAAGACATTAACCGCGACGGCGCCATCGATGAAAAGGACCGCTACTTCTATAAAAAACCAGGAGCGGATGTATTCTTCGGTATCAATACACAGGTGCTGTACAAGAAATTCTCCCTGGGTATTACCGGTCATGGTGCATTGGGAGCATACCTCTACAATAACTACAACTCCAATAATGGTGTGTTGAGAACGATCAAGAACCCGATCAACTTCATCGGTAATGCATCGGCCAACTACCTGGAAACCGGGTTCACCAACAACCAGTACCTGTCTGATTATTATATCGAGAACGCTTCTTTCTTCAGGCTGGATAATATCAACCTGGGATACAACGTGGGTAAGATCCTTAATAACAAGGCTAGCTTACGCATTGCGGCCAGCGTTCAGAACGTATTTGTAATTTCAAAGTATAAAGGCCTTGATCCGGAAAATTCAAGTGATTCCGGTGTAGACAACAACATCTACCCCCGTCCACGCACTTTTTCTGTAGGCTTTAACTTAGATTTCTAATTATAAAATAACGATTGATATGAAACATACTTCCATGAAATATTTAGCAGGCGTTTTGACACTGACGGTGATCCTCAGTGCCTGCGCCAAAAAACTGGACCTGTACCCGGTAAACGATCTCACTCCTGAAAAAACCTACGCCACCGCAGCGGGTTACAAAAGTGTACTGGCCAAGATATATGGCACACTGGCCATCACGGGTAATTCCGGACCGGCCGGAAACCCCGATATCAGCGGTGGTCTCGATGAAGGCTCCCAGGTTGCATTTATCCGCATGCTGTTCAATTGCGAAGAATTACCAACCGATGAAGCCGTGGTGGCCTGGAACGATCAGACCATTCATGATTTCCACGACCTGAAATGGACCAGTTCCGACCCCTTCCTGAAAGGGATCTATGCACGTCCCATTTATAACATTACCCTCATCAACGAATACATGCGGGAAGCCACCGACGCAAAACTGGCTGAACGTGGTATCTCCGGTACCGAAGCGGCCGACATTAAAAAATCGGTGGCCGAAGTACGTTTCCTGCGTGCATTCAATTACTGGGTGATGATGGACCTCTTTGGTAAATCAACCTTTATCACTGAAAATGACGCCATCGGTACCACGCTGCCGAAAGAAATCAGCCGGGGCGACCTGTTCAAATACATCGAAAGCGAACTGAAAGCCATCGATGGCGACCTGGCAGCTGCAAAAACAATTGAATACGGACGGGTGGACCAGGGCGCTGCCTGGGCACTGCTGGCCCGCATGTACCTGAATGCAGGTATATACACAGGAACCGACCGTTATACAGATGCCATCACCTACGCCAAGAAAGTAATAGGCGCCGGTTACTCTTTATACACCGGATATCCCAGGGTATTTATGGCCGATAATGATAAGGCAAAAGATGAATTCATGTTTGCAGTTAACTGCGATGGTTTGCGCACACAGGCATATGGCAACACCACCTTCTTCGTACATGCCGCCTGCGGTGATGAAGTGAACGATTATGGCGTAAGCGGCGGATGGTATGGCTACCGGGCTACTTCAGCTTTTGTGAGCCTTTTCCCCGATAACACCGGCGCTACAGATAAGCGTGCCATGTTCACCACTTCCAAGTACGGTACCAGTGCTTCACAACAAACGATTACGGACGTAAGTAATTTTGACCAGGGACCGCACGTAAAGAAATATGTGAACGTACGTTCAGATGGCGGACCCGTTTCGGATTCAAAGAAAGAATTTGCCGACGTGGATTTCCCGGTATTTCGGTTACCAGAAATGTACTTAATATATGCGGAAGCAGTGCTTCGTGGAGGTACCGGCGGGGATATTCCAACGGCCCTTAATTATATCAACCTGATCAGAACCAGGGCTCATGGAAATACATCGGGCAATATCACCACCGGCCAGCTCACTCTGCAGTTTGTACTGGATGAAAGAGGAAGAGAATTATACTGGGAAGGGCATCGCCGCACCGATTTAATCCGTTATGGATTACTGACCACCGGAACTTACCTGTGGCCATGGAAGGGAGGCGTATCATCCGGAACTCCGGTGAACTCAAAATACAACCTGTTCCCGATACCGGCATCCAACCTGGTAGCCAACCCGAACTTAACGCAAAACACCGGTTATTAATTCAGAAATAATAAATACTCATTTATATGAAACATATATTAAAGTTACTCACCGGCATCATGATCGCAGCCATCATTTTACCGGCTTGTAAAAAAGATGAGAACAAAGTGTACTTTGAAGGAGGTACGGCGCCTTTTCTTACGGCGAGCGCTACCGGGCCCTTTACTTTGCTGAAAGACGATAAGGACAAACCTGCAGTTACCTTCAGCTGGACCAACCCCAACTACCAGTTCAATACAGGTATCAGTTCACAAAATGTGACCTATATCCTGCAGGTTGATTCGGCCGGCAAAAACTTTTCCAGTTCAAAAATGCAGGAACAATCCATCGACCAGGCACTCAGTGTTGCATTAACGGTCAGGGATCTTAACCAGTTCCCCACACGTATGGAGCTTCAGTTTGGCCAGTTCCATACCCTCGAATTCAGGATCAAATCAACCCTGAAGAACGGAACGGTACCCCTGTATTCAAATGTGATTACCATCCGCATCAACAATTACCTTGACTTTGCGGTTGAACCACCCGGAACAGTCAACGCCCAGTATCTCGACGGAAACCTGTGGGTGGTAGGAGACGCAGTGGCATCCGGCTGGAACAACCCATTGCCATCGCCCTATGATGTTACACAAAAGATTCCCCGGAAAGCACCTACAGACATACTGCATTATGAAGGCACCATCACCTTTAATGCCAGCGGCGGATACAAACTGATCCAGACACAGGGCGTTTGGTCAACACAATACCATGCTCTGGACGGAACCGCAAAACTTTCCGGCAAATTCGAGAAAAAAGACAGTGACCCGCAGTTCCCGTCACCGGGCGCCGGTAACTATAAAGTGGAAGTGAACTTCCAGACCGGTGAATACAAACTCACCAAACTTTAATCCTGCGATTGCATTAAAAGAAAAATAAAAAAGCTTTTATGAAAAATTTACTCAAACTTCTTTCTGCCTCCCTGCTGCTGGTGATGGTATTCTCCGCATGCAAAAAAACAGATAACCTGAAGAAGGTGGAAGAATTACCTGTTTATATTCCCGGTGTTTCCCCGGTATTAAGCAGTTCGGTGAGCACAGTTGCGCCAACCCTGGCCGACTCTAATAATGCGGTGATCACGTTCTCGTGGACCAATCCCAAATTCGCTACCGATCTCGCCAACACCAAATACATCCTGGTGATTGATTCAACCGGCAAGAGCTTTGGCGCACAGAACAACAACAAAACCGTTACCGGCGTATTAACAACAAGTCTTACTGCCCGGGAGCTGAATGCCTATGTGCTGAATCTCGGGTTTAAAGTGGGAGTTCAGCAAAGCATCGACGTGATCCTGATCTCTTCTTATGTGAATAACAACGACCGCCATTATTCCAACAGCCTTACCATCAAGGTAACGCCATACGTGGATCCTTCTATCCTGGCCACACAGAATACAGCGGTGGTATGTACACTTCCCAATGCAGCATTGCCCTCAAATAATTTCTGGTGGACACCCACTTTCACCGGCTACACCGGATCGATTAACTATACCCTGCAATACGATTCGGCCGGTAAAAACTTTGTGGCACCCATCGAAATCCCGGTAGGTGCATCCATCTTCACCAAGGGGTTAACCCAGGCTGAAATGAACAGCACTGCTCTTAATTCGGGCATTGCGGGTGGAACCGTAGGTAAAGTGGAATACCGCATCAAGGCGGTTACCACCACCGGCATCACCGTGTATTCAAACGTGGTGAATGTAACCATCACCAGCTATGTTCCCATATTACGTTTGTACCTGCCTGGTGGCTACCAGGGTTCAACCGGTAATGGAAACGACTGGGATCCGGGAACTGCTCCTGAACTGATCCGCGACCTCCGGGCAGCGGTATTTAATAAAATGTATTATATCTATATCTACCTGCCTGCCGGCGCCGAATTCAAAGTAACCGTGGGCAGAGACTGGGCAATTAATTATGGCGGAACAGGCGGTAACCTGGCGCAGAACGGAGCCAACTTCTCTGTTGCTTCTTCAGGCTACTACCGAATTTCGGTTGATATCAATGCGCTTAAATACGATATCCGCCAGGGAAGAATGGGCTTTGTAGGTGGTGCAACCGGGGCCGGATGGAACCCGCCCGGGGTATTCCCAACTTATGCATTGGGTAATTCAGGTACCAACCTGTTTGTAGGACTTACCAACTTCACTTCGGGTGGATGGAAGCTGATTGATACCGACCAATGGGATAACGGCAGCATGACCGTAGGTGAAACAAGAAGCTATGGAACACCCGGCGGCGACGGTAGCACCCTGCAGGTGAATGCCTCTAATTTTAATGACTATCCTTCACCCGGCCGTTACCGCGTTATATGGGATGGCCGCGATAGGGACAATATCCGGTATTTCACCAGCCCGGCTACTGAAATGCGCCTGGTGGGAGACGGTATGAATGTACCCGGTGTAAATGACTGGGATCCGCCAACATCACCGCAAATGACGTATAACGGAAATGGTATCTGGACCATCACCATCGCGTTAAAAGCCAATAAGGATATTAAATTCCTGGCAGGTAACGCCTGGGGTGCCTTCGATTACGAAGACAACAGCGGCGGAAGCCAGACATTGGGAACACCCAGGGCCATCAAGTGGGATGGAGGACCAAACTTTAAAACTCCCGCTACGGCAGGAACCTATACAGTTACACTGAATGAAAACCTTCAGACTGTAACCATAAACTAAGTTTCGTAAACTTTCATGTGTTTTTAACTGAAAATGCCATCCACAATTGTGGATGGCATTTTTCAGTTATATACGATTAGTTGATTTACGCTCTTAACGCAACCTTGAACGCCAGGCTCAGGTAGGTATAAAAGTTACCGGGCAGTTCTTCGGAAGCTGAAGCCCATTCCTGCCCCTCTTTATAGGGAAGGTGGTTTACACTGCCGGCTGCTTCTCCCACGCCAATCAGGCCGGTTTCGCTTTTCAACCGGAATCCATAGGTCTTTCCTTTCTGCAGGTGAAGTCCGTTAAGCGGGAAGGAAACCCATTTACCGGTATCCAGGTTATTGAATTCAACCTTTGATGTACCCAGTACCGGTCCCCAGCTTTTGCTGTCTGCATCAAATGCATGAATGGTGAGGTTTACCGGGCCACTGTTGGTGACGTGGGCCGAAAAGATCTCGATGCAGTCCAGGTCGCCTTCCGAAGGACAAAGAAAGGTTTGACCGGTGATCCGGTTCCTGACTTCTCCTTTCCACTGGCCGATCCATGATGTGGTGTTATTGGTTACCTGCTGTACAACAGCCCTTAAATGAGATTTTGATTGATTAGTTTCCATAAGGTTATTTTTTTAAATGTGAGAATGGATGGGGTTACAGAATTAAAAATCCTTCTGTAGTAACTTAAAGAGGCCGGTAAATATTGTATGGAAACAGGTGATTTTTATCCTGCCGGACTGTTAAATTTTTCCGGGCAAAAAGCTGGAAACCAATGCGTGAATCAGGTGCCTGTGGATGGGCCGTTAAAACCGGAAATACACAAACAGTCTTCCGAAATTTTTACGGTCGTTTTCGATGCGGTGATACAGGGGTTTGATGTGCGGCTGCTGAAGAAAGCGCTCCACTTTTTTACGCAGCTGCCCGCTTCCTTTTCCGGGGATGATCTCTACCTCCCGTATCTTTTTATCAATGGCATCATCAAATGCCTGCTGTAATGCCTGGTCGATGGCTCTGCTGTTGTTGTAAATATCGTGCAGGTCTACTTTTATCCGTGCCATGAATTAATAAGAATTTAAAATAAGGCCGCCTTAAGCCAGTTTGATCCCTGTCTTTTCCAGGGTTATCTTCCGTTGTTTGTAGAGGTTCCCAAGCGTCATCTTAAAAGTTTTTTTACTCATTCCGAAAAACGAATAAATCTCTTCCGGATCTGATTTGTCGTAGTAGGGAAGGTATCCGTTATTTTCCTGCAAGAGCCTTAATATCTTACCGGCTTCATCTTCCACCCGTTGGTACCCCGGTTTGCCCGCTGCCACATCAATCTTGTTTTCGCCGGGGTAGATCTTTTTGATGAAACCCTGGAACCTGTCGCCAGGCGTGATGTTCCGGTAAATCTCGTTATGATGTAAAACGCCGGTATGCCGGTTGTTGATGATCACTACATAACCAATATCGGTACGGCGGTAAACAGTAAGATCCACCAGGTCCATTTCCTTTACCGTTAACGGTTCATTGCTCAGAAAGTGTTCTATCTTTTCGGTAGCCGCCAGCCGGCCGGTCTGTTCATCCAGGTAGATCTTTACGAGGTATTCCCCGTTAGGTATCATCTTGTGCAGTTGCTGGGAAACGGGCACAAACAGGTCCTTCATCAACCCGTTATCCAGGAAGGCTCCCTGCGGAGTGGTATCCACGGCCCTGAGTTTAATAATGTCTCCTAAAATACCTTTTGGTTTCTGCGTGGTGGCAATCAGCCTGTTTTCACTGTCGTGGTACAGAAATACTTCCAGTTCGTCGCCGATTTTTGTGTTGGCAGGAACAAAACGCCCGGGCAGCAACACCCCTTCATCACCATCATCGAGGTAAACGCCGAATGATGCTTCCCGGATTACTTTCAATTTATTGTATTCGCCTACTTTTATCATGTTTAACCAGTTGCGGCAAAGGTAACGGTTCGCCGGGTTCAATTACCAATACAAACTGTACAGTGCCACCAGTATTCCGCAAACAATCAGCGATCCTACGGCAAATGATGTACTTACCTTAAACATACGCTGGTCCACTTCCAGCCCGGCCGGTTTAACGCCGCGGCGGTTATCAATGATGCTGATGATGTACATGCCGATAATACTGAACAGGAACACAAATGCCATCCGGTCCAGGAATGGAATTTCAAATACACCATCGGCATTGGCTTTTGAAAAACCCGATGATGACAGGAACGACAGGTCTATCATTCCGGGTAAAAATTTAAACAGCACCGATAACAGGAAACCGCCGATGATGGCAAACAACGCTGCATTGGATGTGGTTTTCTTCCAGAAGAAACCAAGGATGAACATAGCAAAGATACCCGGCGAAACAAATCCGGTATATTCCTGGATGTACTGGAATCCCTGTTTGCCTTCACCCATCAGTTTTTCACCAAGCGCCAGTGAGAGAAGAATCGCCAGCAGCATGGAAATAATTACCGCCCATTTGCCCGTGTTTACCAGTTTCTTTTCATCGGCTTCTTTATTGATTGCTTTTTTATAAATGTCTAAAGAAAAAATGGTGGCAATGCTGTTTGCCTTGCCTGCCAATGAAGCAACAATGGCTGCGGTTAATGCAGCAAAAGCCAGGCCCTTTAAACCGGTGGGCAATAAGTTCAGCAAGGAAGGGTAGGCTTTGTTTACGTCCACAATACCTTTAGAATCGAGCATCTCTGCCTGGAACATTCCCTGCTGGTGCAGCACGTATGCCGCAATACCTGGCAACACCACAATGATGGGCATCAGCAATTTCAGGAATGCGGCAAACAGCAATCCTTTGCGGGCTGTCGGCAAATCGGCGCCCAGCGCCCGCTGTGTGATGTATTGGTTGCAGCCCCAGTAATTGAGGTTGGCAATCCACAATCCGCCCAGCAGAACAGAAAGACCCGGAAGGTCCATGTAATTGGCATTGTCTTTTTTGAAGATCATATGAAAGTGATCATTCGCCTGTGTGGTGAGTAATTTAAATCCATTGAGAATTCCGGTTTGCCCGGATTTTTCTGCCACCAGGTTCAGGGCAAGATAGGTAGCCACCAATCCGCCGAGTATCAGAAAGAAAACCTGTATCACATCGGTATAACCAATCACCTTCATGCCGCCCAGTGTGATGAAGATGGCAAACATGGCAAGCAACCCGATGCATAATGTGAGATCCAGCCCCGAGATGCCGTGAATAGCCAGTGCGCCCAGGTACAGGATCGACATCAGGTTCACCACCACGTATAATAATAACCAGAACACCGCCATGATCATGGCCACGGTGCCATTGTAGCGCTGGTTGAGGAACTGGGGCATGGTGTATATCTTGTTCTTCAGGTATACCGGCATAAAGAATACGGCAACAATGATGAGTGTGGCAGCCGCCATCCATTCATAGGAAGAAATGGCGAGGCCCATTTTAAAACCACTGCCGCTCATGCCGATGAATTGCTCTGCTGAAATATTGGAAGCGATCAGTGAAGCACCGATGGCCCACCAGGTGAGGGACCCTTCTGCCAGGAAAAAATCATGCGAAGCGGAAACAGATTGCTGCCTTTTTTTGCGGTATACCCAGTATCCATAACCGGCCACCACAATAAAATACAGCAGGAATACGAGGTAGTCATTGGTTTGTAAGAAATTCATAAGCGTTGGTTGATTTTATTTCAGGTATTTTTTATTCAGTTCATCATACAGCAGCAAATAATCATTGGCTTTGCCGCTGCGGTCAAAAAAACGTTCCCAGGTATTCAACGGTTCCCAGATGCAGCTTCCTTTTCCCCTTTCACCGGCCACATTAAACGACCGTTCATTCACTTCTTTTTTCATATGGGAATATTCCACCACAATCACGTCTTTGTTGTATCGCTGGGAAAGATCATCGAGGTTGTACTCAAGGTCGGAAAGCGTATTGTGCCATTTCGGGTAATACGATAACCCGATCACATCAAATTCCACACCGCGGTTGATCATGTTATCGACAAAAAATTTGCTCTCGTCATTCTGTCCGCCCAATGCAATATGCAGCATGATGCCGGTGGAAGGTGAAACGGCTTTCACTGCCTGGGCGCCGGCAAAGAACAATTGTGCCAGGTTATCCAAATGATCAATGCTTCCTGCGGGCCATATCATGCCGTGGTTGATTTCATTGCCCACCTGTACCATGTCAGGTGCCGTGCCCTGGTCTTTAAGTGCCTGGATCACCGACCTGGTATAATCATACACTGCCTGTTTTAATTCGGTTATTGATTTGCCCCGCCAGGCTTTGGGCATCCACTGCTTTTGGGGATCGGCCCAGTAATCGCTGTAATGAAAATCCAGCAGCAGTTTCATGCCGGCGGTTTTCACTCTTTTGGCCATCGCCAGGGTATGAGCCAGATCGCAAAAACCCGATTGGGGTGAGTAACCACTGTCACGTGCCGGGTCGTTGAATATCCGCAGCCGCACATAATTCAATCCATGCAGTTTTAAAATTTCGATGGCATCTTTTTCTTTTCCATCGGTATCATAAAATTTCATTCCTTTGTTTTCCAGTTCCGGCAGGAATGAAATATCCGCTCCCAGCATCTTATCCACCTTTGCAGTTTTGAAAGGCAGCACCGGGAAAGTATTGTTTGATGAGCGCACATGGGTAACCGGGCTGTTGCCAATGGTCATGATATCGGTGGCCCCGGGCCATAAACTATCTGTCTTCGCTTCAAAGTGAATCGTGGATGGAGCACTGCCTGCCTGCACAATCACCTGGCATTTCCCATTGAATAAATAGCGTTGTGCTGCGGTATCGTTGTACTTATCCCGCTCATGGCTGCTGGGATCGCCATTGCCTGCACCGATGATCCTTGCATCGCCCTGCACTGAAAACTTAATGAGATTATTGGCATCGGGTACTTCACGTCCTTCCCGGTCAATCACTGAAATGTTGATCACCGTGGCGTCGCTTCCATCAGCCAGCATGGTTGTTTTGTACGGACTCACCACCACTTCAAATGGTTTACCGGTGGTTTCCACTTTCGTCTGCAGCTTTTTACCTTTTTTATAAGCAATGGCTTCCAGTTTTCCCGGTTCATAGTTCACCATCCAGTTCAGGTGCCCGTTGCGGGGCATATCTTTTTTACCAAGGCTCTTTCCATTCAGGAACAACTCAACATTGTCGGCATTGCTGTTTACCCACACATCAACCGGTTGTCCTTCCCTGCCTTTCCAATTCCAGTGTGGTGAAATGTGAAGCACATCTTTGTCTGTCCACCACGATTGATAGTAGTAATAAATATTCTTCGGGAAGCCGCACACATCCATAATACCGAAATGTGAATTAATAGTGGGCCATTGAAAAGGAGTGGGTTCACCCCGGTAATCGAGGCCCGTCCATACAAAACCGCCCAGCCAGTAATCATTTGGTGCCGCCAGTGTCCACCAGGCTTCAGCCGTACTGGCCCACCAGGGAAAACTGATGTCCTGGTCGGGTACATAACCGATCACCGAATCCCGCAGGTATTGTCCCCTGGTGGTAACCGTACTTCCCATCTCTGTTCCCATGATGGGTTGATCCGGATGTTCGGCGTGGTATTTTTCCACTTCTTTATGGCGGTAATTAAAACTCCGCACGGGAATCACTTCATTGATACCATAGAATTGTTTGCCGTTATCGGCTGCATAGGTGCTTAATCTTGTTGGGTCCAGTTCTTTTTGTTTGGCAAGCAGTGATAAAGCGATGAGTTTGCCGGTACCGTTGCTGTGCACCCATTGTTCTTCGTTACCGATAGACCACATAAAAACACTGGCCCGGCTGCGGTCGCGTTTGATCAGCCATTCAAAGTCGTGCATGTACTGCGGACTGCTGTTCAGCAACCGGTTTTCGTCAAGCACCAGCATTCCCAGGCTGTCACAGGCATCCAGTAACTCGCTGGTGGGCGGGTTATGACTGGTGCGGTATGCATTGGAGCCCATCTGCTTTAATAAGAAAATGCGGTAGTACTGGAGATAATCCGGTAAGGCACTTCCCACACCCGCATGATCCTGGTGGTTGTTGGTACCTTTCAGTTTTACATAATTGCCATTCAGGAAAAAACCTCTATTGCTGATATATACGGTTCGTATTCCGAAACGTTGAGTATATGTATCAATGACCTTGCCTGATAAACGCAAAACAGGAATAACCCGGTATAGGTATGGGTCTTCCAGCGACCATAGGCGTGGATTGGTGATTTTAATGGATTGTTTTACAACAACCGTTTCATTGACGGCAAGGCGGATGCTCCTGGAAACCGTTTCGCCTATCTTCTTCCCGTTCCGGTCAGTAACGATCACTGAAACATCGGCGCCCGAATTACTTAATGATTCATTCTTTACCGTGGTCTCAATAAAAATGGTTGATTGCGTTTTCTGCACATCTGTATAAACAAATACCGGCTGCTCATACAGGTGAACAGGATTGTATTGATTCAGCCACACATGACGGTAGATACCGGCTCCTTCGTAAAACCATCCCTCGTATTGCGTAGCGTCCACTCTTACCACCAGTACATTTTCTCCGCCATAACGCAGGTAATTGCTGATGTCGTATGAAGCACCCACGTAACCGCTTTTGTTATTGCCCAGGTAAAAACCATTTAGCCAGAAGCTGGCATCCCGGAATACGCCATCGAACTGAACCTGGAAACGCTGGCCGGAATCAGCTTTGGATACCGTGAACCGTTTGCGGTACCAGCCAATGCTTGTTTCGGGATAATCGCCGCCAACGGGTTTATACCCGTGCGACTGTACATCGAAACTGGGAGAATTTACAAACGGCAATTCCACGGCCCAGTCGTGCGGAAGCGAAAGGCTGCGCCAGCTGCTGTCGTTGAATTTGGGATCGATGGCAGTTTTGGGTGCAGCACCCGTTTTTGAAAAGATGGTGGCAATGCTGTAATTAAAATCTTTGGCGGGATCATTTGCATGTCCGAAAGCAAATTTCCAGTCATTGTCAATATTGATTCTTTTTCGTTGTGCAAAGGAAATACTGCCGGCAAAAAAAACAATCACTAAAAAATAATATCTCATCCTTATATAGTTGGTTCATTATTCTGATTGAGTCACCCTGAATCATCACATCGCCGAATCAATTAAACGCATTCAGCGCTGCGGTTGGCTTCCCGGAATTATCAAAAGCACCCAGTGTATATCCCTGCCAGTTGTTATAGGCCTCGGGTTCCCAATAAAAAACACCGGCACCCTTGTTGTTGCTCAGCGATTTTATTTTTGAGATCAGGTCGGTGATAAATGCATTGCAGGCGGCCGGCTGGTCCCAGCTCATACCCACTTCGCTGATCATTATTTCAGAACCGTACCTGGTCACCATGTCATTCATGTTGGCAAGGCATTGGCTGTTGAGTGTGCTCCAGTTGGCAGCACTGGGGTACAGCGACATGCCGATCACATCCCATACGGCACCATTGGCTTTCAATCCATCCAGGTTCCAGCGGAACAAGGCATTATCATATCCGTTTGAAAGATGCACCATCACTTTGATGGATGTGCTCACTGCTTTCACGGCATTGTAACCGGCCATGTAAAATTTAGCGTAGTTGGCCATGTTCACCGATGCTTTTCCTTCGGGCCACAGCATGCCATCGTTGGTTTCATTGCCCACCTGCACCCAGTCGGGCGTGATGCCGTTTGTTTTGAGCGTGCTCATCACGTTCCATGTGTGGTTATAAACAGATGTTTGTAATGTGGCTGCATCCTGTGATGCCCAGGCAGCTGGTTTGGTTTGCTGACCGGGATCGGCCCAGCTGTCGCTGTAATGAAAATCAATCATGATCTTTATGCCCAGGTTTTTTGCACGGGTGGCTTTAGCAACCACATCAACTGTGTTGTTCCATCCGTTAACCGGGTTCACCCACACACGCAGGCGGATGGAATTCATGCCGAGGCTTTTCAGCAGCTGCATGCATTCGGTTTCTGTGCCGCCGGAGGAATAAAATTTAATACCCCCGCTTTCCATCTGGGTCAGCCAGCTCACGTCAGCGCCCTTGGCAAAGAAAGAAACGGGAACGGGATTGGGGGTGGGTTGCGGATCGGCCCCGGTCTTTTTACAGGTGATGCCGGTGAACAGCAAAAGCAGCAATAGCGTAATGGAATTCGATTTCATGATGATGCATTACAACCGTTAACCGGGGTGAGGTATTTATATCTTTAAACTTATGCATTTATAGCCCGATGGCAAAATAAATATCAGCCGGGCAGGATGGCCGGATTGGGCTGCCGGCACTTATATGCGAAACTTGTATAATCTTCAGCCATGCTGCGTTGGTGTGGCTATATTTACTATCTTCACCCGATTTAAAAAAAAGATATAGTGAATTTTACAGAATTTGGATTTGACGCAAGACTGATGGAAGGCATTGACGCCTCTGGATACGAAGAAGCCACCCCGGTTCAGGAACAGGTGATACCCCTGGTAATGGCCGGCAAAGATGTAATTGCATCGGCGCAAACGGGTACCGGCAAAACTGCTGCATTCCTGCTTCCCCTCATCAATAAGATCATCACCGATCCGCACGAGGATCATACCAATAACGCCCTGGTGATTGTACCCACCCGGGAACTCGCCATCCAGATTGCCCAGCACATGGAAGGGCTTTCTTATTTCACTTCAGTAAGTTCCATTGCGGTATATGGCGGTGGAGATGGCGGTGCATTTGTACAGGAAAAGAAAGCGTTGAGCCATGGCGCCGACGTGGTGATCTGTACGCCCGGTAAAATGATGGCGCATATTAAAATGGGGTATGTAAAACTCAGCGGGTTAAAGTACCTGATCCTGGATGAAGCCGACCGCATGCTCGACATGGGTTTTTACGACGACATCATGTTTATCATTAATCACCTGCCTAAAAAAAGACAGAACCTCCTGTTCTCGGCCACCATGCCGCATAAAATAAGGGAACTGGCAAGGAAGATATTGCACGAGCCGGCGGAAGTGAATATTTCCATCAGCAAGCCCAATGAACGGATCAAGCAGGAAGCCTTTGTGGTGTACGATACCCAGAAAATTCCTTTGGTGAAATACCTGCTTCAGAAAAATAACTTTAAATCGGTATTGATCTTCTGCAGCAGCAAAATCAGTGTAAAGCAGCTCACCCGTGACCTTCGCCGGGCAAGGGTTTTAGCCGATGAGATACACAGCGACCTGGAACAGGACAAACGGGAAGAAGTGTTGATGCAGTTCAAAAGCAGGCGTCTGCCGGTACTGGTTGCCACGGATATATTAAGCCGGGGAATCGATATTGATAACATCGACCTGGTGATCAATTACGATGTGCCGCACGATGGCGAAGATTATGTGCACCGCATCGGCCGTACCGCCCGGGCGGAAGCAGATGGAACCGCTTATACCTTCATCAGCCAGAAAGAGCAACGGAAATTTTATGCCATCGAAAAACTGATCGGCAAAGAAGTACCCAAGGCCACGGTGCCGCCCGAACTGGGGGAACCCCCTGCATACAATGTTACTTCTTCAAGACCCCCGCAGGGCAACCGGCGCTTTAACCGGCCCGGCCGTCACCGCAACGAGCGGAATAAAACAAAATAATCAGATCGGTTACACCGGCGATCACAACCGGGCTGGTTTATATTTGTAAAAAAGGGCCGCATCAGCCAGCTTTCTTCCATATTGAATAATCCCATCGAGTACATCCGGGGCGTAACGGCATTGCGTGCCGATATGCTAAAGAAAGAACTGCAGATCTTCCGGTTCCAGGACCTGCTGGAGCATTTTCCCTTGCGTCATCTCGACAGGACAAAACTGGATAAGATCGGCACACTTTCTCCAGTCACTGAATATGCCCAGGTGGCGGGAACAGTAACCGATATCAATATCCTGGGAGAAAAAAGAACGAAAAGACTGGTAGTAACCATTGAAGATGATACCGGAGAAATAGAGCTGGTTTGGTTCCAGGGCATCCACTGGGTACAGAAAGCCATTATTGCGGGACAACAATACCTGATATTCGGAAGGCTGGGTTTTTTTATGGGAAAGCCCCAGATGGCACATCCCGAAATAGAACCATTTACCCCGCAAAAAGCCGATGGAAAGGCGCACCTGGAGCCTGTTTATCCATCCACCGAAAAACTGAAGGCAAAGGGATTGAACGGGCGGGTGCTGGGTAAACTCACCGCTGCTGTCCTGGAACAGCTGACTGAAAAAGACCTGCCCGAAAACCTGCCAGAGCCGCTTCTTAAACAATATAAATTCATTGGCCGCTACCAGGCATACCGCCATATTCATTTTCCGCCCAGCGAACAGCATTACCAGCATGCCGTGCGGCGGCTGAAATTTGAGGAATTGTTCTTTTCCCAGCTCCGCATGGGTCTTATCAGGTCGGCCCGCAACCGTTACAGCAAAGGATTGTTGTTTGAACAGGTGGGTGATTTTTTCAACAGCTTTTATAACAATTACCTGCCATTTGAACTCACCGGGGCGCAAAAACGCGTATTGAAGGAGATCCGCCGGGATACAGGCAGCGGCAAACAAATGAACCGCCTCTTACAGGGAGATGTGGGCAGCGGGAAGACCATTGTGGCACTGATGTTGATGCTGATAGCTGCCGACAATGGCTTCCAGAGTGTGCTGATGGCGCCCACCGAGATCCTGGCACAGCAGCATTTCAACAGCATCTGTTCGGTATTAAAGGATATGCCGGTTTGTGTAAAACTGCTTACCGGCTCATCAAAAGGAAAGCAACGGAAAGAGGTATTGAACATGTGCGAAGACGGCTCTTTGCATATTCTTATTGGCACGCATGCAGTGATTGAAGACAAAGTGCAGTTCAAAAACCTGGGATTTGCCGTGATTGATGAACAGCACAAATTCGGGGTGGCGCAGCGGGCACAGTTGTGGAAAAAGAACAGCATTCCGCCGCATGTGCTGGTAATGACAGCAACACCCATTCCCCGTACACTGGCGCTTACCGCCTACGGCGATCTCGATTACAGTGTGCTGGATGAACTGCCACCGGGGAGACAACCGGTGGTAACGCTTCACCGTTCAGAAAGTAACAGGCCGCAGGTCATGGATTTTGTGAAAGAAGAAATCGCTAAAGGACGACAGGCTTATATTGTTTACCCGCTGATAGAAGAAAGCAGCAAAGTGGATTACGAAAACCTGCAGAAGGGGTACGAGGAAGTGAAATCGTTTTTCCCGGAACCCAAATACTGGATCAGTATGGTGCACGGAAGACAGGATGCGGCCACAAAAGAAACCAACATGCAGCGGTTTGTGAAAGCGGATACACAGATCATGGTAAGTACCACCGTAATTGAAGTGGGTGTGAACGTTCCCAATGCCAGCGTGATGGTGATTGAAAGTGCAGAAAAATTCGGACTGTCTCAATTACACCAGTTACGCGGAAGGGTGGGGCGGGGAGCCGAAAAGAGTTTTTGCATATTATTAACGGGGCCCAAAATATCAAACGATGCCCGGGAGCGATTAAAGATCATGACGGCTACCAACGACGGATTTAAAATAGCCGAGAAAGACCTGGAGATACGTGGCCCCGGAAATATTGAAGGCACCCAGCAGAGCGGGGTCTTAAACTTCAGACTGGCAAATATAGTCCATGACAAGGCCATGCTGGAGGCGGCCAGGGCAGCGGCAGAGGAGATCCTGGAAACCGATCCGGAACTGGAAAAGGAAGTTAATTTTCCTGTTAAATCCTGGCTCAGGCAGCAGAAAGGCAAAACAGCCTGGAGCAAAATCTCGTAGATTAAAATCATCATAACAGAGCGAACAAACCAGAGGGTTTTTCGGTTAATTTTAGTACATTGTAAAAAAGAACCAGTTGAAGAGCCTGCGTATAATATTGTATCCTGCCATCCTATTCCTGTCGGCCTTAGTAAGTGTAAAATCAGCCAGCGCCCAGATTGAATTCGTTCAGAATAAAGGTCAGTGGGACAGCCGTGTTGTATACCGGGGTGATTTTTCCAGCGGCTCCTTCTTTCTAGAAAACCAGGGTTTCACCGTATTGCTTCACAATGTAGACGATCTTAAAAATGTATCCGACCAGCTGCATGGCCACAATCCCAACCTGGCCACCAGCGGTCAGCCGGTAACGCTCCGTTCCCATGCATACAAGGTAAATTTCCTCGGAACTTCTTCTTTTGCATCTGCTCAGATTGTTCCTGATAAAATTCAATCGTACCAGAATAATTATTTCATCGGCAATGACGAAAGCAAGTGGGCAACGGGTTGCCAGCTGTCGCAGGCTGTTACATACAAAAACATATATCCCAATATTGATGTCCGCTACTACAGCGATGGCGATCACCTGAAATACGATATCATCGTTCATCCGGGTGGAAACGTCAGTAATATTGCCCTGCAATATGCCGGTGTTGAAAAGGTGCAGGTGAAGAATAAGGAGCTTGTGATCAATACCTCGGTAGGCGATGTGAAAGAACTGTATCCTTACAGTTACCAAGTATTGGAAACCGGCCGGCAGACCGTTGATTGTAAATACGTGGTAAAAGACAACGTGGTACGCTTTAAAGTAGATGACTACGATCCCAAGACCACTATTGTAATTGATCCCCGGCTGATCTTTTCCACCTTCACCGGAAGTAGCCAGGACAACTGGGGATACACAGCCACCCCGGCGCCTGACGGAAGTTTTTATGCCGGTGGGATTGCTTTTGGAGTGGGATATCCCGTTACTGCCGGATCATTTCAAACAACATTTGGCGGGGGCGTTAATGAAGACAATACCGGTCCGTACGACATCGCAATCATCAAGTATTCAGCGAACGGATCCAACCGGTTATATGCAACCTATCTCGGGGGTACCAGCAATGAACAACCCCATAGTATGGTTTGCGACCAGCAGGGAAACCTGATTGTGGCCGGAAGAAGTACTTCACCAAATTTTCCCAAAACCATTCCCCAGATCGGGGTGGGTGGTGGGTATGATATTATTGTTACAAAGATCAATGCTGCCGGCACTGCCATCATCGGTTCCGTTAAGATGGGCGGTATTGAAGACGATGGCGTTAACATCCGCGGAAAATACGTTCCGCCGGAAGGTGCCGATGCCACCCGCCGCAATTACGGCGATGATGCCCGCAGTGAAGTAATAGTGGATGCAGCCAATAATATTTACCTCGCTTCTTCTACCCGCTCTTCCAACTTCCCGGTATCCACCGGCGCCATCCAGGCAACATTTGGTGGCGGAAGACAGGATGGCGTGATCATTAAATTTACCCCAACCCTCAGTTCCGTTCTGTTCAGTACGTTCTTTGGCGGATCGGGTGATGATGCCTGTTTTGTACTTTCTCAAAACCCTGTTTCGGGGAATATATATGTTGCCGGCGGAACCACCAGCAGTGATCTGCCGGGCGACAAAACAGGGGTATTACAGGGTACTTTCCAGGGAGCCGTGGATGGATTTGTTACCCAGATCATCAATGATGGTTCAGCGATTGTTAAAACCACCTATCAAGGTACTACAGGCAATGACCTTGTTTATGGCATTCAATTCGACCGCAAAGGATTTCCCTATATCATGGGAACTACTACCGGTAACTGGACCGTGACCCCATCTACCATTTTCAATAACCCAGGAGGAAAGCAATTCATCAGTAAACTGCAACCCGACCTGTCGGCGTACGTTTATTCCACTGTTTTCGGAACGAACTCGTCAGTTCCCAATCTATCACCTGTAGCATTTCTTGTTGATCGGTGCGAAAATGTTTATGTGTCCGGTTGGGGGGGAGGCATCAATAACCTGAAACAATTCCCTTCGGCCGGAACATCGGGATTGCCGGAAGTAAGTCCGCTCACCAATATTCCCGCTGCCGATGGGGCCGACTTTTACTTTTTTGTACTTGAGAAAAACGGACAAAGTCAATTGTTCGGTACTCATTTTGGACAAAATGGAAGCGTGGGCGATCACGTGGATGGTGGCACCAGCCGTTTTGATGCCAATGGAGTCATATACCAGGCCATTTGCGGATGCGGGGCAGGGGGCACTTTGTTTCCAACAACCCCGGGCGCATGGTCACGTACCAACAACTCCATCAACTGTAACCAGGCAGCCGTAAAAATTGAAATGGATTTTTCGGGTGTGGGCGCCAGTGTAAAAGCAACCATCTCCGGGGTGATCGATACCATTGGCTGCGTACCACTTACTGTTCGGTTTACCGATACACTGGCAAAAGGAAAATTATACATCTGGGATTATGGTGATCCGTTTAATCCCAAACGGGATACCACGTATAAACCGAATAACACCATTCTTCATACCTATACTCAGGTAGGTACGTACAGGCTGATGCTGATTTCCATTGACTCATCCACCTGCAATATTGCCGATACCGCATACGTGAATGTGAAAGTGGGTAATAATGAAGTATCGCCCGATTTCAATTTCTCTAAACTGGATTCATGCAGCAGTTTGCGCTACCAGTTCAATAATCTTACCACGGCCGTTGTTCCAACCTTCACCAATCAATCGTTCTTATGGGATTTTGGCGACGGATCTCCCAAAGTGAGGAGTGGCCTGGCACCCATCATTCATACCTTCCCGGCTACCGGATCTTATATTGTAACCATGATTATTGACGATACCACGTTCTGTAATGCACCTGATACCGTCAAAAAGAATGTGCGGATCAATCCCAATGTAAAAGCCATCTTCAGTACACCGGCGAGGGGTTGTGTACCGTATACCGCCGAATTCAAAAACCTGTCGCTGGGCGGCACCGACTGGATATGGGAATTCGGCGATGGAGGAACTTCCACCGATTTTGAACCCACGCATACTTATGCATCCACCGGCACATACAATGTAAGGCTGATTGCTATTGACACCAGCACCTGTAACAAGCGGGATACCTCGGCTTATTTCACCATTACTGTTTTCCCGATACCAACGGCCAATTTCAGCTGGACGCCGAACCCACCGGTTGAGAATACCATTACCCGGTTTACCAATTTATCAATAGGAGCCAACAGGTATCTCTGGGATTTTGGCGATGGCGAAAGTTCCACCGAAGTAAATCCTTCGCACCTGTATAATGCCACTGCAACCTATAAAGCTACCTTGTATGCTTTTAATATTGCCGATTGTGTGGACAGCATTACGCTGGATGTGCCCATTCTCATCCGCCCCCTGCTTGATGTACCCAATGCATTTACGCCGGGCAGGTTTGGTAAGAACGGCATCGTGAAAGTGGAAGGTTTCGGCATTGGCAAGATGAGCTGGAAAATATACAACCGATGGGGCCAGGTGGTGTTCTCCACCTCCAACCGCAACGAAGGATGGGACGGAACCTTTAAAGGACAATTGCAGGCAATGGATGTATATACGTATACCCTGGATGCTGAATTTACCGACGGTACCAAAGTGCGTAAAATCGGAGACATAACGCTGTTGAGATAAAGCCCATTGATGAATAAATGAAACAGTAAGATGAAACGACTATTAACGATATCATGGATGCTGGGAACGGCCTTGCTTACTACAGCTGGCCTGGTGGCGCAAGACCTCCATTTTTCGCAGTTCTTCAACAGTCCGCTTACCACTAACCCGGCCAATACCGGCTTTATTCCTGATGCCGATTACCGGCTTGGCGCCCAATACCGCAATCAATGGAGTTCGGTGATGTCAGCGCCTTATAAAACAGTTACAGCCTTTGCCGATTTTCAGCTAATGAGGGATAAACTGGAAAATGGCTGGCTGGGTGTGGGCGCTGTGGTGTTGAATGATAAAGTAGGTAGCGGCAGTCTAACTAGCACCAAAGTTTACGGATCCATTGCTTACCACCAGATGCTGGGGCTCAGCAGCCTCGTATCGGCGGGTTTTAATATCGGATGGGCAAATAAACACATTGATCAGACCAAATTGAAATTTCCCGACCAGTTTGACGGTAAGTTCTTCGACAATACACTGCCCACTTCGGTAGTGCTCACCAATAACAACATAAGTTATCTCGATATGCAGGCGGGCATGAACTATGCTTATTTTCCGCAGGAGAATGTATACATCAATGCCGGTTACTCCATCCAGCATGTGAACAGGCCGAAAGAAACTTTCTTTGGCGACAACAGCAACAACGGCCGCATACCCATGCGTCATACCGCATTTGTAAATGGCATGTTTAAAATGAACGACCGGGTGATCCTGAATCCGAATGCCTACTTTTCCATGCAGGCAAGGGCAACGGAGTTGGTGCTGGGAGTTAATGGCCAGTACGGACTTAGTGAATACGGCGAAAAATTATTATTGGCCGGCCTGTATTACCGCCTGGGTGATGCCATTGTGCCGATGGCCGGGTTTCAGCTGAGTAACCTGCAGTTTATGTTCAGTTATGATGTAACCCTTTCGGGCCTTAATAAATTCAATAACTACCGCGGGGCGCTGGAGTTCAGCGTAATTAAAAAAGGATTCTACCCGGAGAATGTGGACAGGAAATCACTTTGCCCAACGATCTATTGATCTTTCTGCATAAAAAAATATCCGCCGTTTGGCGGATATTTTTTTATGCAGACCACGGTGAATCATTCTTTTCCAATCCGTATCCGGAAATCATCTTTTTTAAAATACTTGCGGTACCGGTCGGTAACTTCTGCCGGCTGTTTTTTGCCATCGAGGTAAAGTGATTGGTCTTTATATTCCAGCTCAAACCCTTTTTTGCTGTCAACCAATCCGTCTTTCTCCAGCTGGTTGATCAGCTCTTTGGTGTTCTTCAATTCTTCTTTTGCTTCCTGTATTCCCTTGTTGGCTTCACTCATGATCTTATCCATGTCTATTTTCCCGATTTCAGCCTTGCTTTTTTTCATTTCCTTTTTTGCTTCTTCCATTTCTTTCCGGATGGCATCGGTATCGATTTTGCCAATCTCTGCTTTGGCATTTTCAATTTCCTTTTTCGCTTCGGTCATGGCCTTCTCTATTTCCTCCCCCTTACCATCAAGGTCCAGGTCTTTCAGAGATTCCGCCACACTGGCCAGGGTTTTATCCAGGTCAATGTTTTTTAATGAGCGCTCCACATTGCTCATGATTTTATCCACGTCAATCTTGGCAAGAGAAGCATCCAGTTCTTTCTGAATTTTGGAGAAATCCAGCTTTTTCATTTCTTCTGCCAGCTGCAGCATGGAGCGGTCAAGATCGGTCTGCAGCTTGTCAAAATCTTTCATTTTGATGGAGCCGTTGTTATCACGGCCGGGTACGGTGTCAAAAGAACATTTGTACGGCTTCGGGGTTTCAGGCTGGTTATTTTCCTGCACAGCCAGTTTGTTGTAGCTGAATGGAGAATCCTGGAACGACATGGTGATGCCGCCCACCAGCAGCAGGGCCAGTGCGGTGCCCACTGCTTTTTTGTTTTTCAAAATGAACTGTTTCATGGCTTTTACTTTTTAGTAGTTAAGAATAAATACGAATAAATTCGTAACAAATATAAATGTCCCTTATTAAACCTGCAATGCGTTAAGAAAATTTAACAATTTCAAACCTGCGCACCCAGTCCCTGGAAATAGTCATTTTCAAACATGAACCATATACCGCAGCTGAAAACATCGGTTTTACAGAGGTTCAGCTTTATTTTCTATCATACCAGGGGTCTGTGTAATTCAGGGCAGGCATTGGTTGCAGACAACATCATTTTATCAACTCGTCATTTTATACGATTTTTACACAAATATTGTTACATGGCAGATGCAACAGCAACAGCCGACCGGGCCTTGCAGTATATCGGATCGTTTAAAAAAATTGTTGGCGACGGATTTGTTTTTGCCGATGCCGAAAGCCTGAACAACTATGCGCATGATGAAACAGAGAATCTCCATTTTCTTCCCGGGCTGGTGATCAAACCCCGGACCGTGGGGGAGGTGAGTGCAATCATGAAGATCTGCAATGAACAGCACATCCCTGTTACTCCACGGGGAGCAGGCACCGGGCTTAGTGGCGGTGCCCTGCCACAGTTTGGCGGTGTATTGCTTTCCACCGAACGGATGAATTCAATCCTGGACATTGATGAACGCAACCTGCAGGTAACCACCGAACCCGGTGTGATCACAGAAGTGCTACAGAATGCGGTAAAAGAAAAAGGATTGTTCTATCCGCCTGACCCAAGCAGCCGGGGAAGTTGTTTCATCGGCGGAAACATAGCAGAAAACAGCGGCGGACCCAAAGCGGTAAAGTATGGTGTGGTGAAAGATTATGTACTTAACCTGGAAGTGGTATTGCCAACCGGCGACATCATCTGGACCGGCGCCAATGTGTTAAAAAATTCCACGGGTTATAATTTAACACAACTGATCGTGGGGAGTGAAGGAACTTTAGGCATTGTAACCAAGATCGTTTTAAAACTGCTGCCTTTTCCAAAGTACGACCTGCTGATGCTGGTTCCGTTTAACTCACTGGAAAAAGCCGGCGAAGCGGTAAGCGCCATCTTCCGGGCCGGGTTTACACCCAGTGCCATGGAACTGGTGGAGATCAATGCACTTAAGATCGTAAGCAAATTTGTGGATAGTGCCGTGGTGCCCGTAACCGATGAAATGGAAGCACACCTGATCATTGAAGTGGATGGCAATCACATCGACACACTGATGAGTGAAATGGAAGCCATCTCGGAGTTGCTTACAAAATACGACTGCGGTGATGTGTTCTTTGCCGATGATGCCCAGCAAAAAGCAGAATTGTGGAAACTCCGCAGGCGTGTGGCAGAAGCCGTGAAGATCAATGGTTATACCATTGAAGAAGATACGGTGGTGCCCAGGGCAGAACTGCCGGCATTGATACGGGGAGTAAAGCAGCTGGGAAAAGAATATAATTTTGACGTGGTATGCTATGGCCATGCCGGCGATGGAAACCTTCACATCCGCATTAAAAAAGAAGGAAGCGTTTACAGCCTGAACAACCCGGAGGTGATCCCTGCACTACGGGCCCTGTTTGAACTGGTGAAAAAACTGGGTGGCACCATCAGCGGCGAACACGGCATCGGGCTCATCCAGAAGGAATACATGGATATTGTATTTGATGAGGCACAGATGAAGCTGATGAAGGGGATTAAAAAAACATTCGACCCGAATAATATTTTAAACAGCGGTAAGATATTCGATTGATGATTCCTCATCAATACCAGAGAATCTTTACCATGCAGAAAACCACGAAAATGAAAAAAACAGTATTAGCCATGTTGCTCCTCGCCGTTTCGGTTACTTCTTTTGCCCAGGATGAGGGGGAAGAAAAGAAGGGAGGATTTAAAAAAGAAAACCTGTTTGTAGGCGGAGATATCACCCTTGGATTCAGTAATGTGTATACGGCACTCGGCGTAAGTCCTTATGTGGGGTACAGCATCAACAAATACCTGGATGTGGCAGCTTCCTTTAATTTCAATTATACATCGCAGCGGGATTATTATGTCTATGGCGATAAGGTTCGTCAAACCATTTATGGCCCCGGTGCCTTTGTACGGGTATATCCCTTCCGTTTTGTGTTTGCCCAGGCGCAGTTTGAACACAATTTTGTAAAAGCAAAATACATTCCTGCCAATAACTCGGGTTATCTTCCTGTCACAGACCGGGTGGATGCCAATAGTTTTCTGGTGGGTGCCGGCTATGCAGGCGGACGTGATGAGTACAATAAGAGTTTTTATTACATATCCGTATCCTGGGACCTTATCCGCGACCGGAATTCTCCCTATGTGGATGGATTGGGAAGGGCTGTTCCCATCATACGGGCAGGCTATAATATTGCCCTTTTCCAGGGCGGGGGCAGAAGAAGGAGATAATCAACCAAGGTGGGCAACCAGTTCCTCCGGCGAATGGATCACCAGCAGCCTGTCACCAGGCCTATCGTACAGGAACCCTTCCTGCTGCATCTTTCCTGTCAGCGCAAGCAGGTAATCGTAAAAGCCATTGGTGTTAAGAATGAATATTTTTTTATCATGAATACTTAACTGGTTCCAGGTAAGCATCTCAAAAAACTCGTCCATGGTGCCGAACCCTCCGGGTAAGATGATGGCCGCATCACATTTTTCGTACAGCATTTTTTTACGGGTGTGCATATTATCCACCACAATCAGTTCGGTGATGCCTTCGTGATGCACTTCCCGGTCTTTTAAAATAGAGGGAATGATGCCAATTACTTTTCCGCCTTTCTCCAGTACGGCATTGGAAGTAATACCCATCAGCCCCACACTGCCACCGCCATAAATCAAGGTGATATTCCGGTCGGCAAGCAAATGACCAAGATCAACCGCCTGTTTTTCAAACAAGGGATCATTGCCTTTTTTGGAGCCGCAAAAAACAGCGAGTGCATGTACCTGCATAAACTTTATCGGTTAATTCCCGCAAAGACACGATATTTTCTCTAAATTGAATTTTATTTTTACGTAAACGGTTGCCTATGTCGCCCATCCTGTTGTTCTCATTTGTTATTGGTTATTTTATGTTGCTGCTGGTGGTGGCCTATTTCACTTCCCGGAATTCCAATAACGAATCGTTTTTCATCGGCAACCGCAACAGCAACTGGATGCTGGTGGCATTCGGCATGATCGGTACATCGCTCAGCGGTGTTACATTCGTGAGCGTGCCGGGAACGGTGGGGTCAGGCGGTTTCCAGTATTTCCAGGTGGTGATTGGTTACCTGTTCGGGTATATGGTCATTGCCTTTGTACTGATACCGCTGTATTACCGGATGAACCTGACGAGCATTTACACCTATCTTGAAAAACGTTTCGGGGTGAATGCACACAAGGCAGGCGCTTTCTTTTTTATCCTGTCACGAACCGTGGGCGCCACGGCCAGGCTTTACCTCGTGATCAGCGTACTGCAGATATTCATCTTCAATAAACTGGGTATTCCCTTTGTGGCCACCGCACTCGTTATCCTGTTACTAATTTTGCTGTACACATTTGAAGGAGGTGTGAAAACGATTATTTATACCGACACACTGCAAACCACGGGCATGCTGGTGGGGCTGGTGGTGTGCATCATTGCCATCATCAAATCGCTGGGCACCGATTTTTCAGGGGCTTTATCCATGATGGGCGATAAAGGATACACCAAGCTCTTTAACTGGGATGTGAAAGCCGGGGCCTTTGCACTCAAACATATCCTGGGCGGTATGTTCATTGCCATTGCCATGACAGGTCTCGACCAGGAGATGATGCAGAAGAACATCAGTGTAAAAACACTGAAGGATTCACAAAAGAACATTATGACCTTTACGGCGGTGCTGATGGTGGTGAATTTTCTCTTCCTGGTACTCGGGGGCGTTCTTTATTTATATGCAGCCACTAAAAATATTGCGGTGCCGCCGGATGACCTTTTCCCCACCATTGCGCTCAGTGATGTGTTCAGCGGATCAATCGGCGTGATTTTTATCATCGCCCTGATATCGGCCCTGTTCCCGAGCGTGGACGGCGCCATTACCTCCCTTACTTCCTGTTTCTGTATTGATATTTTGGGTATCAATAAAAAAGAAGGAACCGAGAAGGAGAAAAAGCGTACCCGGCTGAAAGTGCATTTCACATTCGCCCTGGTGTTTTTCCTGATGGTGCTGCTGTTTAAATGGATCAATGATAAACTTATCATCGACTTTATCCTCAAGTTTGCCGGCATCACTTATGGCCCGCTGCTTGGATTGTTCGGTTTCGGCATCCTTACCAAACGAACACCCAATAACAAAATGATCTGGGCCGTTTGCATCATTGCACCGCTGCTGGCATTGGGGCTGGATATGCTGAGTAGTCCGGACTGGTACGAAAAGAAACTGCATGTGTCATTGGGACTGAAATCCATTTCAGAAAGTCTTTTTCATGGATACCGGATCGGGAACGAACTGATCCTTATTAATGGATTGCTCACTTTTGGCGGGTTATGGCTTATCTCAAAAAAAGAAGAAGGCAAAACCGCCGTTTCGTTGTAACTTTACCAGGTTAGTAAGTGCCATTCTGTGCTTTATAAAGCGGAGAGTGGCATTGTGTTTTAAAAAAGGTAATGATGGAACTGATCAACAACAGGGTGGAGGCATATGCACAGCAGTATACATCACCGCTGGATGAGGTGTTGGAGGAAAACGAACGCTTTACACTGACTCATCACCCGCATGCGCAGATGCTGAGCGGGCATGTGCAGGGGAAATTACTTGAAATGATCAGCCGGATGATACAACCGGAAAGGATCCTGGAGATCGGCACTTTCACCGGCTTCAGCGCCCTGTGCCTGGCAAAGGGTTTGCGGCCGGGAGGAAAACTGCACACCATTGAACTGCGGGCGGAAGATGCAGGCACAGCCCGGGGATATTTTGAAAAAACAGGTATGGGAGCAGCAATCGAACTGCATGTTGGCAATGCGCTGGAGATCATTCCGGCACTGAAAGAAACATGGGACCTGGTGTTCATTGACGCTGATAAAGTGAGCTATATTGAGTATTACGAGTTAACTTTGCCCATCGTAAAAAAAGGAGGCTGGATACTGGCAGATAATGTGCTTTTTCACGGAGAAGTACTGGAAGAGCAGCTGAAAGGAAAGAATGCCAAAGCCATCTCCGCCTTTAATATGCATGTGCGGAACGATGACCGGGTACAGCAGGTGATGCTTACCGTACGAGACGGACTGCTGCTGGTTCAAAAAAAATAGAAAGATGAACAAACTGATTATAACGATACTGTTTGCCGGACTTTCATTGGCTGTTTCCGCACAGCGCATCAGCATTGATGAATACATCAGCCAGTTTAAAGACATTGCCATGAGTGAAATGAAACGCTCAGGTGTTCCGGCATCCATCACCCTGGCTCAGGGCATCCTGGAATCGGAGAACGGCAACGGCGAGCTGGTAAAAAAATCCAACAATCATTTTGGCATTAAATGCAAAAGCACCTGGGCCGGCGAAAGTGTGAATCATGACGACGATGCCGAAGGAGAATGTTTCAGGGCCTATACCGATGCGGCAGAAAGTTACCGCGACCACAGCGATTTTTTACGGGGCAACAAACGATATGCATCCCTGTTTACCCTGGACGCAGCGGATTATAAGGGCTGGGCAAAGGGCCTGAAAAAAGCAGGCTATGCCACCAATCCCCGCTACCCCGAATTGCTGATCAAATATATTGAGCAATACAACCTGCAGCAGTACACCCTGCTTGCATTGAATGAAACACCGCCGGCTGATGGGGTGGTGAAAGCGCCTGCCGGCGAGGTAAACACACCTGCCGTTACCGGAACAGAAGACGGAAAAACGACGGGCACAGCTGGTGAAAATATGGCCAATGCTGAACCGGGGGCCATTACCGAAATAAATAAAACCCGCTGTACGTTTGCTAAAAAGGGAACCTCCCTGCTGGCACTGGCAACAAAACACAATATCAACCTGGCCAGGCTGATGGAGTTTAATGATCTTACGGAAGAAGGCATTCTTACCAAAGATCAATACATCTTCCTGCAGAAAAAACAAAAAACGGGAGAGAAGGAATATTATATCATTCAGCCCGGGGAAACCTTGCGTGATGCGGCGCAGAAAAACGGCATCCAGCTTCAGTACCTGCGGGAATACAACGACCTGCCGAAGGTTGATTTCATGCCGGCCAATGAAAAGCTCTATTTGCAGCCGGGTCTGAAAAAAGGGACAGGTTCAACCATGAAAGTGCACCTGGTGGAACCCAAAGAAGGATTGTATTCCATTGCACGCAAATACAAGGTAACCGTGCAGCAGCTGAAAGAATGGAACAAGCTGGAGAATAATGATCTTAGGATCGGACAGGAAATAATCGTTTCAAAGTAATTCATCATAGCCTGCAGAGGCATTAAACTTTAACCCATGGTGATCCAGGTACTGGACAAAAAATTTCAGCCTTATATCAGGGCCGGACAGATTAAGGAACAGGTGGAGCGGCTAGGTGCCGCCATCAATGCTGACTATGCCGGTAAAAATCCCTTATTCATTGCCATCCTCAACGGCTCATTCATGTTTGCGTCCGACCTTTTTAAGGAGCTCACGGTGGATGCAGAGATCTGCTTTATTAAACTGGCTTCGTACAAAGGCACCAAATCCACCGGCAATGTAATTACTTCCATCGGCCTCGATGAATCGTTGAAAGGAAGACACGTGATTATCGTGGAAGACATTGTGGATACCGGCAAAACCCTGTACGAGTTTTTGCCGCAGCTTATCAACCAGCAGCCGGCCAGTCTGAAAATAGCTGCCCTGCTGCATAAACCCGAGGCCCTGGCTCACCCGCTTACCATCGATTACCTGGGTTTTACCGTACAGAATAAATTCTTACTGGGATATGGCCTGGATTATGATGGCCACGGCCGTAACCTGAAAGAAATTTACCAGTTGGTGGAAGGATAACCGGGCAACATTACCGGTAGAAAACTTGTCTTGGAAGGGATAGAACGATTTGCTAAACAGCCTGCTATTGAAAAAACTGTTCGTCTATATTCCGTTGCTTCTGTTTGCGTTCAGCGCAGGAGCCCAGTATTACCTGCGGGGCGAAATCACCGATGAAAAAAACCAGCCGCTGCAGGGAGTAAAAATTCTTCTTCATTCAAATAACCAGCTCTTCTTTTCGGGAACATCCGGCGGCTTCGGCATCACCACCAATAGGCAATACGATTCCCTCACGCTTATCCTGGAAGGCTACGAATCGAAATCGATCAAGGTAAATTCCGACGTATGGCAAACCATTGCCATGAAGGTATCGCCTTCCAATGCCAACCGCAACCGCCCTAAACTGATATCGGTTACCAAGAACCTGAACCAGACATCGAGGGTAAAATGGTACATCGATAACGAAACCTATTTCCAGATGGTGGAGAACGAATATGTGAATGCGGTAAAATACCCCAACACCGGTTTTTCATTGAACGTAAACAAGGCATCGTACAGCAATGTGCGGCGCTTTGTGAATATGCAGAGTACCGTGCCTCCCGATGCGGTGCGGACCGAGGAAATGATCAACTACTTTAACCTGCATTACCGGGAGCCGGAAGGAAATAATATTTTCCGGATGGAATCGCAGCTTACTTCCTGTCCCTGGGACACCGAAAAAATGCTGCTCATCCTGAACATCAATGCCCGCAAGCTCGACCTGAACCGGATACCGCCCGGTAATTTTGTTTTTCTCATCGATGCATCGGGAAGCATGGACATGCCCAACCGCCTGCCCTTGCTGAAAGCCGCTTTCCAGTTGTTTGTAAAAAACCTTCGTCCCATCGATACGGTATCGATTGTTACGTATGGCGGAACCGTGGGCATCTGGCTGCAACCTACCAGCGGGGCCGAAAAGGAAAAGATCATCAAGTCGATTGAAGAACTAACAGCCATCGGTGATACACCAGGGCAATCGGCCATCATGGCTGCCTATACCCTGGCCAACAAGACCTTTATAAAAGGAGGAAGCAACCGGGTGATACTGGCCACCGACGGCGATTTTAACGTGGGTGCCAAGTCGGAAAAGGAACTGGAGGAACTGATCACCAAAGAAAGGCAAACAGGGGTATACCTTACCTGCCTGGGCGTAGGCATGGGCAACTTCAAAGATTCCAAACTGGAAACACTGGCTAAGAAAGGGAATGGCAACTATGCATACATCGATGATATCCGGGAGGCAGAAAAAGTGCTGGTGAAAGAACTTACACAAACATTTTATGCTGTGGCTGATGACGTGTTTATGAACATTCAGTTTAACTCCAACCTGGTGAAGGAATACCGCCTGATCGGTTTCGACAACCGGCGGGATGCCGTGGCCGACAGCACCATTGACCTGGAAGGAGGAGAACTGGGCAGCGGCAACAGCGTGCTTGCCTATTTTGAGATTGTGCCCGCTACGGAACAACTGTTTAAAGAAGGATCATTTCCAAATGATAAAGTGGCCACACTTGATATGCGTTACAGCCTCTGCAACGATACCATGCACCTGAGTTATAAAAGAGAATGCCCGGCCAATTTCACAGAGTTTAAAAATATTGATAAGGAATTCCAGTTTGCCACGGCGGTGGCGATGTTCGGACTGAAGGTGAAACAGTCGAAGTACATCAAAAATGCCGACTGGGTCGATATCCGGCGGGTGGCTACTGAATCCTATAGCCCGGGGGTTTATCTCCAGGATGAATTTCTGCAGCTGGTTGACAAAGCCGAAGCCATTTATTCCAAAAAGAAAAAGAAGAAAGGTCAGCGCAGCGAATGATTACGAAAACATTTCCCTTACTTTATCAAAGAAGGATTTATCATTCTTTTCCGGACGCGGTTTAAAATTTTCAGACGCCTGCATTTTTTCCAGCATCTTTTTTTCCTCGTCCGTAACATGCTGGGGGGTCCATACATTCACCTGTATCAGCTGGTCGCCTTTTTCATAACTGTTTACATTTGGAAAACCCTTTCCTTTCAGCCGGAAGATTTTGCCGCTTTGTGTGCCGGCTGGTATTTTTATTTTGGCCCTTCCGTCAATGGTGGGTACTTCCACCTGGGTTCCAAAAACAGCATCAGGTATGGAAATGTACAGGTCGTAGGCAACATTCAGTCCATCCCGGTGCAAATGTGGATGCGCTTCTTCCTCAATCAGTACAATCAGGTCACCCGGAGCACCGCCCCGTTCGCCGGCATTGCCTCGGCTGCTTAAACTTAACTGCATGCCTTCCTGAACACCGGCAGGTATATCAATGGTTACGGTTTCTTCGCCATATACCCTTCCGTCGCCTTTACAGGCGGTGCATTTATGTGTTACGGTACTTCCCTCGCCATTGCAGGTGGGGCAGGTGGTAACGGTTTGCATCTGTCCCAGGAATGTATTCTGCACCTTACGTACCTGGCCACTTCCGCCACAGGTGCCGCAGGTTTGTATGCTGTTCTTGTCTTTTGCACCGCTACCGCCACAGGTATTGCAGGAAACGTATTTTTTTACCTTGATGGTTTTTTGAGCTCCTTTGGCAATCTCTTCAAAATTCAGTTTGATCTTCACCCGCAGGTTACTTCCCCGCTGGCCACGGCTTCTTCCGCCCGAACTCCGGCGGTTGCTGCCCCCGAAAAAACTACCGAATGGATTGTCATCACCGAAAATATCACCGAACTGGCTGAAAATATCGTCCATGTTCATACCACCACCGTTGTAGCTGCCCCCACCGCCCCCACGGCCCGGACTGAAAGCCTGGTGGCCGAAGCGGTCATATTGGGCACGCTTGTCGCTGTCGCTCAGGATCTCGTACGCTTCAGCGGCTTCCTTGAATTTTTCTTCGGCAGCTTTATCTCCCGGGTTCCTGTCGGGATGGTATTGCATGGCCACCTTTCGGTATGCCTTTTTAATTTCGTCCTGGCTGGCGCCTTTGGATACTCCCAGTATTTCGTAGAAATCTCTTTTCGACATGCTGCTGTTTTAATTATTTGCCCACCACCACTTTTGCAAAACGGATGATCTTATCATTGAGGTAGTATCCTTTTTCAATTTCATCCACCACTTTACCCTTCTTATCTTCCGGTACTTCCACTTCGGTGATGGCTTCGTGTTTCTCCACATCAAAATCGGTATTGATGCTGTCCATGGCTTTCAGCCCTTTTGCCTGCAGGGTATTTCTCAGTTTGGTGAATACCAGTTGTACTCCTTTTTTATTATTGGCAATGTCGTCACTTTCTTCCAGCTGCCTTTCGGCCCGGTCGCAATCATCCAGCACCTGCAGCAAAGAAGCGATCACGTCTTTGCCGGCTGTCTGGATCAGCTCCAGTCTTTCTTTTGCATTGCGGCGTTTAAAATTGTCGAATTCGGCAAACAGGCGGAGGTATTTATCTTTCTGCTCCTGGAGTTCGGCCTGTATTTTTTCAAGGGCTTCCTCATTGCCGGGGTTGCTTAAATGGGTGTTGCCGGGAACATCGGCATCCGCATTAATGTCCATTCCGGTGTTCTCCTGCGTCATTGTATCTTTTTCTTCCATATACGGGATTTAAAAATTGGTTGCGAAGGTACAACAGTCAAACATTTTGCCAAGGCCCTTGTAACGGCCAAATTGACAAAAATGGCCCCGTAAAACACCGATCCTGTCTACTCTATGACAGGGATAGTACCTTTGCGCCATGAAAGGTATTTATCTGAACAAGAATATCAGCCGCCGGGTGGAACTGGGGCATCCCTGGGTATTTGCCAATGAGGTGAACCGGGGCAAGGCACTGGATGCCGCCTCTCAACCGGGGGAGATTGTGAACGTATTTACCCACGATAAGAAATTTGTGGGGCGTGGTTACATCAACCCGCAATCCCAGATCATGGTAAGGTTGCTTACCCGGGATAAGGATGAAGTGATTGATGAGGCATTTTTCCTGAAAAGGATTGAGGCTGCATGGGTTTACCGCCGCCGGATTGGGTATACCGAAAACTGCCGGCTGGTATATGGCGAAGCAGACGATATGCCCCAGCTGATTATTGATAAGTTCAACGATTATTTTGTGGTGCAAACACTGGCTTTGGGCATGGATGTGTGGAAGCCGGCCATTGTAAAAGCCATCCAAACGATATTCCGTCCCAAGGGCATCTATGAACGAAACGATGTGCCGGTGAGGGAACTGGAGGGACTGGCACAGCAAAAAGGCTTTTTATCCGAACCATTTGATACCAACATTATCATTTCGGAAAACGGGATCAAATTTCATGTGGATATTGCCAATGGACAAAAGACCGGCTTCTTTCTCGATCAGCAGGATAACCGCCGGGCTATTCAGCATATTGTTAAGGATGCCGATGTGCTGGGGGCATTCTGTTATACCGGGTCCTTTGAAATAAGTGCGGCTTATTACGGCGCCCGGTCGGTTTTAGGGCTAGATATATCGCAGGGTGCTATTGATATGTGTAATAAAAATGCAGCACTTAACGGGCTTGAAAACACCTGTACGTTTAACTGTGTAAATGCCTTTGATGTGCTGAAAGAATGGACAAAAGAGAAAAAGCAATGGGATGTGGTAATGCTGGATCCGCCTTCATTTACCAAGAGCAGGTCAACCATTGATAAGGCGGTGGCAGGGTACAAAGAAATTAACCTGCGGGGTATGAAACTGGTAAAGCCGGGAGGTTTCCTCGTTACGTCCAGTTGTACCAACCTGGTGCAGCCGAAATTATTTCTCGATACCATTCAGCAGGCAGCCATAGATGCCAAACGAAAAATAAGGCAGGTGGTATTCAATACACAGTCTGCCGATCACCCGGTGATATATGGACAGGAAAATACCCAGTATCTTAAATTTTTAATAGTACAGGTATTGTAATTGGTGGGTGGATGGAAGTCGGTTATTTCACCACCTGGAATTTACCGGAGTCAAGAATCTTTCCGTTTTTATCCCGCAGCTGGTAAATGTAAATGCCGCGGTAAAACTCATCCAGTGGAACAGTGATCTTGGGGGAAACCTTCAACACTTCATTTATTTTTTTGCCCATGAAGTTGTAAATCTGCAGGGAATATGACTTATCATAGCCATACTGGAAATCGAAATTGATCACCGAAGTGGCGGGTATTGGATACGGCTTTAGCAACTTTGCAACCGGTTCACCGGTTCCTGATGGTCTGTTTTGAGCGAAAGAAGTAAAAGTTAATCCAATAAGTAAAATTGATATGTAAACAATTTTCTTCAACAAAGTAAAAATAACAAAATCTTTCAGAAAACCAACATTCCCAAACGCTTATTTCTGTTATGGGATGTTAAAAACAGCCTCAAACAGGCCGTCTTATATTAAAACGGCAAATAATGCAAATTATTATGTGGCCAGCGAGCCAAGCAACTGGTTTATGGCAGCAAAATCGGGTACATCCCCGGCTTTTTCCAATACCTCGGCATAGCGGATAATGCCTTCTTTATCGATGATAAAGGCCGAGCGTTTACTTACCCCTTTCATATCCAGGATCCAGGTATCATAAAGGGTGTCATATAGGGCCGAAACCTCTTTATTGAAATCGCTGAGGAGGGGGAAATTGTAGTGCTGGTCTTCCTTATATTTTTTGAGAGTAAAAACGGAGTCTACCGATATGCCGATTACCTGGGCACTGGCATTGCTGTACCGGCCGATGTCGTCGCGTACTGCACATAATTCCCTGGTGCAGGTACTGGTGAATGCCTGCGGGAAAAATAAAAGCAGTACATTTTTTCCTTTGAGGTCCGACAATGTCTGTTTATTCCTGTCGGTATCAAACAGGCTGAAGTCCGGGGCTGGTTTACCGGTTTCAATAGTCATAATTTGCATGTTTGTACAAAGATAGTTCTTGTGTAAAACTTGTTAACAGCGATTAAATGCTTTTGGTTTAATTAGCAGGCACATATTTATAACCAAAACAAATCAACTATGAACAAGTACTTAACAGAACTGATCGGCACCCTGTTCCTGGTAATGGGAGCCATGCTGGGTGGTGCAGTAGGTGCTTCGCTTGCCCTGATGGTGATGATTTATGCCGGTGGGCATGTATCTGGGGCGCATTATAACCCGGCGGTTACCTTATCGGTATGGATGAGAGGTAAGATTGAAATGAAGGATGCCGTGATGTACTGGATATTTCAATTTGCAGGCGCCATCATTGCCGCCCTTCTGGTGATGTATGTTTTTTCTGTGGAAGGAAGCGGTGAGTGCAAGGCCACAGAAGGCTGGGGCACCCGGGCCATTGTGGCCGAACTGGTGGGAACATTTGCACTGGCTTACGTGGTATTAAATGTTGCCACGGCGAAAGGAACCAGTGGAAACAGTTTTTACGGGATAGCCATTGGCGGAACTGTGCTGGCAATGGCAACAGCCGTCGGCAGCTTTTCAGGCGGGGCTTTTAACCCTGCTGTGGCAATAGGGTTGTGCGTACAGCACAGTTTCTGTTGGGACCATGTATGGGTTTATTTCGTAGGCCCCTTGGGCGGAGGTGCACTGGCCGCCATTGTGTTCAGTTTTATTAACCCCGACGATAAATAGACCGGTTGAAACAAAGGCAAAAACCCCTCTGGAAAGAGGGGTTTTTTTGTTATCCAAACAATCCATAAAAACAAAAAATCTTTAGTTTGTTAGCACACGACTTTTGAGTTTTGGATTGAATATTTACATGAGTGTGATTTCCTGAACAGATCAACCGGCAACATAATGGGAAAACGGGACGATATACCCGGTGATTGAAATTCCTGTAATACGCTTGTTTTGAAAAGCGGTAGCTGATACTTTATTCATAGGATCGGTTTTTGGCTCCTGCCGGTTTGGGGGCAGTACCTGTATATAAACGCAGATTACGGGGTTTTATTGCTAATTACTGACTATCAGTTGTATTGCTGATTTTTATGCTTTGATCAATGAAAAGCCCCGCCTTGTTGAGCGGGGCTTTCCTCTATAAAAAGAAATCAGTTAATTACTGTTTGTTAGCAACGGCTGCAGTTTTAGCAGCAGGCTTGTTTGATTTTACTGCCGGGGCAGGGGTGTCGGCTTTTTTCTTTGCTTCCACCATTTCAGCAGACCATTTATCGTATTCGGCTGCTTCCAGCACATTACCGGTGATGGTGATACTTTTTGTTTCGTCAACACCGGCAAATTTTACGGTAAGGTGTTTATCGAAATGACCTACAGTGAGTGCATTAAATTTGGCAGAGATAAAACCGGTAGCACCGGGTGCTATCGGAGATTTGGTATAATCACCGATGGTGCATCCGCAGGTAGGACTGGCCTGCTCAATAATCAGGGGTTCGTTGCTGATGTTGGTTACAACAAACTTCACTTCCTTTGGTTCGTTCTGCTTCAGGTTTCCCTGGTTGATCGTTTCTGTTTCGAATTTTGCAACGTCGGCAATTTTCTTCTGGGCGAATAATGATGCGCTGAAAGTAAATGCGGTTGCCAGCAATAATAACTTCTTCATGGTTATTTAGTTTTTAGATTTTAATTTTTAAGATCGTTCAGTCCTTTGTTTTCCGGTGCAGAGCTTCCGGGTGTTTTCCAAACCTCTCCCTTAATGGTAACCTGCTTGTTCTGGTTCTCGTTGTAAGAGATGGTGATGAACTTGGTAAAGGGGCCTTCTGCAGCCGCATTGTAGCCAACGGTGATTTTAGTGGATCCACCGGGAGCCACCACCTTGTCTTTTTCCCATTCGGGGGTGGTGCATCCACAGCTTGCATGTACGTTGCTGATCTTGAGATCGGCATTGCTTTTATTAAACACTTCAAAAACATGGGTAACGGGTTTTCCCTGCGGAATTTTACCGAAATCAAACTCGGTTTCTTTTAAAACCAGCAGGTTGTCGGCCTGGGCAATGCTCATGGCATCGGTGGCCGGCTTGGTGGCGCCAGCGGCGTTCGTTATCTGCTGTGCATGCGCTGTACACAGGCAACCGGTTGCAAAAAGGAGTGTAAATATTTTTTTCATACGTGTTTTTTTGTAACGCTTTCAAAGATACTAAAACGGATTCAACGCCCCCAAATTGTAATCCTGTTAGGAGTTTTTTAACAAAGCTCCCCGTTAATTTATATTTTTGTGCTACATTAAAAAAGCTATGGATACAGGGAATACCAACGAGGCTGCTCTGGCCGGGAAACTGAGTTTCGACAACTTCCGCAATGAAGTGATTGCCGACTACCGCGTTGCCTGTGAAAGCCGGGAAACCAGTCTGCTCGGCCGCAAGGAAGTGCTTACCGGGAAAGCCAAGTTCGGCATATTCGGAGATGGGAAAGAGATTGCACAGGTAGCGATGGCCAAGTTCTTCCGCCCGGGCGATTTTCGGGCAGGATATTACCGGGATCAGACTTTTATGTTCGCCAGCGGACTGGCAACAATTGAGCAGTTCTTTTCCCAGTTGTATGCCGATCCGGATGTAAATAATGATCCCTTCAGTGCCGGCCGGCAGATGAACGCCCATTTCGCCACCAAAATGGTGGACGCAAACGGAGACTGGCTGAACCTTACCCAGCTTAAAAACGTGAGCAGTGATATTGCACCCACTGCCGGACAAATGCCACGTGGATTGGGACTTGCCTTTGCATCCAAAGCATTCCGCGGCATCATGCAAACACATACGCTTACACAACTCAGCAATAACGGAAATGAAATCTGTTTTTGCACCATCGGCGACGCCTCCACCAGCGAAGGACATTTTTGGGAAACCGTAAATGCCGCCGGTGTACTGCAGGTTCCCCTCGCCGTTTTTGTATGGGACGATGGATACGGAATTTCGGTTCCCAAAAAATACCAGACCACCAAGGCATCCATTTCCGATGCATTAAAAGGCTTCCAGAAAAAAGACGGTACAAATGGTATTGACATTTACAAACTCAAAGGCTGGGACTATGCCGGCATGTGTGAGATACTGGAACCCGCCCTGCAGAAGATCAGGGATACACATACACCGGCTGTTTTTCATGTGGAAGAAATTACGCAGCCACAGGGACATTCCACTTCCGGAAGTCATGAACGGTACAAAACACCCGAACGGCTTGAATGGGAAAAGGAATGGGACGGACTGAAGCAGATGCGTGAGTGGATACTGGCCAATGCACTGGCCGAAGCAGAAGAACTGAACCACATTGAAGAAAATGCAAAACAATTTGCCCGGGAAAGCAAACAACGGGCCTGGGAAAAATACATCGGACCTGTAAAGCATCAGGTGGCGCAGGCCCTGGAAGTGATCAGGCCGCTGGAGCAGGCAGATCCGGCTCTTAAAAAAGCAGCCGATGAACTGGCTTCTCAACGGGAACCCATGCGCCGGGATATCATGAAAACACTTGCCATCGTGTCTGGCCTTACAAATGATGCCGGAGTAAAGCAGCTATATCGTTCTTTCCAGGAACAGAATGCAGCGCTTTACAATACACACCTCTATAATGACGGCCCGAAGTCGGCGCTGAAGGTACCTGCTGTTGCTCCGTATTATCCGGATGATTCACCCCAGATAAATGGGTACGAAGTGCTGAACCGTTATTTTGACGAACTCTTCTCCACGAACAATAAAGTGATCGCTTTTGGCGAAGACCTTGGGCATATTGGCGATGTAAACCAGGGATTCAGTGGCCTGCAGGAAAAATATGGTATTGAACGGATATTCGACACCGGCATCCGGGAGCTCACCATCATGGGACAGGGTATTGGTCTGGCTCTGCGAGGATTGCGGCCGATTGCTGAAATACAATACCTCGATTATTTATTATATGGACTGCAGCCATTAAGCGATGATGTGTGCACCACCCACTTCCGTACTGCCGGACAGCAAAGCTGCCCCCTGATTGTGCGAACCCGGGGCCACCGGCTGGAGGGGATCTGGCACAGCGGTTCGCCCATGGGCGTGGTGATCAATGCACTCCGCGGTATGTATGTTTGCGTGCCGCGTAATATGGTGCAGGCGGCAGGCATGTACAACACCTTACTGCATAGCAATGACCCCGGCCTGGTGATTGAATGCCTGAACGGTTACCGGCTTAAAGAAAAACTTCCAGCCAACCTGATGGCGTATACCGTTCCGCTCGGCGTGCCGGAAGTAATAAAAGAAGGAACCGACATCACCATGGTGAGTTATGGTTCCACCCTGCGCATTGTGTCCGAAGCAGCAGACGCACTTGAAAAAACAGGCATCAGCTGCGAAGTGGTGGATGTGCAGACCTTGCTGCCGTTTGATATCAATCATTCCATTGCGGCATCGTTGAAAAAAACCAACCGCATCGTGTTTATTGATGAAGACGTGCCCGGCGGAGCGGCCGCTTACATGTTCAATAAGGTAATGGAAGAACAGGGCGGGTATAAATTCCTGGATGTATCTCCACGGACCATCACCGCCAAAGCACACCGTCCCTCATACGGCAGTGATGGTGACTATTTCAGCAAACCAAATACCGAAGATATTATTGCCGCGGTTAAAGAAATGATGGCAGAATAATGAAACTCACTTTATACCAGATCGATGCATTTGCCGGTAAATTATTTGCCGGTAACCCGGCCGCCGTTATTCCCCTTGAAAAATGGCTGGATGAAAAACTCATGCAGCAAATTGCCATGGAAAATAATTTATCCGAAACGGTTTTCTTTGTTCCCTCTCAAAATAAAAACGCTGATTTTGATATCCGCTGGTTTACACCCGAAGTGGAGATCAATTTGTGCGGCCATGCCACCCTCGCCAGCGCTTATGTTCTTTTCAACATCCTCGGGTTTAATACGCCGGCAATAAAGTTCAGCTCATTGAGCGGCATATTGCATGTTTCAAAAGAACATGATCTTATCTGCCTCGACTTTCCATCCTGGAAACCCGAACGGCTGGATATATACCCGGATGAGCTTTCTGCCATGCTGGGGAATGCCGAAATTGTCGGCGTGTACAAATACCGTGACGTGCTTGTTGAGTTGCTGAATGAGGAAGCGGTAAAGAACTGCCAGCCTGATTTTTCGCTGATGAAAAAGCATGTAGACAAGATGATCATCACTGCTCCGGGAAAGGAAGTGGATTTTGTTTCCCGTTTCTTTGCACCCGGCGCCGGCATTGATGAAGACCCGGTAACCGGCTCGGCACATTCGCAACTCATTCCTTTCTGGAGTGAAAAACTGAATAAAACAAAACTTCATGCCTGGCAACTGTCTAAACGCGGCGGTGAATTGTGGTGTGAGCTGAAAGGAGACAGGGCCATCATGAAAGGCAAAGGAGTGTTTTATATGAAAGGAGAAATTGAACTGGCCTCCGAATAAACCGCCCCTGAAATACATTTTCCACCTGTTTGATTTTGTTTGTAACTTATCCATTCATTGTTCACCTTACAATCAAACGCTATGGCAATCGTAAAAGTTATCGAAGTAATCGCAACATCCACCAAAAGTTTTGATGATGCGGTAAAACAGGCAGTAAAAGAAGTGAGTAAGACCATCCGAAACATAGATTCTGTGTGGATCAAAGACCAGAAGGTTCATGTAAAGGATGGAAAGATCAGCACCTACGGGGTGGTGTGCAAAGTTTCTTTCAGGGTTTCGGGTAAGTAGAATGTCAAAACAGAACCGGCATCTTTTTGAGATGCCGGTTCTGTTTTTATTTCAGGTTATGATATACTTTCTGTACGTCGTCGTCCTGCTCCAGGTTATCCACCAGCTTCAACACTTCATTCGCCTGGTCTTCGGATAATTCCACGGTATTGGTTGGTATCCGCGTAAGTTCGGCACTGATCACTTCAATCTTTTTTTCTTCCAGCGCCTTTGCCATATTGCCGAATTCATTGTACGCCGTACGGATGATGATATTGCCATCGGCGTCTTCTCCAATCTCTTCCAGCCCAAAGTCAATCAGGTCCAGCTCCAGGTCTTCGGTATTATGTCCGGCGTTCTTTACTTTAAATTCGCCCATGCGGTTAAAACCAAATGCCACCGATCCGCTGGTACCTAAAGATCCCTGACCCTTGGTGAAATGCATGCGCACATTAGCCACCGTACGGGTAGGATTGTCAGTAGCTGTTTCCACCATTACGGCCACCCCGTGAGGAGCATAGCCTTCGTATACAATCTCTTCGTAATCGGTTTTGTCTTTACCCATGGCCCTTTTAATGGCGGCTTCCACACGGTCCTTGGGCATGTTGCAGGCCTTGGCGTTGAGGTAGCACCTCCTCAGGGCAGGATTGTTGTCGGGGTCGGGGCCTCCGGCCTTAACGGCTATGGCGATCTCCTTACCGATTCGGGTAAAATTCTTGGCCATTTTGTCCCAGCGGGCAAACATGGCGCTCTTTCTTACTTCAAATATTCTTCCCATGATATGGTTATTGGTTTACTGGTTCAATAGTAAATCAGGGCGCAAATTTAGGGAAAATCAGGCTTGGGAAAAAGAAAACGGCGCCCGTTGCCAGGCGCCGCTCCTTTATTGCTCTCAGGGTTTAAAAAGTGTAGCCCACGGAAATTTTTACCACCCGGTTATAGGCGTCGTAATTATCATTCTTGTCGAGCCTTGAAAGGCCATGGTCGTACCCGGCTTTTATGTTGATCCCGTTATCGAACTGGTAACCCAGCCCACCCGATAAACCCAGGTCCACTTTATTAAAGCGGCCGGTGATATCAATTCCCTTGTTGAAAAGGGAGATGCCCAGTACACCCAGTTTTGCATTCAGCGTGCTGCGCACGAGGTACGAAACCTGGGGACCGGCATATACCTGCAATCCCTTCACCACATTCGCCTTCAGGTAAAGCGGCATATCGATGTAGTGCTGCTGCACCTGGGCACCTGCATTGATGCCTAGTACCTTGATGGCATCGATCTTAAAATCACCTTTGATGCTGTACCCTTTTTTTGAGTAAGCAAGGCCGGGTTCAAACGAAATGGTCTGGGACAGGGGGATGTTCACATAGCCACCGGCATGAAAACCGGTTTTTCCTTTGGTAACAAGCCAACCGTCGGTTTTGTCAACCAGGTCTTCCACGATTTGCAGGTCCTGTCCCTGCCAGCGGGAGAAGTTTACGCCGGCAATCAGTCCATATCGGATCTGTGCCTGGGTAGCATTGGCTCCTAATAAACTACTGAGGATAACAACAATCATTTTTTGCTTCATATTTTTTTCGGCAGGGTTTTATGGTCTGCTGGCACCAGTGCGTTAGAAAAATGTGCCACCGTTCTTTTCTTTAGAGAAGGATATGTTAAAGGGAAGATTGTTTGCAAGCGGTTAACGAAAACAGGAACTTGATACAGGGTATCGTTTAAAGGTCAACATTGAATCTCATAACCAGTATCCGTTTGAATGCGTAAGTTTGCCTCACAAAACTTGTTTATGGAAAAGGCGGTTTATTATGCAGACTACCTGCAGCTGGAAAAAATCACCGGCGCACAGGACCCCGAAAGTTTTAAGGAAGGTAGAGAACCGGCGCATGATGAAATGCTGTTCATCATCATTCACCAGGCATACGAGCTTTGGTTCAAGCAGGTTTTATTTGAAGTGAATTCGGTAATCGGCATCATGAATAAGCCGGTGGTGAATGATAACTCGCCCGACATGCAAACGGTGGTGCACCGCCTGAAGCGGGTGGTAACCATATTGAAAGTGCTGGTGCAGCAGATCGACATCATGGAAACGATGACGCCGATGGACTTCCTGGACTTCCGGGATATGCTGCGCCCGGCCTCCGGCTTCCAGAGCTACCAGTTTAAGGTGCTGGAAGCAAAACTGGGATTGAAGTATGAAAACAGGCATGGACAGAATTATTATCTTTCACAACTCAAAGAAAAAGATATTGCCATCATCAAAGACGCGGAAGACGGGAAATCCGTTCTGCAACTGGTTAATGCATGGCTGGAGCGGATGCCTTTCATTACGGATGATTTCTGGAATACTTACCAGGAGGTGTATGTGAACAGTCTGGCAGAAGCAGAAAAGGGGAATGCCGCTTCTTTTGCAGAAGTATTTGGCAATGCATCTGCAGAAAGGAATCTTTCTCCCGAAGCATGCCGTTCGGCTTTGTTCATCATGCTTTATCATGGTTACCCCATGCTGGAACTGCCTTTCCAGCTGCTGGAAACATTGCTGGAGATCGACAATCAGTTAGGTGCCTGGCGGTACCGTCATATTAATATGGTGCAGCGTATGATCGGCAGCCGCATCGGTACCGGCGGAAGCACCGGGGCCGGTTATTTAAAAGGAGCCATGGATAAACATTATATCTTCAAGGAAATTGCCCAGCTCAACAGTTACCTCGTTGACAGGAGAAAATTGCCTGCCCTGGCAAAAGAGGTGGACGAGAGGCTGGGGTATCATTTTTGAAAGACGTCCCTGATTTGATATTGGTTCTTGGTCACCTGACCAACAACGGGGGCCTTTACGGATGATGGGTTTTCTGGGCGTTTCTCTGTTGAACAACTCTCTACACCAACTCTTTCAGCTTTTGCACCACCGCGTCTACTTCTTCTTTCGTATTGTGCTTGCAGAAACTGAAACGTACCGTAACCTGGTTGGGGTTGTTATTGATGGCCCGGATCACATGGCTGCCCTGGTCGGCACCGGAAGTACAGGCGCTGCCACCGCTGGCGCAGATATTATTGATGTCGAGATTGAAGAGGATCATCTCCGACTTTTCTGTTTTCGGAAAACTAACACTGAGTACAGTATATAAACTTCTTCCCAACGGATCGCCGTTAAAGCCAACACCTTTGATGTTTTTCTTCAGCTCATCCATCATGTAGTATTTGAGGGTGCCGATGTGTGCACTGTCTGCTTCATAATTGGCAGTAGCCATTTCCAGAGCTTTGGCAAAGCCAACAATGCCGTACAGGTTCTCGGTACCCGCCCGCATGTTTCGTTCCTGGGCGCCTCCGTGTACAAAGGGTTTTATCTTTACATTCTCGTTGATGTATAATAAGCCTACGCCCTTTGGTCCGTGGAATTTATGTGCAGCACCGGTGATGAAATGAACCGGTGTGTTGCGCAGGTCGAACGGAAAATGCCCAACGGTTTGAACGGTGTCGCTGTGAAAAATGGCATTGTACAGTTTACAAAGATTGCCCACGGCATGGATGTCGAGAATGTTCCCGATTTCATTATTGGCATGCATCAATGTAACCAATGTTTTTTCTTCACTGGCGGCCAGTAATTTTTCCAGGTCGTCAAGATCCACATGTCCGTTCGGCAGCAATTTTACATAACTCACCTTCGCAACATCCATATTGTCCTCGTGTTCCACCGAATGGGAAACGGCATGGTGCTCGATCGGCGAAGTGATGATGTGTCTGCAGCCAAGGTCACGAACGGCAGCGGAGATAGCCGTGTTGCTGCTTTCGGTGCCACCACTGGTAAAAAATATTTCGGCCGGGTGTGCATTCAGGATTTTTGCAACAGATTTACGGGCTGTTTCAATTGCCATGCGGGTTTCCCTTCCGTACGAATAAATGGAGGAGGGATTGCCGAACTTTTCAGTAAGGTATGGCATCATGGCTTCCAGCACACGGGGATCCAGTGCGGTGGTGGCGGCGTTGTCGAAATAAATACGGTTCATGTTGTTTGAAGTTTGAAGTTTATGGTTTGAGGTTGGGTGAATGATGATTGAAAAGTGCTTATTGTTATTTTACTCTTTTCAACCTCAAACCGCAAACCACAAACCTGCCAACCGTTCTACATCATACTGCCTATATCCTGCATCAGTCTCCGGGCAATATTATCGGCGGTTGTTTCAAAATTACTTTCTGCATAAATACGGATGATGGGTTCAGTATTGCTGGTACGCAGGTGCACCCAGTCATTGTCAAATTCTATTTTTAATCCATCCTCCGTATTGATCGGCTGGTTCTTGTACTTGTCTTTTATCTTTTTGAAAATATCCTTTACATTGATGCCGTTCTCCAGCGTGATCTTGTTCTTGCTTATAAAATAGTCCGGGTAAGTATTCCGCAGCTGCTTGATGCTTTTTTTGCTTTCAGCCAGGTGTGTGAGAAAAAGAGCAATGCCAATCAATGCGTCACGGCCATAGTGCAGGTCCGGAACAATGATGCCGCCATTTCCTTCGCCGCCGATCACGGCATTCACTTCTTTCATCCGGTTCACCACGTTCACTTCGCCCACCATGCTGGGGGAGTATTCACCGCCGTGTTTCAGTGTAACATCTTTCAGTGCCCGGGTGGACGACATATTGGAAACGGTATTTCCTTTGCGTTTGCTCAGTACATAATCGGCCACGGCCACCAGGGTATATTCCTCACCAAACATGCTTCCGTCTTCACAAACAAAACAGAGGCGGTCAACGTCGGGATCCACTGCAATTCCTAGGTGGGCTTTATGTTTTACCACTTCGCTGCTCAGGTCAACCAGGTGCTCGGGCAATGGTTCTGGGTTGTGGGCAAAGTTGCCGGTAACTTCGCCGTTCAGTACAATCACGTCGGTAACACCCAGTGCTTTCAGCATGGCAGGAACCGCCAGGGCGCCGGTGCTGTTTACCGCATCCACCACTACTTTAAAATTTTGTTTCTTGATCTGTGCTGCATTCACCAGGTCGTATGCCAGTACGGCATCGATGTGTTTATTCAGTGAGTTTTCATCTTTGGTGTAAGTGCCCAGCCTGTCAACAGCAGCAAAATTGAAATCTTCTTTTTCTGCGGATTTTAATATCAGTTTTCCTTCATCTCCACTGATGAATTCGCCTTTGCTGTTGAGCAGCTTCAATGCATTCCATTCTTTGGGGTTATGACTGGCAGTGAGGATGATGCCCCCCGCGGCATTTTCAAATTGTACCGCCATTTCCACAGTGGGTGTGGTACTGAGGCCAAGGTCAACCACATCCAGCCCGAGGCCGAGCAGGGTATTGGATACCAGGCTGCTCACCATTTCACCACTCATGCGGCCGTCGCGGCCAATCACTACTTTTTTATTGCTGCTTTGTTGTAACAGCCAGCTTCCGTAAGCGGCTGCAAACTTCACGATATCAACCGGGGTAAGGTTTTCATTGGTTTTTCCTCCGATGGTTCCGCGGATGCCCGATATGCTCTTGATCAATGCCATTCCATTCTGATTTTAGGGAGAGCAAAGATAAGAAAACGGTTTTTAGTTTAGGGTTCATAGTTCATGGTTTATGGTTCATGGTCATGGTTCCGCCGCTTTATTATACCAGCTATGAACTATTGGCTATCAACTATTAACTGTTAACTTTGCCTCATGCAGCAAACCTGGTTCAAAGACTGGTTCAATTCGCCTTACTACCATATGCTCTATTTCAACAGAGATGACCGGGAGGCCGCTGCATTTATCGACAACCTGATTGCCTACCTGAAACCGGCCCCCGGCAGCAGTATGCTGGACGTGGCCTGCGGCAAGGGCCGTCATTCCATCCAGCTGGCCGAAAAAGGATTTGATGTCACGGGCATCGACCTCAGCGACGACAGCATCGCGGAAGCCCTGCAGGCAGAAAATGAAACCCTTCATTTTTACAAGCACGACATGCGCCTGCCTTTCTGGATCAATTATTTTAATTACGCCTTTAATTTCTTTACCAGCTTTGGTTATTTCCGAACCAGGCGGGAGCACGACGATGCCATCCGCACCATTGCCCAGGCCATCAAACCCAACGGAACCTTTGTGATGGATTTTCTGAATGTGCATTATGCCGAAGATCACCTGGTGCATCAGTCAGAAAGGGAGATCGACGGGATCAATTTCATCATCACCAAATGGTTCGACGAAACGCATTTCTATAAAAAGATCGTGGTGGAAGATGAAAGCAAAAAGGAACCGCTGATTTATACCGAACGGGTGGCCAAATTTTCACTGGGCGATTTTACCGAAATGTTTGCTTACCAGGGCCTGCAGCTGCAGGAAGTATTCGGGGATTATTCCTTCTCAAATTATGACGTAAAAAAATCGCCACGGATGGTGATGATCGCTAAAAAGATCAAAGCCTGACCGGATGGGTGCTATGCCGCAACGGCGCTGATATTTTTTTACGTTACGGCTTAATGCCTTTGTTGTAATTATTTATTCTTGTTGTTAAGCAACATCCACCTGGATGTTTCATAGATCGCAGAAGTAAGCTGGGATAAATGTTTCTTCACCGAATCCTGCTGCAGCGGGCTTAATATAGGAGCTTCTGAACGAACGGGCACCAATTCTTCTTTTTTAATGCGGATGTTTTTCCGGTAGAAATAATCATCGGTCACCACGCCAATCCAGCCGGGCGCATGGTATATGATAAAAGCGGCATTTTCTTTTTTGTCCTTGTCCAGCAGGTCTCTTCCCAGGGTGCTGTTAAGGTAGGGTTGCTGTATCATGCCCGCCAGGGTTGGCAGGATGTCGATCTGCGATACGGTTTCTTTGCGGAACTGGGCGGGCAGCAGGCGGGGTGCGTAAAACAGCAGCGGCACGTGTTCATCGCTCAGGCGCTGTTCCGTCCAGGCACCGGGGTAAATAGCGGAGGCATTTCCTTCCACGCCATGGTCTCCGGTGAAAATAAAAATGGTATTGTTGAAATAAGATTGAGTGGCTGCCTTCTCCATGAATTTCTGAATGCAGTAATCGGCATAACCAAATGCATGGTATTCTTTCAGTGATTCAAAACCGTATTTCTGAAGCGTGTCTTCGTCCACCGGTTTTTTTACAAAATCGCTGTCTTCGGCCGGAATATTATAAGGCCGGTGATTGTCGGCGGTTTGAATAATGGCAAAGAAAGGTTTCTGCTGCTGCGACAATACATCATTGGCTTCCAGGAAAAGATTTTTGTCGCTGATGCCCCACACATTGATGTTCTTTGACTTGTATTTCCCTTCCTCGTATACCTGCACGTTGCGGATGTTGGAGATAAGTCCGCCGAAATTATTGAACTGGCTTCTTCCGCCGATGAAATAAAATTTTTCGTAACCGTCAAAGTCATTGATGATGGTGCGCTGGTTCACCGATTCGGGATTGCGGGTGGCAAAGCGGGAGAGTTGTACATCGGGTATTCCGGTGATGCTCGCAAAAATACCCCGGGCTGTACCAAACGAGGGTGTAAAGCAACGGTCGAAGAAAATGCCTTCTTTGCTAAGCTGGTTAAAATACGGCGTACTGTTGAGCGGGTTGCCGCTCATGCTGCTTTTATACATGCTGAAGCTTTCGCAGATGACCAGCACCACGTTGGGCTGTGTTTCAATGGCCCGGCTGCCGGGCTGTACCAGCCGGCTGTATTGTTGTTTGGGCAGGTTGTATTTTTCCAGGTTCAGGAAACGGGCAATCACGGGGTAATATTCTTTTGCCTGGTTATTGTAATCGGGTTTGCGGAAGCGCAGCGTGGTAAAAAAATTCTGCAGCGGGTTCAGCGCCAGGTTGCTTTTGAATTCATCATCGAGGTTAAAGGCCCGGAAAAAATCCAGCGGCTTCACTGTTAAAAAACCATAGATGAACCAGCCGATCAGCAGCAGGGCTGCTGCATGCCAGCGGCGGCGGTAGGTAAATTTGTGAATGTTGATGTTCTTTTCTTCCACGTCTACGTGCATGCGCCGGAACATCCAGGTCATCATCATTACCGCACCCACCAGGCCAATCAGTATCCATACCACGGGATAACTCTGCCATACCATCTGCAGGCTCTCCCGCGGGTCTTCGGCAAAGATGAGGGCATCGGCGTTGAGGCGTGCATTGATGTAGGCAAACTGCCCGAAGTCGGCGCCATAAAAAAACAGCACCAGCAGGGTAACAATGCCGAGGTAAATCGTCCACCGCCGTTTACTCCGTTCGCTGTAAAAAGGAGATAAAGTAGGATACAGCGAGAACAGGGCAATGGGAGAAAGGAGGAGTGCAATCCAGCGCAGGTCGTATTTCAGTCCGAGCCAGAAAGGCTCCATGAGTTCCCACACACCGATAGAAGCCGGTTTGAAAAAGATAACAGTGGCAATGCGGAAGGCGGTAAAAATAAACAGGTAAATGAAGAATAACTTCACTATCCACTGAATTGTTTTAGGAACCCGCCAGCTGATGAGCATGCCTGTTTGTTTTTCTTAAGCCTGAACAAAGAAAGCGAAAATAGTAATAAACTGCTGATACAATACGGGGGAGCAGGTATACGCGGGTGTTCTTCTATTGTTTCTTTTTATTATTCAACAGCAGGTATTTGGAGGTTTCGTAGTAAGCATCGGTAAGCCGGCGTAAATGATTCCGGGTACTGTCGGTTTGGGCATTTACCGGAACCGGGTTGTTGTTGATCACCGACACCATTTCTTCGGTACCGGTTTTCAGATTTTTCAGGTAATAATATTCATCCCCCACCAACCCGATCGTTTTTACATCGTGGTCGATCACAAAAGCATACCGTTCTTTCGGCATCTTTGATTTGTACTGTAATGCCGGTACCGTATCAAACAAATTTCTTCCCAGTGAATTGTTCATGTAAGATGTACCGGCAAGGGCGGCAATGGTTGGCAGTATGTCCACCTGGGAAGCTACGGTACTGATCCGGTTCGGCTTCAGGAATTTGGGTGCATAGAATAACAGGGGAACATGTTCGCAGGTGAGCCCCTGTTCGGTCCAGCTTTTGGGAAAATAGTCCAGCGTGCCGTTGTAGCGTATGCCGTGATCGCCTACAAAAACAAAAATGGTATTGTCGAAATATTTTTCCTTCTTCGCCGCTTCCATGAATTGCTGGTAACCAAAATCGGTATAGCGGAAGGCATTCATCTCTTCATTGCTTTCAAAGCCAAAACGTTTCAGGGAGTCGCTGGAAAAAGAAACCCGTTTAAATGCATTGCGGTCTTCTTCGGGGATGGTATAGGGCCGGTGATTATCGGCAGTTTGAATCACCGCAAAGAAGGGCTTTGTCTGTTGCTTCAATACTTTGTTGGCTTCCAGGAACAGGTTCTTGTCGCTGATGCCCCATACATCAATCGTGTTCACGGAATAATCTTCCTGTTCGTATAATTTCAGGTTGCGGATATTATTGGTAAGCACGCCACGGATATTCGCCCAATTGGCGCTTCCACCCAGGAAATAAAAATTTGTATAGCCTTTGAATTCGTTGATGATGGAATTCTGGTCCACCGCGTTGGGGTTGCGGCTGGCGGTCTTCGGACTTTCCACATCCGGGATGCCGGTGATGGTGGCCCATACGCCACGGGCGGTTCCGTATGCCGGTGTAAAGCAGCGATCGAAGAAAATGCCATTCCTGCACAGCTCCGCAAAATACGGGGTTGTGTTCAGCGGGTTGTTGTACATGCTGCTTTTATATGCGCTGAAACTTTCACAGATAACGAGTACAATATTCGGCCGGGTGGCAGAATCCATGGAAGCAGGGAAGGTTCTTTTAAAATTCAGCGCCACAGTATCCGGGTTTGGGATATCCAGATATGGGACCATCAGCCCATACCCGGCCCTTAGTTTTTCCGGGTCGTAGGATGAATTGCGGAAACTGAGGGTACTTAAAAAACTCTGGAAAGGATTCAGGGCCAGGTTGGCTTTAAAATCGTCGCTCAATGTATACGCATCGCTCCAGCGCAGGGGAAATTGGCCCGAACGCAACACAATCTTTCCAAGGGTCAGTTGCGCCAGTATCAGAAACCCGAGTATATAATAAATGATGCCCCTCCGTTTATACGGGGTTTGCTGCTGCATGTATTTATTCAGCAACGAACGGAAAAGCAGCCAGGCAATAACCGCAACGATGACCAGGGCAATACCGATCTTCAGCAGGGGGTAGGTTTGCCACATCATGGTGAACGAGATGCCGGCATCCTGCAGGTAATTGAGCACTGTGGCATTCAGCCGCTGGTGCAGGTAATCGAAATGATAGAAGTCGATGGCCAGCACCAATACAATCAGTGTGAACAGCAGGGGCAGCAATAAATTCCAGAACCGGCGGGCGCCACTGTTTTTAAACGGGTTCAGAACCGGAAAGGCACAAAGCAGCAGCATCAGCAGCCCTGCAATGCAAGCCACCCGGGCATCAAAGCGAAGGCCCATCAGAAAGGCCGAGCCGGAGAAGGCCTTGCCCGGCGGATTGAATTTCCAGTAGATGATGAAGCGGGAGAGAGTCATCACCAGCATCAGCAGCAATACCACCGAGAAGATCCAGCGAAGCAGCCGGGGAATCCGTTGCAGAAAAAGCATGAAGAATATTTAATGAGTGAACAAATTTAGTTTAATTATTTTTGGTTGGTGCTTCTTTAACCTCTTCTTAGGAATGATCGAACAACTACTGGCATACGACCGGCAATTATTCAAAACCGTCAACAATCAATGGAGTAATTCCTTCTTCGACTGGCTGATGCCCTGGCTGCGTAATGCCTCCATGTGGTACCCGTTGTATCTTTTCCTGCTGCTGCTGGTATTGATCAATTTCCGCCGTACGGGATGGATATGGTTGCTGTTTGCTGCCGGCACCATCATTCTCTGTAATTTTATCAGCGCCGATATCTTAAAAGAAAACGTGGTGCGTTTGCGCCCCTGCAATGTACCCGAATACAAAGACTGGATCCACGTGCTGGTGGGTTACCGGCCGCAGAGCTATAGTTTCGTTTCTTCCCATGCTGCCAATCATTTCGGAATGGCCGCTTTTTTCTACCTCAGCCTCCGGCAACATTTCAGGTTATGGCCGGCCCTGTTCTTCCTGTGGGCCTTCGCTATTTCCTTTGCCCAGGTGTATGTGGGTGTTCATTATCCCCTGGATGTAACCGTGGGGGCATTAATTGGAATACTTATCGGATATTTGACCGGCCGATCGTTTAACAGAAACTATGGGTTAGTATAAAATATATGGTTGAAATTTTCATTTTAGCGGTGTTGATCCTGGTGAACGGGTTGTTTGTAATGACGGAGATTGCCCTGGTGAGCGCCCGAAAAGCCCGGCTGGAAGTAATGGCCAAGAAAGGCGATGCCAAAGCCAAAGCTGCCCTCGACCTGGCGGAGAACCCGGAGAAGTTCCTGTCCACCGCCCAGATATTCATCACCCTCATTGCCATCCTTACGGGTGTGTACTCCGGCGAGCGGTTCAGTACCTATGTACAGCCCTACATTGAAAAGATTGAATTACTGAAACCCTATGCCGGTACCATTGCCACGGTAATCATTGTCATCATCGTTACCTTTCTGTCCATCATCTTTGGCGAACTGGTGCCCAAACGGCTGGGGATGTTACGGGCCGAAAAGATTGCCCGGTTCGTATCTGGTCCGATGAACGCATTGTCAACGCTTACCTATCCCATTGTGTGGTTGCTGTCGAAAATATCCCAGCTGTTCTTCAAGCTGTTTAATATCAAAACCTCAGCCGATAGCCAGGTAACGGAAGAAGAGATCAAAGCGATGATCAGCGAAGGAAGTGAACACGGCGCCATTGAAGAGGAAGAGAAAGACATCATTGAACGGATCTTTCACCTGGGCGACCGCAACATCACGTCGCTGATGACGCACCGCACCGATATTATCTGGGTGGATCAGTCAGAAACCGTGCAGTCGGTAAAAGACCGGTTTGCATCGTTCACCTATTCCACCTACCCGGTTTGCGATAAGCAGGTGGACGATATCGTGGGGGTGATTTTTGTGAAAGACATCGTTAAAGCATCCCCGGCTTCCACGATAAAAGACATCGCCAAGCCGGCCATGTTTGTGCCGGAGAACAATACACCCTACCAGGTACTGGAAAAATTCAAGGAAACAAAAAACCACAGCTGTTTTATCGTAAATGAATACGGCACACTCGAAGGCATGATCACGCTGAACGATATCCTGGAAGCCATTGTGGGTGATGTGCCGCAAACCGGGCAGGATGAATACGAAATTGTAGAGCGCCCCGATGGCAGCTTTTTGGTGGACGCTCAGATTCCCTTCTATGATTTTTTAAGCCATTTTGAAAAAACAGAATGGATGAATGAGGGGGAACACGAGTTTGACACCCTGGCTGGTTTTGTACTGCACGAACTCAAACACATTCCCGGAACGGGCGAGCGGTTCGACTGGAACGGCTTCGACTTCGAGATCATCGACATGGATGGCCAGCGCATCGATAAGCTGCTGGTGAAAATTTCGGAAGAGATAAAAGAAGAAATGGCTGAATAAGTTTGAGGTTTGAAGTTTGAGGTCTGATGTTGGGTGTATATTGGTTGAAAAGCTATTAAACCTATTAGACTCTTTTCAACCCTAAACTATAAACCACAAACCTAGAACTCAAAACCGGCCTTCTCCTCCGGGTTCACCAGTTTGGTGCTTTTCCGGTTGCCGTTTACAATGGTATGAATGATGCTGATCTGTTCTTTCTTGTATTCGAACAGGATATTATCGGTTACTTCTAACTTTTTCACCGAAGCAATATTGTTTACCTGGTAGAAACTCACGATGCCTTCTTCCTGCTGCTCATAACCGAGGTATTGCAGGGCCAGGGGCTTTCCATCCGCTTTAATGAGGAGATGAGTCATTACATACCCGCTCACCATTTTTTCCATGGCTGCTTTTTCTTTTGGGTTCAGCAGGTCAATATGGGTATTGTATTGCTGGCGGAGCGTTTTTTCAAAATCATCGGTGAAGATCTTGCAGCTTATCTCCAGTGTTTTGTCTTTGGCATTGTGCTCAATTTCAGTAACGCTGACATAGATAGGGTGATGAGAATCTGTAATGCCGCCCGGGGCAGAAAGTAAAAAGCTGCCAAGCATCAACCACTTAAATAAAAAACCTGCCATTTAGCAAAGAGATTGGTAAAAAATCGTTTCTTTAAAGATATTTGAAAGCCAAAGCTACTACAAACAACTAACTGAAAAGCAAATTGATGGGTGATTTAGGGTTTTATTTTGAAATGGGCTGGCACCACATCATTGCCTGGGATGCGCTGGATCATTTGCTCTTTGTTTTAGCCTTGAGTGCCATCTATCTCATCGGTAACTGGAAACAGGTGCTGGTGCTGGTAACCGCATTCACCATCGGTCATTCGCTCACCCTTGCCCTGAGCGTGTATGACATCATCCGGGTGAATGACAAATGGGTGGAGTTTTTAATTCCCTGTACCATTCTTGTAACAGCGCTCTTTAACCTGTTGCAGAAAGATTATGAACCCCGGTCGCTCCGGCTGAATTATTTTTTAGCTTTGTTTTTCGGTCTGGTGCATGGACTTGGTTTTGCCAATGCCATCCGGTTCATGATGAGTTCAAAAGAGAGCAGCCTGGGCTGGAGCCTTTTCGGTTTCAACATCGGGCTGGAAGCCGGGCAGGTGGTGGTGGTGCTGGGCATTTTATTGCTCGGGTACCTGGTGGTAAACAAAGCCGGGCTGAAACGGAAGTGGTGGGTGTGGAGTTTGTCGCTGGTTGCTTTCGCCAAAGCCCTGCAAATGACAGTGGAACGGGTGCCGGCATTAACTGTTTAAAATAAATCAAAACCTCAATAGTCTAAAATGAAACAAGTATCAGCCATTGTGCTTTTGTTACTGGTAAGCATCTGCACAAATGCACAGGATATTAAAAACAATCCTGGCAGCAATCATGGTAACCGCTTCGAACAGCTGGGTACCATTCTTCCCACACCCAACGAGTATCGTACTGCCAGCGGTGCACCCGGTCCCAAGTACTGGCAACAGCGCTGCGATTACGACATCACCTGTGAACTGGATGAGCCCAACCGCCGGCTGCTGGGAAAAGAAACCATTACCTACTTCAACAACTCACCCGATGTACTCACTTACCTGTGGCTGCAGCTGGATGAGAACGAACACAGCAACACGAATAATTCGGGCTACCAGGGCAGCAACACCATGCCCCGTACCATTACCGAAGCAGATATCACCCGTTATGGCGGTAAGATCGACAAAGACCGTGAGTACGGCGTGAACATTCAGCGGGTGGCCGATGCCGCCGGCAAACTGCTTACCTACACCATTAATAAAACCATGATGCGGGTGGAATTGCCCACGCCGTTGAAACCGGGCCAGAGTTTTGTGTTTAAAGTAGACTGGAATTACAACATCATTGAAAGAACGAAATACGGAGGCCGTGGTGGTTTTGAAAATTTCCCGGAAGACGGAAATGACCTGTACACGATGACACAGTGGTATCCCCGGCTGTGTGTGTACAGCGACTTCCAGGGATGGCAGAATCACCAGTTTGTTGGATCCGGTGAGTTTGCACTTACCTTCGGTAATTTCAAAGTAGCCATGACGGTACCTGCCGACCACGTGGTGATGGCAACCGGCCAGTGCCAGAATTACGCTGCCATACTTTCTCCTAAAGAAATGCAGCGCTGGACTGCCGCTCAAACCGCCAAAGACGTTACCGAGATCGTAACCCTGGATGAAGCAAAAGAAAAAGAAAAAACAAAACTGAAGACAAAGAAGACGTGGATCTTCAAAGCAGATATGGTTCGTGACTTTGCCTGGGGTTCATCCCGCAAATTCATCTGGGATGCCATGCCCGCCACGGTGGAAGGAAAGAAAGTGATGTGCATGAGCGCCTATGGTAAAGAAGCCTATGCCCTGTACCGCAAGTACAGCACCAAAACAGTGGCACACACCATTAAGAGTTACTCTAAGTTTACCATCCCGTATCCTTACCCGGTTGCACAGAGCCTGGAAGCTGCAAACGGAATGGAGTATCCCATGATCTGTTTCAACTTCGGCCGTACCGAAAAAGATGCTTCCGGCAACTACAGCGCCAACAGCACGTACGGTGAAGGAACCAAGAACGGAATGCTGGGTGTGGTGATCCATGAAGTGGGGCATAATTTCTTCCCGATGATCATCAACAGCGATGAAAGGCAATGGACCTGGATGGACGAAGGCCTGAACTCATTTGTTGAATACTTAACAGAAGAACTGTTCGATAATAAATACCCGGTTAGTAAAGGGCCGGCTTATAAGATTGTTGATTACATGAAACTGCCGAAAGATCAGCTGGAGCCGATCATGACCAACAGCGAAAACATCATCCAGTTCGGTCCCAATGCATACAGCAAACCGGCTACCGGATTAAACATCCTGCGTGAAACCATCATGGGCCGTGAACTGTTTGACTATGCATTCAAAGAATATGCAAGGCGCTGGGCATTCAAACATCCCACACCGGCCGACCTGTTCCGTACCATGGAAGACGCCAGCGGCGAAGACCTGGACTGGTACTGGCGTGGTTGGTTCTATGGAACCGATCCCTGCGACATTTCATTGGATACCGTTAAATGGTCGGTGCTCAATACAGAAGCGCCGGCAGCACCGAATACCGGTGGAACTTCCACCCGTAAGATCCCGGTTGCCAAACCGCAGCTGAACACATTTGATGACATCTCCAAGATCCGCAACCGCGAAGACAAGAAGATCACATTTGCCACTGATGCAGATGAATCACTGAGGGATTTTTACTGGAGATACGACCGTGGCCTGGCCAACGTGGATACCACTGCTTTTGAAGTGCCGGTGATACCACCCGCTGCAAATGCCTATACAGAAGCTGAACGCTTTTCCATTGCCGGAAGCAAGTACCTGTACGAACTCACTTTCAGCAATAAGGGCGGACTGGTGATGCCCATCATCATTGAATGGACTTTTAAAGACGGTACCAAGCAAACCGACCGCATTGCAGTACAGGTTTGGCGCAAGAATGAAAACAAAGTGATTAAAACCTTCATGAAGGATAAAGAAGTGGCTTCCATCCTCATCGACCCGATGAAAGAAACCGCCGACATCAATACTGCCAACAACACATGGCCTGCCTTTGCTGAACCCAGCAAATTCCAGCTCTTTAAAGCCGGGGGCGGCCAGCCCAGGGGCGCCGGTGGTGGTGTGAACCCGATGCAGAAAGAAGTAAAGAATTAACAATACATCAATCCAAAAGAAAAAGCTGCTCAGCAATGAGCAGCTTTTTTATGCCTTATATCCCCGAAGAAACTAACTTAGCCGGTAAACAGGGCATCATGAAATTCATCAGCCGGTATTTTATTCTTTTCATTCTATCCATTTCTGCCAGGGCCGGTACGGTAGATACCGCCTTCATCAATAGCTACAGCATGGGTAAAACATGGAAAGCGGTGGTGATAAAACCGGATAGTTATAAAAAGAAATCAAACCGCTACCCGGTTGTTTATTTACTGCATGGGTATGATGGCTGGTACAGCAACTGGATCATCCGTGAACCAAAACTGAAACAGTATGCCGATACCTACCAGGTGATCATCGTTTGTCCCGATGGTGCCAAAAGCAGCTGGTATTTCGATAGCCCGGTTGATACCACATATAAATACGAAACCTATATCGGCACCGAAGTGGTTCGCTACATCGACCGGCATTACCGCACCATCGCCGATGCAAAGCATAGGGCCATCACCGGGCTTAGCATGGGTGGTCATGGAGCGCTTTACCTGGCGCTCAGGCACCCGGAAACTTTTGGCGCCGCCGGCAGCATGAGCGGCGGACTGGATATGAAAGAAGTGGGCTATCGCTTTGATGTGCCGCTGCGTATCGGTGATTCACTCACCCATCCGCAGAACTGGATTGATTATTCCCTCACCGGCATGATGGATAAATATATAAACACACCTGTTGTTATACTCTTCGACTGCGGCATTGGCGACATCTTCATTGAAGGCAACCGCAAGCTCCACAAAAAAATGCTTCAGCTGAACATACCGCACAGGTATACAGAAAATCCCGGCATTCACAGTTGGGAGTACTGGCGGGCATCAATTCCGTTTCACCTGCTCTTCTTCCGGGAATTTTTCAATAAAAACTAGCCGTGTGTAAATTTTACACATTAATGTATTAGATTTATGCCCTAAAACGACTGTCATGCTAGTAAAGAAACTTTTGCTTGTTATCCTTGTTTCTATTTCTTTCTGTACCATCCAGGCTCAACGAACCACGCTGAGCTCCCCGGATAAAAACCTGGAACTGGGTTTTTGGGTAAACGATAAAGGAACCGCCATGTATGAGCTCAGTTACAAAGGGAAGCCGGTGGTGCTTGCTTCCTCACTGGGCTTCGACCTTAAAAAAACCTACGATGAATCGGCATTACCCACGCTGAAGGAAGGACTGATTGTAACGGAAGCCACCAAAACCAGCAACGACAGTAAGTGGACACCTGTTTGGGGAGACGTGAAAGAGATCCGGGATAATTATAACCAGCTGAGTGTTTCGCTTTCGCAAAAAGGCGACAATGCCATCCGGTTCAACGTGATCTTCAAATTATTCAACGACGGACTTGGTTTCCGTTTTGAATTTCCTGAGCAGAAGAATATCCAGCATTTTATTGTAAAGGAAGAAGCAACGCAGTTCCGCATGGCCGGCGATCACAAAGCCTTTTGGATACCCGGTGATTTCGACAGCAATGAATTCAATCCCAATACCAGCAACCTCAGCGAAGTGAATTCGGAAGATCCGAAGTTTGCCGCGAACATCTATGCCCATACGTTCTTCGACAAGAACGCCACACAAACGCCGCTGATGATGAAATCGAAAGACGGGCTCTACATCAACATCCACGAAGCAGCCCTGGTGAACTATCCCGCCATGAACCTGCTCATCGATAAATCAACCATGACGATGACTTCGGTACTTGTTCCCGACGCACTCGGCAACCGGGCTTATTTACAAACACCAGCCAAAACGCCCTGGCGTACCATCATCGTTTCCGATAAGGCAACTGATATCCTGGCATCGCATACCATCCTTAACCTGAATGATCCATCCACCATCAAGGATCCTTCCTGGATAAAGCCTACCAAGTACGTGGGTGTTTGGTGGGAAATGCACATCGGCAAATCCACCTGGGATTATGCCGGCAGTATGAACGCCACCAGCTTTGATGCTGCAGGATTGAAACCTACCGGTAAGCACGGAGCCACCACCGCCAACGTAAAACGCTATATCGATTTTGCAGCGAAGCATGGATTCGACGGTGTATTGGTGGAAGGATGGAATACCGGCTGGGAAGACTGGTTCGGGCAGTTTAAAGAAAATGTGTTTGACTTTGTAACGCCGTATCCTGATTTTGATGTGAAGGAACTGCAGCGTTATGCCGCTTCCAAAAAAGTGAAGATTATTATGCACCATGAAACATCGGCTTCGGTTACCAATTATGAACGCCAGATGGATACCGCTTACCGGTTCATGAAAAAATTCGGTTACGATGCGGTGAAGACCGGTTACGTGGGTCATATCATTCCCCGGGGAGAGCACCACGACGGGCAGTGGATGGTGAACCACTATGTACGGGTGGCAAAGAAAACGGCTTCGTATAAAATCATGCTGGATGCACACGAGCCGGTGCGGCCCACCGGTCTGCAGCGTACCTATCCCAACTGGCTGGCCTGTGAAGCGGCCAGGGGCATGGAGTTCAACGCCTGGAGTGATGGCAACCGGCCGGAGCATGATGTGATCCTGCCCTTCACCCGTTTTATGGGTGGGCCAATGGATTACACGCCGGGTATCTTCCAGCTCGAATTGAATTACTGGGATAAAAACAAGAAAGAAACCATTCATACCACGCTGGCCAAACAGCTGGCCTTGTATGTAACCATCTGCAGCCCGCTCCAAATGGCAGCGGATCTTCCTGAATCCTACGAAAAGAAATTAGACGCCTTCCAGTTCATCAAAGACGTGGCAGTGGATTGGGATGACAGCAAATACCTGGAAGCCGAGCCCGGCGATTACATCACTGTAGCAAGGAAGGCAAAAGGAAAAGACAACTGGTTCATTGGTTCCATCACCGATGAAAACGCCAGGACCACCACGGTTGACCTCAGCTTCCTGGATGCAGGGAAAAAATATACCGCCACTATTTATGCCGATGCCGATGACGCCAGTTATGATAAGAACCCGGCGGCGTATAAAATAACCAAACAAGTGGTTGACAACAAAACCAAACTTACCCTGAAACTGGCCACCAGCGGCGGATGCGCCATCAGCCTGGTGCCGGTGAAATGAGCGTTTTAACTTTGAGTATAGAGAGCTCCGGCGAAAGCCGGAGTTTTTTTATTTCACAGTGATCCCGTGATTGAAGGAAGTCGTAGTTGTCTTACATAAAAATTCCCGGCGGACCCGCCGGGAATTTTGAGATAGTCGTTTATCCGTTAGTGGATCATCACCCGGTTCATGCTGATGCGTTTGTTCTTACTGTCGAGGAGTTCCACCCAGAAAAGTCCCTTGCCGTACCGCCGTACATCCACCTCTATTTTTTCATAAGGGGTGGTTTGGGTGAATGACCTTGTCAATACCCGTATACCCGAATTATTATACACGGCGATCGTCATGGACACGGGTGTATTGCGTTCGGTATGTATCCGTACCTGGAACCTGCCGGCGGATGGATTGGGGTATACGAACATCCTGCCGGTAGAATCTTTAATCTCTACAATGTTCGACAGGCTGCTGCAGCCCTTGATATCCGTGACGCCCAGTTGGTATTCGCCCAACCCGTTGTAATCCACCAGCAGGGTATCAGCATTGGCGGCGGGAACAACAACCCCATTGTGATACCAGGTATAGGTGGCAGCCGGATTAGGTGATACAGAAGAAAAGAGGGTGGTTGTCATCGTAGGCAATATCTCAATATAAGGCGATGCCCAGATAGTTACGGTGGGTAATGGATTGACAAAAAGTATTGCGGTATTCGAAATGGCCCCCCCGCAGCCAACCCCGCCATTGATGATCACCCGGTAGCGATAACCATTCATGGCCTGTGACGGTGTGGTTATGGTAAGCGATGCAGTATTAATGCCGCTGTATGGAAATGCATTGGCGAGATTGGCCCAGCTTGTTCCGCCATCGCTGCTTTGCTGCCAGTTATAAGTTAGTCCGTTCGTTACAGCAACAGTGAATTGGGCATTATTGCCCAGGCAAACATATTGATCCACGGGTTGAGCAGTAATGGTTGATGGGACTCCTACATTAACGATTACAGTGGTGGGTGGAGACATACAGGGCAATGAGGCCGTATCAAAATTGATGGTATACCCGCCTGCAATTGACCCCAATCCGGCAGTGCCGTCATCATCGGCAACGAACAGGCTCCAGGTTCCGTTCATATTGTTGCTTCCGAATAAAGCCAGTGATGGGGATACCTGTGTGATATTCGGACCAGGTGGAGGGAAAATATCCGGTACTCCATAATTCGTGGGCCGGTAAATACCCGAACCATTTGCGCCCATGGTCATTACTTGGCCAGGATCGGCGAATGTATATGTAACATTATTTACCGGGGAGGTTCCACCTGCATCAGACATTAATAGAACAGCTTGCCCCGATGGCGACAGGAGTACGATATCCAGGTCCTCGGGTTTGGAATGACTAAGATTATTCAGAACAACCGATTTCACCCGGAAGCCCGAGATTGGCAGACCGGCAACCACCACATTGGAAGGATAGAGTGCAGCTGCTCCTCCAATGGGAATAGAAACAGGAGCCGTATTGCTGAATGACCAGCCCGGCGAACCTGCCGGCAGGCTTTGAGTGGTTACCTGGTAAGTGTAAGTACCTGCAGGCATTGGTCTTGCCCAGACTGAATCTACCGGCAAACCGGTATACGGAGCCGTAGCCGCCGGGTCATAAAAAAGCCCGGCAAAAGGAGTCCAGGTTGCCTGGGTATTTACCGTACCCGGGCCACAGCTGTATCCAAAACTCAGGCACCAGGAATTAAGGGTACCGGTTTGTGAAGTAACAGCATCATAAAAGCCAAGAGTCCATGTTCCGTTAGGCACCGATAAAAGGCTTGCCCAATTGGTTGTTGTAGGTAACATACCCGTTGGTCCGGCTGCGGGGCCTGATTGTGCATCGGCTTTGAAAGTACCCGTGTAGGGATTGGTACCTGTACTTAATGGAACGATTCCCAACGAACTAATGACTGTATTGAGAAAGCCCGTGGTTGTTCCACTCCCTCCGGTGGCAGAGAGGTTGTAATCAAGATTGAGGACCTGGCCATTGGGTGCTTTCAATACAAAGACCATATCACCGATGCGGGTATGCTGCATGTTAATGGAAACACGTACATCGGTGATGGGGCAGGTTGGTGGAATGGATACATTGACGCTGTGGGAACTGCCCGCAGGATTATTGTCCGGAACCGGTATATTAACCACGCCCGAACAAAACGTGGACGTAACAGGCATTGCCGTTACTTTTATTTTTACCGGGGGATCATTCACGCACATGAATACGGGGTTAGGTGTAACCAGGGGGGCAGGGGGAGGCATACATTGTGAATAAAGGAAGATGCCTGAATGCAACATGATTAAAAGCAACAGCCCCATTTGCAGGGATCGCTTCCGGAATGTTAGGGTTGCATTATGTAGTGTAGTCGGGTAGAGTTTAATCATGCATAAGGGGGTTTGATGAAAAAACAGGTTGACTAATACAAAATAGGAATTAAAAAAGCGAAATGCAAATTAAGTTTCGACGGAGATATCCACTGTTTTGCATTGAGAGATTTGCCGTTTTACGGTTCTGGTTTGAGGAATAGAGATTTGCTTATTATTTATTCAACCAGAATATATTCAGACTTAAAATTAATCACTAACCATCATCCTCCCGTTGTTCTCCCATCCCGCAAGGCATTCTTCTTTCCTTTGTTCTTTTTTTCCCATTCCAGCATCTCGGGCGTTTTCTCCGCCTTTTTGTTCTTGTCTACTGTTTTTTGGGGAACAAGTCCTGCCATACCTCCCGGTGTTTCCAAATGGCCACGCACATACGTTTCTGATTTGATCAGCCGGCCACCGGCCTTGGGGTCATAATATTTCCATTCGCCGTGCTTAACACTGTACTGCACGGCCTTTACGATCTTGTAATCAATGATCTCGTTATTGCCTTCGCCATAAATGGCCACCGTATCATACGGCGAATCGGGATCGTAACCCAGCCATGATTCTTCCCGGTATAATTCACCGAGGTAGGTATAGTACTGCTGGATACCGTGTTTGCCACCGAGTTTATAATTCTCCACGGCAATCAGGTCGCTGTTGAGGTTGTAGATACGCCACACACCTTCTTTTTTGTCGTTCTTAAACAGGCCTTCTTCTTCGTAACCCGGTTCACCACGCACTTCATCCACATGGATCACCCATTTGCCCTGCTTGAGCCCGTTCTTGTCGATGGCATTGAGCGTATCGCCGGTATCCGACAGTTTGTAGGATTGATACTGCGCCATTCCATTCATCAAAAAGAAAATCTGGATGATGGCGAATAACCACAATTGCCGTATTTTTAAAATCTGCATACGCTTGCATTTAGTGTTTCAATTACCAAAACTTTTTACATGAAACGGGTACTCAAATTTACGCTGATTCTTTTCTTCTTAAATGTTAATTACGGGATGGCCCAGGTAAAACCAAGTACCGCTGCCGAAAGAATGAACGGATGGCAGAAAAGAAAATTGCTGGAAGAGAAGGGTCTTTTAAAGGATATCAAGTTCCGCAACGTGGGCCCCAGCGTAATGAGCGGCCGGGTGGTAGACATAGAGGTGAACCCGGCAGACCCCACCGAATTTTACGTAGCCTATGCCACCGGCGGGCTTTGGCATACCGTAAACAACGGCCAGAGCCTGGTATCCCTGTTCGACAAAGAAAATGTGATTGGCATCGGCGATATTGCCGTGGACTGGTCAACCCGAGCCATCTGGGTGGGAACAGGGGAGGCGAACAGCAGCCGTTCATCGTATGCAGGGTTGGGCGTTTATAAAAGTACCGACAATGGGAAAAACTGGGAGTACCTGGGATTGCCCGAAAGTCACCACATCGGTAAGATCATTCTGCATCCCACCAACGGCAATATTGCCTGGGTGGCCGTGCTGGGCCATCTGTATTCAGCCAATAAAGAAAGGGGCGTTTACAAAACCACCGATGGGGGCAGGTCGTGGAAACAAACCCTGTACGTGGATGATAATACCGGTGCCGTGGATATGGACATCAATCCGAAGAACCCCGATGAATTGTATGCATCCATGTGGTACCGCACCCGCCGTGCCTGGAATTTTGAAGAAGGGGGTAAAACATCAGGCATTTACAAGAGCACCGATGGCGGAAACACCTGGAAGCTGGCAACTCCCGCCGGCAGCGGCTTTGCCACGGGCAATGGACTGGGCAGGATCGGGGTGGCGGTATTTGCTTCCAGTCCCAATATTATTTATGCCACGCTCGATAACCAGGACCACCGGCCCGATACTGCAAAGAAAAAAGAAGATTCCAGTTATGTGCTGAAGAATTTCAAAGACCTCAGTAAAGAAGCATTCCTGGCGCTGGATGATAACAAGCTGGATACCTTTTTGAAGAAAAACGGCTTTCCTGAAAAATACAAAGCGGCTTCGGTGAAAGAAATGGTGCGAACCGATAAGGTGAAACCTACCGCGGTATATGATTATCTCTTTGATGCCAACACCGCCCTGTTCGAAACACCCATCATCGGCTGCGAGATCTACCGAAGCGATGATGCCGGTACCACCTGGAAAAAAGTAAACACGAAAGAACTCAACCTCTACAATACCTACGGGTATTATTTTGGAAAGATATCGGTGAGCAGCACCAATGAAAATAAAGTGGTGATCAGCGGGTTCAATTTAATGCTGAGCGAAGACGGTGGAAAAACATTCAAGTCAACAGACAATGATGCCACGCATCCCGACTGGCATGGGTGCTGGATGAACCCGGCCCGGGACGGGCATTGGGTGGCGGGTAATGATGGCGGATGCAATGTTACCTATGACAACGGCAAGCATTGGTTTAAGGCAAACACACCGTCGGTTGGCCAGTTCTATGGCATTGCCGTGGACGATGCAAAACCTTACAATATTTACGGTGGGCTGCAGGACAACGGCACCTGGTTCGGCCCTTCCACCTCAAAAGAAATTGATCAATGGGATTATGAAGGGGTATATCCCTGGAAGCAGATCGGTGGCGGTGATGGCATGCAGGTGCAGGTGGATACCCGGGATAATAAAACCGCTTACGTGGGATCACAGTTTGGTTTTTATGGACGCCGCAACACGGATGGTGGAAGAAGCTTTTCCCTGTATCCCCGCAATGAACTGGGAGAACCCAAACTGCGGTTCAACTGGCAAACGCCCATCTGGCTGAGCCGGCATAACCAGGATGTATTTTATTACGGCTCCAATAAATTCTTCCGCAGCCTGCAGAAAGGAGAGAAGATGGAAGCGCTGAGCGGTGATCTCACCGGAGGTGCAAAAGACGGCGATATTCCTTTTGGTACAGCCACCACGTTGATGGAATCGCCCATGAAATTCGGGCTGATCTATTTCGGAACCGATGATGGAAATATTCATGTGAGCCGCGATGCCGGGTATACCTGGACAAAGATCAGCAGCAACCTGCCCAGGGCGGTGCAGGGCTTGTATGTAAGCCGGGTAACTCCCTCCCAGCATAAAGAAGGCAGGGTGTATGCATCGCTGAATGGCTACCGCAATGATAACTTCGGTGCGTATCTTTTTGTAAGTGAAGATTATGGTGCCACGTGGATACCACTCGGCAGCGATCTCCCGGCCGAACCGCTGAACGTGGTGAAGGAAGATCCGAAGAAAGAGAACATCATTTACGTGGGAAGTGATAACGGATTGTATGCTTCCTTCGACATGGGCAAAACTTTTATGACCATGGACAACAGCATGCCGCGGGTGCCCGTACATGATATTGCCATTCAGCAACGGGATAACGAAATCATCATTGCCACTCATGGCCGCAGCATCTACGTAACCAAACTGGATGCGGTACAAAAACTGTATGATAAGTCGGCTGAAGAGAAGAAGTGATCAATGCAGCCCGATGGTTTCCACTTCGGGAATATGATGCAGGATGAGATGGATATGCCGGTGATGCGCCTTTGAGCGGAAGTCCTGGAAGATCTCCAGCACATCCCGGTCGATGTACACGCTGTTGGAACCGTTTATTTCCACGATGGAATATTCCGGCATGTTATCCAGGGTTTCCAGAAATTTTTTCTTGTTGAGAAAGCTCACATTCAGCGCCAGGTCGATGGTGAAATGCCGGGTATGCCCTTCTGTTTTTTCTTTGATGGTGAAGCCCGCCCGGTACGTATGTTTTACCAGGAAATAAATGGAATAGCCGATACCGATCAACACGCCGATCAGCAGGTCGGTGAATAAGATAGAGACCACGGTAACCAGGAAGGGCAGAAACTGTTCCCTGCCTTGTTTATATACCGACAGGATCATCTTGGGTTTTGCCAGGTTATAGCCCGTGCGGATGAGGATAACCGCCAGTACACAATATGGGATAAGGTTGATAAGGGGGATGGCAAAAAGCACCGCCAATAATAACCACAATCCATGGGTAAAGGCTGAAGTCCGTGTCCGGGCCCCCGCTTCCGCATTGGCCGAACTCCTTACGATCACTGCGGTGATGGGAAGTCCGCCTAAAAGACCGCTGAAAAAATTGGCGCTTCCCTGTGCCATTAATTCCCGGTTTTGAGGCGTGATGCGGTTATAGGGATCCAGTTTATCGATGGCGGCAATGCTCAATAAGGTTTCGAGTGTTGCCACAAAGCAGATCACGAGGGCATTGCGCCAAATCTCCACGTTGCTGAACAGAGCGCTGAAGCGGGGGAGTTGCACCTGAGAAAAAATACGTTCAGGTACAGCAACATACTGCGAAGGTTTAAGGGCGAGTGACGGAATATATTGGCGGAAGAGATATGCCAGCAACACTCCGAACAAGACAGTAATGAAAGAAGTGGGAAGGAAAGTCAGTTTCCGGGCAAGTGTCTTCTTCCAGGCATACAGCAGGATGATGGAAAGGAAGGCAATGATGATCACCCCGGCGGAGCTATGCTGGTACAGGCTGCCGATATTGCTGTACACATTTTTCAGGGTGATGATGCTGAAGAACTCGTTCGACCAGAAATCGGGTTTGTCGTACCCGATGAAAGCAGGAACCTGTTTTGAAATAAGGATGATGCCGATGGCCGCCAGCATTCCCTTGATAACAGCAGAAGGAATAAAATGCGTGAACCCGCCAAGCCGGAAAATTCCCAGCAGAATCTGCAGCAAACCGGCAACAGCCACCGAAAGAAAAAAGATTTCGATGGAACCCAGTTGTGTGATGGCCGAAGCACAAATAGCGGTGAGCCCGGCCGCAGGTCCGCTTACACTTAACTCCGATTGGCTGATGAGAGAAACCACCATACCCCCGATGATGCCGGCCAGCAGTCCCGAATAAAGCGGAGCACCCGATGCCAATGATATGCCCAGGCAAAGCGGCAGGGCTACAAAGAAAACAGTGATGCTTGCCTTGAGGTCATGTTTAAGAAAAGAAAGAAGATAAAAACGGTTCCTCCGGGTTAACAGGCTCATGGTGTGTAAATTTCGGAATAATTTATGGAACAGAAGGCTGTTCTTTTCCGGGATGACTTGATGGGTTTCCGTAGCTTCGCAAAAAAAGCAACATGGACTTAAAAGAACAATTTGAAAAAGCCGTAACCGAAAGTAAACTGTTATCCGAAAAACCATCCAACGAAACACTGCTGCAGTTATATTCTTTATACAAACAATCCACCGAAGGCGATGTGAGCGGCGAAGCGCCTTCCAACCCGTTCGACTTTGTGAACAAAGCCAAATACGATGCCTGGTCTTCCCTCAAGGGCAAATCATCCGAAGCGGCCATGCAGGAATACGTGGACCTGGTGAATAAACTGAAAGGATAACATCGTCTATGAAGATTCAGGATATTATATCAGTTTTAGAAGCAACAGCACCTCCTGTGTTGCAGGAAGGATATGATAATGCCGGCTTACTCACCGGCCACCCCGATTGGGATTGCAGTGCTGTACTGGTTACCCTGGATGCCACGGAAGAAGTGGTGCTGGAGGCGATAGAAAAAAAATGCAACCTCATTGTAGCCCATCATCCCATTATTTTCGGCGGGTTGAAAAAGATAAACGGGAAAAATTACGTGGAACGAACCGTGATCACCGCCATCAAAAACAACATCGCCATCTATGCCATCCATACCAACCTGGATAATGTACTGCACGGGGTAAATGCAGCCATGGCTGATAAACTGGGCCTGGTTAACCGGGCAGTTCTTGCACCCAAGAATGCCCTGTTGAAAAAACTCTACACATTCGTGCCCGTTGAACATGCCGAAAAAGTACGATCAGCGGTTTTTGCGGCCGGCGGCGGGCATATCGGTAACTACAGCGAATGCAGTTTTAATGCGGCCGGGCAGGGAACATTTAAAGCCGGTACCGGAACCGATCCCTTTGTGGGAAAGCCCGGTGAGCGGCATACCGAGGAGGAGGTGAAAATGGAAATGATCTTCCCCGCCTGGCTGGAGAAGAAGCTTATTATTGCCCTGCTGGCTGCCCATCCCTACGAGGAAGTGGCCTATGATATCATTTCGCTGGATAACCAGCTGGCTGATACCGGCAGCGGCATGCTGGGAGAACTGGTTAACCCCCTGCCCGAAGAAGTGTTTTTGCAGCTGTTGAAAGCCCAGTTCGGACTGTCGGTGATACGGCATACGCCCCTGCTGGGCAGGCCGGTTAAAAAAGTGGCCCTTTGCGGCGGGGCGGGGGCCTTCCTGATAGGAGCTGCAGGCTCTGCTGGTGCCGACTTTTACATCACCGGCGACGTGAAGTATCACGAGTTTTTTGACGCCAATAGCCGGTTGGTAATTGCCGATATCGGCCACTACGAGAGCGAACAGTTCACCACGGACCTTTTGTTTGACATTTTGACCCAAAAATTCCCTACCTTTGCCGTCCTTAAAACAGGGGTAAAAACCAACCCGGTCCGTTACTTCCTGTAATTTTTTAAAGTAAACATCAAATTAAAATGGCCGCCGTTAAAGAGTTCTCCATCGAAGAAAAATTAAGCGCACTGGTTCTTTTACAAAAAATTGATTGCAAGCTGGATGAGATCCAGATCCTGAAGGGTGAACTTCCGATGGAAGTAAAAGACCTGGAAGACGAGATCGAAGGCCTGCATGCAAGGCAAACCCGGGTGGAAGAAGAGATCAACGGCATCCAGGAATTCATAGAACAAAAAAAGAACGGCATCAAAGACGCCGAAGCCCTGATAAAAAAATACGAGAAGCAGAGTGAGAACGTGAAGAACAACCGGGAGTTTGAAGCCATCAACAAGGAAATTGAAATGCAGACGCTGGAAGTAAAGCTCTGTGAAAAGCATATCAAAGACGCCACCGAAGAAATTGCTGAAAAGGCAAAACAACTGGAACTGGCAAAAAAAGCAGTAAGCAACAAAGAAGCCAACCTCTCTGCCAAGAAAGGGGAACTGGAAAAGATCATCGGCGAAACTGAAAAAGAAGAAAAACATTACAACAAAGAAGCCGAATCGGCCCGTAAGCACGCCGATGAGCGCCTGCTGATGAGCTACGACCGCATCCGCAAAAACTACCGCAATGGCCTGGCCGTGGTGGCGGTGGAAAGAGACAGCTGCGGCGGTTGCTTCCACGCCATTCCTCCCCAGAAACAAAGTGAAATCAAACTGCGTAAGAAGATCATGGTCTGCGAAAACTGCGGACGCATCCTGGTCGACTCTGACCTGAACGATTCCGTTGAAGTAAAGTAAGATCCGGTCCCGGATTCAAGATACCAGAAATGCCTGCATCAACTGCAGGCATTTTTTATACCCACCCGGCCAGTTCAATAACAATGCGCTGCTAAATTCATTAATTTGCTTCCCGGCTCAATTTATTATATGCTCCGCAAACTTCACATACAGAATTACGCCATCATCAACGAACTGGAAATTGAATTCTCCGGCAAACTCAATATCATCACCGGTGAAACCGGCGCTGGTAAAAGCATCCTGGTGGGTGCACTGGGCCTGGTACTGGGCGACCGGGCCGATACCGGTGTGCTGCAGGATAAAGAAAAAAAGTGCTTTGTAGAAGCCCTGTTCGGTACAGAAGGCAGGGAATCCATTGCCGGGTTTTTAAAAGAGAACGACCTGGATGCCGGAGACGAACTGGGCATACGCCGGGAAATAACCCCCAATGGCAAATCAAGGGCTTTTGTAAACGACACCCCGGTTAATCTTTCCCAGTTAAAATCGCTGAGCCTGATGCTGGTTGACCTGCACCAGCAGTTTGATACACTGGAACTGAATACGGCCCTGTTCCAGCAGGAAGTGGTGGATGCACTGGCAGATAATACCGCTGTGTTAAAACAATACAGAGCTACCTTTCATTCGTACCAGCGTACAAAAAAAGAGCTGGAGGCATTGCAGGCACAGCAAACTGCCGCCAATGCAGCGCTGGATTATAACCAGTTCCTGTTTGATGAACTGGACGAAGCGGGGTTCAACGAAAATGAACTGGAAGAACTGGATGCCGAACTTAAACTGCTGAACAATGCAGAAAATGTAAAGATGCAGCTGAGCAGTATCTGTTACGAACTCAATGAGAGCGATCAGCCCCTGGTACAGCAGTTGAAAACATTACAACATAAACTTCATTCGCTTGATCAGTACCATAGCGGCATTGCCGACCTGGCAAAACGCCTGCAAAGCGCCCAACTGGAATTACAGGATATTGCCGGGGAACTGAATCACATCAACAACAGCGTTCGGTACAGTGCCGAACGGATACAGTTTGTGAATGACCGCATATCCCTTGGTTATAAACTGCAGAAAAAACACGGCGTAAACAGCACCCAAGAACTGTTGCAGCTGAAAGACGATCTTCAGCAGAAACTGAATGATATCCTCAACATCGGCGGATCCATCAGCCAGAAAGAAAAAGAGGTGAATGTGTTTTTGAAACAGGCAGAAGAGCTGGCTCAACGCATGTCGGCCGGCCGCAAAAAAGCCGTTAAACCTTTTATGGAACAGGTAAATACATTGCTGGCAAAAGTAGGCATGCCCAATGCCCGGTTTAAGGCAGATGTTAATCCACAGGATGCCCTGGGCGAAAACGGAAGTGATGCCGTTGAATTTCTTTTTGATGCCAACAAGAGCAACCGTTTTGAGCCGGTTCAAAAAGTGGCCAGCGGAGGTGAGTTAAGCCGCCTGATGCTCTGCATCAAATCGCTGGTTGCCCGTAAGCTGCAGCTGCCCACCCTGATCTTTGACGAGATAGATACCGGCATCAGCGGCGAAGCCGCCCGGCAGGTGGGAAACATCATGAAAGAACTTTCTGTTTCGCATCAACTGATCTCCATTACTCACCAGCCGCAGATAGCGGCCCGGGCCGACGCCCATTATTTTGTGTACAAGGCCATTAACAGGGATAAGATTGTTACGTCCATCCGCCTGCTCAGTAATGACGAACGGATTACGGCCATCGCCCAGATGCTGAGCGGCGAGAAGCCCACGGCTGCTGCTTTGCAGAATGCGAGGGAAATGGTGGGGAATTGATCAGTCTAAACCCTGGTTGTGTATAATCTCAAAATTTTAGCACTTATTCTTGTTGCAACCCTGCTTGGATATCTTACCCACCTCTTTATCAAAAATAAGATCAATCCACGGGCATCTGCTTTCAGCTTACTGGTATACCTGATCGCACATTTTGCTACCATTGTCATTTGGGTTTTTCTTTTCGGGCTGGTACTGATACGGTTTAAAAACTGGTTCCTTACTAAATAGGCCCTGATGGCGGGCAGCATTTTTTAAACAGATTGTGTCTTGAATAAAAAAGTATACTATGCGGATCGTCGTTTTCCTCCTGTTTTGCCTGGTTCTGTACAGCTGTCAGAAAGAAGTTTCCCCGGATAATAATATCATAGCTTCCACTTTCGATAGTGTGATTGGCCGCTGGCGCTATGTGTATGATTACAGGCTTGTGACAACCAAAACCGATACCACCACTGTCATCGACAGTGTGTACAGCGGAAACTATGATCCTTTCTCTTATTTTGAGATCAAGACTGACTCCACCTTCAGGTGGTGGAGATCATCATCACCGGCATTGCCCATGTATGGTTGGGGTACGGGAGGGCATGTACTGATGGACGGCTCATTCCGCTATATGCGGTTACGCAGTGAATACACTACAGGAGATGATTTTGTTACAATCTCGCCGTTAAATCCCGGGAGTACAGGCCCCTTGTATCGCATCAAATACCTGAGTGCGGACAGTATGGTATGTTCTTTCCCGGTAGAAGGTCCGGCCGGAACAAATACCTACTGGTGGTGGCATGATGTTTACGTAAAATAAAATCGTTGACTTTAATCATAATTATAAGTCCGGGTTTGCCCGGGCTTTTTTTATTTTAAATTAGGACTATCTTTACCGCACTAAAAAACAGAACATGTCGTACAACTTACTCAAAGGAAAGAAAGGAATCATATCCGGTGCATTGGATGAACGTTCCATTGCCTGGCGCACTGCATTAAAATGTTATGAAGAAGGAGCCGAACTGGTGCTTACCAATGCACCCGTGGCCATGCGGATGGGTGAAATCAATAAACTGGCAGAAGCAGTGAAGGCCCCAGTGATTGCCTGTGATGTAAGCAGTAATGAGGATGTGGCCAACCTGTTCACCAAATCCATGGAGCACTTTGGTGGCGGTGTGGATTTTATCCTGCACTCGATCGGCATGAGCATTAACGTACGCAAGGGAAAGCACTATACCGAGATTGATTATGGGTTCAATTCAAAATCACTGGATATATCGGCCATGAGCCTGCACCGTATGCTGGCCACCGCCCTGAAAATGGATGCCATCAACGAGTGGGGCAGCGTGGTGGCGCTTTCTTATATTGCCGCCCAGCGGGTATTCCCGGATTATAATGAAATGGCCGATGCCAAGGCCCTGCTGGAAAGTGTAACAAGAAGTTTTGGGTATCATTACGGGGTTAAGAAACACGTTCGGGTAAATACCATCTCCCAATCACCCGTTCGTACCACGGCAGGCAGCGGGGTAAAAGGATTTGACGGGTTTATGGAATATGCTGAGAAGATGAGTCCGCTGGGAAATGCCAGCTCCGACGAATGCGCCAACTATATTGTGATGATGTTCAGCGATATGACCCGGAAAGTAACCATGCAGAACCTTTTCCACGACGGGGGATTCTCTTTTACCGGCGTTACCGAAGCGGTGATTGAACAGATGGAAAAATAAGTGCAATAAAAAAGGCTGCCAACGGCAGCCTTTATCATCAATAGCTTACTGATCAGTATTCATCTTCATTAAAGAAGAAATCCTCCTGGCTGGGATAATCGGGCCAGATGTCTTCCAACCCTTCATACATTTCTCCCTCATCTTCCAGTTCCTGTAAGTTCTCCACTACTTCAATAGGGGCGCCGCTACGGATGGAATAATCAATGAGTTCATCTTTTGTGGCCGGCCAGGGAGCATCTTCCAAATGTGACGCTAATTCTAATGTCCAGAACATCTCTTAACGGGTTTAATTTTTTGCAAATGTATACGTTCGTACGAAATAACCAAAAGTGTTTTTTAAACGGCTTTTTCCTGAAATTATTTTGCCAAAACCGGTATTTGAACAGCACCGGCCGGGCCGGGTCATAAACTTGCAATTATTAACTATTTTCGATGCATGTTAACCGCTACAAACATTCATAAACAATATGGCCAGTTGCCCGTGCTGAAGGGTGTTGATATCCGCATTGGCCAGGGCGAAATTGTAAGCATTGTTGGTTCCTCGGGCGCCGGGAAAAGTACCCTTCTCCACATCCTGGGTACGCTGGATACGGCCGACAGCGGGCATATAATAATGAATGGCCAGCATCTTGAAGCCCTTTCCGGTAACAAACTGGCTGCTTTTCGCAACAGGCATATCGGTTTTGTATTCCAGTTTCATCACCTGCTGCCCGAGTTTACCGCCCTGGAAAATGTTTGCATACCCGGCTGGGTGGCCGGCACCAAAAAGAAAGAAGTAATGGCAAAAGCCACGGAGTTGTTAAAAACACTGGGGCTGGAAAACCGCCTGGAAAACAAACCCCAGCAGTTATCGGGAGGGGAGCAGCAACGGGTAGCTGTGGCCAGGGCGTTGATCAACGGGCCGGCTATTGTGATGGCTGATGAACCAACGGGTAACCTCGACAGTACCAATGCCCGGGAATTGCATCAGTTATTCATTGATCTGCGCAACCGGTTTAAGCAGACTTTTTTGATTGTAACACACAATGAAGAACTCGCAGGTATGAGCGACCGGGTATTGCACATGAAAGACGGGAAAATAATTTGGTAATTTAGGAATCTGGTGATGTGATGCTGATCTATTTCCTGTAACCAAATCGTTACATAAGCATATCATCAGGTCAGCTTACTCTTGGCTTCCACGGGATGTCTTCTATTCCCAATAAATGTCCGGCAAACCGGGCCAGTACAAATAGGTAATCACTCAGGCGGTTCAGGTATTTTATCACCAGGGGGTCTACAAAAAGGTTCTGTTCTTTAATATCCACACAGAGCCGCTCGGCACGCCGGCATACACAACGGGTAACATGCGCCGTAGAAATGGCAACATGTCCGCCGGGTAAAATGAATGATTTCATAGGAGCCAGCGCTTCGTTCATTTTATCAATCTCTCTTTCCAGCAATTCAATATCTGATTCTTTCAGATCGGGTATTTTCAACAGGGGTTCTTTGTCGGGATCGCAGGCCAGGGAAGAGCCGATGGTAAACAGGCGGTCTTGTATTTCTTTGAGGATTTTCTTTGAATGCTCATGGCCAAGATGATCGGCAGTAAGCCCGATGAAGGAGTTTAATTCATCGATGGTTCCGTATGCTTCGATGCGGATATTGCTTTTGGCAACCTTGGTGCCGCCGATCAGGCTTGTTTTACCCAGGTCGCCGGTTTTGGTATATATCTTAATGGCCATGATTGCTCTTTTTGGAATGTAAAACAACGAAAATTACCGGTACTGGCCACCGGTTATGCAGGAATGCCGGCCGACATCGGATTTGCATTCACCTTATCACTTTCAATCAAACCATCCCGCAGCCTGATTACCCGGTGGGCGTATTGAGAAATGTCTTCTTCGTGTGTAACCAGGATCACCGTGTTTCCTTCTGTATGGATCTTACTCAATATTCCCATGATTTCGTACGATGTTTTTGTGTCGAGGTTTCCTGTAGGTTCATCAGCGAGGATAATCGAAGGGTTATTGATGAGGGCCCTGGCAATAGCTACCCGCTGGGCCTGTCCGCCGCTCAGTTCATTGGGTTTATGGTGACTGCGGTCGTCGAGTTTTACCCGCTTCAATACATCCATGGCCCTTTCCTGCCTTTCTTTTTTATTAATGCCGCTGTAAATAAGCGGCAGGGCAACGTTTTCGGCAGCTGTAAGACGGGGCAGCAGGTTGAACTGCTGAAAAACGAAACCAATCTCTTTGTTTCGAACTTCGGCCAGGTCATTATCGGGCATGCGGCTTACGTCTTTTCCGTTGAGCAGGTATTTGCCGCCACTCGGGCTGTCGAGGCAACCAAGAATATTCATCAGCGTTGATTTACCTGAACCGCTGGGTCCCATCAGCGCCACGTATTCATTTTTAAAAATATCCAGGGTAATGCCTTTGAGTACCTGCAGCTCGTTTTTGCCGAGGTAATAGCTTTTGCGGATATTTTCAAGATGAATTACGCTTTGCATCAACTTGGTTTAATGGTTGATTAGAGTATTTGTTTATGGCAGAGTAATATTGTTCGGGTAATCAGTAAACGAATAAACGGATCACCCCTTCCTGATCACTTTTGGTACTTTAAAAAATTGTTCATCATGAACAGCTGCATTTTTTAAACCTTCTTCCCTGGGTATGCTTCCTTGCACTTCATCGTCACGCAGGATGTTTACCTGGTCGCTCATGTGCAACAGGGGTTTTACGCCGGTGGTGTCCACTTCGTTGAGTTTTTCAACAAAACCGATCATTTTCTCCAGGTCATTCCTGATGGCGGCCTTTTCGGCCTGGCCGAATTTCAGCCGGGCCAGGTGAGCCAGTTTATCCACCAGGGTATCATTTACTTCCATCAAACAAATATAAGTGAGTTTTGGCTTCGGCCGTTTTGCTTTTATTTAAGCGGCTCCGGGATTTTTATAGGTAGGCATACCGGTGCTATTGACTTTTGTTATCTTCGCCGTTCATGGAAAAAAGAAAAGAAATCGTAATGAGCGGTATCCGGCCTACCGGGTTCCTGCACCTCGGTAATTATTTCGGGGCCATCCGTAATTATGTGAAAATGCAGGATGAATTTGATTGTTATTTTATGGTGGCCGACCTGCATTCCCTCACCACCCATCCCGATACAAAGGAGTTGAGGAATAATGTTCACCGCGTGCTGGCAGAGAATATTGCCTGCGGGCTGAACCCTGATAAAGTGGCCCTCTATTGCCAGAGTCATGTACCTGCAACATCGGAACTGTACCTGTACCTGAACATGCTGGCATATACCGGTGAACTGGAGAAGACGACCACTTTTAAAGATAAAGTAAGGCAGAACCCAAATAATGTAAATGCGGGCCTGCTTACCTACCCGGTATTGATGGCGGCCGATATCATCCTGCACCGGGCCAGCTATGTACCGGTTGGTAAAGACCAGGAGCAGCACCTGGAAATGACCAGGACATATGTGAACCGGTTCAATCACCGGTACGGCAACGTTTTCCCTGAACCCCAGGCTTTCAACTTCAACCAGTCGTTGGTTAAAGTACCAAGTCTTGACGGGAGTGGTAAAATGAGCAAGAGTGAGAACCAGATGGCTACCCTATACCTGGCAGATGATGATGAAATGATACGGAAGAAAGTAATGAAGGCAAAAACAGACAGCGGTCCCGCAGCATCAAACTCGGTAAAACCGGATTATATCGAAAATATTTTTTTGTTGTTGAAATTGGTGAGCGATGCGGATGTAGTGGCAAAGTTTGAGGACGATTATAACAAATGCAGCATACGGTATGGCGATCTGAAGAAACAACTGGGAGAGGATATGGTGCGTTTTATTACACCCATCCGTGATAAGGTGGACGCCATCCTTGCCGATGAAAAACGGCTTAAGGAAATCATGGAGCAGGGGGCTGAAAAAGCGAATAAAAGTGCCCATGCCACTATGAAATTGGTGAGAGAAGCGATGGGGTTAAAGTATTATTGATGATTTGATTTTTTAAATCGAATATTCGTTATTTTGTGCAAACGTCAGTGATGGGCTGGCGTTTTTTTGGGTTCAAAGTAAGTACAATGGCAAAGACAAAAAAACCAAAGCATATTGCTGTGGCCGGGAACATCGGCGCCGGTAAAACCACGCTGACGGAGATGCTTAGTAAGCATTATAAGTGGATTCCCCAGTTTGAAGACGTGGATCACAATCCTTATCTCAATGATTTTTACGAAGACATGCCCCGCTGGAGTTTTAACCTCCAGATATTCTTTTTAAACAGCCGCCTTAACCAGTTACTGGAAATACACCGCGGAACGGAAACGGTGATCCAGGACAGGACTATTTATGAGGATGCCAACATCTTTGCCCCCAACCTGCACGATATGGGACTGATGAGTAAACGTGACTTTGATAATTACTACCGCTTTTTTGAAACATTAAAAACAATGGTTCAGCCACCAGACCTGCTCATTTACCTGAAGGCGTCTGTTCCAACCCTGGTTGCCCAGATACAAAAACGGGGCAGGGAGTATGAGGAAAATATCCGGCTGGATTACCTGAAAAAACTGAACGAGTTTTATAATAACTGGATTGATAACTACAAAGAAGGTCCCTTGCTGATTGTGGATGCTGATAAGAACAAGTTTGCAGAGAATGAAGAGCACCTCGGGCAGATCATTACAAATATCGATTCCACCCTGTTTGGATTGTTTTAGTCAATCAGGGAATTTTTCATTGCATAGAATACAAGTCCCACCGAGTTTTTTACCCCAAACCGCTCCATAAGCCTGTCTTTTATGGCTTCCACGGTTCGGGCGCTGATGTCCATTTTTGCGGCGATTTCTGCGGCCGTGAATTCCATACAAACGAGGGTAAGTACTTCTTTTTCCCGTTCGCTTAAGACCACTTCTGAAGTAAGCGTGGGATTGAATTTTTGTTTGGAGTAATTCTTTTTGATCAGCACCTTGTTTACAAAGGGGTTCAGGTAAAAGCCCGTACGCATAACATCCATAATGGCTTTCTTGATTTCAGCGGGCTCGGTGCTTTTAAGAAGGTAACCGGCAGCACCGCAGTCCATCAGGTGGCCTACAAAACGTTCATCCTCGTACATGGTGAGGATAATTACACGTATCCCGGGGAAATTTTTAGTGATGAGTTTGGTGGTATCAATGCCGTCTTTAACGGGCATTTTCAGGTCGCACAGGATTACATCAGGCTGGGCCTCGGGTATTTTAGCAAGCAGGTCTTCCCCGTTATCAGCTTCCATTACGAATTTGATATTGGTATAAGATCTCATAGAAAGGATTACTCCTTTTCTGAAGATCTTGTGGTCATCCGCGATAGCAACTTTTATTTCGTTCATAGCGTCAGCAGTATGGTAAAATTAAAAAAGAAAATTGATTTTCTCTACAGCCGTTCCGGCAAAGCTGAATACAGGCCTGCGGGAGTTTGTTTTCCAGGCCAAAATCATGCCTGAAGCAACTGTTTAAATGGCCGGTTCCCGGGGTATTTCGATGGTAACTTTATAATATGTATGGCTTGGATCGATTTCAAAAAATATGCGGCCGTTCAGTACTTTAATGCGGCTGGCAATGTTCTTAAGCCCAAGTCCAAGGGTACTGTGGTTGAGTTTCTCAAAGTCAGCCTGTACAATTCCGGTTCCGTCGTGGTGGATGCGGAAATACATTTTTTTTCCGCTTACATTTTGAGTTAGGTGTATGAAACCGGCGTTGCTGTGTTTCAGGATATTATTCACCAGTTCCTGGATGATGCGGAATACGAGCAGCTCCTGTTCTACTTTAAGGCGGGTCCGGTAATCATGAAACCGGGCGCTGGCATTGAGGCTGCCGCTGGCGCCTATTTTCTGAAATAAGTCAGTTGCAGCGCTTTCCAGTCCGAAATTCTTAAGGGTGGGAGGCATCAGGCTGTGGCTTATATTCCGGATAAGCAGGATGGCGTCATCCAGTATTTGTTTGGCGCTGAAGATACTTTGGAGCTGCTGCGCTTTATCCTGGTTAACAAGGTTTTCATTCAGGTAAAGCCTTGCCGTGGCCAGGAGGGGGCCGGCATCGTCGTGCAGGTCGGCTGCGATGCGGTTGCGCTCTTCCTCCTGAAAGCGTATTGAGGCATTGAGCAGGATCTGTTGCTTTTCTTCCTCCAGCTTTTTTAACTGGCTATTATACCGGATTACTTTTCGCTGGTGAAAGATGACAAAACCAACAATGCCGATAGCAAGGGTAAGCATACCAAGAGTCCCCAAAAACATAAAGGGAGTTATTCCTGAAGCAGTGTTTGTTTGGAGAAAGTACATCTTAGCTTAACTATTGTTGATTTGCATTCTTAAAAGGAAGATAGGTATCAAGTTTTGAATCAGGGGGAAAATCACTAATTGATGTGTTATCAAATTTGTTTTCCTTGACCGTCAATGAAATGCACAAAAGCACGTTTTTTAAAATTGTTACTGAGCTGTATATAATTGTAAAAATGTCCCGAAATGCTTCATCATCAAAACTTTTGATAGACGATAATAACACAAAGAAATTGCCGGAAAAGTTGATAATAAAACCTACTGAAATCCAAAATATTGGTCTATGGTATATAGGTTCTGTTACCATTTCTTGAAGAACCTCGAAGAAAAAATATATGATAAAGGCTAACAGAACTAAATATTCAAAAACGAGTGGCAAAAAGGGTATACTAGGCTTCGAGGCTCCTAAATAGTTCACGATACTAAATACAATAAAAGGAATAATCGAGTATAATAAGATGCGTCTTAAAACCCCGTTTTTTATATACAAGTAAAATAAATATGATAATATGGAATATTCAAGAACACTGTATATTCTTGTTACAAAGAAATAGCTTGGGAAAGAGTTATATATGTAACGGGTAATTATTACAGCAATTATGAGGACTGTTATCACAGCTGTGTACAAAAAAAATACCTTTGTATTTTTTGTAGTCACTTTTTTAAGAAAGAAGAGACAAAAAATAAAAGGTAAAATTTCTGTAAAGTAAGTTACATATTTTAAATTCTGTAAGATAAAAAAATGATTATTTAACCAAAAATAACCATTGCTTACTGAATTCTAAAATATAAAAATTTGCTTGTGATCTAGAGGTTATTAGCAGAAGCATTCAACCAGTAAATCGATAATTCCGTTTAACATGATGATTTAGTTTTAAGGTTTCTAAGTAATTTGAGGTGTAAACTTCCCCCAAACTGTAATCCTTAGCAACCCCTTGCCCATAGGATATTTCTGTTTAAAAATAGTCAAATTCAATGCCAGACAGGGTTTGGTAATAACTTGTTAGTAAATAAACTTGAAATTTTAGGGTAAATATACTAATTAAAAATAGTAAAATTACTATTGAGTGAATAGGGGTTTTACCCTCGGATTTTTACCAGGTTATAGTGAGGGGTTTTACGTGTCTGCCCTGGGGTGGAATTAAGAGTTGGGGAAGATCAGTCGAAGCAGGCTAATATGGGCCAAAATTAAACTATGTAAGCCTTTGGCTCAAGCGATTACTTGCTATTTTTCAGTTATTTATATTGGATTTACAAGAAATAAAATAAAGTTGATTGACACTGGCAACACAAGCACAAACAGGTTCTTCGTGGATAATGGATAAGGTTCTTAATTTCTACTGGATATTTGGATATAAACAGGTAGTGAACCAATGTCAATCAACTGGTACAAAAGTATACTGTCTGCCCCTCCTGTAAAAGAGCATTATTGCCCGATTTTGAATTTGTAACAATTACCCTTAAAACGAGTATAAGTGCAGGCTAGGCAGGTAAATCAACGAGCCGGTTGAGTAGTAATTTTACTAAGTATGATTCCTTATTTTTCTGAAAATCATTGGTTTAAGAGCCTGCAACTATCCCGAGTTTTCGCCAGTTTGTTCAAATTAACATGAAAATTGTAAATTGGGCTGGTTTTATACTAACCCCCAGGAGAAAAACACCATGCGCAACGACCAAATTAAGATCGCAATAGCCGATGACCACAAAATATTCCGCGACGGAATTAAGATGGCCCTGTCGGGCAAGGAAAACCTTAAAATGTTATGGGAGGCAGAGGACGGGAAGGATATGATGCACAAGATTGCCATAAAAAAGCCTGAAGTGCTGCTGATGGATATCCGTATGCCGGAAATTGACGGCATTAATGCCATTCAGCTAATCCGCAAGGAATACGAAGATATTAAGATCATCGTACTTACCATGTATGACGATCAGCAAATGATCAGTAAAATGATGGAAATGGGAGCCAATGCCTACCTGACAAAAACAACGGATCCTGAGGAAATTTATGAAGCCATTCTTACCTGCATGAATGATGATTTTTATTTTAATGAGCTCGTTAATAAGGCCGTGATGGGGAAACTGATGCAAAAAAAGAATGTGCGGCAGCACTATGGGAGTAATACCCCTGTGCATTTTAACGAGAAAGAACTCAAAATCCTTAAATTACTGGCGGAAGACAAAACAACAGAGGAAATATCCAAAATTATATTCCTTAGTCCCCGCACCATTGAAACCATCCGGCAGAATATGAAGACCAAGGTTGATGCCAAAACCATCGGGGGACTTATAATGTATGGTATGCGTAATAAGCTGATCGAATAGTCTATACTATTACGATTCCGTTCTTCAGAGCATAAATGGCGAGCCCAACCCGGCTTTTCACATCTAGTTTAGCAAACAGGGCATCTCGGTAACTGTCAATATTCCTGGGTGTCATTCCCATTGCGTGGGCGATTTCTTTATATGTCATGTCACTGCATGCCAGTTTCAGGAAATTTACTTCCACATCATTCAAAATAGCGTTTTCCAAAGGTGTTTTTTTATCCGGATTTTTACGGAATAGAGAGGCAATCTTTCCGGTTGTCCGGTTCGAATAATAATATTCTCCTTCAGCCACCATTTTCAGTGCACCGCGAAGTTCAGAAGGATGTATGTCTTTTTTAAGAAACCCGTTCACGCCGGTGCGGAGGAGGCGGATCAGGGCTATTTCGCTGTCGTACATGGTCAATATCACAACTTTGATCTCCGGGTGATTTTTCTGGAGCCATTGTGAAGTTTCATAACCATCCAGTTTTGGCATGTTCAGGTCCATCAGTATAATATCGGGGCGGTTCCCGTTTTCTAAAACCTCTTTCACTTCTTCGCCGTTCCCGGCGGTGGCAATCACCCTGAATTCTTCAAATCCATTAATCAGGTTGGCAAGGGCATCCCGGAGCAGAATGTGGTCATCCGTCAGGAGAATTTTATACATGGTTGTTGTTTTCATACAATGGTATTTCTATTATAATTTGTGTACAAGTATGGGGAGTGCTGTGGGTAGTAAGTTTTCCATTCAGGGTACCTGCCCGTTTCTTCATGTTTGACAATCCTGTGCCGAAGTTGATTTCTGTAGATTTAAAGCCTTTTCCGTTGTCTTCTATGATAAGGGTAATTCCGTTACTGTTATAGTGAAGCCTGATTTTGATTTCGGTGGCTTCGGCATGTTTAATTATACTGGTGAGCGCCTCCTGTGCGATACGGAATAATACCAGTTCACTGTTAGCGGCCAGGAATACAGGACTTCCGGAAACCGAGAAATCAATGGCATATCTCCCGGATTTTAATAACTGGGATGCTTCAAACTCAAGCGCCTTGATGAGCCCGTTATTGAGGATGATCTCACTGTTCATGCTCTTACTGATATCACTAAGGTCGTTGATCACTTCAGTGATCATTTCAACCGAATCCATTATCCGGGCAGCTATTCCGTTACCTTGACTATGGTCAAGTGTATTTAGGTGCAGCTTGGCGAGTGTTAGTTTTTGTCCAATACTGTCATGTATTTCCCGGGATATGTTTTGAAAAGTTTGTTCCTGTATTTCTAATTGCGATTGAAGCAGTAGATTTTTGTGGGATATCTTAAGGGCTTGAATTTTCCCCTGATAGGAGTTCTGCTCTAATTGATATTTATAAATGATCATTGCTATTAATGTTATAAGAATTATTATCAATAATGCAGAAATAATAATAAAAATCAATACGAATTCAGGGGGCGCATTAAGCATAAATAACTTTTTATAATTAGAGCATAAAAGACAATAAGAGAGAGATTATATATTGAAAAAACCTGACTACGTAAAATCCTATATTCTTCACTTAAAGGGATGAATGGAATAAGTGAGCATACAGGGAAACTGATTCCAGAGTGAAAAAAAATACCCATGACAATCCAAAAGGAAGAAGACTTGACGAGAATTTTTGGTGATTTGCTATTCAGAATATCCTTGATATAAAAAAAACAACAAAATAATAAAAATAGACTTGAGGATATATTGGGTTTTAGATCAATTCGAAGAATGACTAAAAGAATAATTAATATCGCTTGAATGGAAATTGAAATAAATAATATTCTTTTCGATAGTCTAAAGTAGCTAGAGTTTCTAAAGATTTTTAAAAAGAATAAACCAAGTAAAATGAGTTGAAATAAAAGGAACAATTCTTGGAGTAAACGAAATTCGTTGTCAGGCACACGGCCAGATGGAAAATAATTAATTAATGTATTTGCCGATATTAGTATGCCTAGTAGTATATACAAAGCAATATACTTGTAAAAAGAAGGCTTTTTTACATTTCGGAAATTAATAGCGACAAAAAAAGCCGCGATAATTAAAACGGTGCCAAATAAAACAACTAAGTTTACGAATGTCATTCTTAACCTTTTCTCTACAATACTACTTCTCTTTCCCTAATATTTTATCCAATAAAATCCCCATTTTTTTGGTTGTTTTTCCCCTTTTTTTGAAAACGTAAGCTGCCATTTTTGAGTTGAAATTAGTCCGTAGCCTTTAAACTGAGCATATGGCCTTTTTGGAAAAACAGGTGTGATTCCCAGGAGGAAACTGCCCCCACACAGTAATATTAATCAGGTGGAATTAATTCTCACACAGCACCTTGAATGCTGAAGTTAAGATGCAGCGTTGAGTTGGAAATCTGCATAACCCTTTGTTTTATTTTCCAGTTCTAATTTTATTTTGCATGAAAAAAGTAAATCTCTCCAGATCCTGCTTGGGGTGCAATTGCGTGACACAATAAGTTTATTTCATGCCGAAATGAAACATACTTCCTATTTTCTTCATAGCATAGTTAGCAGCTCTTCACAGATTAGAACAGCCGTGGATGCACCAAACGCTTGAAAAACCCTGATCCTCGCCGAGGGATTTATTGAGATAGCTAAAAAAGGACAATGTATTCGGCTGTCTATTTCCTTAGCCTGATATTCTCAGATCAGGCAATTTCTCAATTCTGGTATCATTTTGCAGTTAGGGTTCAATAATAGGTTTAAGCATCTGCTGTCGACATTTTTCTACAAAAAAACAGCAGCGAGGTAAACTACCCGTTTCTTTTCGTAAAAACCCCATCCGGAACATAGGGTAATTACACTCTTTATTATCTATGAATATAATTTGAACTTGCGGCCAACGTTATAATAGGGTATTCGTAATCCCTCAATGCCAAAAATATGATGCCGAACGAAAATATGAGAGAGCCTATCAAGGTTATTATTGCCGACGATCATGTGCTTTACCGGGCGGGAGTTAAAACTGCTTTAAGTGCTAAAAAAGATGTGAAAGTGATTGCCGAGGCCGATAATGGAATGCACCTTTTGAACATGCTCAAAATGATCCAGCCGGATGTGATACTCCTGGACATCCAGATGCCGATTATGGACGGTATCACCGCCCTGCCGGAAATCAAAAAATTATACCCCGAAGTACGGGTGATTATGCTCACCATGATGGACGATCATAGTATGATCACCAAGCTTATGGAAATAGGAGCCAACAGCTACCTTACCAAAACCAGCGACAGTGAAATCATTTACGAAGCCATCAAAACCTGTTTTGAACAGGAATACTATTTCAACTCGCTTACCAATAAGGCGCTGCTCACCAACCTGAAACAGCGCAACGATGCCATGCCGCAGCGGATGGTGCAGCAGGAAGCCCAGCTGAATGAAAAAGAAATACTCATTCTTAAACTGATGTGCGAAGAAAAAAGCACCAAAGAAATAGCCGATATCGTAGACCTGAGCCCACGTACCGTGGAAGCCATCCGCGATAAGCTGAAAGTAAAAACCGGCGCCAAAAGCACCGCCGGACTCATCATGTACGCCGTAAAACACAATATTTTAGACGAAAGCCACTAACAGTTATCGTTTTAACTCTGGTCTCTAAAACTGTAATGAAAAATTGCCCCCGGTTTTCCGGGGGCTTTCTTTTACCCGGTTACATAACGTCCCCGTTAGTATATTTGATCAATGGCACATTTTATTTACAACGGCAAATCTTATGAAGCCGGCAGGGCCGTGATTGGCCCCGATAGCCGGGCACTCCGCTATGGCGATGGATTATTTGAAACGTTTAAAAGCAGCAATGGGCAACTGCTTTTTGCAGCCGATCATTTTGACCGGTTGTGGAATGGCCTGCACCTGATGCAATTTAATGTGCCGGCACTGCTTACCCCCGAAAGACTGGAGCATGAAATAGGTGAACTGCTAAAAAAAAACAGGCATACGGGGCTCGCCAGGATCCGCCTTACCCTCTTTCGCGGCGATGGCGGACTTTATGATGTGATGAACCACCAGCCCGGGTACCTCGTTCAAACATGGGCATTACCCGAAAACGCTGGGCAATGGAACAGCAACGGTCTTGTGATGGGAATTCATACCGATGCCCGCAAATGCAGGGATGTACTCAGCAACCTCAAACACAATAACTTTCTTCCTTATGTGCTGGCTGCCCTGCAGGCAAAAAAAGAAAAATGGAACGATGCGGCGGTGCTGAATGATGCAGGCAGGGTTTGCGACAGTTCCATTGCGAATATATTCATCGTTAAAAACGGAAAAGTAAGTACCGTATCGCTGGAAGAAGGCTGTATCGCAGGCGTGATGAGGAAGAACATCATCCGGTTACTGGCAGATCATGATATCCCCGTTTATGAATCAGCCATCACTGTCGACGAACTGATGGATGCCGATGAGGTATTCGTGACCAATTCCATCCTGAATGCACGGTGGGTTCAGCAGGTAGCCGGAAAAACATACACCAGCCATTTCATACAGAAAATTTATTCGGAGATCCTCTCAACCATTTTGAAGTAAGGCTGTTTATATTCTTTCATCTATATTGAACAGGATATGCAGACTGTTACTGTTTTCTGGTTCCGCCGCGACCTGCGGCTAAGCGATAATGCCGGGCTTTACCATGCCCTGCGTTCAGGCTACCCGGTATTGCCCATCTTTGTTTTTGATAAGAATATCCTGGATAAGCTCGATAATAAAGCAGACCGCCGGGTTGAGTTCATTCATGCGGCCCTGGAGGAAATGCAATCGGCCCTGGTAAAGAAGGGATCTTCGCTGGAAGTGTTTCATTCAACCCCCCTGGAAGCATTTACTGAACTGCTGGGACGTTATAAAATCGCAAAGGTATTTACCAACCACGATTATGAACCGTATGCAAGAGAAAGAGATGCGGCCATTACGCGGCTATTGGGTGCGCATGGCGTGGATTTTTACACCTGTAAAGACCAGGTGATCTTTGAAAAAGATGAAGTGCTGAAAGACGATGGTAAACCTTACACGGTATTTACTCCGTATAGCCGGAAATGGAAAGCGGGCCTGAATGCTTTTTATTATAAACCCTACCCAACCGAAAACTATTTCCACCAGTTTTATAAACAAGCTTCTTTATCAATCCCCGGTTTACCCGGCCTTGGTTTTCAAAAGACAGCTGCTGTATTTCCTGCCAAAGACCTGGATGAGCAATTGGTAAAAAAGTACAAGGAACAGCGGGATATTCCATCCATTAACGGAACCTCCCGGCTAAGTGTTCACCTGCGGTTCGGCACGGTCAGTATCCGGCAACTGGTAAGGCAATGCATGTCACTCAGCGAAACGTTTCTGAATGAACTGATCTGGCGGGATTTTTACCACATGATCCTCTGGCATTTTCCACAGGTGGGAAAAGGAAAGGCGTTTAAACCGGAATACGACCAGGTTGAATGGAGAACCGACAGCAGAGAATTTGAACAGTGGTGCATGGGACAAACCGGTTATCCCATCGTGGATGCCGGCATGCGGGAACTGAATGAAACCGGTTTTATGCACAACCGGGTACGCATGATTGTGGCATCGTTTCTTACCAAGCATTTGTTACTCGACTGGCGGCTCGGTGAGGCATATTTTGCAGAAAAACTGCTCGACTTTGACCTGGCAGCCAATAACGGCGGCTGGCAATGGGCTGCCGGAAGCGGTTGCGATGCGGCTCCCTATTTCCGAATATTCAACCCCTACCTGCAAACACAGAAATTTGATCCGCAACTGACGTATATAAAAAAATGGGTACCCGACCTCAATGAGTTCAGCTATCCCAAACCTATGGTGGAACATGAACTGGCACGCAAACGCTGCCTCGCAGTGTATGGTAAAGCGCTGAAGAAAGACCTGGGGGTGGGAATACGGGACTGATCAGTCAAGGAATACCTTTTGTGAGAAAGAAAGATGCGGATGGGTTTGCCTGAAAACTTCCAGTAATTTTTTTACCGCATTTTTTCCTTCTGCACCAAGATCGATGGAAAAATCATTTACATAAAGATCGATGTGTTTGCGCATCACGGCTTCACTCATTTCCTGCGAATGCATTTTTACATAGTCCGTCAGTTCTTTGTGGTGATGCCGGTATGCATATTCAATACTTTCCCGGATCAACCGGTCAACTGCTGCCGCTGTTTTGTTATCAACCGTACGTTTAATTACAATACCGCCCAGGGGTATGGGATTTCCGGTTTCTTTTTCCCAATAATCGCCGAGGTCTGTTATTTTTTCCAATCCCTTTTCTGCATACGTAAACCGGTTTTCGTGAATGATTACGCCCAGTCCTTTGTTTTGCAGTACGAAATCTTCCACCTGGTCGTACCGCAGAAATACTTTGTTATTGGCTGCCGGAAATGCCAGGGAAAACAGCATGTGTGCGGTAGTGAACCTGCCTGGTATGGCAATGGGTTTTTCTTCCACCTCCACCATGTCGGATACCGGGTTACCCGTACTTCCGTTCCTGATCAGCAGGGGGCCTACACCCCGGCCTAAAGCGCTGCCGCTGTTCAGTAACAAATATTGATCTGTCAGCAGCGGAAGCACGCCATAACTCAGTTTGGTGATATCCAGTTTGCCATCCATGGCCCATTCATTCAGGGTTTGCACATCGTCCAGCACCACGTTGAATTCAATACCGCCGGTATCGATCTTATGATTGACCAGCGCATCAAAAATGAATGTGTCGTTGGGGCAGGGGGAGAAACCAAGGGTGAGGGTCATGAGTGGTATTAATGGTTTATCAGCTTATTGGTTTAAAAAACGGAGTAGTTCTTTGTTCAGGTTTTCGATGGATTCTTTGATCGTCCATTTTTTCTTGTCCCGTTCGCCCACCCTGTTTGATATGGAGCGCAACTGTATAAACGGAACCTGTTCCTGCAGGCAAACATAATGCAATGCCGCTCCTTCCATCGATTCAATATCAGGATTGAACTGTCTGATGATCTGCTGCTCCTGTAACTTGCTGTCGGTTACTTTATTTACAGTAACGCTGCTCACCGCTGGTAAAGACAAAGCAGCAGCAAGTTCATGTGGGTTCATCAGCCAGCCGTTGGTGAAAGGAAATTCATCCCGGCCGCCAAACCCTGCTTCAAAAAGAGGTGTGAACTTTTCTTTTTCTTCCATGCCCAGGTCGCCAAAAGCATCCTGTTTTACCCAAACTGTTTGTGCCGGTTCCAATTTGCTGTTATAGGTTCCGGCAATACCTGCCTGGATCACCAGGTCATAATCGATCTGGTGCATTCTCTTCTGCAGGTGATAGAGGGCCGAAGGCAGGCCAACGCCTGTGATCAGTATATCGGCCCCGGTACGGGCTTCTATAACGGGACCTATTTCCGGTTCTGTAGCGGCTATCAACAATATCTGCATACTGCAAATTTCGTGGTTAGGCTTCATATTTCAGGATTTTGCAGCTACCTTTGCGGAAATTTTGAGGAACGAGATGGTATACGTTACACGAACAGAACATTTTAATGCGGCACACAAGCTCTACAATCCCGGCTGGACCCGGGAAAAGAACGAAGAAGTGTTTGGCCGTTGTGCCAATGAAAACTGGCACGGGCATAATTTTGAGCTCGATGTAACCATCAAAGGAACCCCCGATCCGGACACAGGTTTTGTATATGATGTAAAGAAACTGAGCATCATCATTCACGAGCACGTGATTGAGAAACTGGATCATAAAAACCTGAACCTCGATGTGGATTTTATGAAGGGAAAAATGTGTTCCATCGAAAACCTGGTGATTGCCATCTGGAACCAGCTGGTTCCGCACCTGCCGGCAGGGGTGATACTGCACAGCCTGCGCCTGCGGGAAACACCCAAGATCTTTACCGAGTACTTCGGCGATTAATTTTCTGTTTCACCTGAACAATTCCTACCTTTAATTGTAATTAGCTTCAGCGCCCGGCTGGTTTGAACAGCAGACTTCTGTTTCCACCGCCGGCAAAACGACGCCTGATTAAACAGAAACAGTTTCAGTTACATTGTCAACCATTAGACCATTTTACCATGGCAGAAAAAGTGGCTGTATACCGCAAAGAGAATTTCAACGCTGCCCACCGGCTTCATAATCCGGCCTGGGATGAAGCCACCAACGACCGTGTATTCGGTAAATGCAATAACCCCAACTATCACGGGCATAATTATGAGCTCATTGTTAAACTCATCGGGGAGCCCAATCCCGAGACAGGGTATGTATTCGACCTGAAGCTGCTGAGCGACCTGGTGAAAGAAAATATTATTGACCGCTTCGATCATAAGAATCTCAACGAGGATACAGCGGAATTTAAAAACCTGAACCCCACCGCTGAAAACATCGTAATTGTCATCTACCGGATATTAAGAAATAAGATTGATCCTAAATTTGAACTGAAACTGCGGCTGTACGAAACCGAACGGAATTTCGTGGAGTACCCCGCCGGATAAAAGACCAAAATAAACTACATGGCATATAAAAAAACAGAGCAGTATGATGAAGCCATCACTTCAGGGCTCATGGAAAATTACCGCAACTCCCTGCAGCTGCTGGGCGAAAACCCCGACCGGGAAGGGTTGCAGAAAACTCCCGAACGCCTGGCCCAGGCCATGCAGTTCCTTACACAGGGGTACGACCAGGATGCGAATGGCATACTGAACTCAGCCAAGTTTCATGAAGACGTGAGCGAGATGATCATCGTTAAGGATATTGAACTGTACAGCCTCTGCGAACATCACATGCTTCCTTTTTACGGCAAGGCACACGTGGCTTACATTCCCAACGGATACATCACCGGGCTCAGTAAAATAGCCAGGGTGGTGGATGTATACAGCCGCCGCCTGCAGGTACAGGAACGGCTTACCCACCAGATACTGAATTCCATTAAGGATACACTGAATCCCCTCGGCGTGGCCGTGGTGATTGAAGCCTCACACCTGTGCATGATGATGCGTGGGGTGGAGAAACAAAACTCAGTAACCACCACTTCTGCATTCTGGGGCGAATTTGAAAAGAATGAAACAAGAAGTGAATTTGTGAAACTGATAAGTGCCAGGTTGCACTAGGTTTATCTGTTTACTGGTTTATTTGGGTACCTGTTTATTGGTTTATTCCTTATAAGCTGTATCTTAACCTGAAACCTCAACCCTCAAACTTTAAACTTCAAACAATAAATTTTAACGATGGCTCATGCATATGTTTTCCCCGGCCAGGGATCGCAATTCAGCGGAATGGGTAAAAACCTGTACGATTCCAATCCTCTTTCAAAAGAACTATTTGAACAGGCCAATGAGATCCTTGGTTTCCGGATATCCGATATCATGTTCAGCGGATCGGAGGAAGACCTGAAGCAGACCAATGTTACCCAGCCTGCCGTTTTCCTTCATTCAGTGATCGCATTCAAAACGATACCAGGCGCAAAACCTGCAATGGTGGCCGGTCATTCGCTCGGTGAGTTTTCGGCCCTGGTGGCAAACGGCGCCCTGAGTTTTGAAAACGCTTTAATGCTGGTGTCCATCCGGGCCCAGGCCATGCAGCGTGCCTGTGAAATGAATCCTTCCACCATGGCAGCTGTACTGGCGCTTGCCGATGAAAAAGTGGAAGAGATATGTGAATCAGTTACCACCGAAACCGGGGAAGTGGTGGTGGCAGCCAACTATAACTGCCCCGGCCAGCTGGTGATCAGCGGCACCATCAAAGGAATTGATATAGCCTGCGAACGAATGAAGGCAGCGGGTGCAAAAAGAGCATTGGTATTGCCGGTAGGCGGCGCTTTTCATTCGCCGTTGATGATGCCGGCCAAAGAAGAACTGGCGGCTGCCATTGATGCCACTCATTTCGATCATCCGTCCTGCCCGGTTTATCAAAACGTGGTGGCCAAAGCGGTGCATGATCCTGCTGAAATAAAGAGAAACTTAATTGACCAGCTCACCGGAGCGGTGCGGTGGACACAAAGTGTGCAGGCCATGATTGCCGATGGTGCCACACATTTCACCGAAGCAGGTCCCGGTAAGGTGTTGCAGGGACTGGTAATGAAAATTAATAAAGAGATGATTGTAAACGGGGTAAGCTGATCCTCATCAGCGGATGATGCTGGTGGCTCCTTTGCGCATGATGAGGTTGCCTTTGTAATCTATTCCTTCTCCTATCCAGATATAAGTTCCAAAACCCAATTCACCATTCACCCTTCCATCCCATCCTTTGGCCGGGTCGGTGATGGTAAAGATCAACTGGCCAAAACGGTTGAATATTTTCAGGTAGTGAAATTCCACCAGTCCCACCGGTATCGCCTTCAGCGCATCATTCAATCCATCACCATTCGGTGTAAAGGAATTGGGTACATAGATCTCTGGTCCCCTGAACACCTTGATGGAAACACTGGCGGTGGAGATGCATTTGTACCTGTTAACAGCCTGTACGGTATACGTAATATCCCGGTCGAGTTTAGCGACGGGATTTTTGATAAAGGGATTATTCAACCCATAGGTTGGCGACCAGCGGTAATCGGTGAAACCACTGTTCAGCGGTTCGGTTACATTAAGTTGCAGGGGCTGGCTGATGGCCGACGCACTGTCGGCGCTGATTTGGATAGGAGCCGGTTTTGCGAATGTGATGGTCACTTCATCTTCGTTTGCGGAAATGCATCCCTTTGCATCGGTTACTTTTAATTTATACCGGATGGTACCGGAAGATCCGGGATAATTAACCACGGGATTGGATATCGCCGGGTTACTCAGGTATGTTGACGGTGCCCATGAATAACCAATTCCTCCGCTTCCTTTGAGTGTAAAGCTTGTTGTACCGTCACAAACAATGGTGTCGGCACCGGCATTGGCCCAGGGAGCCGGGTATGCTTTTATTTCTGCCGGGGCAATCGTACTGCATCCGTTTATGTTGGTTGCTTTGATATAATAAATACCAGGTTTCGCTTTGGACGGATCCGGGTGAGGCAGGGTAGCTGATGCATCCAGCCAGTATGTGAACGTTAAGGCCGATGATGAACCAGCGGTAACAGAAGCTGCGGTAAGATCAAAGCTATTCTCCGCACAAATGCCGGCTGTTGTATTGATCTTTAAAGTAGGGGGTGGTACAGCTGTGAAATCCTGTGTTACCCGGATGCCGCTGCAGATTCCGTTGACCAACGCAACGATGCTGTAATTTTTTCCTGCCGACAGCCCGGTAAACTCACCGGTGCTGTTGGTTCCAATCAGTGTATTGCCATCGTACAATTTGTATACAACGGAAATACCTGGTGCCGGCGCCGGGTTAACAGCAGCGCTCACCGATAAGGAAGAACATCCGGGTACAATATTCAATGAGTAACTCACTCCCGGGCAATAGGAAGAAAGGTCAAAGCTGGCAACAAAACCATTGCCGCTGGCGTATAAAACATTTGTTGCCGGGTTGTAAGCTAGGTCATACACAGCATTGGCGGCATTACCCGGAATGGTGATATCCGGCGCTGCATTGTCATCGAAGGAAGAGCCATTGAAGCTGTAAACTTTGATGGTTCCGTTTGATGAGCCGGTAAAAACATGACCACATCCATCGGTTACCACACCGCCCTGCATCAGCAATTGATTGCCGGGGAGCACCAGTGTGGCGCAGGCTGCTGAACCATCTGATTTTTTGAACGCTTTCAGGTTGCGGCCATCCCAGTAAAATAAATACCCTGTATTCACCGCAATGGTATTGCTTGAATTATCGATGCCTGATAAATACGGACGGTTAACGGGTTCATGAAGAGCAAAACAACCGGTGGTGGTGTTCCACAAAACATCATGATGATTAAACGGTAAGCGGTGCCGGTATAATTTATTGTCTTCTCTCGGGTCGAGGATCGACGTAGAGAAGATGCTGTACAGTTCATTGGTAGCCGGATCGATCACCAGATCAGAAATATCGGTATTACCGGTATTAATGCCTGTAATGTTCATCGGGTGAAAGCTTTGCGAAGCCGGAGAAAACCGGATCAGCTCGGTGTTGGACGTACTGCCCGCTCCTGTTCCGCTTCCACCTGCAATATAGATCTGCGGGTTGCCGGAATTACAGGTCCATGCCATCTTCCAGTTTTGCGTAAAGGATGGATCCGGATCAGTTATGTAATTATCCCAGGAGCCTGAAGCATTAAGGCGGATGATGCGAACACCATCGTCATTGATTCCCTGGCCCAGGTAAATATCGCCGGTTGTTTTATCAATCACCCAGCCTCCATGTCCACTTCCGAATTCCCAGCAGGGGCTTCCCAGTGATCCGTCGAAGGTCCATTGCAGCACACCCAGTGCGTTGTACTTGGATAATTTTTGCACCAACCCATTACCGCCACCGGTTACATAAATGTTCCCGGCAAAATCAAAATCGATGTCTCTTGCCTTGCCGGCATCAGATCCCGAGAGCCCGCCGGTTCCGGAAACAAAGGGATCGATCACCAGTTCTTTTTGTTTATCATAATTGGCCGGGACTTTAAAACGAACGATGTTGTTGCTGAGGCCGTACGGGGATGTAAACCGTTTCGACCGGTCGTCTGAATAATAACATTCCGCCTCGGAAACAGATATGCTGCCAATGGAGGATGTAATGACAAGGTTTCCATTTTTATCCTGGGTAAACGTTTTTACATCGCCCCCGTATTTTAACTGAACCCGGCTTATATCGGCTCCCGGCTTAGCGATGATGCTGTATTCAAAACCGGCAGGCTTGCTGTCGTCAAAAGAATACAGCACGTCAATCCCGGGATACAATTCTTTATAAACCAGTTTGCGGTATATGGCCGCTTTTTCTTTCAGATACCAGTAGGTGATATAGCTTTCTGTTTTTTCTTCCGGTACTACAAGGGCATGGGGGTTAGCGTTCAGCCATTGCATGCTGATGGTGCGGTTTACGGTATTGGCTTTGTCAATATCTTTTTGCTTTAATCCTTTTTTCAACAATTGCATCCGTTCGGCGGGAGATACCTGTTTTACTTCCCGCTGAAGATGAATGATGCCGTTTTGTGTGAACAGGACGGGCATCCCGGATCCTTCGTATGCATACAATATCCTGCCCATGCCGGTAAAGCCGGGAAGTTCTTCCTTATACTGGCCGATATTCTGAATGAAGGAACCCGTTGTGCTGAAGAGATTGCTGTTCTTTTGAGAAACCAATGCAGGGGATGCAGTTGCATGGGGGTTTAGGTTTGCCACCTGGGCAATGTTATTCCCACAAACAAGCAGAAGAGGTATTAATAAAACGATACTCAGAAGGATTCCTCCTGAATTCTTGTGACAGGTTTTCATGCAGGCTGAATAACGTATTAAAGGTAGTGCTTATTTCACGAAAAACGCCCCTTATTTTTATTAAGGGGCGTTGATAAATTGTTGAGATTGAACTTAGATGCTGAGGGTTGCCAGCACATCATTCATGCTGCGTACCGCATCGGCGCTTTTATTAAAAGCAGCCTGTTCATCGGCATTGAGTTTATAATCCACGATCTTCTCCCATCCGTTTCTGCCAATCACTACCGGAACACCGATGCAGATGTCTTTTTGGCCGTATTCGCCATCTAGGTAAACACAGCAGGGATACAGTTTCTTTTCATCCCTTACAATGGATTCTACCAGGGCAGCTCCGGCTGCACCAGGTGCATACCAGGCTGATGTGCCCAGCAGGCCGGTAAGGGTAGCGCCGCCAACCATGGTATCGGCCACTACTTTCTTCAGGGTTTCTGCATCAAGGTAATTGGCAACAGGTGTTCCCTGGTAGGTTGCCAGTCGTGCCAATGGTATCATGGTGGTGTCTCCATGCCCGCCCACCACTACAGCCTGCAGGTCGGTTGCGGTACATCCCATGGCAGTAGAAAGATAATATTTGAAACGGCTGCTGTCGAGAATGCCTCCCATACCGATGATCCGGTTCTTGGGCAGACCGCTCGACTTGAGCGCCAGGTAAGTCATGGTATCCATGGGGTTGCTGATCACAATAATGATGGCATTGGGTGAATGCTGCAGGATATTTTGTGTAACTGTTTTTACAATGCCAGCATTGATGCCAATCAGTTCCTCCCTGGTCATGCCCGGTTTGCGGGGGATGCCGGAAGTGATCACAGCTACATCGGTTCCGGCTGTTTTGCTGTACTCGTTGGTGCAGCCCACGATCTTGGTATCAAAGCCAAGCAGGGTGGCTGTTTGCATCATATCGATCGCCTTGCCTTCGGCAACACCTTCTTTGATGTCGAGTAAAACCAGTTCGGTACAAAGTTCTTTACGGGCAATATTGTCGGCACAGGTAGCTCCCACAGCGCCGGCTCCTACAACAGTTACTTTCATTTATAGATGTTTAAAGTGGAAAAATTAATGTCGGCGCAAAGGTAATTAAATACGGTTTCCTGAAAACTGATTTTACAGGATTTCAGCAATCTTTTCCAGTGGAACACTGCCGTCGAAGGACTGCACAAAGCGACCTTTTTTATCGTACACAAAAATGGCCGGGTACGACCTTATCCGGTAAAAAGTACCCAGCATATATGCCGGGTCACGGCCCATGGTAATGTTGGGGCAGGAGGCAATATGGTAATCCTCATAAAATTTCCGGAGATAGGAATATTCCAGCGGAGAGGCCATGATGATCTGTGCTTTTTTGAACAGGCTGATCTTTGCCACCAGTTCCCGGGTGGTATGCTGGCAATGATCACAATCGGGGCTGAAGAGCATGATGATGACAGGCTTCTTCCTGGCCAGGTCTTCTTTGCTGAACCGGGTACTGTCGGGTAACCGGGTAATGGTAAACGGCGGAACGGTCGGGAAACGAAGGTAGAGGAGTGAGGTATCCGTCTGCGCCCATGCACAGGCGGCTGAAAGTAAAAGACTGACCGTCAGAACAAAACTTTTCATCCGTTTGGTTTTGGTAAAGCTAACGGGTTTATATCATATGCGGTTGTTAAGCACAATGGGTTTTTGTTGCTGCGGGATTTCGGATTTAGGCCCAGTATCGTTACTTTTGCAGCCTCCCGAAAAAAATCGGGCTCATTATTATGGCAACAACAGCAGATATGCGTTCAGGGCTTATCATCAAAGTTGATGGCAGCCTGTACAGTGTAATTGAATTCGGACAGAATAAAACAGCCCGTGCCGCCGCAAAGGTTTGGGCCAAGTTAAAAGGAGTGGATAACAGCCGCACCATTGAAGTTACCTGGAACAGTGGTGAAACCATTTTCCCGGTAAGGGTAGAGAAAAAGCCCTACCAGTTCCTTTATAAGGACGATACCGGCTACAATTTCATGGATAACGAAACCTTTGAGCAGATTGCTGTTCAGGAAGAAATGGTGGACGCCCCCAAATTCCTGAAGGAAGGACAGGAAGTGTCGGTGCTGATCAATGGCGAAACCGAACTGCCGATGGGTGTGGAGCTGCCCGATAAAATCGTGCTGATGGTAACTTACAGCGAACCCGGCATGAAAGGCGATACCGCCACCCGTACCTTAAAACCGGCAACGGTTGAAACCGGAGCTTCGGTAAACGTTCCCCTCTTTGTAAACGAAGGGGAACTGATCCGGGTGAATACCAAAACCGGCGAATACGTAGAGCGGGTTAAGGACTAAATAATCAGAAAGAGCATAAGATAAAAATGGGCATTTGAGCAATCAATTGCCCATTTTTACTTTCAGTAATTTTACTGAATTTCGCCCTTTTTTGGGCTTTTTTCGCCCATTTTAGGCCCATTTTCGCCCTTTTTAGGCATATTTTTGAATTTTTGATTGCAGTTATGATTAATCTTACCCTATCTTAGCAGCCGGTTTCAATATCAAAACTTAACCATCAAACCAAGCACATGGACATCAAACAAATTCAGGAGCTTGTAAAGCTCATTAACAAAACCAATATAGGCGAAATAACCATTGAAGAAGAGGGTGTAAAAATCACCGTTAAGCAGAAAAAAGATCCGGTTCAGAAAATATATGCAGGTGGTGCCATGCCTGCTTCTTACCCTTCGGCCCCCCCGGCACCTGCTACTGCCGCCCCGGCTGCTGCTCCCCCCGCACCCAAAGCAGCTGCCGAACCCAAAGCTGATAATCTTGTTACCATTAAAAGCCCGATGATCGGTACCTTCTACCGCCAGGCAGGCCCGGGTAAACCCATTTTTGTTAATGTGGGCGACGACGTGACCCCTGGCAAAGTGGTATGTATTATAGAGGCCATGAAGCTCTTCAATGAAATTGAAAGTGAAGTAAAAGGCAAGATTGTAAAGATATTGGTGGAAGATGCCAGCCCGGTGGAATACGACCAGCCTTTATTCCTTGTAGACCCAAGTTAATTTGGTGATATAACGATGTGGCGATTTGGTGATGACCTGGCCAAAACTGTATTCAACCTGGTTTGAAACCGGTTCACCGAATCAACAAATCTTCTAATTATCAAATCACCAAATTACCAAATCATCAAATCGAAACTATGTTTAAAAAGATACTGATTGCTAACCGCGGTGAAATTGCCCTTCGTGTCATCCGTACCTGCAGGGAAATGGGCATTAAAACCGTTGCTGTATACTCCACTGCTGATAAAGACAGCCTGCACGTAAAATTCGCCGATGAAGCCGTTTGTATCGGCAAGCCGGCCAGTGCCGATAGTTACCTCAACATGGCACATATTATGGCGGCAGCCGAAATCACCAATGCCGATGCCATTCACCCCGGCTACGGTTTCCTTGCCGAGAATGCCAAATTTGCCAAGATATGCGGTGATCATGGCATTAAGTTCATCGGACCCACACCAGAGATGATCGATGCCATGGGCGATAAGATCATGGCAAAAGATACCATGATCAAAGCCGGCGTTCCTGTTGTGCCAGGTGGCGGTGGCCTGCTGCAAAGTGTGGACGAAGCGAAATCCATTGCCAAAGAGATCGGGTACCCGGTAATTCTGAAAGCCACAGCCGGCGGCGGTGGTAAGGGCATGCGTATTGTTTGGGAAGAAAGCGAACTGGAACGCAACCTCGATATGGCGAAAACAGAAGCTGCTGCTGCCTTTAAGAACGATGGCGTGTATATGGAAAAATTTGTGGAAGAACCGAGGCATATCGAAATACAGGTTGCCGGCGATCAATACGGTACTGCCTGTCACCTGAGCGAACGGGATTGTTCCATCCAGCGCCGTCACCAGAAACTGGTGGAAGAATCTCCTTCCCCGTTTATGACGCCTGAACTGCGTGATAAAATGGGCGCCGCAGCCATCAAAGCCTGCAACGCCATCAGCTATGAGGGTGTGGGCACCATCGAGTTCCTGGTAGACAAGCACCGCAATTTTTACTTTATGGAGATGAACACCCGCATACAGGTGGAACATTGCGTTACGGAAGAAGTGATCAATTTCGACCTGATCAAAGAGCAGATAAAAATAGCTGCCGGTGAAAAAGTGAGCGGTAAGAATTACCTGCCGCAGATGTGTGCCATCGAATGCCGCATCAATGCCGAAGATCCCTACAACGACTTCCGGCCTTCGCCCGGGAAGATCACCGTGCTGCACCAGCCCGGGGGGCATGGCGTTCGGGTAGACAGTCATGTGTATGCCGGTTATGTGATCCCGCCTTATTACGACAGCATGATCGCCAAACTCATCGCCGTGGCTCAAACCCGCCGCGAAGCCATTGATACCATGAGCCGGGCGCTGAGCGAATACGTGATTGAAGGGGTAAAAACCACCATCCCCTTCCACCAGCAGCTGATGCGGGATGAGAATTTCATCAGCGGAAACTTCACCACCAAGTTCCTGGAAACTTTCAAACTCAAATAACCGAATTGTCAACGGAATGACGAAAGCATCCGGCAGCGGATGCTTTTTTTGTATTGCCACTTATCACTATTGCAGCGTGCCGGCCGGATTAAGTGTCTACATTTATTTATTAAAACCATTTGTATGTTATACAGAAAATCATTGCTTGTTTTAACCGCCTTACTGTTCTCCGGCTTATCCTTTTCACAAATACTCCATACCATCGCCGATGGTGGAAATAAAAAAGCCTCCGTATCGGAACGGATCGGCATAACGGATGTAACCATTCACTACGACCGCCCGGCGGTAAAAGGCCGCGAAGGAAAGATCTGGGGCGACCTGGTACACAAAGGCTTTGCCGACCTGCAGTTTGGCACCAGCAAGGCCGCACCGTGGCGGGCCGGCGCCAATGAAAACACCAGCATCAGTTTCAGCACCGATGTAACCGTGGAAGGCAAAGCACTTCCGGCAGGCACTTACGGGTTGTTTATGGCGATGGGTGATGGGGAAGCTACTGTTATCTTCAGTAATAATTCCACTTCCTGGGGATCTTATTTTTATGATCCCAAAGAAGATGCCCTGCGGGTAACGGTAAAAACAACTGCCCTGGCCGAAAGCGTGGAACGGCTGAAATATGAATTCATGGATGAGAAGGAAAACAGCGCAACCATTGCCTTGATGTGGGAGAAAATGAAAATACCTTTTAAAGTGGAAGTGGATTATGTAAAAACACAACTGGAATCCTTCCGGCGGGAGCTGAGAAATGAAAAAGGTTTCCGTTGGGAAGCCTGGCTGGAAGCCATCAATTTCTGCCTGCAGCGCAATACCAATCTTGAAGAAGCTCTCCAATGGAGCGATTATGCCATCAGTGGCGTATTTGTTGGACAGAAAAATTTCCGCACCCTCAGCACTAAAGCATCGGTGCTTGCCAAACTGGGCAGAACAGCCGAAGCCGATGCACTGATGAAAGAAGCCACACCGCTGGCCACCATGCAGGAACTGCATAACTACGGAAGGCAATTGCTGCGGGAGAAACGAAATGCACAGGCGCTGGAAACATTTAAACTGAATGCAGATAAAAACCCCAACCAGTTCACCACCAACATGGGATTGATGAGGGGCTACTCGGCCATCGGCGATTTTAAAAATGCCTTGAAGTATGCAAAAGCAGCATTGGTACAGGCGCCTGATAAGGCAAATAAAGATGCCATTGAAGGATTCATCAAAACACTGGAGTCAGGGAAGGACATCAACCAGTAAATAATAAATGATTGTTTGTAGCGCCGGCTCAGGAGCCGGCGCTTTTTATTTCAGCCGGTTGAGGCAAGCGGCCAGGCTGTCTTTCCATTGTGGAATAACAAGTCCGAATACCGACCGGATTTTAGCGGTATCAAATACAGAATAGGCGGGCCGTTTGGCCGGTGTTGGATATTCTGCCGTGGTAACCGGGTTGATGATGCATTTGCTCCTGGTAAGTTCTTTGATGGCTGCAGCAAGTTCATACCAGGTGCTTGCACCGGCATTGGAATAATGATATATGCCGGGTTTGTTTATTCCTGATGTGATGATCTGCATGATGGCTGCGGCCAGGTCGGCGGCATAGGTGGGGCAGCCGGACTGGTCGTTCACCACGTTGATGCTTTCTCTCTCCTTCATCAGCCGCAGCATGGTTTTTACAAAATTGTGCCCGAATGAAGAGTAGAGCCAGGAAGTACGGATGATGACGGCCGATGGATCATTCTTCAATACGGCTTCTTCTCCTTTTCGTTTGGAAACGCCATATACTCCTAACGGATTGGTGGGGTCATCTTCTTTGTATGGTTCCGTTGCCTGCCCGTTAAAAACATAATCGGTGGAAATATGAATGAGGCGTGTATGGTGTTCATTACAAAGGGTTGCCAGGCAGGCGGCAGCTGTCTCATTGATGCGGTAGGCAGCCTCCGGATCGGATTCGGCTTTATCCACTGCCGTATACGCGGCGCAGTTTATGCAGTAATCAATTTGCTGTTCTGCAAAAAATCTTTTTACCGCATCCGCATCATCCACAGCAAGCTCATTCCTGGATGTGAAAATGAAATGATGCGTTGGATAATCCGCAGCAACCACTCTCAGCTCATTGCCCAGCTGTCCATTGGCACCGGTAACCAGCACAGAAGGTTTGCTATTTTTCAAAAACAAAACTGTTTTTACAATTTGCAATAGAAGGAAGAGCCAGGTCTTTTTCTGATACGATGGCATCACCGGCCGGAATCCGCCAGTCGATATTCAACGTCGTATCATTGTAAATGATCCCGCCTTCGGATTCCTTGTTATAAAACGCATCGCATTTGTACATCACCTCGGCGGTTTTGCTCAGCACTGAAAACCCATGAGCAAAGCCCTTTGGTATAAATAACTGTTTTTTGTTTTCGGCAGAAAGCTCTATCGAAAAAACCGTTCCATAGGACGGTGATCCTTTCCGTATGTCCACCACCACATCCAGGATGGTTCCGCTCAGTGTCCTTACCAGTTTGGTTTGTGCGTAGGGAGGCAGCTGGTAGTGCAAACCGCGGATTACGCCGTATGCCGAGGCCGACTGGTTGTCCTGCACAAACCGCATGCCCACGCCTTCGGCCGCAAAACTCTTTTCGTTGTAGCTCTCAAAAAAATGACCGCGGCTGTCTCCGTACACAACGGGTTCAAAAACCAGCAGCCCGGGCAAACCTGTTTTAATGAATGGCATATGCGTTTCCTTTATCAGGAATATTTTTTCTTGAAGAATTCGATCGTTTCGGCCAGTCCGTCTTCAAAACGCTTGGTGGGCCGGTAGTCCAGTAATTTTTTTGCCAGTGAAATATCCGCCAGCGAATTACGGATATCGCCGGCCCTGGGTTCCCGGTATACAGGCGGGAAATCACTGTTCAGGTGCTTGCAGCAGGCCTGGTACAGGTAGTTTACCGAGAAATTTTCACCGATGGCTACGTTGTAAACTTTGTTCAACGCTTCAGTGTTGTCGGTCAGCATTCCTTTTATATTAATCTGAACGGCATTGTCTACAAAGGTGAAATCACGGGTCTGTTCACCGTCGCCATTGATATACGCAGGCACCTGGTTCATGATGCTTTTTACAAACAAGGGTATCACGGCGGCGTATGCTCCATCTGGATCCTGCCGCGGGCCGAAAATATTAAAGTAACGGAATCCCATCAGGCGTATGCCGTACACATCGGCAAATACCTGGGCATACAGTTCATTGGTTTTTTTGGTGGCCGCATACGGAGAAAGGCATTTGCCCACCCGTTCTTCCAGTTTGGGAAGCGTGGGCTCATCTCCATACACCGAAGAAGAGGATGCGTATACAAACTGTTTCACCTTATTGTCAACCGCAGCCGTAAGTACATTCACAAATCCACCCACGTTCACTTCGTTGAAGTAAAGCGGTTCCCGGATGCTGCGGGGTACCGAACCAAGTGCCGCCTGGTGACTAACATAATCGATCCCGGCGCAGGCTTTCTGGCATACATCTATCTGCCTGATATCGCCTTCCATGAATTCAAAAGCCGGGTATTGCTTCAGTACGTCGAGGTTTGACCGGAACCCGTTTGCGAGGTTATCCAGCACACGCACTTTTTTAGCACCGTGCTTCAACAGGTATTCAGCAATATGACTTCCGATAAAACCGGCGCCGCCGGTTACCAGGAAAGATGAATGGCTGAGGTCTTTTGTGTGAAACGTCAAACTCAAAGTGTGCTGATTTATGATTTACAGACTCCAGTATTTTCTTGATGAAAGTTTGCCGCGGTAAATTCCTTTGAGGTCGGCCACCATGGCATGACTCTTAGTAACGGAGCTAAAATAATTATCGTCCAGTTCCTTGTACTCTTTATGCGGAACGGTTACAATAACGGCGTCGTAGTCGTTGCCCGGTTTTGGCGTAAGTTCAAACCCGTATTCATGTTTCAGTTCTTCGCTGTCGGCATACGGATCGGTAACATCCACGTTGAGTGAAAAGGCACGCAGTTCTTTTACCACATCGGCTACTTTACTGTTGCGGATATCGCTTACGTTTTCTTTAAAGGTGGCTCCCATTACCAGTACCTTGGCGTCTTTTACATTGCCGGTGTTCTGGATGATGTGCTTCAGAACTTTCCGGGCCACATAACCGGCCATGGCATCGTTGATGAAACGGCCGGCCAGGATTACCTGGGAATTGTACCCGAGTTTTTTTGATTTGTACGTAAGATAGTAGGGGTCTACACCGATGCAGTGACCGCCCACCAGGCCCGGTTGAAACTTCAGGAAGTTCCATTTGGTACCCGCGGCTTCCAGCACTTCGTAGGTATTGATATTCATCTTGTCGAAGATGATGGAAAGCTCATTCATCAAAGCGATGTTGAGGTCACGCTGCGTGTTCTCAATGATTTTGGCCGCCTCGGCCACTTTGATGGAAGAAGCCCGGTGAACACCGGCTTTTACCACCAGTTCGTATACTTTGGCAATCACATCCAGGCTTTCGTCGCAACAGCCACTCACCACTTTGGTGATGGTGGTGATGGTATGTTCTTTATCGCCCGGGTTGATCCGTTCGGGTGAATAACCGATCTTGTAATCGGTTACCATTTTCAGTCCTGATAATTTTTCTATGATGGGAACACAGTCTTCTTCAGTACAACCCGGATACACGGTACTTTCATACACCACGTAATCTCCTTTCTTGATCACTTTGCCGATGGTTTCGCTGGCACGTTGTACCGGAACCAGGTCAGGCACATTGTGTTCATCTACCGGGGTGGGTACGGCCACGATAAAGAAATTAGCCTGCCGCAATACATCCAAATCGTTGGTGAATTCAATATCGCATCCTTCAAATGCAGAAGATTCCAGTTCCTGGCTGGGATCAATTTTGTTACGCATCATTTCCACCCGCTGGGCGTTGATGTCGAACCCGATCACTTTGATCTTTTTGGCAAATTCCAGTGCGATGGGCAGGCCTACATATCCGAGGCCGATTACAGCCAGCTTCTTTTTCTTATCTAGTAATTCCTGGTACATTGTTAGGTATGAATTATGAATGACGAATTATTTTTTGCTTTCGAATTCCTTGGGTAATTTATTCAGTTCTTCTTTCGGTAAACTTCTGAAATACTCATACGTTATCTTTAATCCTTCCTCCCTTGATACTTTCGGTTCCCAGCCCAGCAGGTTTTTAGCTTTCGTAATATCGGGCTGGCGTTGCTTCGGATCGTCGGTGGGCAGGGGTTTGTAAACGATTTTCTGTGTTGTTCCTGTGAGCCTGATGATCTCTTCGGCAAAATCCTTCAGGGATATCTCATCGGGGTTGCCGATGTTGACAGGGGATGAATAATCACTCATTAATAATCTGTAAATGCCTTCGATCAGGTCATCCACATAACAGAAACTGCGTGTCTGGCTGCCATCGCCGAAAACGGTCAGATCCTCGCCACGCAGTGCCTGGCCGATGAAGGCAGGCAAAGCCCTTCCGTCGTTGAGCCGCATGCGGGGCCCGTAGGTATTGAATATGCGGACAATTCTTGTCTCTACCTGGTGAAAAGTATGATAAGCCATGGTCATGGCTTCCTGGAAGCGTTTGGCTTCATCATATACACCCCTTGGCCCAACGGGGTTCACATTGCCCCAATATTCTTCATTCTGCGGGTGAACCAATGGGTCGCCATATACTTCACTGGTGGATGCCACCAGTATTCTTGCTTTTTTAGCCAGCGCCAGTCCCAGGCAATTATGTGTTCCCAATGAGCCCACTTTCAGGGTTTGGATCGGGATCTTCAGGTAATCGATCGGACTGGCAGGAGAGGCAAAGTGAAGAATATAATCAAGGTGCCCGGTAACATGAATGAACTTGGATACATCGTGGTGGTAGAATTCAAATTCCTTCAGCTTGAAAAGATGTTCAATATTCTTGAGGTCACCGGTAATCAGGTTGTCCATACCAATTACATGAAACCCTTCTTTTATGAAGCGGTCGCACAGGTGTGATCCCAGAAATCCGGCGGCGCCCGTTATTAAGACTTTCTTTGCTGCTGCCACGTGAATGGTTTATTGGTTTAGCGGTTTAATGGTTCTGCGGCCCACGCTTTCGTAATGAAATCCCATCTCTTCCATTTTCACCAGGTCAAATAAATTCCTGCCGTCGAAAATTACTTTATTTTTCAATAGGCTCACGATCTTCTCAAAATCAGGGGTCCTGAATTCACTCCATTCGGTGGCAATCACCAGGGCGTCGGCGTCAATCAATGCGTCGTATTGCCGTTGTGAAAAACTTATTGTATCACCCACCAATGCTTTTACATTGTTCATTGCTTCGGGATCATACGCGGTGATGTGTACTCCTTCGGCCAGCAGGCTTTCGATGATGCTCAAGGCCGGGGCTTCCCGGATATCGTCGGTATTTGGTTTGAAGGCAAGGCCCCAGAGTGCAAATTTTTTCCCTTTGAGGTTTCCGTTGAAATGAGATTTTATTTTGGGAATGAGGTGCATCTTCTGCCTTTCATTCACATCCATCACCGCATCCAGTATTTTGAAATCATAGCTGGCATCTTTGGATGATTTCACCAGCGCCTGCACGTCTTTCGGGAAACAGCTTCCTCCGTAGCCGATGCCCGGGAACAGGAAACGTTTGCCGATGCGTTCGTCGCTGCCGATCCCTTTGCGCACCATATCCACATCAGCACCCAGGCGTTCGCAAAGCTGGGCAATCTCGTTCATGAAACTGATCTTCATGGCAAGAAAAGAGTTGGCCGCATACTTGGTGAGTTCGGCGCTCTTCTCATCCATATATATAATAGGATTTCCCTGGCGTACAAAAGGTACGTAGAGGTCATTCATGATCTTCTTTGCTTTTTCGGATGTGGTTCCGATGATCACCCGGTCGGGTTTCATAAAATCATCCACGGCAACTCCTTCCCGCAGGAATTCAGGATTGGATACCACATCAAAATCAACCCGGGCATTTTTTGCGATGGCAGCATGTACTTTTTCGGCCGTGCCTACGGGAACGGTACTCTTATCCACGATCACCACATACTCGCTGAGGAGTTTACCCAGGTCATCTGCCACCCCGAGAATGTATTTCAGGTCGGCACTACCGTCTTCACCCGGGGGAGTGGGCAGTGCAAGGAAAATAATCTTTGCACCGGCAATACCGTCTTTCAGTGAAGTGGTGAAATGAAGCCGGCCTTCTTTCTGGTTGCGGATGAATAATTTTTCCAGCCCGGGCTCATAGATAGTAAGGCCGCCCGAAGAGAGTTTGTCAACCTTTGCTTTATCAATGTCTACACAGGTAACATTGTTTCCTGTTTCTGCAAAGCAGGTTCCGGTTACCAATCCAACATAGCCGGTTCCAATAACTGCGATTTTCATACCCCGTTAGTGGTTATTTGTTAATTGTTATTTGTTTACAAACTCAAGCACTTTGTCAACGATGAATTGCTGTTGTTCTTCATCCAGTTCGGTATGAATGGGGAGAGAGATCACTCTTTCAGTCAGCCAGTCGGTAACCGGTAATTCAAAACTGCTTCCACCAAAAGCGTCGAACATTTTCTGCCGGTGTGCCGGAACGGGGTAATAGATCATATTAGGAACTCCCTGTTCGGTAAGGAACTGGCTGAGCCCGTCCCGGTCAATGCCGTTCAGTACCAGCGTATATTGGTGAAAAACGTGCTTATTATTGCCCTCTCTAAACGGAATAGTTATGTTTTTATTTTCTGCGAAGGCCCGGTCATAAAAATCAGCGGCTTTCCGTCGGGCGGCAATGTATTCATCCAGGTGCCGGAGCTTGATATTGAGAATAGCGGCCTGCATGGCATCCAGCCTGGAATTGCATCCCACCACATCGTGGTAATATCGTTTGCTCTGGCCATGGGAGGCAATCATCCTTAATTTGGCTGCCAGGGCATCGTCATCGGTAAACATGGCACCGCCGTCGCCAAAAGCGCCGAGATTTTTGGAGGGGTAAAAAGAAGTGCAGCCGATATGCCCGATGCTGCCCGTTTTTTTAACCGTTCCGTTGCTGAAAGTATAGTCACAGCCAATGGCCTGCGCATTGTCTTCAATAACAAAAAGCTTATGCGTGGCGGCAATGGCCATGATCTTCTCCATGTCGGCCGCCTGGCCATATAAATGAACCGGAACAATGGCTTTTGTTTTCGGCGTAATGGCTTTTTCGATTACGGCGGGGTCTATACAGAATGAGCGCCGGTCGACTTCCACAAAAACCGGTTTTACCCGGAGCAGTCCTGCCACTTCAACGGTGGCTATATACGTGAAAGAGGGAACGATCACTTCATCTCCCGGCTGTAAATCCAGGGCCATCATTGCAATCTGTAAGGCATCCGTTCCGTTGGCGCAGGGGATGCAATGTTTACTTCCATGGTATTTTGCCAGGTTCTCGGCAAATTCACTCACCACCTTACCACCGATGAACATAGAACTTTCCATTACCTCGATCACCGCAGCATCCACTTCCTTTTTTATTTTGTGATACTGGGTTTTAGTATCAACCATTTGCAGGGGTTTCATACGTATATATTTTGCGCAGCAAAGATAAGGATTGGATCAGGAACCAGGAATTTGTAATATGAGCTCTTTTCAATTGAAAAATTGCCTTTAGATTTGTTCCGGTAACATGCCGGGCAAACTGCTATATAATTTATTTCTCTTCCTCTATTCCACCGGGATACGGATCGCATCATCCTGGAATCCCAAGGCTAAAAAGTGGGTGGCCGGCCGCCGCAATATCTTCGCTGTTATAAACCAAAAACTACAAACTACAAACCGCCAACCTCAAACCGTATGGATGCACTGTGCCAGCCTGGGCGAATTTGAACAGGGGCGGCCGTTGCTGGAGGAGTTAAGAATGGATGCATCGACTGGGGCAGCAAATGAATTAAGAATTGTGCTGACTTTTTTCTCTCCATCCGGGTACGAGATTATGAAGGATTATAAAGGAGCTGATCATATATTTTACCTTCCGGTGGATTCACCTGCTCATGCCGCTAGGTTCATGGATGCTGTCAATCCTTCGCTGGTCCTTTGGGTGAAATATGAGTACTGGTTCTATTACCTGCAGGAGATCAGCCGGCGAAAGATACCCCTGCTGCTGGTATCGGGTATATTCAGGCCGGGTCAGCCCTTCTTCCGGTGGTATGGAGGAATATGGAGACAGATGCTGTCGTGCTTCACTCATTTTTTTGTACAGAACCAGGAATCGGAAGACCTGCTGCTGCAATTGGGTTTTAGCAGCCAGGTTAGCCTCAATGGCGATACCCGTTTTGACCGGGTGATTGAGATTGCGGAAAAGCATCAGCCCGTTCCGGGTATTGACGCATTTTGTGGAAACAGCCCGGTGCTGGTGGCAGGCAGTACCTGGGAAGAAGATGAAATAGAACTGCTTCATTTTATTAACCAGCATCCGCAGGTAAAATTTATCATTGCCCCGCACGAGGTGGATAAGGAAAACCTGGAACAGGTAAAGAAAAGATATCCAATCTCCATCTTTTATTCAGAATTAATATCCAAGCTCCAACCCCCAGGCTCAAATATTCTTATCATCGACAACGTGGGGATGCTCTCCCGCTTGTACCGGTATGCCCACATCACCTATGTTGGCGGAGGTTTTGGAGAAGATGGAGTGCACAATGTGCTGGAAGCGGCTGTGTATGGCAAGCCGGTGGTATTCGGACCGGTATATGATAAGTTCATTGAAGCGGCCGGACTGGTGGAAGCGGGCGGAGCCATCAGCGCCGAGGGATTGATTAAACTGGAAGAATTGCTGAATAACCTGCTGAATGACGAAGAAGTCAGGAAACGAAAGGGGGAAGCCGCCAGGCAATATGTGTATGAACACGCAGGGGCCTCATCAAAAATCATTCAGTTCATTCAGGAGAACCGCCTTTTAACGAGGTGATAGAACTGCTGCACAATCTCGTTGCTGTCGTCCCACCCATTTTTTACTTTCAGTTCCCGTTGTATCCAGTATTCCGCTTCCGGGAAAATAGAAAAGCCGTTGATGGTTTTAATACTGCGTTCGTAAGCGGGTTCATCGCCGCGGAATAATTCATTGATGAACAGGAAGCGGTCGTTCACCCCGATGGCTTTCCGCAGGTCGCGGATAGGAATTTCAGTAAGGGTATCGCCGAGGTCGATCTTTGATTGTTTCAGTTTTTCATTCAGCGAAGCGCCAATGTGCACCCCGGCTGATTCATTGATCTCTTTCGGTTCTTCGGCCGGTACCGTTTTTTTGGGCTGGTGTGCCAGCGTGGGGATATCGTCTGTAGTATCAGCACCAATAACAGGCTTGTGTTGCAGGCTTATCTTCTGCATCTCTTCTGCGTTCTTTCTCATTTCTTCCAGCTCGGCTTCAATTTCGGCTTCATCCACCTGCAATACTTCCACGGTTTTAATCTCCATTTCAATGTGATGGTTGTTGGCGGTGAGCGGGTTTGCCGGCGCCATCATGGCCGGAACCGTTACAGCCACATCGCCGCTGGTTATGGGTGCATCCGGTGTACCCCGCAGTACCAGCAACTCAGCCTGCAGCATCTGAACAGTCAGCAGCAGTTGCTCCGGGGAGGCATGTTGCGCAAACTGTTCCTGTAATTTTTTCAGGAGTGTTTCCACTCTTTCCATGATATTAATATACTTTTGATGCCCGGTTGAGGAAGGCGGGTAATGAATGGGGTTGTGGTCACCAAGTTACAAACAGATTTTTAAAAAATATAGCTAAATGTTTATAGAACCAAGCCTGAAGGGCGAGCGGAGAGGCTGGATAGAAGTGATCTGCGGCAGCATGTTCAGCGGCAAAACGGAAGAGCTGATCCGGCGTTTAAAGCGGGTGAAGATCGCCAACCTGAAGGTAGAGATATTTAAACCGGCCATTGATGTGCGCTACGACCAGGAGAAGATTGTAAGTCACGATACCAATGCCATTCTTTCAACGCCCGTGGATAATTCACAAACGATTTTGCTGCTGGCGCAGGACGTGGATGTAGTAGGTATTGACGAAGCCCAGTTCTTCGACGACCAGGTAAGCAATGTATGCGAACAGCTTGCGCAAAAAGGCATTCGGGTTATTGTAGCCGGGCTGGATATGGATTACCTGGGTAACCCTTTCGGACAAATGCCCAACCTGCTGGCCAAGGCCGATTACATCACCAAGCTGCACGCCATTTGCCAGGTATGCGGTAATATCGCCAACATCAGTTACCGGAAAGTGAACGAAGGCGGACAGGTGTTGCTGGGTGAGAAAGACGTGTATGAACCCCGTTGCCGCATTTGTGCGCAATTGAAAGATTAAGACAAATAAGCTCATCATATTATCACTGAACTGTACTAAAAAAAGATCCCGCCATTGGCGGGATCTTTTTTTAGTATTGAACAAAGCGGGTTTATTGCTTGATGAATTTAGACGTGGTCACTTTGTCGCCATTGGTCAGTTTCAGCATATACACGCCCTTAGGCAATTTGGCAATGCTGATCTGCTGCAGGCTTGCGGTGATCTTTTCTTCCATCATCACAGTTCCTTTCAGGTCAACCACCCTGATGGTGCTTTGTGTTCCTGCTTTCAATCCCGGCACGCTGATGTGCAACACATCGCTGGCAGGATTGGGATATACTTTCAGCACATCACTGCCGGTGATTTCTGTTCCTTCCCCAAATACGGAAGCCGTGCCAAGCTGCACTTTCAGCGTGTAGCAGCTGCTTGCATTGTTGGCATTGTTGTATCCATATACCCTGGCATAATAAGTACCGGCGGTATAGGTACGGGTAATGGTTTCGCTGGTGGTGCTTCCGTTTTGCGAAATGGCCAGCTGGGTTCCGCTGCTGTTTACAATGGTCAGGTCGTAGTCGGCCGGTAATGTTGTCAATGTAACGGTGGCGGTTCCGCCGGTGGTGATCACAAATTTGTAGTAATCGTTATCGCCGCTCGGACTGATGAGTCCGGTAATGTTGGTATTGAACGGAATAAGTGCTGCACCGGAAATGGTTCCGTTGGTGGATACATCATAGGCGCTTTGACAACTGGTAACGGTGGTAGCTGTTGCCTTGATGGTGTAGCAGGTGGCGCTGTTGGCTCCGTTGTAACCGATTACCCTTATATAATAGGTGCCCGCTGCCTGGTTATTGAGCGTTACGGTTTCGGTGGCAGTAGCACCGGTACCTGATCCGATCTGTGTTCCGGCACTGTTATAAATATACAGGTCGTAATCAACACCGCTTGGTCCCACCAGGTTGAATACATTATTGCTGGTGGCGGTTGTTACAATCTTGTAATAATCCACATCGGTGGTGGAGCTGATGGCTGCCGTATTGGTTATGCCCGAACTGATGGTGGCAGCGGTGGCCTGTGTTTCATTCGGTTCAAAAGCGGTGGAGCAGGAAGTACCTCCCGTGGTGGTGAACTGTGCCTGTGAATAGCCGCTGCTTCCGGTGCTGCAATTGGCCCGCACTCTCCAGTCGTACAATGAACCCAGTGTTAATCCGCTCAGTGCAACTGAAGTGGATGTGGTGGCAGTTGCTGCATTGGTCCAGGTGGAAGAAGTGTTTAGTTTGTAATCCACGTCATAGCTCACGGCGCCGCCAACGGCCGACCAGCTAACGGTAGCACTGGTATTGGTAATGGCAGAAGCCGCCAGTCCGGATGGAGCGGTGCCGCATACGCTATACGCTGCACCAATACCTACTGCATACATGGCATTGGTGGTGGCAATTTCTTCTGGACTTCCTGAACCATACAGATCAACGGCCGATTGGATGGCATAGGTTCTGGCTGCGGCATAATTGGAAGTGGATATCAGGTAAAAGGTGTTGGTGCGGTAGGCAATGGCGGCGGCTTTATCGATGCCCAGCCCTGTAACGGAATAGGCATTGCCGATGTCGTTGGTTCCGCTTCCGCCCTGGGATAACAGGTAGAACCAGAAATTGAGTACGCCGCTGTTGGTATGAACACCGCCATTGTCGGCCGTGCCGGTATACCAGAAAGTACCCAGGTAGGTATCGGGCTGACTGAACTGGTTGGGGTTGCTCATATTGCGGAAGGCAGCACCGATGTTTTCACCGATGTTCCAGTTGCCGCTGGCACCCTTGGCATAAAATTCAATGGCGGTTCCGAAGATATCGCTGAAGCCTTCGTTCATGGCGCCGGATTGGTTTGAATAATTGAGGTTAGATGTTCTTTCGGTAACACCGTGGGTTATTTCATGCCCGCAAACATCCAGTGCAGTGAGTGGAGTATAGGTAACACTGCCGCTGGTACCGCCGTCGCCGTAGGTCATGCGGCTTCCGTCCCAGAAGGCATTGATGTTATTTCCATACCCAAATGCAATAAGGTTGGTGTGCACGTAGCTGTTCAGGGCAAAGCCTGCATTGTCAACACTATTGCGGTTGAACTTGGTAAAATAATAATCCCAGGTCTTTTCTGTTCCCCAGTGACCATCGGTGGCATACTGGTCCTTATTGGCGTTCACATTGTTCCAGGTATTATCGGCATCGGTGAAGTCAACGGCGGCGTTGTAATTGGTTCCTGCCAGGCGCATGTCGTACGTGTTGATGCCATTGCCTCTTCCTGTTTCACGCAGCCGGTAGGTGCTGCCGGTAAAATCAGTGGTGATGGTTTGCGTACCGGAATAAGCGGTAATGGCGGTGCCGGTTGCATTGGTGGTATGAATGAGTTCTCTTTTTCCGAGAATTTTTCCGTTGGCTGCATCCACAAACACAATCTGGCGGCTCAGCGGGTACTGGGCATAGATATCGAGTTTGTAGGCCAGGCGAAGTTCAGCGGGGATCACATCCTCTTCGCCGCTGTAATACACCAGTTCGGCTTTGGGATAAAAAGTTGCACGGGGGTTATTCTGTTCCTTTTTGATGAATGCTTCTTCTGCAGGTACCTGCCATTTATATTCACGGGCGCCCACAAATGTCATTGCTTTGCTGAGCGCTGATGTTTTGCTGATGGAAGGAGAAGACAGCAATGAAGAAGGGAAATCCTTGATCCATTTTCCATTCTGGCTGCTGATTGCTCCATTGGCCACATGCACCACGTAGGTGGCATTTTCCACGGGGATGCCATTGTAGGTTTGCTGGTAGCGGTAATGTTCCATACCCAGGTTATCCCGCTCGGTACGGTTCAGCAGTGCGTTGCTGCTGACAGCCATATTGCCTGCTGCATCGGTTACCAGTACCGAACCCTTGCGGAATGCAGGCGGATTTGTTTTAAAAACCATTTGCTCGGGATACATGCCCGGCGCTCCTTTCATAATATCCTGCGCCGGCAACTCATAAACACAGAACAAGCCTGTTATCAGCAGGCACATCGTTAAACATTGTTTCATTTGCTTTAGTTTTAGTGAAAGATTTTGTAATATATATTTATTGTTTTTTCGTTAGTGTAGAAAGATTTCGAGTTTTAGCGGCTGTGGATAAATCGGACAGGGGCTGTGGATTCACGATCGGGTACCGGTCCCCGTGGGCGTTATCTTCCTGCACCAGAAAAACAGCCGGGCTTGCCCGAATGTTAGTAATTTGCAACAATGACCAAACGGATCGTTACACTGGTAAGAAAAGATGTGCTGCTTGAGTTGAGGCAGAAGCATACTTTTTACGGTATCCTGCTCTACATTGCCTCCACCATATTTGTACTTTACCTGTCCATCGACCGGCCCGATGCCAACGTATGGAATGGCTTGTTCTGGGTGATCCAGCTGTTTATTTGTGTAAATGCAGTTGCCAAAAGTTTCTTGCAGGAGAGCCGTGGCCGGATGCTGTATTTTTATTCCGTGTCTTCCCCGGTTGAATTCATCATTGCCAAAATGATTTATAACCTGGTGCTGATGGTGCTGATGAGCCTGATCAGTTTACTGCTGTTTTCTGTTTTTCTTACCAACCCGGTTAATAATATACTTTTATTTACCGGCATAGTGATGCTGGGTGGCGCCGGTATCAGCATCGTGTTTACCCTGATGAGTGCCATTGCTGCCAAGGCACAGCAGAATGCAGCGCTGATAGCTATTCTCGGGTTCCCGGTCATCCTTCCGCAGCTGCTGCTGCTGATGCGGCTGAGCAAAGCGGCTTTTGCCGAAGTGTTCAGGGAGGGAGCGGTAATGCAAATGGCCGCACTGATTGCCGGGCTGGATGTGCTGGTGATTGCCATGGCGGTAATTCTTTTCCCTTACCTGTGGAAGGATTGAGTAGGGGCCTGCTTTCTGAATACTGGTTACCCCGCGGTCCGGTATTCACTGTACGTTACAAGTATCCGGTAACCGGTACGTAAAATCCCTTACGAATTAAAAACTCTCCCCTATCTTTGCCCCCTCGGTAAATTTTTCCTTTTTGAAGAAAAACTGGTGGAAAATATTATCCCTGTTATTACTGATCTACACAGTTGTAGCTGGATTTCTGGTTGCGGTACCCGACCTGCCCATCATTCATCAATCCATCCGTAATCTTTATTTTCATGTGTGCATGTGGTTCGGCATGATGATCCTGTTCATTATCAGTTTCATTTACAGCATTAAGTACCTGCGTGGATTCAAACTCCGGAATGATATCTATGCCCGGCATTATGCCGCCGTGGGAACGGTGTTTGGCATCCTGGGCTATGTTACCGGCTCCATCTGGGCCAATTATACCTGGCTTACCGACCAGAGCCAGTCGCTGGGCAGCGTACTGAAAGAACCCAAACTGATAGGTGCAGCCATTGCATTACTTATATATGGTGCTTATTTTGTTCTGCGGGGATCTTTCACCGATATGGACAAAAAAGCCCGGGTGAGTGCCGTGTACAATATTTTCGCTTTTGCCATGCTGTTTCCCAGCATCTGGATCATACCCCGGCTGGTGGGGAGCCTGCACCCCGGTGCACCCGGCAGCGACAGTGGTAACCCGGCCCTGAATGCACAAAAGGACCTGGATGCCGGTATGCGGATGATTTTTTACCCGGCTGTGATTGGCTGGACGCTGCTGGGTGTATGGATCGCCACCCTAAAAATACGGCTGCAATTGATCACCGATAAAACCCTGTTGAATGATGAATAAGTTTATACTGCGCTCCCTTTTCTGCATACTGGGTATGCTGCTGTCTGCCACCGGTTTTGCGCAGGATGCCGGTGCTTCGGCCGACCTGATGCGGAGCAACGGAAAAATATACGTGGTGGTGGCGGTGTGCCTTACGATCCTGCTGGGATTATTCCTCTATGTGTTTTCCATCGACCGGAAAATCTCCAGGCTCGAAAAAAACAAAGATTGATTTATACTACTACTAATAACGATTGCTAAACATTAAACCAATTTTATGAGTGCGCAACAGCCTTACAGTTTTTTCCACAGTGTGGAAAGGAGTTTTGACAAAGCCGCCAAATTCACCAAATGGGATTTGGGTATATTAGAACAGATAAAAGCATGCAACAGTGTTTACCAGATGCGTTTTCCTGTTAAGCGGGACGACGGCAGCATAGAAGTGATTGAGGCCTACCGGGTACAGCACAGCCAGCACAAATCACCTTGTAAAGGTGGTATCCGTTTCAGCGATGAAGTAAACCAGGATGAAGTAATGGCGCTTGCCAGCCTGATGACCTATAAATGTGCGATTGTGAATGTGCCATTTGGTGGCGGTAAAGGCGGTATCAAAATCAACCCACGCAAATACAGCAATTACGAACTGGAAAAAATCACCCGCCGCTATACATCCGAACTGGTGAAGAAAAATTTTATCGGCCCGGGCATCGATGTACCGGCACCCGATTACGGAACCGGTGAACGAGAAATGTCGTGGATAGTAGATACCTACGCTTCACTGAAGCCGGGTGAAATTGATGCAGCCGGTTGTGTTACCGGTAAACCCATTACACAGGGTGGTGTACGCGGACGTAAAGAAGCAACCGGCCTCGGAGTTTTCTTTGGCATCCGTGAAGTATGTAATATGGAAGGCGTAATGAAAAAACTGGGTCTCCCGGTAGGCGTTGAAGGGAAAACCGTGGTGGTACAGGGCTTGGGTAACGTGGGGTACCACAGTGCAAAATTCTTCCGTGAGGGAGGGGCCAAAGTGATTGCACTGGCCGAATACGAAGGCGCCATCATGAACCCGGCCGGCCTCAATGAAGAAGAGGTATTCCAGCACCGCAAAAAAACAGGAAGCATCCTCAATTTCCCCGGTGCCACCAACCTGGCAAAAAATACCGATGCCCTGGAACTGGAATGTGATATTTTAATTCCGGCAGCATTAGAGAACGTGATCAACGGTGATAACGCACCAAGGGTAAAAGCAAAGATCATCGGCGAAGCTGCCAATGGCCCCTGCACACCCGAAGCGGATGAAGTGTTTGCACAAAAAGGAATTCTTTGCGTACCGGATATGTACCTGAATGCCGGCGGTGTAACCGTAAGTTATTTCGAATGGCTGAAAAACCTGAGCCACGTGCGCTACGGCCGTATGGAAAAACGCTTCAATGAAAATATGAACATGCGCATCATCAGCCAGATGGAAACCCTTACCGGTAAGCAGGTGGACAATGCGGAGAAAAAATCCATCGTTCACGGTGCCGATGAACAGGAACTGGTGCACAGCGGACTGGAGGAAACCATGATCAGCGCCACCCGGGAAATTATGGAATTGTGGCAAAGCAATCCCGATATTCCTGATATGCGTACGGCCGCTTATGTAAGCGCCATCAATAAGGTAGCTACCAGTTATGCCGAACTGGGCATCTTCCCATAATCCTACAACATCAGTCAATAAAAATCCCACCAGGTTTACCGGTGGGATTTTTTTATTTTGGGGTTAGTGAATACCCTGCACCTGACGTACAGTAAATAGTAGGGGATTTTAAACCGCGATTACAGTTTTACCACATTCATCTGCTCGGTGGTCTTTTTCTGGCGGCTTACCTGGTAAGAAACCGATTTGCCCGATTTGGCGCCGGTGATCTCAAAGGTCAATACTGCATCACCCAGGTCATCGGTGTTCAGCAGGAACTGCTTGGAAAAATTTTCTCCTTTTACATTTCCGTTATACAGGATTACGCCTGCCTGGTCGGTAACCGTGATGCGGAACAGGTTTTCTTCTTTTGTTCCGTTGAAGTTAAGCTGGATCAGCGGCTGGTTGTTGTAATTGCCGGCATACTTCAGCTCAACAGGCAGGGAAGTTACTCCGTATGCGGTGTCGGCAGCGTTGGCTGTGCTGAACAGCATTACGGAAATAAGCGAGAGGGCGATTAAAATGTTGTTGCGTTTCATAAAGTGTACTTTTTAATGGTTAATAAATGATCTTATTAACAAACAACCGGATTAAACAAGTAGCAAGAAAGGTTAAAAAGGAGCGGGGCAATTCCGCGGTACGGATAACGGGCCGTGTTCAATGATTAACAATGTAAAAGTACAGGCTGTTTTCCCGCTGTGCAAACCAAGTTGTTTGTGAAAATGATTTACCCAACTGGGCAAGTGAGACCTGAAGTACTTGTTTGTAAAGGGTTTGCAGAAAATGTGTGTATGACAGCCAACCTGTTTTTAAGCTGTCTTTTTTATTCAGAACCGGATCAAAGAAGGACTGTTTTTATTTTTTGTTAACATTCCCGTAACCTGCAACTGCTGTTCTTTCCGGCTAACCTGTATGAATAATTCATCCAGGCGGCCTGTGCTTTCGGCCAGCGAACCGGGTAAGTAACGCAAAAGATTTCCCGGGATCCTGCTGAACGAAAGCCGAAGAAAAAACACTGCCTTGGTATGAGTGTCTGCCGGCGATGGCAGGTAATTGAATGCCGTGATAGATAAAGCGCCTCCTGTTTCTTCCCGGCAATATGATTTTACCAGCGGCATCGGGAGGAACAATTCTCCTTCTGCAGTATGCTCCAGTTTATTATTACGCAGCAGGTAAGCATGCAGGGCTGCCGTATTCTTCCCATTGATCACAAAGCAAAAGGAAGGTTCCTGTATATTATTCACCACCAGTTTCTCCACTTTGTTGAAATCGTCATCGAAGGTGTAGCTGATGGCCGAATCGGCTCTCTCTTTTATATCCTGCAGCACCAGGCTGTACGAACGGTTGCCCGGCAGCAGCAGGGAATCGGCATGCAGGTTAACGGCTTTTGAAATTTTTTCCCGGGTAGTACTGTCCAGTGACCCGAACAAAGGCTGTGAGGGCTGCGTAAAACAAACATTGGCGACAGAAGAAGTGGAATAGGAAAATTCCTCCTCGTTAAAGGCATACTGTTCTGCAGGCATCAGCAACCCGTTTATTTTTATCGACTCTCTGTTGAAGTTGGCAGTCAGAATGCCTGCTTCTTTCAGCATATTACCTGGTGATATATAAACAGCCAGGTGGCTTTTTGCATCCACCGCTTTTTGCAGTTCGGCACGTGCCATGAATTTATTTCTGGTAAATAATTCAGATGCCACCTGGCGTACAAGGTTGCTGTCGGCCCCACCCGCCCTGGCTGCCAGCATTTTATCCTGCTGTACGAAGAGGTAAACACCGGTACTGTCATTGGTGAATTCATTTTCGCTGAGCCTGCGGAAACCGAATTTTTTGAGACATGCATCAAAACCCGTTTTGCTTTTTATATCAAGCAATGCATACCAGGTACCAGGGGGCTGCCCTTTTGAATGAAACGCAAAGAGGTAATCGGGAATGCGGATCATGTCACGCCAGGAGGTGTCTTTGCTTTTTTTAGCGAACGGGTTGCTGAACTTCCAGTCGCCCGGCGAAGTAAGCAGTTGCCAGAGGAGTGTATTGGTCACCCGCTTCACATCAATCACCAGCACCTGGTCGGCACTGGCGGCCACGGCCTGTTCTGTCCAGGTTTTGTAAAAGAGTTTAATGTACCCGAAAACAAGGATGGCAGCAATGACCAGCAGCAGGATCCATCTTTTACGGCTCATTTTAATACAGCTTTTTCTCCTTCTCGTACCGGTCCTGTTCCATGATGCGGTTAATGGCGTCCATCATGTTGAAGAAAAACTCCAGGCTGTTGCTGTGGTTGCCGCTGATGTTCAGGGTGGTGGTGGACTGTATCATGCCGTCTTTGAGGCGGCTCTCCATATTCAGGTCGCCCAGGTTCTTCGACAGGTAGTCGGTGATCTGTTTGTTTACATCGGTGCTTACCTGTGTAGCGATTTTATCCACGAGTTTTTTACTGTTGATGCTGAGCGAATAATTGTTGCTGAGTATTGAGTTCTTCGATTTTTCATCCGTGGCAAAGCCGGTATTGTTTTTGGTCATATCGATCACTTCTTTTGAGGTGGTGATCACCACTTTGCCGTCTTTCACTATAAAGTACAGGCTGCTGAAAGGCATTTCCCCTTCTTTAAAAGCCAGTTCATAATACCCGTCTTTTTCTTTGTAGTTGTAGCCGTCTTTTTCAGCGTATTTCAGCGGCAGGCTCGCCACTTTTTTCATAAAATCCTCTTTCCGGGTTTCCAGCGCAAAGGTAAAACTCGGTGACAGTTCTTTCTTTGTCTTCTTAACTTCCTTGCGGTTGAATTCATCATCGTATTCGTAATCGGTGTAGTTCATGATCTGCGGCTTCATGTCGTGCATTACAAATATATAATTGCCCGGCAGCAGGTCGGCAATGGCTTTTTCGTCAATGATGATTTCGAGGAGGTCGATGTATACATCCACGATCTCGGCATATTCACGCATGTGCAGGGTGCTGGCCATGTACTTTTTCAGGTACATGTAATAATACTGTGCCATGGCTTCGCTGTTGATGCTCATGGAAAAATACCCGATGTTATCCGGGTTTACGTAGCCGGCCAGGCTGTTGCTCTGCCTGCTGTTCATTACGCCGGCAGCGAGGGAAGCCATTTTGCTGTTGGCCGAATAGCTTTTGCTTTCCATGCGCAGCTTGTCTTTTTCAAAATACATGTTCACGGCCGAATTAAAGTCGCCGGAAGTGTCGGTGTCACTGGGCCGGTAATTGCGCAGCAGGTTATAGGCGCCCCTGGAAAAATAACTCCAGTATTGTTCCATCAGGGTTTCGGTATTGATCCAGATACTGGCGTGGGCGGCCGGGTCAATTACTTTTTTATATCCTTCATTGTCTTTAATGGAACGTATCTTTTGTGCAAAGGCATTGCTCATGATGCTTTCAGCGGCTGCTTCCTGCTGTTTGCGGGCAATCATTTCCTGTTGCTGCTGCCACAGTTCCCACTTCATGTTGCTGATGCTGTCGCGGATGCGCTCCTGTTCTTCTTCCTTTAGTTTTTCTTCCTCGCTTTGCATGGGTGCCAGTTCTATTTCCATGCTGGCGCTGTCCGATTCGGCCACGGTGGTATCCACGGCCTGCGGGATAATGGCGGCCAATGAGTCGATGACGGCAACCGCAGTATCATAAGCCACGGTACTGTCAAGCACGGCTATGGTGCTGTCTGCGCTGTTCGAATTGTAATAATTGTCCCAGTAATTACGCCGGTTCTGGTAGCTGGCGTTTACAATGATGGCGGTGGTTTTGTTCCACCCGATGTATGTGTCATCTGAAACGGGCAGAAAACTAAAGCCATTTTTTTTGATGGTATTCTTGCGGGCGCTGTAATTGGCCTTTACCAGTTTCAGGAACTGGGCCTCGTTCTTCAGCGGCAGCAGGGTTACAAAATTGATGCAGGTATCTTCATTGGTTACGTACTGGTAAATGTCCTGTTCAAAATTAATTCCGATATTCTGTAAGGAGGTAAGGGTATCAATATGCAGCAGTTTGAATACATTGTCCTTGATGAATCCATAGCTGTCGAGTTTTTTTACCGGCAGGGCTTTGCTGAAATTTTCGCCGGAGTATTTTACCACCATCACGGCGGAGGATGGTACCCGGTTCAGCTGGTTCTGGGCATGGAGGGCGGTGCCGGTAAGGCAGGCAAGGATCAGGCAACGAATGAACTTTTTCATTTGCATCAGTTTGTCAGGTTAATTTTATTTTCGATCGATTTTTTTTCATGGATCACATCCAGCGCATTCAGCTTCAACATCACCGCTTTTTTACTGGGAGCAATTTTTGTTTCTTTATTGCTGGCGGCCGACACGGTAGATTCAAATTTGAACACAGCGGTGTAATTGGCTGTGGCAAAAATCTCCTTGTCGGCATTGCTCAGCTTTTTATAATCTTCTTTGAACGCATATTTATTGATGCGTTCAAAAACGCCGGTATTGTAGTCGTAAAATTTGTCCGGAGCTTTTTTGCCCGCATTCTCTTTGGTATAAATTCCCTTTACCGCATCATTCAGCCTGCCCACATTTTTAAAATTACAGCTGATGCTGGCAATGAAATTATCAAAGTCCACCGATGTTTTCACGTTGCTGATGCCCGGGGTTTTGGCCACGGTTTTTTCAATATCGGTAAGCCGGCTTTTTATTTCTTCTTTAGACGGAACATCATGCCCATTGATGGTCTTCATCTTCATGATGGAGTTAAGCCTTGTTTTGCTCTTGCTGAGATTAAGCACCAGCTGGAAGTCGCCTGAGCCATCCGTTTTCAGGAAGACCTGCTCCACTATTTCAAAACAACCGGAAAGAGAAACCAGGCAGGAAAGAAGAAATAAACGGGCTACGAGTTTCATACGGGTCAAGTTACGGCAAAACTAGGTAAAAAACTGTCATCAGCTGCGCTGGATCAGGTCCCACAGGTTCCCGTACAGGTCTTCAAAAACGGCCACGGTTCCATAGGGTTCCGTAACCGGCTGCCTGACAAAACGGATATTGCGTCCTGTCATTTTTTGGTAATCCCGCCAGAAATCATCGGTGTACAGGAACAGGAATACCCGCCCACCTGTTTGGTTGCCCACCCGGCTTCGCTGTTCTTCATTGGCTGCCTTTGCCAGCAGCAAACAACAGTGCCCTTCGCCCCTTGGCTTCACCAGCACCCAGCGTTTGCTATCACTCAGTGTGCTGTCTTCAATAAGTTCAAAATCCAGTTTCCCGGTATAGAATGCGATGGCTTCATCATAGTCGTTTACTACAAGCGCTAAATGGGCAATGTGCTGGTTCATGTTAGTATCCGGGCGAAAGATTGTTGAATGCCGTAAAACTATGCAATGTTCCTTTTACCCTTTCTTTTTTGTTTTTGGGTATCAGTTTTTCCAGTTCCTGCTCTATGTACAAGCGGTATTTCCGGTAGCCAATGAGGCAGGCGGCGGTATAGCCCGGCGGCAGGGGACCGGTATATTTGCAGGATGATTTTCCCGGAACATGATGAAGGTTTTTGGGCCGCATAAAATAAGCAGCATCCCGGTCGGTTTGCCCGCTGTGGTAATACTCGCAGAAATCCCTGTTGCGCTCCATAAACTTCTCCACCCGCTGCAACTGGTATAGCCAGTAACTGAGCAGCTGCTCATTATCATGCGCCGGCCTGAACAGCACGGCCTGGTACAGCAACATATAATATTCCATTGAGGCGATGAACAACGGCTTGATGTGTTTGAAGAAATGGATCTCATCGGCCTGCTTTCCAAACATAAAGGATTCAGAAACCTGTTTGACCCGGTTCCAGTATCCCAGTGAAATGGTAAAACATTCTTCCACCAGCATCATCTCATTATGACAGCACGATTCCACCTTGCTGATCTCTTCCTGCATGCGGACATACAGTTGCATTGAACGGAGGTTCATGATCTTTTATTTGATGAAGTGATCAATACCGGCACACCGCTGCGCTGCAATGCATGTTGCAGGTACGGGTATGACCGGTGTGGATGATGGTTATTGCTTAATGATCTTCTGTTTCCAGCATTTGCCGCCTGCGGCAATACTGATGAAATAGATTCCGGCAGCCATTGAAGGAGGCAGTTTCAATTCCCATTTGTTTCCTGGCAGCCTTGCCTGTTGCTGGCCGATAAGCTGTCCCTGTGCGTTGATGATCCTTACCTGCACGGATGCAAGTTCCCCGGGTACCGACAGCAACAAGCGATCATGAAAGGGGTTGGGATAGACCCGTACAGCGGATGATGGTTTTTGAATGGCTTTTATCACTGCAGTATACGCCGTGAATTTAGAAGCGGTATCCACGTATTTAACCCGGTAGTAATTGATGCCGGTGCGTATCACCGCATCAAACCAGGCATATTCGGCAATGGGTTGCGGGTTGTTTGCTGCAAAGGAATGCAGGGTGCTGAACTGGCGGCTGTCTGAAGATGTTTCCACATCAAAGCGCCCGGTGGCAGAAGGATTTTCCATGCGCCAGTACAGGGCATTACCATCCGGGTGCTGTTCGGCATAAAAAGAGATAAAGCCGGTGGGCAATACCTGGATGGTGGCACAACTTACACAGCCCCTGAACAGGTTACACATTCCCCAGTTAGGTTTGCATCCCCAGGGCATGCAGGTGGAATCGGTGCGGTGGGTGAGCCCCAGGCACATGTTGATATAGGGGTTTACATTGCAAAGGGTATCCCAGAGCTGCGAGAATTCAGATACGTTTACGCAGGCGAATGGTTCAGGCGCAAAATAACTGTTCTTTACTTTGTTGTACAGCACCGTCATTTTTGTTTCACTTCCTTTGCCGAGGCAAACGCTGCGTGCCGATGCCTGCGGATCGGTAATGAGTCCATGAAAGTACGCCTTACCCTTGTTCACAAACCAGGAGTTGGCATTATTGATCACAAAATACTGGTTGTTCATTTTCAGGATAGAACCGGTGCCGGCATTAATAAGCACATTGGGTTTTGCCGGGCTGGCCCAGCCGTTTTCAAAAGACAGATTGCGCAGCACTTCGAAAGTGCCGTAATTATAGAAGTAGCTGTTGCCTCTCAAAGGCAGGCCTGCGCCTTCGCCATTGCCGATCACAAACCGGGCGCCCGGCTGGATGAAGATCTTGCCCGAGTCCATATAAAATTTATCGATGGTAAGGTCGCCGCAAACGACCAGGGTGCCGCCTTTCAGCGTAAGCATGTTGTAAGTGGCAACGGGACCATAATACCACTTGGTGGTTCCGGCATTCAACACTTCGCCTTTGGTAACCAGGGGGCCGCCCGGGTTACAGGATGCAGTGGGCGCAGTTAAACACTGTCCGAAGAGATGGGGAAGCGGGGTGATGACCAGGCATAAAAAAACGGCCAGGTACATGAAAGGGTTTTTCATACTGTTGAATTTTTTAGGATATAGTATTGGCTGGTGTTCGTTAATGCGCAACCACACCAGCGCATAGCAAGCAGTTGCGGGGTAAACCTAATCACTTGCCGGTTTAAATCACAGCGGGAGTGCAGCAGTTGAAAGAATCACTGCATTAGTTGTAAGAAAATGCACACAAACCGTAACCGGGTTTATTATTCACCCAGCCATTTGCGGAAGTTGACAATGCGTTCACGGCTTACGATCATTTCTTTTTCAACCGGCGGGTTGAGATTTATTTTAAAGCGGTTGCCCGGGTAGGCATGAATGACCAGGATGGAATTGATGGATATGATATACGACCGGTTGATGCGGAAGAACAGCTGGGGATCGAGCATGGTTTCCAGTTCGTCCATCCGGTATTCGATGAGGAATTTTCGGTTGTCGAATGTTTTGAAAAAGATGAAGCGGTTATCGGAAAAAAAATAGGCAATGTCTTCCACGGCAATGGACAGCAGTTTTTGCTGGTAAGTAACCAGGAATCTTTTTTTGATGGTTTGCTTCAGCGATGAAATGCCGATGGCTTCACCGGGGTAGCTGGTACTTTGCCCGTCACGCGGGGGTAACAGCTGTATGCCGGCACCCGGTTGCCTGGGATGGAGGATGCATTTCTGCAGGTAATCGAGGTTGCTCCAGCGGAAGGCCAGGTATACCAGGTGATTGCTGCTGGAGGTGATGATGAGTTTTGCTTCGATGTTGCGGTGTGTGGCACCCAGCAATTGCCGGTTCACCAACACCAGGTCGGGCAGGGGTGAGGAGTTTATTCTTTTCAATAAGGTATCTACTTCCTTTACCACCTGCAGCACTTCAATGCTGCTGTCGATGGAGTAAAGGGTACGGATCACTTTACGGACAACGTGCTTTTCCGGCTCTACGATTATTACTTTCATGATCTTTCAAACGGCTTACTTTACTGCAAGGTTGTTTTTTAGCGCTTTAGTTTCATGGCCAAGCAGAATGAACGGGGCAAATAAGTGAATGAATTGTGCGCTGTGCAAGCGGAATTTACACAGCCCCGGCCAGCGGCGGAGGAAGAGATGAAAGATTATTTTAATCCGGGTAACAGGGCCGCACTGTTTTCAAGGAAGAATGTAAAATTCTTGTCGGGCCGGTTCATCACTTCGTTATGTTCTTTCAGGCTGTGAATGAAAATAACCCTGTTTGTTCTCAGCATGGTTGCATCCACCTCTTTTTCTTCGGGGTTGATGAAAGCCATGTTTTTTTCCGTGAGCAGCTTCATCATCTGTGCAGATACCTCATCGGTGCCGCCACCCTTGTTCGTATAAATGTGTAAGAACCGGTGAGTGGTATCGGCCTCGATCCAGGCCGTGTATTTATCCACCTGGCTGTACAATCCGTCGAAGAGCAGCACCTGTTTTATTTCTGCACCACCGTTTTGCAGGATGTGTGCCATCACCCGGAAGGCCCCGCTGTGACCGGCGAGTACCACATTACCCGCTATAGCTTTTTTACCGATTACCTTTTCTTCTTTCAATTTATTCAATACATCCTGCTGCAGGTTTTTAAAAACATCTTTTCGTTCCAGCTTTCCGCCGTAACTGTCGGGCGCATTCTTTGCTGATTCAGGCAGTACCAGCACGGCGTTGCGGTTGGCCGTCATGAATTGTGCAGCCAGTTCAAAATAACTCACTGAGCTGTCGATGGTATTGCGCCATCCATGAAACCAGAAAACCAGGTCTACCTTTTTTTCTGCTTTCAGTTTCGGCGGTACGATGATCAGCACCGTACTGTCGCTGTAATGCAGGGAGGCAGGATAGATTATATTATTATAGCGGTGCCCGGCTGCCCGGCCGGTATCGGGGAAAGAAGTATAAGCCGAACTGATGCGGAACGTTTTTCCCGTTTGAGTGAAACCATTCACCGAAAGGAATAATAAAAGGAAGAAGACAGGTTTGAACATCTTTAAAGTTAAAAACTTTACTGCAAAGCAGGTGTGCTACAAACAAAGATCCCGTCTGCCAGCCGGCAGACGGGATCTTCTTATATACGCTATTTACTTACCTATTTATTCTTCGGCCTGTCTCTCATGTAATCGAAACGCTTGCCGCTTACTTCCGCCATATCCGGGATGGATTCCACCCGGTACTGGCCGGCATCCAGTTTCTTCTTGGTTTCTTCAAATGCCTTCAGCGTTAATTCAATGTCTTCATCCGTGTGCACGGCAGAAGGGATGAGTCGGTAGATAATATGTCCCTTTGGAATTACCGGGTATACCACAATCGACGCAAAAATGTTGTAGTTCTCCCGCAGGTCCATCACCATGGCGGTGGCTTCTTCCACGCCGCCTTTCATGTATACCGGGGTAACTACCGAATCGGTGTTGCCGATGTCGAATCCTCTTTCCTTCAATCCTTTTTGCAGTTTCAATGCATTGCTCCACAGTTTTTCTTTCAATTCGGGATGGTTGCGCAGCAGTTCCAGGCGCTTGAGGTTGCCCACCACCAGTGGCATGGGTAAACTTTTGGCAAAGATCTGCGAGCGGATGTTGTAGCGGATGTAATCAATGATCTGCCTGTCGCCGGCAATAAAGGCGCCGATGGATGCCATTGATTTGGCGAAGGTGGAAAAATAAAGATCGATGCGGTCCTGGCAGCCCTGTTCTTCGCCGGCGCCGGCGCCTGTTTTACCAAGCGTACCAAAGCCGTGGGCGTCATCCACCAGCAGGCGGAAGGAATAGGTATCTTTTAATGCGGCGATCTCTTTTAATTTACCCTGGTCGCCGGCCATGCCGAACACCCCTTCGGTAATCACCAGGATGCCGCCGGCTCCCTGTTTTTCCACCAGGGCCGAGGCACGCTGCAGTTGTTTTTCCAGGTCGGCCAGGTCGTTGTGTTTGAAAACATAGCGGTGACCTGCGTGCAAACGCAACCCGTCGATGATGCAGGCATGGCTTTCTGCATCGTACACGATGATGTCGTGACGGCTGCACAATACATCAATGATGCTCACCATACCCTGGTATCCGTAGTTGAGCAGGGCAGCGTCTTCTTTCATGACAAAGGCAGCCAGTTCGGCTTCCAGTTGTTCATGCAGGTCGCTGTTGCCGCTCATCATGCGGGCGCCCATGGGCAGGGCGAGGCCGTATTCTTTGGCGCCTTCCATATCGGCCTTACGCACTTCGGGGTGGTTGGCCAGTCCCAGGTAATTGTTCAGGCTCCATACCACCATTTCCTTTCCGCGGAATTTCATGCGGCTGGAAATTTCACCTTCCAGTTTCGGAAATGCAAAATAGCCATGGGCCCTTTCCCGGTGCTGACCGATGGGGCCATAATTCTTTATCAGGCGCTCAAAAATATCTGCCATATCTGATTGTGTATTTGTGTTTAAGAATTATAGTTTCTATGCTTTTACCCGGTTTCCGGGTTGGGCGCAAAATTAAGCTTTTGGGGCCAAAAACGCCCGGATTCACTACAAATCTTACCTTCAGGTGATGAAATCCGCCTTCTTTTTCATTGCGATACTGCTTGTTTCTGCCACTCAATCAGATGCTCAGCAGGAAAGAAAAATGAAAAAGCCCGTATTCTGCGGTTATAAGTATAAAGACACGGCAATTGTACGCCGGCATTTTGAAAAGCAACTTGCTTTCCTGCGAATCAACGATGGAGATACGGTGGTGGATATCGGCAGCAGCAGCGGGGCATTTACCGGCTGTATCAATGTAATCGCAGAATTCAAAAAAGCGCATTTCATCCTTGTGGATATTGACAGCAACTGTCTGAACCAGGCCAAAGTTGCCGATATGATCGCCTATTATGAAGGGATCCGGGGGCGGCCATTTAATAACAGCATTTCATTGGTGGTGAATACGGTTGACAGCCTATGGCTGCCACTTAACCACTATAAAAAGATATGGCTTTTCAATACACTGCACGAAATACCGGATAAGGCAGGCATGATCAGGCAGGTATCGGCCGTAATGCAAAGCGGGGGAGAGCTGCTGATTGCCGAGCTGCTGGCCACGGAGAAGAAAAAAATGCACAACGGCTGCAATAAACCATTAATGAGCGATGAAGAGATGAAAACACTGATGGCCGCAGCAGGATTTGATTTTATAGACGTGGCCATAAACCCCCTGGCGGTAAAAAAGATAAAGAATCCTTATTATTTGTACCGGTTTATGAAAAGATAAACAGCCTACATTTGCCCCATGAAAAAATGAACGTATGCTTCGCAAAACGCTTTTTGGCCTTTCCTTTTTAGTTTTTGTTTTTTTTGATGCTGCTGCACAGGTAGCCCGCCCCAAGCTGGTGGTAGGACTGGTGATTGACCAGATGCGCTGGGATTATCTTTACCGTTACAGCAACATGTATGGAGCCAGTGGATTTAAGCGGCTGTTGAATGAAGGCTTCAGCGCAGAGAATGCAATGATCCCGTATGCACCCACAGTAACGGCTGCAGGCCATACCTGCATCTATACGGGAAGTGTGCCGGCCATTCATGGTATTGTTGCCAACGACTGGATAGAAAGAGAAACAGGAAAACGTATGTATTGTGCAACTGATACCACTGTGCAGCCTGTTGGTTCCGGTAGTTTGTGGGAAGGGCAGATGAGTCCAAGGAACATGCTGGTCAATAGTGTGGCGGATGAGTTAAGGCTGGCTACGAATTTCCGCAGCAAAGTGATCGGCATTGCATTAAAGGACCGGGGAGGTATATTTCCTGCCGGGCATAGTGCCAATGCAGCGTATTGGTTTGATGACAAGACAGGGCAATGGATCACCAGCTCCTATTACATGACAAAATTACCCGCCTGGGTACAGCGGTATAATGACCGCCGGGTACCGGATTCATTAATGAGAACCGACTGGAATCTTTTGTATGATCCATCAAAGTACATACAAAGCACCGGGGATGATATGCCCTGGGAGCGGTTGCTGGAAAGTGATAATAAACGTACGTTCCCTCATTCGTATACATCGGTGATCGGCAGCAAGCGTTACGACCCCTTCCGGTCAAGTCCATACGGCACCACGTATACACTTGATTTTGCCCGGGAGATCATCCGCCATGAGCAGATGGGCCAGCGGGGAGAAACGGATATGCTTTGCGTGAGTGTGTCTTCCACCGATTATGTTGGCCACCGCTATGGCCCCAATTCACTGGAAGTACAGGACATGTACCTTCGGCTCGATAAAGAGATTGCCTCCTTCCTGAATTACCTGGATCAAACCATGGGCAAGGGCAATTACCTGCTGTTCCTGAGTGCCGATCATGGAGCCCCGAATAATGCAGAATTTTTAAAATCGAATAAATACGTGAATGCGGGCAACCTCGTTGGAGATGACGCTGTAAAAAGTATGAACAGGTTCTGCCTGGGTAAATTCGGGGATGGGATGCTGGTAAAAAAAGTGTACGATTTCCAGGCCTATCTTGATCTGAAGCGTATCGATTCGCTCGGGTTGAATGTAAAGACTGTAAAGAAAGAAATTGTTGAGTACCTGAAATCCCTCCCCGAAATATGGAATGCATTTGATGAAGAAGACCTGATGTCGACGGTTCTTCCCCCGGTGGTGAAAGATAAGATTGCCAACAGTTATTATTACCGGCGCAGCGGTGATGTACAGTATTTCTATAAGCCGCAATATATCGAAGGCCCTTCCAACGGAACCGAACACGGAGCCTGGTATCCATATGACAGCCACATTCCCTGTGTATTCTTCGGGTGGGGCGTAAAAGCAGGAAAAACAAACCGGGAAACCTACATGACAGATATTGCACCAACGGTTGCCGCCATGTTACGGATACAGATGCCGGGCGGATGTATCGGTAAAGTGATCACGGAAATAATTAAATAGCTGAGAGGTTAGAGGATAGAAGGAGGGAAAGAGTTAAGTTCTTCCGGTTCATACTTTTTCTCTTTAGGGCCCTTAGTTCTTAATGAACTTTGTTTCTGCCACCCGTTCATTATTACTGATCAATACCAGTATATAACTGCCGGCAGCAAGACCGGAGATATCGGTGCTGATGGTATTTCTTCCTGCTGTAACAGCATGGGTCATCACTTTTACTCCTCTTCCTTCTGATGTATATATTTTGCTGGTGAGTTGCGTATTCTGTGCAAGGGTTAACGAAATGTTCAGCTGGTTGATCACCGGGTTGGGACTTATCCGGATGTCTTTCACAATTGAGTAGTTGAACAGTACCGGTACGATCGCCGAATATTTGTATTGACCATCCTTATCAATTTGTTTCAGGCGGTAATAATTCATTCCTTTTATAGGCGAAGCATCTATAAGGCTGTAGTCGGTTGGTGAACTTTGGTTACTGGCGGAAACGGTTCCGATCTTTTCAAAACTGGTTCCATCTGCAGAGCGCTCCACGTCAAAATGACTCACGTTGATTTCGTTGGCGGTGGTCCAGTTCAGTTTGATCACTTCATCCTGCTGCTGGCCGGTAAACCGGGTGAGTTCCAGGGGAACAACAGTGGCAATGCGGTTGATCCAGATGGGTGAAGTCCAGATGATGTCCCCATCCACCTGGGTGATCTTGGCAAAATAATAATAACTGGTATTTATCGTGGTGATGTGGGCATAGCTGAGGGTACTGCTGCCGGTGTTGGAAGTAAGCAGGGTGGCGTTGATGCCGCTTCCCGGGGCCCCTGAAAATATTTCAATCTTGCTTACCGGGTCGGTTCCGCCATCAAGATCATTTACTATAACACTGATGGATGAGTTGAGCCCGGTGGTGGTGGTGGTACCCATCACTTTCCCATTGATGGTGAAGTTTACCTGTGCATTCCAGTCATCGGAAGCATAAAAACGTACGGCTTTATAGGCCGCCATGATGCTGTCGCGGTTTAATGAATTTGCCAGCACCACGGTGCGTCCTTTATTGGTTCTTCCGAAAGTGGTGTAGTGGTTATCGTGGTCGATGGTTGGCCCCATGTGGTAGCCGGCTGCCAATGCTTTTAAGAATTTTGAATCGTACAGTGTGGCCGCCGGGTCGGTGTAGTTGGTGGTGGTAGACATGGCACTTCCGCTCCGGATAGCAATGCCTTTAATCACACTATCGGTATTGGCATTATAAGCGGCTCCATCCAGCAGGTTTTCATAATCGTTGGTCTGTGCGTGAGCCAGTGTGCAGAAGCCGGCCGGATAAGTCCGCACGATGGGCCAGAAACTGGTGAAATCCCCTTTGGCGCAAAATACATCATAGTTGTTGGTGGGTCCCCAGCCGCCGCTGCCGCTTTCCCAGCCGATCAGCTGGGGTACTCCGTACACCACCACATGTCCGCCCTGGCTGATCGTTCCCCATTCCATGCCAAACATGGCTACAAAGGTTCCATTGTTGTTGGAGGTATCGGCCTGGTAAAGTCCCATGGAATAATGGGCCACGTGCATGCCCGGGTTATTCGTGGAACTGAAGTGGTTGTGCTCCGCAATACCCAGGTAATCCATATGATAGCTGGACTTTGCGTAATAGAAATCACTGCCCGGGGTTTTATAACCGGTGGTGGCACTGTCTTTATTACCGTCGGAATAGGCGGTATGGCTGTGGATATTGCCAAAATAAAAGTTATACTGGCAAAACACAGAAATACTGCACAATAATGGTATGATGATCAGAATACGACGCATAGCAACCGGCAAAATTAATTTTTTTTGGTGTAAAGAGCTAATTTGATAGGGAAAATGCTGCCCGGAAACCGGGAAAAACCTCGTCAAATTATCCTTTATATATAATAAAAAACCCCACCGTCGCCAGGACAAAGTGGGGGAAGTTGGGTTACCAGGATTCGAACCTAGACAGACAGAATCAAAATCTGTAGTGCTACCGTTACACCATAACCCAGCACAAAATCGGCTGCAAAAATAAGGGTTCAGGCTTTTTCGGCCAAATGCAATTTGGGTTGGATGACCAGGTATTTTCAGCCACAGATATCTCATGGCTGGCTCACAGATATCAAGAAGATTTGTGGAATCTGTGTATTAATCCTGGTCGCCTGTGGTTAAAATAAAAACCCTCCGTTGCTGAAGCTATGGAGGGCGGAGTTGGGACACTAGGTTTCGAACCCAGACAGACAGAATCAGAATCTGTAGTGCTACCGTTACACCATGTCCCAGTGCGAACTGCAAAAGTACTGAATATCGAACAAGGAACAAGGAATGATGAACAAGGATCGGAGTTCAATACTTCATCATTCTTAATTCCTTGTTCCTTGCTCATTGTTCTTTTTCTTCTCTCGCCTTCAGTTCTTTTATCTTGTCCAGCGCACCCGCCACCACATCGCACATGATGGTATATAAAGCCCCGGGTACCTGGTTGGCATAAATATATTCCAGCGCTTCATTTTCATTGGCGATCACCATGGTGGGAACATGGGGGTTTACTTTATTAATACCATCTTTTAGCAAACCAATGATTTCATCGGCCGTACGGCCCCGGAGATTTTTATCGCAGCGGATGATAATCTGGTCGAAATACCGGGCCGATATCTCACCCAGTTCCATGATGTCTTCATCCCGCCGGTCGCCGGTGCCGCTGATCACACCCACCTTGGTTTTATAATCTAATTTGCTGACAAAGTCGCAAAGCAGTTTTAAGCCATGCGGGTTATGGGCAAAGTCGGCCAGGAATGTAATGTTCTTAAAGTTGAAAAAATTCAAACGGCCGGGAGTTAATGCTTCGCCGGGCATAAAGGTCTGTAAGCCGAGTTTGATATCATCGATGCTGATATCGCGGTATAAATAGGTAGCCAGTACGGCGGGCAGGCAGTTGGCGATGTTGTGCATGGCTTTCCCTTCATACGTAAGTGGAATATCCTTGGCTGCCATCACCCGAATTTTCCAGGTTCCTTTCATGATGGTTACATACCCGTTCTCATAAACCGATGCCAGTCCACCCGCCGCACAATGCGTTTTGATCCGTGGATTGTTTTCATCCATGCTGAATAAGGCGATGTTGCATTTCAGGTCGTTCTTCATGGCATATACGAGGTCGTCTTCGGCATTCAGGATGGCATAGCCATGCGGAAAAACAGTTTCGGGCACCACGGCTTTCACCTTAGCCATTTGTTCAACGGTATAAATGCCACCCAGGCCGATGTGATCAGCTGCCACATTCGTTACAATGCCTACATCACAGTTCTGAAAAGCCAACCCGCTTTTTAAGATGCCGCCCCTGGCACATTCCAGCACGGCAAAATCAACCGTAGGGTCTTTTAATACAAAAGTGGATGATATGGGGCCTGTGCAATCGCCCTTCATCATTAACTGATTCTGGATATACACGCCATCACTGGTGGTGTATCCCACTTTTTTGCCAGCGGATTTTGCTATATGGGCTGTTAACCGGGTGGTGGTGGTTTTGCCATTGGTTCCGGTTACGGCTATGATCGGTATCCTTCCCACACTTCCTTTGGGGAACAGCATGTCAATCACCGGTTCGGCCACGTTGCGGGGTAAACCTTCGGCCGGTTCAATATGCATGCGGAAGCCAGGGGCTGCATTTACCTCCAGGATGGCCCCGCCGTTTTCACTTACGGGTGTTCTTAAATCGGTAGCCATTACATCGATGCCGCAAATGTCAAGGCCGATAATCTTTGCAATGCGTTCAAACATGAAAACATTGGCGGGATGTACTTCATCGGTCACATCGGTGGACGTGCCGCCGGTGGAAAGATTGGCCGTTGGTTTCAGCAACACCCGTTCGCCTTTTTCCGGGATGGTCTCTAAGGTGATTTTTGCATCATCAAGCATTTTCTGTGTAAACTGGTCAACAGTTATCTGGGTCAGCACTTTTTCATGCCCGTATCCACGCCGTGGATCTTTATTTGTTTCATTGATCAGCCATTGAATGTTGTGTTCGCCATCGCCCACCACCGAAGCAGGTGTGCGCAGGGCGGCACAAATAAATTTATTGTTGATCACCAGGCAACGGAAATCATAACCGGTGATAAAGCGTTCCACGATCACACTGCGGCTGTAGCTCTTGGCTGCTTCAAAAGCTTTTTGTGCCTGCTCCCTGGTGGTAATGTTGGTGGTGTTGCCCTTGCCATGGTTGCCGTCGATGGGCTTTATCACCAGGGGGTAACCGAATTTGCTGATGGCTTCATCCAGCCCGGCTTCTGTACGGATCACCGTTCCCCTCGGTACGGGTATTTCGGCGGCTTCCAGCAGCATTTTTGTTTCTTCTTTATCACAGGCAATGTCAACGGCAATATTGGAAGTGGTGGAGGCAATTGTAGCCCTTATTCTTTTTTGATAAACGCCATAGCCCAGCTGAACCAGGCTTTGTTTGTTCAGCCGGATATACGGGATATTCCGCTTCGCCGCTTCTTCCACGATACAGCCGGTGGAAGGCCCCAGCCGGGTATCTTCCCGTATCTCACGCAGCTTCTGAATATCTTCGTCCAGGTTATACTCCGTTCCGTTGGTGAGCGCCTCTGCAATGCGAACCGACGCTTTAGCGGCGTACACGCCGGCATCTTCTTCCATGTACGTAAAGCATACATAATACACGCCTTCTTTTTCATTGGCGGTTCTTGTGCGGCCAAAGCCAACATCCATCCCCGCCAGTGTTTGTATCTCCAGGGCAATGTGTTCAATCACATGCCCCATCCAGGTGCCTTCTTCCACCCGCTGAAAAAAACCGCCCCGGGCACCCACACTGCAGCGGTGTTCAATCATCGTGGGAAACATTTTTTCCAGCCGTTCCCGAAATCCTTCAATGGAATTGGTGGGGCGTTGTTCCATCTCTTCCAGGTCCAGTTTCATCTGGATCAGTTTGGTACGGCGAACGCTCCAGTAATTGGGCCCCTTAAGCACTTTGATTTCAACGATCTTCATAAATAAAAACAGTTTGTAGTTTGATGTTTATGGTTTGAGGTTACGGGCATTTGTTTTTCATAGCATCATCGTTGCGTCGCACACTTGTACGCCTAATCATTGGGGATCTTTAATAGTAGCGAAGAAAACGGCTCTGTTTCTGTGCTTTAGTGGCAACCGGCGGGTTGCCACTCAGGATAACCCAAAAATGGAAATTACCACAATCATCTTGCTTTGCAAAAAACAAAATTTGTACATTGTATTTCCAAAACACCACACATGAGTAACCGTCGTTCGTTCATTCAAAAAGCCAGCCTGCTTACTGCTTCTGTCTTTACTGCCGACCTGTTTCAAACTGCCTGGGGGCGTGACCTGAAAGGCGCTTTGCAGGATGCCGCAGCCATTAACCCGGCCGAGCTGGCCACCGACGAGGATTTCTGGTATTACGTTCAGCAATCGTATACCATTGCCCCCAATTTCATCAACCTCAACAACGGCGGTGTATCACCGGCACCTAAAGTGGTGGCCGATGCGATGAAAACCAATTACGATATGTGTAATGAAGGTCCCAGTTATTTTATGTGGCGCATCCTGGACCAGGGAAGAGAACCCTTGCGAAAAAACCTGGCCCAGCTGGCAGGCTGTGACACGGAAGAAATTGCCCTGCAGCGCAATGCCTCTGAAGCATTGGAAACTGTGATCTTCGGACTGGACCTGAAAGCAGGCGATGAAGTAGTACTAACCAAACAGGATTATCCCAATATGATCGCTGCCTGGAAACAACGGGAAAAAAGAGAAGGAATTAAACTGGTGTGGGTAAACCTGGAACTGCCGAGTGAAGATGAAAACTACATGGTGAAACAATACACCGATGCATTCACCGCCAAAACCAAAGTGGTGCAGATCACTCACATGATCAACTGGATCGGGCAGAAGATGCCGGTTCGGAAAATTGCCGATGCGGCAAAGAAAAAAAATATTGACGTGCTGGTGGATGGCGCCCATACCTTCGGACAGTTTGAATTCCTGATCCCCGACCTTAACTGCGACTATTTCGGAACCAGCCTCCACAAATGGCTGGGTGCACCCATCGGCACCGGTCTTTTATACATACGCAAAGAAAAAATAAAAAATGTATGGCCGCTGTTCGGCGCCGGTGATAAGGAAGATGAAGACATCCGCAAGTTTGAACACCTGGGTACCCGGCCCTTTTACATTGAACAGGCCATTGATAAGGCCATCGACTTTTTTGACATGATCGGCGCCAAACGGAAAGAAGAAAGATTGCTTTACTTAAAAAATTACTGGATGCAACGCGTAAAAGAAATTCCCAAAGTAAACGTACATACATCCTTTAAAAAAGAATTCGGCTGCGCCATTGGCCTGGTAAGCGTGGAGGGAAAGAAACCCGGTGAACTCGACAGCTATCTATGGAGCAATTACAAAGTGCATACCGTAGGCATCGAGTGGGAGAACATCAAAGGAGTGCGCATTACCCCGAATGTTTACACCAATACCAAAAATTTAGACAGGCTGGTGGAAGGGATAGAGAAGTTTGCGAAGGGGGGGTAAATCGTTCAAGGTTGTTTAAAATGGTTGAATGTTGTTTAAAGCCATTTAAGTATCCCATCAGCTATTTTCAACCAATAATATAATTCACATCCCTTGATAAATACTTGCCGTTTGTCAAACACGAATTCCCTTATTTTTGCGTTAATCATAAAAAGATTGAATGCAATTTGCCAAAGGAAAACTGATAGCGATCGGTGGGGCGGAAGACAAGGGAACGGACTTAGAGAAAGGAGAGATCCATCGCAATAACCTCAACTTCTTCGAACTAGGGATTCTCCGCCGCATCGTGGAAGAATCCGGCGGCCCCCTCAGCCGCATCGAAGTGATCACCACCGCCAGCACCATCCCCTACGAGGTGGGCGACAATTACCTGAATGCTTTTGGAAAGATCGGCTGCACCAACGTGGATGTGATGCACATCCGTAACCGGGCCGATACCAATAATAAGGAATACCAGCAGCGCATTGCCACCTGCGACGTGGTGATGTTCAGCGGCGGTAACCAGTTACGCCTGAGCAGTATCTTCGGCGGCACAGCGCTTTTCCAGAAAATTATGGAGCGCTACCTGAACGACGAACGCTTTGTGATTGCGGGTACCTCGGCCGGCGCCATGGCCATGAGCAATACCATGATCTATGAAGGCAATGCCGCCCGGGCACATTTAAAAAGCGAAGTGAAGATCACCACCGGCCTCGGCTTTATGGACAACGTAATCTTTGATTCGCATTTTGAAAAACGGGGACGCTTTGTGCGGCTGGCGCAGGCGGTTGCCAGCAACCCCTCCTGCATCGGCATCGGGCTGGGCGAAGACACGGGCATGCTCATCACCGGGGGCAATAAAATGGAAGCCATCGGCAGCGGACTGGTAATGATCATCGACGGCCATGAGATCCTGCATTCCAACATCGCCGACATCCCCGACGGCAATCCCATCAGCATCGAAAATTTAAAAGTGCACTTCTGTGAACATGGCAACGGCTACCTGATCAGCGAACGGAAATTTTTAATGGAAGCAGGTGATGGGTCGCTGATCAAAAAGCAGGTGGATGTGGAGTAATAAACACCCGTTGATAAATAAATGAAAGCATCCGTCAACAGGCAGATGCTTTTTTCTTTTACCTTAACGCCATGAACCGGAAAAAATTCATTCAGCAATCATCCCTTGCTTCTGCTGCTTTATTACTCAATGATTTTTCATTTGCCGCTGCTCCCCCTGATTTTCCCGTGGTACGGGTATCAGAAACGGAACGTAAGTTCAAAAGTGCCGCTGTAGAAAAACTGATTGCAGAAATAAAGAAGAATACCGGCAATAAAGAAATTGCCTGGCTGTTTGGCAACTGCTTTCCCAACACACTGGATACCACCGTGGAATTTGAAATCATCAATGGCCGCCCGGATACGTTTGTGATCACCGGTGATATTGATGCCATGTGGCTGCGGGATTCATCGGCCCAGGTATGGCCTTACCTGCCCCTGATGAAAGAAGATAAACACCTGCAGGAATTAATCAAAGGTGTGATCAACCGCCAGGTGAAGTGCATATTGACAGATCCCTATGCCAATGCTTTTTATAAAGACGAAACGAAAATCAGTGAATGGAAGGATGATAAGACAGAAATGAAACCCGGCATTCACGAACGTAAATGGGAAATTGACAGTCTCTGTTATCCCATCCGCCTGAGTCACGGATACTGGAAAGAAACAGGCGATGTTTCTGTATTTGACAAAGACTGGCAGGAAGCCATGCGCCTCGTGGTAAAAACGTTTAAGGAACAGCAGCGGCTTGAGAATAACGGCCCGTATAAATTTGAACGCACCACCAGCTGGGCAACCGATGGTGTTCCGCTGGGCGGTTACGGATACCCGGCAAAAAAGATCGGGCTCATCCATTCTATGTTCCGGCCGAGCGATGATGCTACTGTGTATTCATTTAACATTCCGGGTAATTTCTTTGCGCTGCAATCTTTGCGTCAGCTTGCTGAATTAAGTTCCGGTCAGGCCGTTCAGGTTGGCGGGCTCAGCCAGGAATGCGATGTGCTAGGGAAAACAATCAGGGACCGGTTATCGGAATATGCGTTTATCGAGCAGCGGCCCGGGCGCAAGATCATTGCCTATGAAGTGAACGGATACGGAAGTTTTAACCTGATGGACGATGCCAATGTACCTTCCCTGCTTTCGATGGGATACCTCGACAGTCATGTGCTCGGTGGCGAGGCGTACCAGAATACAAGAAAATTTGTGCTGTCAGAAAGCAATCCTTTCTTCTTCAAAGGCAAGGCCGGTGAAGGTATCGGTGGTCCGCATGTGGGCCTTGATTATATCTGGCCCATGAGCATCATCATGCGGGGACTTACCAGCACCGACGACAAGGAAATTAAACAATGCCTCGACATGCTGCAGAAGACCCATGCCGGAACCGGGTTCATGCACGAATCGTTCCATAAAGACGACCCTGGCCGGTTCACCCGCAAGTGGTTTGCCTGGGCCAATACACTTTTTGGCGAGTTTGTTTGGAAAGTTTACAAAGAAAGAAGACATTTACTGAACTGATTGATTTATGAAGACGCTGCTTTTCACCTCTCTTTTTGCCCTTATAGCCCTGTTGATGCCTTCCAGTCTGCGGAAGCGGGTTGTTTTCTTTGGCGATTCCATCACCCAGGCAGGTGCCAAACCCGGCGGCTACATCACAAAAATGGATTCCCTCATTGCACTAAAAAATCTCAGCGACCGGTATGAACTGGTGGGAGCGGGTATCAGCGGCAACAAAGTGTACGACCTGTACCTGCGGATGGACGATGATGTGCTGAGCAAGGAGCCGGCCGTGGTATTTATATATATAGGCGTGAACGACGTATGGCACAAGCGCACCGGCGGAACCGGTACCGATGCGGATAAATTTGAAAAATTCTATTCGGCCATCATCAAAAAGCTGCGGGAGAAGAATATCCAGGTGGTGTTGTGCACCCCGGCCGTGATCGGCGAAAAGACGGACTTCAGCAATGAACAGGATGGCGACCTCAATAAATACAGCAACATCATCCGCGACCTGGCAGCAAAGAACAACCTGCCGCTTGTTGATCTCCGCAAAATATTCCTGGAATACAACCTTAAGAATAATCCCGAGAACAAAGAGTCGGGTATCCTTACCACCGACCGCGTCCACCTGAATGCAAAGGGGAACCAGCTGGTTGCTGATGAAATGTTAAAAGTGCTGCAGTCTCTTTAATTCCCCGCCCGGCTTTCCATTCTCTTTAAAAAATAATTATCTTCAACTTCTGCTTACCCCTTTCCGCATTTTTACTCACCAACAAAGCAAAAGCTATGAAGATCAAAAAAACAAAACTGCTGTGGCTGGCATTGGTATTAACCATCGCCTTTACCGCCTGCACCTCCAAAACCGACAAGGAAGAAAAGCCGCCACTGGTGGCGCTCGAAGATTTTTTCAAAAATTCCGACAAAACCGGCTGGCAGATCTCTCCCGACGGGGAGTATGTTTCCTACCGATCCAATTATCACAAACACATGAACGTGTTTGTGCGTAAGATCAGCGATACTGTGGGCATTCCGGTGACCTTTGATACGGTTCGGACCATCTTTCAATACCAATGGAAGGGCAACCGGATCCTGTACCTGCAGGATGTAGGAGGCGATGAAAATTTCCAGCTGTTCTCTGTATCCATTGATGGCAAAGACCAGAAGGCGTTGACACCCTTTCCCAAAGTGCGTACCGGCATACTGAACGACCTCCGTTATGTACCCGGTAAAGAGAAAGAGATACTGATTACACTTAATAAGCGGGATTCACGCTATTTCGATCCCTACAGCATCAACATCGAAACCGGGGAGTTGAAAGAATTGTACAAGAATGATAAGAACTTTGAAAACTGGTATACCGATCACAACGGCGTAATCCGCCTCGCCACCAAAACCGATGGGGTAAACATCACGCTGTACCACCGGGCCACCGAAGCAGATCCGTTCGACTCGATACTCACCACCAGTTACAAGGAAACCTTTGCGCCCAACTTCTTCACGTTCGACAATAAGAACATTTATGTGACCAGCAATATCGGGCGTGATAAAACCGTGGTGGCAGAATACGACCTGGCTGCCCGCAAAGAAGTGAAAGTGCTTTATGCGAATAACGAATACGATGTGGACGGGCTCAGCTATTCACCCAAACGGAAAGTGCTGGAGTCGGCCTATTATACTTCCTGGAAGGGTGAACAGCATTTCCTGGATAAAGAAGCGGAAAGTGACTACAACAAGATGAAAGAAAAGTTCAAGGGCTACGAGATCAGCATCTATGGCAATAATAATGATGAAGACAAATTCATTGTTTGGACAGGCAATGATAAAATGCCCGCCAAATTTTATTTCTACGATAAAAAGACCGGCGAAACAAAATACCTGGCTACTTCCCGGCCCTGGCTGAAAGAAGAAGACATGGCCACCATGAAGCCGATTGAATACAAATCAAGGGATGGCCTCACCATTCATGGTTACCTCACCTTGCCGAAAGGAGTTGATCCGAAGAATTTACCGGTGATCGTAAATCCGCACGGAGGCCCCTGGGCAAGGGATGGCTGGGGCTTTAACAATGAAGTGCAGTTCCTGGCCAACAGGGGATATGCCGTGCTGCAGATGAATTTCCGCGGTTCAACCGGCTACGGAAAAGATTTCTGGCTGAAGGGCTCCAAAGAATGGGGCCGTAAGATGCAGGACGACATCACCGATGGCGTGAACTGGTTGATCAAAGAAGGCATTGCGGATAAAAAAAGAGTGGCCATCTATGGCGGCAGTTATGGCGGTTATGCCACGCTGGCCGGGGTTGCATTCACGCCCGATCTGTATGCCTGTGCGGTTGATTATGTTGGTGTATCCAACATGTTCACTTTCATGAACACGATCCCGCCTTACTGGGAGCCTTTTAAGAAACAAATGTATGAACTGGTGGGTGACCCCTCAAAAGACAGTGCGATGCTGGCCGAAGTATCCCCTGCGCTGCACGTGGGTAATATCAAGGCGCCTTTATTCATTGCACAGGGAGCCAACGATCCCCGGGTAAACAAAGCCGAGAGCGACCAGGTGGTGGAAGCACTGAAGAAAAGAGGCGTGGCGGTTGAATACATGGTGAAGAACGATGAAGGACATGGTTTTGCCAACGAGAATAACCGCATTGACTTTTATAAAGCGATGGAAAAATTCTTCGACAAACACCTGAGTGGTAAACCGGCCGAACAGAAAAAACAATAAGTGGTTAAGTTAATAAAAAAAGATCCCGCTTTTTTGCGGGATTTTTTTATGCGGTACGGGCGTTGGAACTTTCCACCGCGGTGTATTTTAACTTACGGGTAAGGAACCATTTTTCAATGTAGGTATACGACAGCCAGGAAACAAGAATGGTGGCTGCAATTACAAAGAGGTATACAAAACCATACTTGATAATGGCGGGCATGGAAACATCCTTGAGCAGTTTGGCCGAGAAGAAGATGATCAGCGGGTGAATCACGTAAATGCCGTAGGAGATCTTGCCTAGAAAATCGCAGGGCCTGATGTCGAGGTTCACCAGCCGGTTGGTTACGGTGATCTGTCCCATGATGAGTGCTACGGTTACGATGCTCACAATTTCATGATCGATGATGGAAGCGATGTGAAAGATGTTCAGGATCAGCAGCACCACCACCAGCCAGGCAATGGCCTGTGCGGCTTTGGAGGTGAACAGCCTGATGAAGAGCTGGTGTTTGTTATAATACAATATGGCGCCCAGGCTCCCGATGAGCATGCAGTCGAACCGGATTACATCAAAGCAGGCAGCCAGGATGGAACGGGGATACAGAAAATGAAAACCAACTTTCAGTATGACAAACACCAGCACAAAGCCGATGACAAAACCCACAAGGTTTTTTTTAACCTTCTTCACCACCCAGGGCCAGAACAGGTAATACTGTTCTTCCACTCCCAGCGACCAGTAGTGCCGCAGGAAGGGCAGGGGTGTGTCGGTAATGTGTGGAATATTGGCTGCAAAGAAAATATAGGTGAACAGCATTTTCCCATCGAGCGGCATGTTGTAAATAATGATCACAATCACGGCGGCGGCGAGATATAGATAGTACAGCGGCCAGATGCGCAGGATACGACGGAAATAAAAATTGCGGATGCCGATTTCCTGTTTTTGTTTTTCGGCCAGCAGCAGGTAGGTGATGAGGAAGCCGCTGAGTGCAAAAAAAATGGTTACCCCAAAACCTGCCATGGCAAAACCTTTGGGCGATCCGTCGGCCAGCCGGCCAAAGATATAGGGATCGAGTCCGAACTCGGCAAAATCACGGGTAAGGTGAAAGATGACCACCGATAGGGCAGCCAGTGCCCGTAAGCCATTCAATCCCGGGAAGAATATGGGTTTATTGCTGCGCATTCGTTTCAGTAATGGATCCTTCGGATCAGCCGATGCCTTAACGACGGGATGCGTTTGTAAATTGCCAAACGTCTTTATTATTCCGGCTGCCTGTTACACCACGTTCACCAGGTAATAGTTTTTCTTTCCTTTCTGTACCAGCAGGTATTTACCGTGCAGTAATAAACCGTTCCCGATCTTCATATCAATGCCCTCCGCCTTGCGGCGGTTGATGCTTACACCTCCTCCCTGCACCATCTTCCTGGCTTCGCCCTTGCTGGGGAAAATGCCGGTTTCGGCGAGGAACGAAACGATATCAATTTCTGCTGCGATCTTCCCGGCCGGGAAATCCATTTTCATCACACCATCCATGCCTTCCAGGTCGTCTACGCTGAGGCTTTCGGCCGGGGCTTTCTGGTTGGCAAATAATTTCTCCGTTGTTTCAACGGCTTTGTTGTATTCATCCAAGCCATGAACAAAGATGGTAACTTCTTTGGCCAGTGCTTTTTGCAACGGTCTTTGCGACGCATCTTTTCGTTGTTCTTCAACCAGTGAGTTAATGGCCGGCTGGTCCAGGAAGGTGAAGATCCTGATCCATGTTTCAGCATCGGCATCATTGGCATTGAGCCAGAACTGGTAAAACTGGTAAGGGGTTGTTTTGTTTGCATCCAGCCAAATATTGCCCTGTTCCGTTTTGCCAAACTTGCCGCCATCGGCCTTTTTTATCAGCGGGCAGGTGAAGGCAAATGCTTCGCCACCCACCTTCCGGCGGATGAGTTCGGTGCCGGTAACAATATTGCCCCACTGGTCGCTGCCACCCATCTGCAGTTTGCAGTTCCTGTTCTGGTACAGCCAGTAAAAATCATAGCCCTGCACCAGTTGATAGGTGAATTCGGTAAAGCTCATGCCGTTTTCACCTTCCAGTCTTTTCTTCACACTGTCTTTTGCCATCATGTAATTCACGGTGATGTGTTTGCCTACATCCCTGATAAAATGCAGGAAAGAAAAATCCTTGAACCAATCGTAGTTGTTGGCCATTTCTGCGGCATTCGGTTTGCTTTTATCGAAGTCCAAAAATTTCTCCAGTTGTGCTTTTACGCAGGCCACATTGTGATTGAGAATGTCTTCACTCAACAGATTCCGTTCTTCGCTTTTACCGCTGGGGTCGCCCACCATACCGGTAGCGCCTCCCACAAGCGCAATGGGCTTATGACCGGCTTTTTGGAGGTGAACGAGCAGAATAATGGGTACCAGGCTGCCGATATGCAGGCTGTCGGCAGTGGGGTCGAAACCGATATAGGCCGTGGTTATTTCTTTATCCAGCTGTTCTTTGGTACCGGGCATAATATCCTGTATCATCCCCCGCCACTGTAATTCATCAATTAACGAATGCATGTTCTTTGTAAAAATTTATAAATCAAACCGTAAAAATCAGAACGGCGTATATCTTTCCGGCAAAAATGCTCATAAAAATTGACATAAAGGTAAGTTAGTTCCGGCCAGCCATATTAACCCGGCTATGCAGCCAACATTTGAGGTATTTTTTCCGTTCTTATCAAGGCATCTTTTTCATTCTGAGGAGCCTCTTACCTGGCATAGGACCCTTCCTATGTTAAGGAAATGACCGGGGCGGAAAAAGCGGACCGAATTTGCCGGAATAGACTTAATTTTATATTAATATATGTACACAATTTACCAAGTATAATTACGTTTTACCAAGATCCACCCCCATAAAAAACAAACTACTAACCTGATGACGTTATGAGAATTTACCTGACTATATGCTTACTGGGCTCCCTTGCCATTTCCATCCCCGGTCAATCGCAGTTCCGGAAATATTCAAATGAATTTTTAAACGTAGGCGCCGGCGCCCGGGGACTTGCCATGGGCAGTGCACAGATTGCCTCCACCAAAGATGAAACGGCTGGTTACTGGAACCCGGCCGGGCTTACCGGAATTAAGGATCATCCATCGGTGGGATTAATGCATGCGGAATATTTCAGCGGCATTGCCAAATACGATTACCTGTCGGCCGGTATTCCCATCCAGGATAACCGCCGTGCATTGGGCATATCACTCATCCGTTTTGCCGTAGATGAGATTCCCAATACCCTGAACCTGGTGGAACCCGATGGAAGCATCAACTACAACAACATTAAAACATTTACCGTGGCCGACTGGGCCCTGTTGCTGTCCTTTGCTCAGAATCTTAAAACAACTGAACACAGCAATTTAAGCTTTGGTGTAAATGCCAAAGTGATCTATCGGAAAATAGGAAGCTTTGCCACGGCCTGGGGATTTGGCCTAGATGCCGGATTGCAGTACCATGGCCGGCGCAGCCACTTCGGCATCATGGCCCGCGACATCACCACCACCTTCAATGCCTGGTCGTTCAAATTCACCGACCAGGAAAAAGAACAGCTCTATCTTACCAAGAACGAGATACCGGTAAAATCAACCGAACTAACTGCTCCCCGGGTGATCCTCGGCGGCGGCTACGATTTTAAACTCGGCAATTCGGTAAGCCTGATGGCCGAACTGAATGCCGACGTAACTTTTGATGGAAAACGGAATACCGTTCTCAGCGGCAACACGGTAAGCGTGGATCCGCACCTCGGCCTCGAAGCGAACATTAAAGACGTTTTCTTCATCCGGGCGGGCATCAATAATTTTCAGAAAGCCATCAAGGACGGAGATACCACCAACCAGAAAAAAGTGTGGATCTATCAACCGGGTGTGGGCGCCGGCTTCAAGCTGAAGAATGTAATGATCGATTATGCCTTCACCAACCTTGCCAACCAGTCAAATCCATTGTACACACATATATTCTCTTTACGGGTGAATTTAGCCGGTAAAAAAGAAGCGGAGTAAAATATAATGTCAAATGAGTATGAAAAAAATTCTATTAGCATCCTTCCTTGTTCTTCTGGCAACCACCGGTTTCGGGCAGTTGAATAACAGCTGGATCGATTATAACAAAACTTATTACAAGTTCCGGCTTGCCAAAGATACCCTTACCCGCATCAACCAGCCGGTGCTGGCAGCAGCGGGGCTGGGAAATGTGCCTGCTGAGCAGTTCCAGTTGTGGCGTAACGGGGAGCAGGTGCGCCTGTATACATCCGTACCCACCGGCATCATGGGCGCCGGCGATTATATCGAGTTCTGGGGCCTGATGAATGATGGCAAACCTGATAAGGCGCTCTACCGTAATCCCGATTACCAGCTTTCTGACCGGTACAGCCTGGAAACGGATACTGTCTCTTATTTTCTTACGGTGAATCCGGCAGGTGGAAACCTCCGCTATACATCTGCCATCAACAATACCGCCGGTAACGTGTTGCCGGCCGACCAGTACTTCATGCGAAGGATAGAATACAATTACCGCAGCCAGGTGAACAAAGGATATGCTGCTGTAATTGGTGAATACGTGTATTCTTCTGCCTATGATATTGGTGAAGGATGGACCAGTAATGATGCAGCTCCCTGTTGTGCGTTATCAAATGTACTGCAGGATGTGAACCGCTATGCAGCCGGCCCGGCAAACAGCGTAACCGTTACCACGGCTGTGGCAGGCAATGCCCTGTACACCCGCGACCTGGTAGTGAGGATCAACAATACAACCGTGCTGCAAAGCCCCATGCCTTATTTCAATTACCGCAAAGATACCCTGCGCAACCTGCCCTTGTCTATCCTGAACAGTCCGACCTTTATCGGGGTAAGCATCAACGGCAATTCCACCAATGCCAACGACCGCATTGTGGTGAGTGCTTTTTCAGTTACCTACCCGGCCACGTTCAACTTCAACAACCTGAAGAATTTTTATTTTGAACTGAAAGACAATGCCGCCGGCAATTACCTCGTGATCACCAACTTTAATAACAATGGTGTGGCGCCGGTATTGTATGATTACAATAACAGCCGCCGCTACCTCGGCGACATCAGCACACCCGGCCAGGTAAAATTTGCCCTGCCCGCTTCTGCAGATACCATCCGGAGATTCAACCTCATGAGCGGTGATGCCAGCAATGTGAACCTGGTAACATCTCTCAGCAGCAAAACTTTTGTAAACTATGCCAACACAGCCTTGCAGGGTGATTATATGATCATCAGCCACCCGGCGCTATACAACAACGGAACGGGTGTGAACTACGTGGATCAGTACCGCCAGTACCGGGCTTCTGTGCCAGGTGGATCATTCAATGCCAAGATCTATAATATTGATGAACTGAACGACCAGTTTGGTTTTGGAATTAAAAAACACCCGGGTGCCATCCGTGATTTTATCCGGTATGCCAGTCAGAATTTTGCGGTAACACCCAAATATGTATTCCTCATCGGCCGTGGCCTCAGCTATATTGATTATGCTGCCAACCAAAGCAATCCCATTGCCGACCAGATTGACCTGATACAAAGTTTCGGATGGCCTGCATCGGATGTACTGTTAAGCTGCTTGCCCGGCACCAATGTTCCGCTGGTTCCCATCGGCCGCCTCGGTGCTATTAACGGAAATGAAGTGGGTATCTATCTCGACAAAATGAAACAGTACGAACAGGTTCAGCAGTCCACCAGCCAAACCATTGCCAGTAAAGGCTGGATGAAAAATATGCTGCATACCATCGGCGGAAGCGACAGTACCGAGAACGCCGACTTTCTTATTTATATGAACGGGTATAAAGCCATTGCACAGGACACATTCTTTGGCGCCCACGTGGAAACCTTTGCCAAAACATCGGTATCTGCCATTGAACAGCAGCAGAGCCAGCGCATTGCTGAACTGTTTCAGGAAGGGTTGAGTTATGTAAAGTATTTCGGCCACTCATCTGCCAACGAACTGGCCATTAACCTCAACTATCCCGAAAATTACCAGAACAATGGCAAGTATCCATTCATGCATGTGAGTGGTTGTACCGTGGGTAATTTCTTTACCTATGCCCCGGCACGTGTGAACGGATATTCGGGCATGTCGCTTTCTGAAAAATACATCTTCCTCGATCACAAGGGAAGCATTGGTTTTTTGGGAAGTACCCACTTTGGTATTGCACCATTCCTTAATTATTACAACACCAGCCTGTATTCCGATTTCTGCCGCAACATGTACGGCAACACCATCGGTAACCAGATTAAGAATACACTGCAGACACTGGGAGGTAATCCCGGCTCCCTCGATTTTTATACCCGCATTCACCTGGAGGAAGTAAACCTGCATGGCGACCCCGCATTAAAGATCAATGCACATGCAAAACCCGATTACGTGATTGAAGACCAACTCGTGAAGTTTACGCCTAATATCATCACCGTGGGCGACCTTAACTTTAAGCTGGATGTGAAGCACATGAACATCGGCCGTGGCGTACGTGATTCCATGCGGGTGACCATCAAGCAGAAGCTGCCCAACGATACCATCCGCGTATTGTACGATAAACTGATACCGGCCACGATGTACATGGATTCGGTGAGCCTTACCGTGCCCATCAACCCCATTACAGATAAGGGCCTCAACAAACTGATTGTAACCCTGGATGTGGACGGACGGATTGACGAGTTGTCTGAGACCAACAACACCCTTACCAAAGACTTTTACATTTTTGAAGACGAGCTGCGGCCGATTTCGCCATATAATTATTCCATCATCAACCAGCAGAACATCACGTTCTACGCCAGTACGGCCAACCCGCTCAGCGGACAGCGCCAGTACGTGATGGAGATTGATACCACCGAGGCATTCAACTCGGCCTTCAAGAAATCGTATACCATAAACGGCATCGGCGGTGTGATACAGTTCAACGCATCCAATATCACATTCACCGACAGTACCGTGTATTACTGGAGAACGTCCACCGTTCCGTCATCAGGTAATTATATCTGGAATACCTCCTCATTTATTTACCTGCAGAACAGTACAACCGGCTTCAGCCAGTCGCACTACTTCCAGCACCTGAAATCAGGTATTGTAAATATGAACCTGCAAACGGGCCGTAAGTGGGAGTTCAACAAATACACGGTGGGTGTTAAGATCAAGAACGGGGTATTCCCTACGGCGGCACGAAATGCACCTGATTTTGCAGTGGAAATAGACGGTGCAAATGACATTCAGAGTGTGTGCGGTATATCGGCTATCATCTTCAACGTGTTCAGTCCGTTCGATATGAAGCCATGGCGCAACGTATATCCCGGCACCGGTTTGTACGGCAGTGATGATGTGTGCGGATCTGAGCGCCAGTGGAACTTCCAGTACAACCTGCTGAGTCTTTCCAAGCGCCAGGCGGCTGTTGCCTTCCTGGATATGATCCCGAACGGTTATTATGTTACGGTGCGAAATACATCGGGTGTGGATCCGGTAACCAACACCTATGCAGATGACTGGAAGAATGATGACCCCGTGAACAACAACACACTGTACCACCGCCTGAAAAACGCCGGCTTTACAACAATCGATTCGTTCAACAGGCCAAGGTGCTTCAACTTTATTTATAAGAAAGCGGATAACAGCTTTATTCCTGTTTATGCATTCTCGGAAGGCATTTACGATAAACTGGTGATTGATGCCGTATGCCCGGTTTCAAAATCATCCGGTACTGTTACTTCTCCGTTGTTAGGCCCTGCCCGTTCATGGAGCCGCTTCCAGTGGAAGGGGGCCCGGGATGAAGCAGGCGCCGGTGATTCGGTTTATTTTAAAGTGATTGGTGTTACCGCTGCGGGCGTGGAAACAGACCTGATGACGGTTGACTCCACCAGCAAGGACATTGATATCTCTGCGATCAACGCAGCACAGTATCCATACCTGCGGCTGCAGATGTACAACCAGGATACCATCCAGGGAACACCGTACCAGTTGAATTACTGGAGGCTTCGCGGCCAGTACATACCGGAAGGTGCCGTAGCGCCCAATATTTCTTTCAGTATGAAAGATTCGGCCGACCAGGGCGAGATGGTGGATTTCAAACTGGCGTTTAAGAACATCAGCCAGACGGCCTTCTCCGACAGTATGCAGTTCAATTTTGTGATCACCGACCGCAATAATGCGCCGCATCCCGTTACGCTGCCCAAAGGCAAAGTGCTGATATCGGGTGATACGCTGATGATGAACTACCGGATTGATACCAAGAATTACCCCGGCGCCAATACCATTTTTGCCGAGGTGAACCCGAATAATGCACAGCTGGAACAATACCACTTCAATAACATCCTGTTTAAAGACCTGTATGTGCGGCCGGATAATTACAACCCGCTGCTCGATGTAACCTTCGACGGGGTGCATATCCTGAATGAAGATATTGTGTCGGCCAAGCCGCACATCCTGGTGAACCTGAAAGACGAAAGCCGCTTCATGGCGCTGAGCGATACGGCCCTGCTGAAAGTACAGGTGAAATATCCCGACGGAACCTTGCGCACCTTCCACTTTGGTCCAGATACCATGCGCTTTACGCCGGCCAACCTCTCCTCGGGCAACAATACGGCCGTGATCGACTTTATGCCTTATTTCCCCGAGGAAGGATATTATGAACTGATTGTATCCGGTAAAGACGTGGTGGGTAATAAGGCCGGTGCCATCGATTATCACATCAAGTTCCATGTGATCAACAAGGCGATGATCAGCAATATGCTCAATTATCCCAATCCGTTCACCACATCCACTGCCTTTGTGTTTACCATTACCGGCAGCGAGGTGCCGCAGAACATCCGGATACAGATCTTGACGATCACGGGTAAAGTGGTTCGTGAAATCACCAAGGACGAACTGGGTCCGCTGCATGTGGGTCCCAACATCACCGAATTTAAATGGGATGGAACCGATATGTACGGCGCCAAACTGGCGAATGGTGTTTACCTGTACCGGGTACTCACCAACCTGAATGGTAAATCGCTCGATAAGTACCGTGGTGAAGATGAGAACACCGATAAGTTCTTCAACAAGGGCTACGGTAAAATGGTACTGATCCGTTAACCGCATTCATGATTCTATAGAGGCTGCCTTTACCGGCAGCCTTTTTTATTCGTTACCTTTGCCAAAAAAGATTCAATGGCTAAAATAGCTATCAATATAGCCACCGGCAGCCTGCAGCAGGAGGAGATGATTGTGGGTATCGACCTGGGAACCACCAACAGCCTGGTGGCCATTATTCATCCCGAAAGCAAAATGCCCGTGGCGCTGAAGGAGCATAACAGCAGCTCGTTGGTGCCATCGGTGGTTCATTTCGGCGACCAGGTAACGGTGGGTGAGGAAGCAAAAAAATACCTGGTGAGCGATCCGGCGCATACCATTTTTTCGGCCAAGCGGTTGATGGGTAAAACGTATAATGATGTAAAGAATAATTCTGCATCGCTGGCCTATAAAATCATTGATGATGAAAACAGGCTGGTGAAAGTGCAGGTGGGGCAGCAATTCTATTCTCCTGTTGATCTTTCTTCACTCATCCTGAAAGAGCTGAAGAAACAGGCCGAACACATCCTGAAAACACCGGTGAGCAAAGCCGTGATCACCGTGCCGGCCTATTTCAATGATGCGCAACGGCAGGCCACCCGGGATGCCGGTAAACTGGCCGGGCTGGATGTATTGCGCATCATTAACGAGCCTACCGCAGCCAGCCTCGCTTATGGTTTCGGCACACATAAGGAAGAAGAAAAGACGATCGCCGTATATGACCTGGGCGGTGGAACTTTTGATATTTCTATTCTCCATATCTCAAATGGCATCTTTGAAGTACTTTCCACCCATGGAGATACCTACCTCGGTGGCGATGACTTTGATAATGCCATCGTGGATCACTGGATAACACAACTTGGTTTACAGGGAAGCGTTTCAGAATCACAGCACCGGCAATTGCTGCGGTTGAAAGCAGAGGAAGCCAAGAAACATCTTTCTGCACATGAAACATTTGAATCTGTCTACGAATCGAAAAATATTTTCATCACTAAAGAAGTGTTTGAAAGTCAGGTAAGGCCCATACTTGACCGGACAATTGTATCCTGTGCCAATGCACTGAAAGATGCCGGGCTTGAAAAAGGAAGTATTGATGAAGTGGTGATGGTGGGTGGAAGCACAAGGGTTCCATTGGTGAAGAAGATGGTATCAGATTTTTTCGGCAAGCCATTGAACGACCGGGTAAACCCCGACGAAGTGGTGGCGCTGGGAGCGGCGATTCAGGCAGATATCCTGGCCGGTAATACAAAAGATATTTTATTGCTGGATGTGACGCCGCTGTCACTGGGACTGGAAACCATGGGCGGCCTGATGGATGTGTTACTTCCACGCAATTCGAAGATACCGACGAAGGCATCGCGGCAATATACTACCTACAAAGATGGGCAAAGCGGTATGAAGATCGCGGTGTTCCAGGGAGAGCGGGATATGGTGAAAGACAACCGGCGCCTGGCAGAATTCAATTTAACGGGTATTCCTGCGATGCCGGCCGGGTTACCAAAAGTGGAAATAAGTTTTTTGATCAATGCCGACGGCATCCTGGTGGTAAAAGCAAAGGAACTGCGTAGTGGTATTGAACAATCCATCGAGGTAAAACCACAGTATGGATTAACAGATGAAGAGGTGGAACGCATGCTGCTCGATTCCATGACCCATGCCAAAGAGGACATGGATAACCGGGCACTCACCGAAGCAAAAACGGAAGCGGAACAATTGCTGCAGACCACCGAAAAATTCATTCAGCGTAATTTTAAAGAACTCAGTGAGCAGGAACTGAGCGCTACTTCCCTGGCCATGCAGGCGCTGCAGTTATCGCTTGATATGAATGACAAGAACCTGATTCAGTCGAAGACAGAAGAACTGAATGAGATATCCCGCCCTTATGCCGAACGGGTCATGAACAATGCTGTGGGAAAAGCAATGGCGGGTAAAAAAGTATAATTCTTGTAAACAATACTTCATTGATGAATACAGGCAGGCCAACAATTGACAGGAACATCTATTGGGTTGCTGCTGCCTATTTCTTCATCAGTGCGGTGATTCTCTATACGTATAATATTCAACTGGGTGGCGAGGCCGAGAAATACATTGACAATGCCGGCCGTATATTAAATGGCCAGCCGCTGCGCAACGGATTCTTCGGCCTTTTTTACGTACTGTATTCCCTGCTGGTGGCCTTTTTTGTGAAGTTCTCCATCCCGCTTGCGGGGGTTGCCATCGGGCAGGTGCTTCTTTCTTTTTATGCGGGGTTATTATTATACAGGATATTGCTGGATACGCTGGATAACCGGCGGATTGCCCTGTTTTTTTTTATTGCTTACCTGCTTTGTTATCCCATGCAGAAATGGAATTTCTTCCTCTATTCCGAAAGCCTCCACAACAGCCTGTTGCTGATCGGTCTTTATCTTTTTTATAAATGGCAGAAGCGCCCCGTTCTCTTCACGTTGTTGCCGGCCGGCTTCGTCTTGCTGCTGATCTTGTTTTCAAGGCCAACCGGCATTGTTTTTTTAATGACTTTTTTTGTGGTGCTGATCACCTGGCTTTACAGGAACGGGCACCGGAAAGCTTTTTTTACCGCTGCAGGTATTGCGATGATCGTGGCTGTTGCCATTCTCAATTCGCCGCTTACTGCCTTTGTGAATCCCGATTCGATACGGCGGATGGAAGTGATTTGCCAGGTGCCGGAAACCAATACCGGCGCTGTGTACGAGGAATTCAACCGGCAGGGGTTGATGAAAGCATTCCAGGTAATCAGGGATGAAGTAGGGTTTGGCAACTTTATTAAAACCGGCATAAAAAAACTGGGATATTTCTTTGGTATGTACCGGCCGTATTACAGCCGGCATAATAACCTGCTCTTACTTTGTTATATGCTGCTATACCCGCTGGCAATAGCAGGTATCTTTTTTAAGCAGCGAAAGCCATTTTTCTACCTTAAGTTATTTTCGCTGCTGTATCTCGTCATTACATCATTCCTGATCTTTTTTACCTGCGATGACTGGGCCAACCGATTCATCAGCCCGGTATTTCCGTTTATATTGATATTGGCTGCGGGAGGCATTGATGGTCTGGTTACTAAATTCCGGCGTAACAGATCACTGTCTGGCAGTAATCAATTGATATAACCGGTCGGCGATTTTTTTATGACCGGATCGTTTAAGGTGCGGATCAAGAATATAATAATCATCCGCTGTCAGCAGATCGGCTACCGGAACCATGACGAGATTGTTTTGAAACCGGTTACTGTATTCCGGAGATTGAGCCAGGACCGCCACCCGGTTGATGAAATGATTGTTAAGCGATGCTTTTCCGTTCAGGTCAATTACAAATACCGTTACTTTCGAAAAGTCAATGGATGAGTGAGCAAGTATGTCTGCAAACAATTGCGCCGGTTTTTCAGGTCGGGATACTCCCTCACCGGCGGCCGTATCATTGCCCCGGTGCATAAACTGGTAAAGCTTCCTGCTTGCATTCAGTTTACAGAAACTGATGAAATGTTTTCCCGGAAACCATCGCCTGTTCCAGTAATGAACATTACCGGCTGAGACATAAGCCTGTTCAGGCGATATGTTCAGGCGATGGCCGGCCTTGACAAAGGCATCATTTTCTTCCTCATCATTCTGACAGTACTGTATAATAAGGTATTTGAGTCCGGAGGTATCCAGGCGATAAAGATTTTTCAGTTCCCTGGCCGTTCCGTAGGATGAGATGCCTGTATTTAAAACGGTGTATCCAGAAAGATGGCTTAGCTGTTCAGCAAAAGTTTCATTTTGCCGAACACCCCATCCCATGGTATACGAATCGCCGAGGCAGATGATGGCAGGCTTGTGCAGGGAGCTTTCATCATCCCGCAGTCCAAGGCTGTTGCAGCGAAAGCTGTCGGTGAATTCGTAGTTGCGGTATCTGAAACGGGAATTTCTTTTCAGCGTATAGAACAGGCTGCTGTCGTATACGCTGCAGGTTGGATCATACTGGATCACATTTCTGCCCGATTCTGAATAATAATAGTTGATGGAAGAACGGAGGCGGGCCGGTGTTTGCTGTGGGTGGTTCAGCCAGTACCCGATCAACCAATCGGGCAGCAGAATGCACAGCAGGACAATAACAACCCTGGTGATTGTTTTTTTTGCTGATGACGGTTCTCCCTGCAGCAGGGCAATAATCGTCCAGAATAACACAATAAACTGGAATAAGGAAGTCAGGTTGTGTGTAAAAGGAGCGGCATCCGGGGAAAGCCTGTCCAGAAGTACAGTAAGCAGTACAGAAATGATAATCAACAGCAGGCACCATACAATTTTGCGGACGTAAAATTTCATGCCTTCCTTTTGTTTCAGGTTTATGGTGGAGCTGGTAAGTAGTTACTTACCGGCTTGCAGCGATCTGCTCACGTACTTGCCGATCATATCCCATTCGATATTAACCCGGTGACCTTTTTTCACGGTACTGATATTGGTATGTTCGTAAGTGTATGGAACGATGGCAACGGTGAACTGGTCTTCGGTTACGTTAAAGCAGGTAAGACTGATGCCGTTTACGGTTACCGATCCTTTTTCGATGATCAGCCGGGTAAATTGTTTATCGAAGCCAAACCGGTATTCCCAGCTGCCGTTCCTGTCGGTTACTTCCAGGCATTCGGCGGTGCTGTCTACATGCCCCTGTACAAAGTGGCCATCGAGCCGTCCGTTCAGCTGCATGCATCTTTCCAGGTTTACCTGCCCCCCCTGTTGCCAGCTGCCGAGGTTGGTTTTTGCGAGGGTTTCTGCAATGGCAGTTACCTGGTGCAGCCCGTCGCTGAGGTCTTCAATAGTCAGGCAAACACCGTCGTGGCTCAGGCTTTGGTCAATTTTCAGGTCATTATAAAGCGGGGAGGATATCCGGAACGTTTTATTAGTGCCGGTTGTAAAAACCTCCTGGATAATGCCTTTTTTTTCAATAATTCCGGTAAACATGGGTCAAATTTCGGATTTTGTACGTAAGATTTTCATTTTTATGAGATAATCTGCTATCTTTGCGGCCCCTGCTGATAAAGGCAGGAAAATTCACCTAAAGGAGGTATATTAAAAGTTATGCTGATCATCGATTCAAAAGATTGCGAAAACATTGACAAGGCGCTCAAAAAGTACAAGAAGAAATTCGAAAAGAGCAAGATCCTTCTGCAGTTAAGGGAAAGGCAGGCGTACATCAAGCCTTCTGTCCGCAGGCGTAAGGAAGTGCTTAAAGCCGTTTACAAAGAGCAGGTTTCTGCCGGTAAAATAGGCTAGGTGCCACGTTAAAACAATAATAGTAAGAACTGATACCCGGTTATCCTAACTTTGGGTATCAGTTTTTTTATGCAGCAAACTCCCGGTCAACTCATACAGGAATTCCTGAACTACCTCAAATTCCAGAAGCGTTATTCGCAGCATACTATTACCTCCTATAAGAATGACCTAGACTCTTTTTTTACCTTTATTGGTTCCCGGTTCGGGGAAACGGCCCTGCCGGATATCAAGGCGGCTTTTGTACGTTCCTGGCTGGCCGAATTGAAGGAAACCGGCATTGAAAGTAAAAGCATCAACCGGAAGATATCCAGCCTGAAATCCTTTTTTAAATACCAGTTGCGTCAGGAACGTATTGAAGCAACCCCGATGGCTTCCATCCTTTCCCCTAAAATAAAAAAACGGCTTCCCCAGTTTGTGGATGCAGGCGGTATTCAAACCCTTTTTCAACACGTTGAATTTCCTGATGACTGGGATGGCAGAACCCAGCGGCTGGTGCTGGAACTTTTTTATAATACCGGCATGCGCCAGGCTGAACTCATCGGTCTGAAAGAGAACCAGGTGGATAAAAGCAATAATACCGTTAAGGTGCTGGGGAAGGGCAGCAAGGAAAGGATAATTCCCATCAGTGTCCAGCTAACGGGCCGGTTGAGTGAATACATGGCTGATAAACCAACGCAACTGGAGCAGTATGACAGGGTTCATTTGCTGGTTACCTCCTCCGGGAAAAAACTCTACCAGGGCTATGTGTATAATACGGTGAAGAAGTACCTCTCACTGGTTACCACCATTGATAAAAAAAGCCCGCATGTATTGCGGCATACGTTTGCCACGCACCTGATGAACAGCGGCGCAGACCTGAATGCCGTGAAGGAATTGCTGGGTCACAGCAGCCTGGCTGCCACCCAGGTATATACCCATAACAGCATTGAAAAGCTGAAGGATGTCCACAAAAAGTCGCACCCGAAAGCCTAGCAATTTTAACAGCCGCCTGTAAAATTTTATTTTGAAAAAACAGGTGGGAATAGTAATTTCATTATGCAATAAAGCAATACCCGCCAGTCTCAATAAAACCGCCTATGACCCCTGATTTCTACTTGCATTTAATACCATTTCTCACCGATAAAAAAAGACGACATGAACGTGAACATTCAAACAGTGCACTTTGATGCTGACATGAAATTACTTACCTACATCGAAAAAAAAGTTTCCAAGTTATCGCAGTATCACGACCGGATCACGAAAGTGGATGTATACCTGAAGCTGGACAATGTGGTGCATACCATCAAGGATAAAGTGGCTGAGATCAAGGTTTCCATTCCCCGGCATGAATTTTTTGCGAAGCATTCTTCCAAATCATTTGAAGAGAGTTTTGACGCTGCATTGGATTCACTCATTAACCAGGTTAAACGGAAAAAAGAGAAACAGGCTGCCTGAAATCAGGCAATAACATTCGTTCCCAATCCCGCCCTGGTGGCGGGATTTTTTTGGTTATTCACATTTTGAAAAAGGATACTAAAAAAAACTATTTCAAAGTTTTGGTATTAAGCATTTTCTCTTACCTTTGCCTTCCCAAAAAAAGGGGTGCTTCTGCATGTACCTTATTTTTTGAAAAAGAGTTCTTAACAGCATGCCGAAGTAGCTCAGTTGGTAGAGCAACTGATTTGTAATCAGTAGGTCGGGGGTTCGACTCCCTTCTTCGGCTCGATCGGGTTGAAAGGTTGAAAGTTGAAAAGTTGAAAAGCCTCCGGGCAAAACCAACCTGCTAACTTGTAAGCCAGTCAACTGGAAGGGGGCAGTTTCCAGAGCGGCCAAATGGGGCGGACTGTAAATCCGCTGTCTACGACTTCGGTGGTTCGAATCCACCACTGCCCACGATATCAATTGAATGATTACCTGGTTGGTGATTTGATGATTGTAAAGTTCTTTTAATTTTTGAGATTTTGTAATTACCAAAACGGCTAATTATCAAATCATCAAATGAACAAGCGGAAGTAGCTCATTTGGTAGAGCGATAGCCTTCCAAGCTATAGGTGGCCGGTTCGAGCCCGGTCTTCCGCTCATCAGGTTTGTAGTTTTGGTTGTATCACCAATCATCCACTGCCAGCCGGGAACGCCGTGGTAGCTCAGGGGTAGAGCACTTCCTTGGTAGGGAAGGGGTCGTGAGTTCGATTCTCACCTATGGCTCAGGATTTAAAAATACAGCCGATGGTTCACCGGCTTAAAAAAGCGGACCGAATTTCAAAACAAATATTAAAATTTAAACAATGGCAAAAGAATCTTTCAAGAGGGATAAACCCCACTTAAACGTTGGTACTATCGGTCACGTGGATCATGGTAAAACAACACTTACAGCCGCTATAACCGATGTTTTGTCAAAAAAAGGTTTGGCGGAGAAAAAAAATTATGATGACATTGATGGTGCTCCCGAAGAAAAAGAAAGGGGTATCACAATTAATACAGCACACGTGGAGTACGCTACGGCTACCCGTCACTATGCACACGTTGACTGTCCGGGTCACGCCGACTATGTGAAAAACATGATTACCGGTGCTGCCCAGATGGACGGAGCTATCCTGGTGGTGGCTGCTACCGACGGCCCGATGCCTCAGACCAAAGAGCACATCCTGCTGGCCCGCCAGGTAGGTGTACCCCAGATCGTGGTATTCATGAACAAGGTTGACCTTGTTGATGATCCTGAATTACTGGAACTGGTTGAAATGGAAATCCGCGAACTGCTTACCTCATATGGTTTTGATGGTGATAACACACCGATCATCCAGGGTTCTGCCACCGGCGCACTTGCCGGCGAAGAAAAATGGGTTGCCAAAATAAATGAACTGATGGATGCCGTGGATAGCTATATTCCGCTGCCTCCGCGGTTGGTTGATCAGCCGTTCCTGATGTCTGTAGAAGACGTATTCTCAATCACTGGTCGTGGTACTGTTGCTACCGGTCGTATCGAAAGGGGCCGTATCAAAGTAGGTGAAGCTATCGAGATCGTTGGTCTGCAGGAAAAACCACTGGCTACTACCTGTACCGGTGTGGAAATGTTCAAGAAATTACTGGATGAAGGTGAAGCCGGTGATAACGCAGGTCTGCTGCTCCGCGGTATTGAAAAGAACCAGATCCGCCGTGGTATGGTGCTTTGCAAACCCGGTTCTATCACTCCGCACACTGAATTCAAAGGCGAAGTATACGTGCTGAGCAAAGAAGAAGGTGGACGTCACACTCCATTCTTCAACAAATACCGTCCGCAATTCTATTTCCGTACTACCGACGTAACGGGTGAAGTTACCCTGGCTGCGGGTACAGAAATGGTGATGCCTGGAGATAACACCAGCCTGACTGTTAAGCTGATCCAGCCCATCGCGATGGAAAAAGGTTTGAAATTTGCGATCCGTGAAGGTGGCCGTACAGTAGGTGCCGGACAGGTAACTGAGATTATCAAATAAGATAGCTGCTAGCTTTTAGCTGTTAGTTTATTCACCGGAAGGTGTTGCTAATAAAAAATAGACTATCTTTGAAATAAATATGCTAAAAGCTATTGGCTAACCGCTGATAGCTTTTAGTTTTCTACGGGCATGGTGCAACGGTAGCATACGGGTCTCCAAAACCTTTGATCTGGGTTCGAATCCTAGTGCCCGTGCTAATTAACCGGTTTGGTGATGAGCCAATTTGATGATTGGGTAATAATGCCATCATCAAATTGTCAAATCATCAAATCACCAAATTAATACTATGAACAAATTCACTGCATACCTGAGAGATTCTTACAAAGAACTGATCCATAAAGTGAGTTGGCCTAACTGGGACCAGTTACAGCAGTCAACCATGATTGTGCTGGGAACCACCCTCATCATCACCGCGATGGTATGGGTAATGGACTTTGTTTCCAACAACGGGATGAAACTCATCTATTCTCTTTTTAAATCTTAATTATGGAAGCAACAACACCAATTGAAAAGGCGGAAAAGGAAAGCAAATGGTATGTGCTGCGTGTGGTGAGCGGTAAAGAGCGCAAGATTAAAGAATACCTGGATAAAGACATCGTTCGTAACGGCTGGAGCAATATTGTAAAGCAGGTTTTCCTGCCGGTGGAAAAAGTATATAAAGTGGTGAACGGGAAAAAGGTGATGAGAGAAAGGAATTTCTACCCCGGATACATTATGATTGAAGTGGCAGACGGAAAACTGAACGACGACATGATCCAGTCCATGAGCAACATCAGCAACGTAATGCACTTTCTTACGGATGGCAAAGGTTCAAAAGGAAATATTATTTCTTTACGCAAAGCCGAAGTGAACAAAATGCTGGGTAAGGTGGATGAAATGAGCGACGTTGGCGGCATGACAATGAGCGAACCATTCATCATCGGCGAAACCATCAAGATCATCGACGGTCCGTTTAACGATTTCAACGGGGTTATTGAAGAAGTGAACGACGAAAAGAAAAAACTGAAAGTACAGGTAAAGATCTTCGGAAGAGCCACTCCCGTAGAACTGAGTTACATGCAGGTCGAAAAAATAGTTTAAATTGCAAAGCCACGAAAGTGGCTTTTTTATTGAATAAAACGTAAGCATATGAAAAAAATAATGACGATCCTGCCGGCCCTTTTGTTTGCCGGATCTTTACTCGCCCAGCCCCCGGAAGGCCCTGCCGATAAAGGAATGACCTTTGGCCAGAAAACTACAGCCGACGGTGCCATTGCTGCCAGCGAGCTTTCGGCTAAACTGCAGGGAACCGAGCCGGTGGAAGTAAAAGTAACCGGTAAAGTAGTGGAAGTTTGCAAAGCTGAAGGTTGCTGGCTCCGTATGGAAACGGCCAGCGGACCGATGTTGATCAAAATGAAAGACCATGCCTTCCTGGTGCCCCTCTCCATGAATGGAAAAACCATCGTGGCTGAAGGAACCGCTACCCTGAAGGAAACGTCGGTGGAAATGCTGAAGCATTATGCGGAGGATGCAGGCAAAAGCAAGGCTGAAATCGATGCCATCAAGGCACCCAAAAAAGAGATCAGTATGCAGGCAAAAGGCATTTTGGTACTGTAAACTGCCCCAAACGCATAGAATCCCGGTAAATCCGGGATTTTTTTTGCCTGGCGGGCTCAAAATGACAATATTTTCCGTAGCTTTGCCGCCCCAAATAGTTCTTTTTATCCGTCGTAGCCTTGGCGAAGGCGGAAAATTAGGTTTATTGACTTGGGAGTCTTCCGCCAATGTGGGGGACGTTATCACCAAAAACAAAAAAAATGGCAAAAGAAGTAACCGGCTTCGTTAAACTCCAGTGTAAAGGAGGACAAGCCAATCCGGCACCGCCAATAGGCCCGGCTCTGGGTTCTAAAGGTATCAACATCATGGAGTTCTGTAAGCAGTTCAATGCGAGAACCCAGGATAAACAGGGTAAGGTGCTCCCTGTAGTTATCACCGTTTATGCGGATAAGTCATTCGACTTCATCATCAAAACTCCGCCAGCCGCTGTTCAGTTAATGGACGCTGCCAAGATCAAAGGCGGCAGTAAAGAACCCAATCGTGTAAAAGTTGGAAAAGTAACCTGGGCACAGGTGGAAGAGATCGCCAAAGATAAAATGGCCGATCTGAACGCCTTTACCCTAAACAGCGCCATGAGCATGGTAGCTGGTACTGCCCGCAGCATGGGGTTGACTGTTGAAGGAAAAGCTCCCTGGGAAAATTAATTATCAACCTTAAAATTTGTAAGACATGATTACGAAAAAAAGAAAAGTAGCAAATGCTAAGGTTGATGCAAGCAAAGCATATTCCCTGAAGGAAGCATCCGCCTTGGTAAAAGAAGTAAACACCACAAAATTTGATAGCTCTGTTGACCTGCACATCCGCCTGGGTGTTGATCCTAAGAAAGCCGACCAGGCCATCCGTGGCACGGTATCGCTGCCCCACGGAACAGGTAAAACAAAAAGAGTGCTCGTTCTTTGTACTCCTGATAAAGAAGCCGAAGCCAAAGGTGCCGGCGCTGATTTTGTAGGCCTGGACGAGTTTATCACCAAGATTGAAGGTGGCTGGACTGATATCGATGTGATTGTAGCCACTCCGTCTGTGATGCCTAAGATCGGTAAACTGGGTAAAGTGCTTGGTCCACGCAACCTGATGCCGAACCCAAAGACCGGTACTGTAACTAATGACGTTGCTGGTGCCATCAATGATCTGAAAGGCGGTAAGATTGCTTTCAAGGTGGATAAAGTAGGTATCATCCACGCATCCATCGGAAGGGTGAGCTTCACTTCTGAGAAGATTGCTGAAAACAGCCAGGAACTCATCAATGCCATCATCAAACTGAAACCATCTTCTTCTAAAGGTACTTACCTCAAAGGAGTGAGCATGGCCAGCACCATGAGCCCGGGCATTGCGATCGACACCAAATCTGTTCAAAACTAATGAATTGCTACGGGCTTAAGCCAGTAGCAATTCAACAAAAAATATTTGATATGACAAAACAGGAAAAAAATGAAGTGATTGAGCTGCTGAAAGGCAAATTTGCTCAATACAATAACTTCTACATCACCGATACTGAAAGCCTGACCGTAGAGCAGGTTGGCAATCTCCGCAGGCATTGCTTCAACAAGCAGGTGGAAATGAAAGTTGCCAAGAACACCCTGATCCGTAAAGCGCTCGAAAGCATCGATGCTGAAAAGTACAGCGGTGTTTATGACTCCCTGCACAAAGTAACAGCGCTTATGTTCAGCGAAAACCCGAAAGATCCTGCTATGATCATCAGCAGTTTCCGTAAGGAGACCAACAATGAAAAGCCGGTACTGAAGGCCGCCTTCATCAATGGCGACGTATTTGTTGGTAACGACCAGCTGAAAGCGCTCACCCAGATCAAGACCAAGAACGAACTCATTGGTGAGGTTATCGGGTTGCTGCAATCGCCCATCCAGCGTGTACTGGGTGCTTTGCAGAACAGGCCGGAAGCGGCCGCTGCTGAAGCCCCGGCTGAAGCATAATTGGAATTTCCTTCCCCACGGGGAGAAAATAATAATGCCCATGGCCTGATGGCATAAAACGTAAGGCAAAACAATTTTTTTAAACTCTCCGCCGGAGTCAAAAACAGTGAAGGCGGAAAAAATTCAAACATTATGGCAGACGTAAAAGCATTAGCTGAAAACTTAGTAAGCTTAACAGTAAAAGAAGTTCAGGAATTAGCTGAATTCTTAAAAACCGAATACGGTATCGAACCAGCTGCTGCTGCAGTGGTGGTAAGTGCAGGTGGTGGCGACGGCGCTGCTGCTGCTGAAGAAAAAACATCTTTCAACGTTATCCTGAAGAGCGGTGGCGCTAACAAGCTGGCTGTTGTGAAGATCGTTAAAGAACTGACCGGCCTGGGTCTGAAAGAAGCAAAAGACCTGGTTGATGGTGCTCCAAAACCAGTAAAAGAAGGCGTTGACAAAGCTACTGCCGACGACCTGAAAGCTAAATTGACCGAAGCAGGCGCTGAAGTTGAGATCGCTTAATAATTTCTTCGCAAATAAGCGGGGCCCCGGGTTATTCCGGGGCCTTTTGCATGCTGGGAATCAGCGAAAAGGGAAAAAAAGGCGGGTTATCCACAAAAATCCTTCCAAAACCTTAAAAAATCGCATTTCGGAGCCAAAGAATAGTAAAAGATTCACTACCTTTGCCGTCCTTTAATAATTTGGGTTTAGTGGCACCAGTTGTTCCTGTCCCCATGATTTAAAGGGTCTTCTGCACACTAAAACGTTTTAATTACAATATGTCTGCAACAAAAACAAACCCTGCTAAACGTATCAATTTCGGAAAAGTTGAACTTTTAGCAGAGACTCCCGATTTGCTGGGAATCCAGATTCAATCGTTCAAAGATTTCTTCCAGTTACAAACTACTCCCGACAAGCGCAACGTGGAGGGACTGTTCCGGGTGTTCAAGGAAAACTTCCCGATCACTGATACCCGTAACATCTTCGTGCTGGAATTTCTGGATTATTTTGTTGATCCCCCGCGTTACACCATCGAAGAGTGTATCGAACGTGGACTCACCTACGCAGTTCCGCTGAAGGCAAAACTGAGGCTGAGCTGTAATGATGAAGAACACGTAGACTTCCAGACCATCGTTCAGGATGTGTTCCTGGGTAATATCCCTTACATGACACCCCGCGGTACTTTCGTTATCAACGGAGCTGAGCGTGTGGTGGTTTCTCAATTGCACCGTTCACCCGGTGTGTTCTTCGGACAGTCAATTCATCCAAACGGAACCAAGATATATTCTGCCCGGGTTATTCCTTTCAAAGGAGCCTGGATGGAATTCGCCACCGACATCAATAACGTGATGTTCGCTTACATCGACCGTAAGAAGAAATTCCCGGTAACAACATTGTTGCGTTCTATCGGATACGAAACTGATAAAGACATCCTGGAACTGTTTGGCATGGCAGATGAAGTAAAAGCGGATAAGAAGAACCTGGAAAAATGCATCGGCAAACGTCTGGCCGCCCGTGTACTTCGTACCTGGGTGGAAGACTTCGTTGACGAAGATACTGGTGAAGTGGTGTCTATCGAAAGGAACGAAATTGTTCTGGAAAGGGACAGCGTACTCGATGAATCAAACATCGCCATGATCCTTGAAATGGAAGTGAAGAGCATCTTCATCCAGAAGGAAGAAGTGAGCGGCGACTATGCGATCATCTACAACACATTGAACAAAGATACCTCGAACAGTGAACTGGAAGCGGTTCAGCACATCTACAAGCAGCTGCGTGGTGCAGATGCTCCGGATGATGAAACAGCCCGGGGTATCATCGATAAATTATTCTTCAGTGATAAGCGTTACGACCTGGGTGAAGTTGGCCGTTACAAGATCAATCGCCGCCTGGGACTTGATTTCCCGATCACTAAAAAAGTACTGACCAAGGACGATATCATCGCCATCATCAAAACACTTGTGTTGTTAACCAACGGTAAGAGCGAAGTAGATGATATCGATCACCTGAGCAACCGCCGTGTTCGTACTGTTGGTGAACAACTGTATGCACAGTTCGGTGTAGGCCTGGCCCGTATGGCACGTACCATCCGTGAAAGGATGAACGTTCGTGACAACGAGGTGTTCACACCGGTTGACCTGATCAATGCAAGAACACTGTCGTCAGTGATCAATTCCTTCTTCGGAACATCACAGCTGTCTCAGTTCCTGGATCAGACAAACCCCTTATCTGAAATCACACACAAACGCCGTATCTCGGCCCTCGGTCCCGGTGGCTTAAGCCGTGAGCGTGCAGGCTTCGAGGTTCGTGACGTACACTATTCTCACTACGGCCGTCTTTGCACGATCGAAACGCCGGAAGGTCCGAACATCGGTCTGATCTCAACCCTTTGCGTACACGCAAAGATCAATGAGATGGGTTTTATCGAAACGCCTTACCGCAAGGTGGAAGACGGTAAAGTGGACATGAAGAAGATCACTTTCCTGAGTGCCGAAGAAGAAGATACCGCCAAGATCGCACAGGCGAACGTGGATATCGATGCAAAAGGTCACTTTGTTGACGACCGGATCAAGAGCCGCCAGACCGGTGACTTCCCGATCCTCGACAAAACAGAAGTGGAATTCATGGACGTGGCGCCGAACCAGATCGTTGGTCTGAGTGCTTCGCTCATTCCGTTCCTGGAGCATGATGACGCCAACCGTGCGCTGATGGGATCAAACATGCAACGCCAGGCAGTTCCGCTGATCAAACCCGAAGTGCCGATCGTAGGTACCGGTTTAGAAGCTAAAGCAGCCCGCGATGCAAGGATCCAGATCCATGCAGACGGAGATGGTGTGGTAGAATTTGTAGATGCGAATGAAATTCATGTTCGTTACAAGAGAAATGAAACTCAGCAACTGGTAAGCTTCGATGAAGACCTGGTTGTATATAAACTCACCAAATTCGTTCGTACCAACCAGGAAACTTGTATCAACCTGCGCCCTGCGGTGGTAAAAGGTCAGAAAGTGGTGGAAGGTGATTTCTTAACTGAAGGTTATGCAACCAAAGGTGGTGAGATCGCTTTAGGAAGAAATATGAAGGTGGCGTTCATGCCATGGAAAGGGTACAACTTCGAGGATGCGATTGTGATCTCCGAGAAAGTGGTGAAGGAAGACCTGTTCACTTCTATTCATATCTCTGAATTTGAAATTGAAGTACGAGACACCAAACTGGGTGAGGAAGAACTGACACCAGATATCCCGAACGTTTCTGAAGAAGCTACGAAAGACCTGGACCAGAACGGTATCATCCGCATCGGTGCTCATGTGAAAGAAGGTGATATCCTGATCGGTAAGATCACTCCGAAAGGAGAAAGCGATCCTACACCGGAAGAAAAACTGCTCCGTGCCATCTTCGGTGATAAAGCCGGTGATGCAAAAGATGCTTCATTGAAAGCGCCAAGCGGAACGGAAGGGGTGATCATCGACAAGAAATTATTCCAGCGTGCGAAGAAAGATAAGAATGCAAAGGTTCGCGAGAAAGCCCAACTGGATAAGATCGAAAAGACACACGAGAAAAACGAAGCCGATCTGCTTGAATTGCTGATCAACAAACTGCAAACGCTGTTGAAAGACAAAACAAGTGCCGGTGTAAGCAACAACTTCGGTGAAGTGCTGATCGGTAAAGGAGCTAAGTTCAATGCAAAGAACCTGGCCAATATCGATTACCAGAACGTGAATCCGCTCGGATGGTGCGGCGAAGCAAAAACGGATGAACTCATCAACATCCTGCTGCACAACTATAATATCAAGTTCAACGAAGAACTCGGAAGGTATAAGAGAGAGAAATTCAACATCAGCATCGGTGACGAATTACCCGCCGGTGTGTTGAAACTGGCGAAGGTTTACATGGCTGTTAAGCGTAAACTGAAAGTGGGAGATAAGATGGCGGGCCGCCACGGTAACAAAGGTATTGTTGCCAAGATCGTACGCCAGGAAGATATGCCGTTCCTCGAAGACGGAACACCGGTTGATATTGTACTGAACCCATTGGGTGTACCAAGCCGTATGAACCTGGGCCAGATTTATGAAACGGTGCTGGGCTGGGCTGGTGAAAAACTGAACGTCCGCTTCGCAACGCCGATCTTCGACGGAGCAAGCGTTTCTGAGATTGACGAACAGATCACCAAAGCCGGGCTGCCAAAATTCGGACACACCTATTTATATGATGGTGAAACCGGTGAACGCTTTGACCAGAAAGCAACCGTTGGGATCATTTACGTGATCAAGCTGCACCACATGGTGGATGATAAGATGCACGCCCGTTCAATCGGACCATACAGTCTCATTACACAGCAGCCGCTGGGTGGTAAAGCCCAGTTCGGTGGCCAGCGTTTCGGTGAGATGGAAGTGTGGGCGCTTGAAGCATACGGCGCTTCTAACATCCTGCAGGAACTGTTGACGCTTAAATCCGATGACATCATCGGAAGGGCGAAGACATACGAAGCAATTGTAAAAGGCGACAATATCCCGAGAGCCGGTATCCCTGAATCATTCAATGTATTGGTTCATGAATTGAGGGGATTGGGATTGGATCTGAAGTTTGATTAATCAAAGTCAACTGGTTGGATTCTTAATTTTTAATTTTTAATTCTTAATTATCATATGGCATTCAAAAAAGAAAACCGCCCAAGGCCGACATTTTCTCAAATAACAATTGGTTTGGCTTCGCCAGACAGCATTTTGGAAAAAAGCTATGGTGAAGTTTTAAAGCCCGAAACGATCAACTACCGTACCTACAAGCCCGAACGTGATGGTTTGTTCTGCGAAAGGATCTTCGGGCCGGTAAAAGATTATGAGTGTGCCTGCGGAAAATATAAGCGTATCCGTTACAAGGGTATTGTGTGCGACCGTTGCGGTGTGGAAGTAACAGAAAAGAAAGTACGCCGTGAACGGATGGGCCACATCAAACTGGTGGTGCCTGTTGTTCACATCTGGTATTTTAAATCCCTGCCAAATAAGATCGGTTACCTGCTGGGTATGAGCTCCAAGAAACTGGAGAGCATTGTGTACTACGAACGTTTTGTGGTGATCCAGTCCGGTATCCGTGCTGATAAAGGCCAGAACTACGGCGACCTGCTCACCGAAGAAGAATACCTGGATATATTAGATACACTGCCAAAAGACAACCAGCACCTGCCGGATGAAGATCCGAATAAATTCATTGCCAAGATGGGCGCAGAGGCGGTGCATGATATGCTGCAGCGCATTGACCTGGACCAGCTGAGCTTTGACCTGCGTAATGCAGCTGCCAACGAAACTTCCCAGCAACGTAAAGCCGATGCATTAAAACGCCTCAGCGTGGTGGAAAGTTTCCGTGATGCCAATACACGAATCAATAACCGCCCGGAGTGGATGGTTATGCAATACATTCCTGTTATTCCACCGGAACTGCGTCCGCTGGTTCCACTGGATGGCGGCCGTTTTGCCTCCTCTGACCTGAACGACCTCTACCGTCGTGTGATCATCCGTAACAACCGGTTGAAAAGATTGCTGGAGATCAAGGCACCGGAAGTGATCCTGCGTAACGAAAAACGTATGCTGCAGGAAGCGATCGATTCCTTGTTCGATAACAGCCGTAAATCAAATGCTGTTAAAGCAGAAGGCGGACGTGCCCTGAAATCATTGAGTGATGTATTGAAAGGTAAACAAGGCCGTTTCCGTCAGAACCTATTGGGTAAACGTGTTGACTATTCCGGCCGTTCCGTTATCGTGGTAGGCCCTGAGCTTAAAATGCATGAGTGTGGTCTGCCTAAAGACATGGCTGCTGAATTGTTCAAACCATTCATCATCCGCAAACTCATTGAAAGAGGTATCGTAAAAACAGTAAAGAGTGCCCGGAAACTGGTGGATAAAAAAGAAGCCATCATCTGGGACATTCTTGAAAACATATTGAAAGGTCACCCGGTAATGCTGAACAGGGCCCCAACCCTGCACCGTCTCTCTATCCAGGCATTCCAGCCGAAACTGATTGAGGGGAAGGCGATTCAGCTGCACCCATTGGTAACCACGGCCTTCAACGCCGACTTTGACGGTGACCAGATGGCGGTTCACGTGCCTTTGAGCAACGCCTCCATCCTGGAAGCCCAGTTGCTGATGCTTTCTTCACATAACATTCTGAACCCGCAGAACGGTACGCCAATCACCCTGCCTTCACAGGACATGGTGTTGGGTCTGTACTATATCACCAAGGGTAAGAAATCAACTCCTGAAGAAGTGGTGAAGGGCGAAGGAAAAGCTTTTTATTCTTCTGAAGAAGTGATCATTGCTTATAATGAAAAACAGATTGACCTGCATGCCAACATCAAAGTGAAAACAGATGTTCGTAATGCAGACGGCACCTTGTCAAGGAAGTTACTTGACACTACTGTTGGTCGTGTGATCTTCAACCAGTTCGTTCCGAAAGGGGTTGGATTCATCAATGCACTGCTTACCAAAAAAGCACTGCGTGAGATCATCGGCGACATTATTAAATGGACAAGCGTTCCTTTGACAGCTAAATTCCTGGATGATATTAAAACACTGGGTTATCGCATGGCATTCCGCGGTGGCCTGTCGTTCAACATCAACGACCTGATCATTCCGGAGATCAAGACCATGCTGATTGAAAATGCCCAGACAGAAGTGGATGAAGTGTGGGAGAACTACAACATGGGTCTTATCACCAACAACGAACGCTACAACCAGATCATCGATATCTGGAGCCGTGTGGATACAAAAGTTACTGAAACACTGATTCATGAACTGGCAACCAATAAGCAAGGGTTCAACTCTGTTTATATGATGCTGGATTCAGGCGCCCGTGGCAGCAAGCAGCAGATCAAGCAGCTGGCCGGTTTGAGGGGATTGATGGCGAAGCCACGTAAATCAGGCTCATCAGGTTCTGAGATTATTGAAAACCCGATCCTCGCCAACTTTAAAGACGGCCTGAGCGTATTGGAGTACTTCATCTCTACCCACGGTGCCCGTAAAGGTCTGGCCGATACGGCCCTTAAAACTGCCGATGCCGGTTACCTGACCCGCAGGCTGGTAGACGTTTCACAGGATGTGGTAATTAATGAAGAAGATTGCGGCACCCTCCGTGGTATTGCAACTTCTGCATTGAAAGATAATGAAGACATCATTGAACCATTGAGTGACCGTATTGAAGGCCGTACTTCCCTGCATGATATCTTCCACCCGGTATCTGATGAATTGCTTATCAGCGCCGGTGAAGAGATCAGCGCAGAAATGGCAAAAACCATCGAAGAAAGCGGTATTGAAACCGTAGAGATCCGTTCGGTACTTACCTGCGAAAGCAAGCGTGGTGTGTGTGTAAAATGTTATGGTAAGAACCTGGCTTCGGGTATGCTGGCACAGCGTGGTGATGCCGTGGGTATCATTGCTGCCCAGTCGATCGGTGAACCGGGTACACAGCTTACTCTCCGTACCTTCCACGTGGGTGGTGTGGCAGGTTCTGCATCGGTAGAATCTTCACTCGCTGCTAAATTCGAAGGAACATTGCAGTTCGACGGTCTGCGTACTGTTGCCACGGAAAATAACGAAGGCAAGAAAGTACAGGTGGTAATAGGCCGTACAGGTGAGATCAGGAATATTGATGTGAAATCTGACCGCTTGCTGAACAGCATGCACATTCCTTACGGTGCCATCCTGAACGTGAAAGACGGGCAAAAAATAAATAAAGGAGATATCATCTGTACCTGGGATCCGTTCAACAACGTAATCGTTTCAGAAACAAATGGTGTGATCCATTTCGAAAGCCTGATCGAAGGCATCACGTATCGTGACGAAGCCGACGAACAAACAGGTCACCGTGAAAAAGTGGTTATTGAAACTAAAGACAAGACCAAACTTCCAACCATCATCATTGAAGGAAAGGAAAAGAAAACTTACAACCTGCCGGTAGGTTCTCATATCGTGGTGGAAGAAAAAGACGACGTGAAGAGTGGCCAGGTACTGGTGAAGATCCCAAGGGTGCTCAGCAAACTGAAGGACATCACCGGTGGTCTGCCCCGTGTAACGGAACTGTTTGAAGCCCGTAACCCAAGCAACCCCGCGGTTGTTTGCGAGATCGACGGTGTGGTTGCCTTCGGCGCCATCAAGCGTGGTAACAGAGAGATCATTGTAGAAGCAAAAGACGGTGTGATCAAGAAATACCTGGTTCCATTGAGCCGCCAGATCCTGGTTCAGGACGGGGACTTTGTGAAAGCCGGCGCTGCACTGAGTGACGGACAAATTGCACCTGTTGACATCCTCGCCATCAAAGGACCGTTTGCGGTTCAGGAATACGTGGTGAACGAAATCCAGGAGGTGTACCGCTTACAGGGTGTGAAGATCAACGACAAGCACGTGGAAGTAATCGTAAGGCAGATGATGCGTAAAGTACGAATCGAAGACGCCGGCGATACCAAATTCCTGGAAGGAGATACAGAAGACCGCTTCGACTTTAACATGGAGAACGACTTCATTTTCGATAAGAAAGTGATCACTGATGCCGGTGAAAGCACCAAGCTGAAATCAGGCCAGATCGTTACCCTGCGTGAAGTGCGTGAAGAAAATTCGATCCTGAGAAGGGCCGATAAAAAACTGGCTGAGTTCCGCGATGCGAAACCTGCCACTTCTTCTCCGCTGTTACTCGGTATTACCAAAGCGTCCCTCGGTACTCATAGCTGGATCTCGGCTGCATCGTTCCAGGAAACAACCAAAGTACTTTCTTCTGCTGCCATCCAGGGCAAGACAGACGAAATGCTGGGCCTGAAAGAGAACGTGATCACCGGGCACCATATCCCTGCCGGTACCGGTATGCGTGACTTCGAGAACATGATCGTTGGCAGCAAGGAAGAATACGAACTGCTGATGACCACGAAGGAAGCTATGAGCTTTGACGAAGAAGAGTAATGATTTCACAAATTGAAATACAAAGGAGCAAGATCAACTTGCTCCTTTTTTATTTGGCTTTACTTTAAGTCGGTTATTATTTCTCCAGCGACCATACATCGTTGCTGTAAATAAACGTTGTTTGGCCCGCAATACCCGGCCCGCCATACTTTCCGCCGGTCATGAAGATCTTGCCGTTATATACACAGGCTGCAATTCCACCCCGCGGGCTCCAGGGAGCTCTTTGCGCCGTCCATTCCTTTCCATCATCACTCACCAGTATCTCGCTCGTAAATTTCCCGTCCCGGTTACAGCCCAGCAACCAAATCCTGTTATCGAAAACAACTGCTGTACCCCCGAAAAGTTCCTTTCCCTTTACCAGTTCTTTTGTCTCCAATACCCAATTCAGCCCATCAGGGGAAGACCATACATCGTTATTGATCATATAAACCCTGTTCTTGAGTGCCACGAACTGGCTACCCTCTCTTTTTCCAAAAGGCAGATCATCAGCCTGCTTTGCCCAATGTACCCCATCTGTGGAATTCCAGATATCTGAAAAAGAGTTACTGCCATCGGTGCCGCCAATGATCCATATCTTATTATCCAGTACAAAGGGATGATAAAAGAAACGTTCAGGCAGATTGCTTTTTTTGGCCAGGATGGTCCAGGTGCGCATGTCCCTGGTCTGGTAAATTTCAGTGGTCAGTTTATAGCGCTCGATATTTCCTTCAAAATGCCCCAGTCCGAGAATGCTGTTGTTGAACTGCACATAATCAAGAAAGGCAAGGTTGTTAATGCTGTTGGGTAATGCACTTTTTGCCCAGTCAGTTCCATTTTTTGTATACCAGTTTCCCCCCGGGTGAAAGGCCCAGAGGGTATCCCGGAAACTGAACAGCTGGAAATTGTAGCTCTTCGGGAAAGCCGCACCGGAAGTGCATTCTGTCCACCGGTATCCCGGTATCGTTTCCTGGTATGCAGGCGTATCAATGATGGTTGTTTCAGCCTTCGCATGCGCATTGCAGGAGATAATCACATACCCGGCTGCCAAAGTAAGCAGAATGATCAGTAGCTTCTTCATAACATTAATTTTACAGGTGGAAGATTCAGCCGGTTACTTTAGGATAACCAGCTTTATTCGTTTTACGGGTACAAATATGAGCCTGTAAAACGCCGGTCAGAAATCATTTACACCAAATGATAACGGCGCCTGACAAGCAGAAAACCTGCATTTCGTCACGCAAATACTGCCGGTGCTGTAATGAGCATTCCCGGCCGGAATTTGTACTTTTATTTTGACTTATGCAAAACGCAGCCTTCTTCATACGGTATAAACTTCACCATCTGTTCTTCTGGGCGCTGGTATTCGGATTGTGGTTCTTCCTCCGGTATGAAGATTATTCGACCATGCAAAAGGCATTTACGGTAACGCTGGTGAAAGTGGCCGACCTGTCCATTATGATATATATCACCAACTACCTGCTGATACCAAAACTGCTGTATAAAAAGAAGTACTGGTGGTTTGCCGTGGTTTTCCTGCTGATGATTGCCATTAGCAGTGCCGTCAAGATGAATATACTGGGCCGAATGCTCAATAACCCCGCCCTGCTGAGCCTGGCGGGGAATATAAAGGCCCGGATCTATGATAATGTGATCCCGCATTTTTTCCTGGTAACGGCGGGGGCGGCTGTAAAACTCATCATTGACTATACCCGTATGCAGCAACGGATGGTGGAAATGGCCAGGGAAAAGGCGGAAGCAGAGCTGAATTTTCTGAAATCGCAGATCAACCCGCATTTCCTTTTCAACTCCCTGAATTCCGTTTATTTCCTGATCGATAAGAACAATACCGATGCCCGGGGAGCCTTGCATAAGTTCTCGGCCATGCTGCGGTACCAGCTGTATGAGATGAATGGAGATAAGGTGCCGGTGGAAAAGGAGGTTGAATACCTCAAAGACTATATCGACCTGCAGAAGCTGAGGAAGGATGAGCATACAAGCGTTACCTTCAGTCATGCGCCGGATGTGAAAGGATTTACGGTGGAACCGCTGTTACTTATTCCTTTTGTTGAAAACGCCTTTAAATACATTTCCCACTATAAAAATCAGCTTAACTTTATAAAGCTTGACATGAGCATGCGGAACGGGGCTTTTCATTTTTCACTGGAGAATTCAAAAGAGGCAACCACCCGGGTAAACAATGCACATTCCGGAATTGGCCTGGTCAATGTAAAACGCAGGCTGGACCTGCTTTACCCCGGGAAACACCGGTTGAACATTACAGACACTCCAGGAACATTTTCTGTTGACCTGACCATTGATATCAAATGACCATCAACTGTATCATAATCGACGATGAACCACTGGCAAGAACAGGGTTGAAAGAATATGTAGGTGATATCGATTTCCTGAAATTACTTGGGTCTTTCGATAACCCGCTGGCTGCTACAGAACTGATCGGAAGCGGAGAGGTGCAGCTGCTTTTCCTGGATATACAAATGCCGAAGATCACCGGGCTGGACTTTTTCAAAACGTTGAAGAATCCACCCGCTGTTATATTCACCACGGCCTATCCACAGTATGCCCTGGATGGTTTTGAAGTAAATGCACTGGATTACCTGGTGAAGCCGGTATCTTTCGACCGTTTTCTGAAAGCCGCACTGAAGGCAAAAGAATTCTTTGAAATAAGGCACATAAATAAAACGGAAACTAAGGAGGGAGATACCGATCAGTACTTTTTTATCAAAGCAGATAACCAGCTGGTGAAGATTTTTTACGACGAAGTATTGTTTGTGGAAGCGCTGCAGAATTACGTGTACATTCATACAGCCTCTAAAAAGTTCATGAGCTACCTTACCTTCAAGTCAGTGGAAGACTATCTTCCCGCCAGCCGGTTCATTAAAGTGCATAAGTCTTTCATCATTTCGGCGGCAAAGGTTGACAGCATTGATGGCAATGAGCTACGCATCGGCCAGCACCGTATCCCCATCAGCCGGGCATTGAAAGATGACGTGATCGGGAAACTCGTATCCGGCAAATTTCTCAGGCGCTGACTATTTAAAAATAATGCCCGAGAGTATCTTCTGGGCAGTTTTTGTATGTACATCTGTAGACGCATCCGAAACAAAAGTTGCCAGGTAAAGTTTCGATTTGTAAAAGCAAAACCACTGCGTACAGCGTACCCGGATGGATTCATCCGACTTGCTGAAGCCGGTATAAATAAGTTCAGCTGCATCTAGGTTATTCCATTTAAAATAACGCAGGTTTTCTTCTTTGAATTCATTGAAGGCACCCTTTACCTGGTCGGTAACACCCGGGAACAGTTCGCTGATCTTTGTGCTGGCATATGCCTTGTTATAACTTACCGCAATGTTGATGTTCTCATAAAAATGATCATCTGTTCCGTCGGACGGGGAGGTAAAAAATACCCGCCCGCCTTCCTTGATCTTATTGATCCAGCCCGGCGGATAGGTGGCAGTAAAATTTCCCCCGGGGTCGTTGAATATTTTCCATTCCTGTCCGGACGAAAGCAGCGGGAGACTAAAAAACAGCAGCATGAAAAGAAGACGGGTCATAGCAAGATTTTTATCTAAGATAAACGGAATTATTAAACTGCCACCATTCCTTTCCCGGAATTTCCGGGATCACTCCGGCCGTTAACCCTTTCCTAAAAATCCGCCAAACTTATTGCAGGCTGTAGGTTTGTAAGTATATTGCCGCCAAATCACACGCATGATGAAAAATTTATCCCTTGTATTGAATATTGTTCTGCTGGCTGCTGTTGGATACCTGTATTACTATGATTTTTCGGGAAAGAAAGCAAAAGATGTGGCCGCCAAGATCAATAATACATACCTGGGACCCGACAGCAACAGCAAACGCCCCCCGATGGCGTATGTTGACCTGGATTCACTGAACGAGAACATCACCTACATTAAAGAACGCAGGAAAGAACTGGAAGACGAAATGAAGAAAATTGACAAGGAACAGGAGGATGGCTATAAGAACCTGCAGGCACAGCGGGATAATTTTCTGAAAAAAGGAGCGGCTATTACTGAAGCGGAGGCACAAAGCTTCCAGGAAAAACTGATTGAACAGCAACAGAAGATCGACAGCCGTAAACAGCAGATGACCCAGGAACTGAACGGACGAAGTTTCAACATTATGGAAGACATCAAGAAACAGCTGCGTGAATTTCTCACCGAATACAACAAGGAGAAGAATTACATGTACATATTCACCACGGGCACCGGGCTCGACTATATGGTGTTCAAAGATTCAACCCTCAACATCACTGCCGATGTAATAAAGGGCATGAATGCCAAAATGAAGGCAGCTGCCAAGCAATAAATTCCCACAATTTGTATATCTTGTTCTGATAAACCGGTTTCAATATGACAGAACAAACTGCTTCTTTTAAACCAACACTTGGTTTGCTGGATTCCACTATGATCGTTGCCGGGTCCATGATCGGCTCGGGTATCTTCATTGTAAGCGCCGACATCACCCGCAACGTGGGCAGTGCCGGATGGCTGATCGCCGTTTGGCTGATCACCGGTTTTATGACACTTACCGCCGCTCTCAGCTATGGCGAACTGAGTGCCATGTTCCCCAAAGCCGGCGGGCAGTATGTTTACCTGAAAGAAGCCTTTAATCCCCTGGCTGGTTTTTTATATGGCTGGAGTTTTTTTGCCGTGATTCAAACCGCCACCATCGCCGCTGTAGGTGTGGCCTTCAGCAAGTTCGCCGGTTATTTTATTCCCGCCCTCGAACTGAAGGATGATAACATCCTGTTGCAGGCCGGCGATTTTAAAATCTATACCGCCCAGCTTGTTTCTATTGCCCTCATCATTTTCCTCACATATATCAATACAAAGGGGGTAAAGGGAGGCAAGACGATCCAGACAAGTTTTACCATCATAAAACTTATCTCGCTTTTCGGACTGATCATCTTCGGATTTATCCTGGCTGCCAAATCAGATATCTGGAATGCCAACTGGAGTGATGCATGGAATATGACATCACGGAATGCCAACGGAGACATTATCGGGGGCGTGGCCGGTATGGCCATGCTGGGCGCCATTGCTGCTTCCATGTCGGGCTCCATCTTCAGCAGCGATGCATGGAATAACATCACATTCATCGCCGGCGAAGTGAAGAATCCAAAAAGGAATATCGGCCTGGCCCTGTTTCTCGGAACCCTCATCGTTACCATTATTTATGTTTCGGCCAACCTCATGTACATCAGTGTTATGCCGCTGAATGAAGTGGCATCAGCCCCGCAGGACCGGGTGGCTGTGGCTGCCAGTCATGTGATCTTTGGAAACGCCGGCACGTACGTAATCGCCGTTATGATCATGATCTCCACTTTTGGATGCAACAACGGACTGATACTGGCCGGAGCCCGTGTATACAATGCCATGGCCATCGATAAACTGTTCTTTAAAAAAGCCGCAGCCCTGAATAAATACGCCGTGCCTGAATACGCCCTGTGGGCACAATGCATCATGGCATCCATCCTTTGCCTGAGCGGAAAATATGGCGACCTGCTGGATATGATCGCCTTTGTGGTGGTATTGTTTTATGCGGTTACCATCATCGGCATCTTTAAACTGCGTAAAAGCAGGCCCGATGCGGAACGGCCCTACAAAGCTTTTGGATATCCCGTGTTGCCCGCCATCTATATCGTGCTGGCGGTGGTATTCTGTATTTTTCTCATAAAAATGAAACCAGTTTATGCCGGTATCGGTCTGGGGATCGTATTGTTGGGTATCCCCCTCTATTATATTGCCATTGCCAACCAGAAAAAAAGTTAGTTCCATATGCCGGGTAATGATTTTGATAAACTCTTCCACCAGTTTACCGGTTTAAAAGTTGCGGTGATCGGGGATGTGATGCTGGATACCTACTGGTGGGGAAATGTAGACCGTATTTCTCCTGAAGCACCTGTACCGGTGGTGGCCGTATCTAAAAAAGAACAACGGATCGGCGGTGCCGGCAACGTGGCGCTGAACGCGGCATCGCTGGGAGCATCGGTAACCATGCTCAGCGTGCTGGGTAAAGACGATGACGGCGACCAGCTGGCCACCCTGCTCGGGGACCAACAGATACAGACAAAATACCTGGTGCACAGCGAACACCGCATCACCACCAATAAAATACGCATCATCAGCCGCAACCAGCACATGATGCGGCTCGATGCTGAGATGGCCGACGACCTTCAGAAAGCAGACGAAGACCGCCTGCTGTATGCATTTGAAAACTACATCGCTGCTGAAAACCCTTCCGTGGTGATCCTGGAGGATTATAACAAAGGCGTGCTTACCGCCGATGTCATTAAACGGGTGATCAGTCTTTGTAAAAAGCAAGGTATTCTAACGGCGGTGGATCCCAAGCGGAAGAATTTCTTTGCCTATGAAGGAGTGGATATTTTTAAACCCAACCTGAAGGAAGTGAAGGAGGGGTTGAACATCATGCCCGAAAACATCAACCTGAGTGTATTGAAAGACATGCACCTGCTGCTGCAGGAAAAACTGCAACAGCAGATATCCCTCATCACCCTTTCTGAAAAAGGGGTTTTTTACCAGCTGGAGAATGAAGCTGCTGTCATACCCACGCATATCCGCAGCATTGCCGATGTGAGTGGGGCAGGCGATACGGTGATTGCCGTGGCCTCCCTGGTATATGCGGCCACTAAAAACGTTAAGCTGATGGCCGAAATGGCCAATATTGCCGGCGGCCTGGTTTGTGAAGAAGTGGGAACCGTGGCCATCGACCGGGATAAGTTATTAAAAGAATGCATCCACCTGCTTTCGTGAAATACCGGGAAAGTGTTCACAGAAAAATAGTAATCCACCTGCCTGTAATTATGAGTTCGCCTGTTCCCGCTGTGCCCGGGCCGCTTTTCTTTTTGCGTCTATTTCTGTTTTTGCAATGATGCGGTCAAAGTTGATGTATACTTCAAAGTATATCTTAATCACTGCCAGTACCAGTATGAATATTTTTCCGGCGCCAAACCCAAGGAACATACTGCCCACGATCACCACGAACTGCTGAACGATGATGCGGCCATAAGGCTGAAACATCAGCTTCATCATCGACACTGTTTTATATTCGCCCGAAAGAAAAAAATCAAAGAGGTTCTGCAGGGTATAATAGGTGATAAAGATCAGCAGGAGAATAAGGCCTTCGTGCCCCAGTGCAGCAGGGATCTGCCGGTACGTGCCGAGCAGTGAGTCGCTCTTTATCAAACCGCTTACGGCAAAAAAAATCTGCGTTTGCACAAAAACAAATATCCCGTAATGAACAATGAAGAAGAGAATAAAGAATAAACCGGTCGCCATCACGGCCGGTTTCCCGGCCTGCCATTCATCTCTTGGCTTTACCAGCATGGTAACACTGGCGAGTTTCACTACGGTGAAGAGACCGATGATGACCGTTTCCATGCAATACACCAGGAATACCCTTGCCGCATCCCATCCTTCAAACCAAACGCCATACACCGGAATGAGATTTACAATTATCAACAGATAATCGCCCGGGCTTAATTTTCTTTTAAGCATTCGCATAAAATTGTAGAAAGTTTGCGATGGTAAATTAAATAATTTTGGCATCCAACAAATACCCACTGACACGTATGCAGCAATACTCCCTGGTGATACACGGCGGCGCCGGAACCATACTGAAAGAAGACATGACTCCCGAACTGGAACAGGCATATATAAAAGGTTTGGAAGAAGCCCTTGCGGCGGGGTATGCCGTACTGGAAGAGGGGGGCTCGGCCATCAATGCGGTGAAGGCCGCTATTGTGGTGCTGGAAGATAACCTGCTGTTCAATGCAGGCAGGGGGTCGGTATTCACCAAGAAAGGGGTGCAGGAAATGGATGCCGCCATCATGGACGGAAAGAACCTTGATGCCGGTTCGGTAGCAGGTATCCGCAACGTGCGCAACCCGATAGAGCTGGCAGCCGAAGTGATGACCAACAGCAACCACGTTTTTTTAAGTGGCAAGGGTGCCAACGATTTCGCTATCAAGCAGGGAATTAAACTGGAACCCGATGAATATTTCTTCTCACAGTTTCGCTACGATCAATGGAAGGAGATCCGTGACAGCGACAATTACTCCCTCGATCATACCCACCAGGGACTGGAAGAACTGATGAAGGATAAAAAATTCGGAACCGTAGGCGCCGTGGCCTGCGACCAGCATGGTAATATTGCAGCCGCCACCAGCACCGGCGGTATGACGAATAAAAAATACGGCCGCATCGGCGACAGTCCCCTGATCGGCGCCGGCACCTATGCCAATAATAATACCTGTGCCATCAGCTGCACCGGCCATGGCGAACCGTTTATCTGTGCGGTGGCCGCACACGATGTAAGCTGCCTGATGGAATACAAGGGCCTCACGCTTCAGCAGGCCATGAATGAAGTGGTGAATGTGAAACTGGTGCGCATGCATGGTGAAGGCGGAATGATCGGGGTGGATGCAACCGGCAATGCCGCCATGGTGTTTAACAGTGCCGGTATGTACCGGGCCATGCAGAACAGCAGGGGTGAAAAGAAGATCGGCATTTATAAAGATTAAGAATTTGTGCAGCCACTGGTGATATCTTCGCAACCAGGTGTATCTTCACCGTGGACTGACACCTGGAGAAACTCATGAAAAAGATCGCTGTAATCGTTGCCGGGGGTAGCGGAAGCCGGATGAACAATCCCACACCCAAACAATTCCTGTTGCTGAACGGTAAGCCTGTTCTGTATTATTCCGTCAACACGTTTCTTCAATCGTATCCCGATATGCAGGTGATCCTGGTGCTGCCCGAAGACCATGTTGCCACCGGCCAGGAAATCATTGACGCCTTTTTTGATAACAGCCGTATCCGCATCACCACGGGCGGCAGCTCACGCTTTCATTCGGTACAGAACGGGTTGAAGCTGGTGGAAGAGGAGAGCATTGTTTTTGTGCATGATGCGGTACGTTGCCTGCTGAGCACCCAACTGGTACACCGGTGCTATGAAACAGCGCTGGAGAACGGATCGGCCATACCGGTGATCGACTGCAAAGACAGTGTGCGGCTCATCACCCCCGATGGCAATGAGTCGCTGGAAAGAAGCCTGGTGAAACTGGTGCAAACCCCACAAACTTTTCACAGTAAAATTCTTATTCCCGCCTACCAGATCGATTACAAGGATAAGTACACCGATGAAGCCAGCGTGGCCGAAGCATTCGGACTAAAAGTGAAACTGGTGGAGGGTGAAGAGAATAATTTCAAGATCACCAGGCCTGCCGATCTTATTGTTGCCGAACAAATACTAGCAACTCCCTGATGAATTACCAGGTTAAAATAGCCGACGTCAGTGATCCGGCCACAGAGCGGGCCTTGAGAGAACTTATCCAGTCAGCTAACCACTCACCAGCACTTCTCCCCGAAAAATTCCTGGCAAAGAACCTCGACAGTAAGGCGACACAAAAAAGTTTTTTCCTGGTAGCGGAAGAAGATGGAAAGATCATCGGCTGCAATGGGTTTCTTGCCAACGATTTTACCTGCAATGGCAGGCAATACAGCGGTTATCAAAGCTGCTGGTCGGCCACGCATCCTGATCACCAGGGGAAAAAAGTATTCAGCAGCATCATCAACGAAGCGAAGAGAATGCTGAAGGAACAGGGCGCCGGTTTTTTATATGGCATCGCCAATGATAATTCGAATCCCATCTTCACAAAAAAACTTGGATTTACAGAAACGGGGTCGCAGGTATTGCGGATGATCAATCTTCCGTTCATGAGAAAGCACCGCATCATCCCTTTGGCCTCCATGAACCGTACAAATGCCTGCATCATTGATGAACAGCAGGTAATGCGGCATAAGCTGGAGCAATTTCCAGGCGAAATAAAACGGGTGGATCATAACAACAGCTGGTTATGGGGTAAGTTGCTTACGAAAAGAAAGTTTGGGATGAACTGGAAGGTCTTCTATGTGGGAGGGGTTCAACTGGATTCTGAAAAGGACCTGCAAAGCTTATTGAAGAAATTATCCGATTCTTATGAGCCTTCGGTTGTTCAGTTCTTCAGTTGTGCAAGTAATACCTTCAACCCGTTGCTGAATGGGTGGAAGCAGTCAAAAATGAATGGGTTTATCTTTTATAACCTGAATATGCCTGAGCCGGCACACCTGAACCTGATGATCGGGGTGCTGGATATTTTCTAGCAATAAATTAAGCATAATGGCAAAAGGCCTGGTACTGGCTTTTCATAAGGAAGATGACGAAGGACTGTTTGAACAGATCCTGCTGGCCTTAAAAGCAGGATACGGCCTTGTATCTGCTGCAGAACTGGAACAATTGCTGCTGCAGAAGAAAAACACTTCCGGCATATGCCATGTCACATTTGATGATGGCCACCGTTCTTTTTATGAAACGGTATTCCCGTTGCTGAAAAAGCACCAGGTGCCTGTTTCTCTTTTTGTATCGCCGGAAATTATTTCTTCCGAAACTAATTTCTGGTTCCAGGAAATGGAAGGGTATGATGAATCTGTATTAAAAAATATCCTGGCTGACGAATTGAATATAGTCCTGCATACTCTCGATCCTTATGCAGCCATGGACATTTTTAAATGCCTGCCTATTGCGCATATTACCCGGATCATAGAGATATACCAACGGCAAACCGGTTGCGGCAAAAAACAACCACAAAATATGAACCGGGTACAGTTGAAAGAACTGGATGCATCCGGGCTGGTAAACATCGGCGCTCACAGCATGCAGCACCCGGTATTGCAGAATGAAAGGGATGAAAGCAGTTTTACAGAGATAAACCGTTCGGTTACGGAGCTCGGAAAATTGCTTGGTCGCCCGGTTCGCTATTTTGCGTATCCCAATGGCCGGCCGGGTATCGACTTTGCCGGACGGGAAATGAACTACCTGGCGCAATCCGGAATCAGCATGGCTTTTTCAACCGAGCTGGATACGCTTTCTGCGAACAAAAACCTGCTGGCTGTTCCGCGGATGGGATTTGCACGGATGGGCCTTTCTCCTTCCAATCCACTCATTAAATTCCGACTCAACCTGGGGAAGAAGTGGATCGATATCCGGTCCATCGGTAAGCCTTCGGAATGGGAGATAAGAAACCGCATTAAAAAAATAATTGGGGGCTGACGGGTGGGCATATCGAAATACCAGGGAATGTATTCAAACCACCCAGTTTATTTTTTCATCCATCTCATCCATACAGGCAACCGGTTCAGCCGGATGGCGCTGTACTTTTCTTCTGCTGCTCCAAAGCTGCTGTAGAAATGTGCCAGGCCGGGGATGTCACTGCCTTCAAAGTCGAGCAGCCATTGTTCGCCGGCATGATCTTTAATGAATGCATTGATGAGGGCATGCGACGCTCCCAGGGTTTTGCCATCAGGGTGATTGCCCACCAGTATATAATAGGCCCGGTGGTGAGAGAAGAAGAATACAGCGGCCGCCAGCAAACGTCCTTCTTTTGAGTGAACGGCATAGGTGGTGGCTTTTTCTTTTTTATAAAGGGCAGCGTATAGTTTTGTGAAATTGGCAAAATCGCCGGCGGGTATGGACGCATATTCCCCGGCTTGTTTTTTGGCCAGTTCCACGGCATCTGTCACACCGGCATTCCGGGTAACGACAAGCCCGTACTGTTCACTTCTTTTGATGTTGCGCCTGGTATTTTCCCGGTATGCGTTGAAAAGTGTTTCGTAATTGCTGTTCAGGTTCAGCACGTAGTTCATCCGTTGGTACAGGTTGTATCCCTGTACGGGAAACAGGTTACCGCTGTTGAAATAAATATCCCAGTAACTGAATTTTGCGGGCACGGCTTCCAGGAAGGCAGCAACTGTTTCTGCGTTGATGTTTTTGCCAAAAACGCCGAGGCAGGCAGTAAACGGGGGCTGGTATAAATAATGAATGCGGTATTTCCGGTTCCAGGTAAGCGGCATCACGGCTTCGTAATCATTAAGCACCAGGGCATCCCAGTTCTTTGCCATGCTGTTGAGGTAAACAGAATAAGCGTATATCAACCCGTTGCCGGCATCGTCAATACAGGCATCCCATTTCTGCTGGTCGATCTGCCCGTGTGTAAGGTATGCGATCGTTGCCATTAAAAAGGAATTTGCGGAACCATGCGGCACAGGTTGAGGTTCTGGATATCGATGCTGAATGAAACTGTTTTCACCAATCGCTTGATGCCTGTTTCCACCATGGTGGAACGGTAATAGTCCCTGTACTCCTTGCTGTACAAAATTGGAATATAAATATTCAGCACGTTGCGGAACAGGGATAACTGCAGGCCGGCGTCGTAAATGAATTTGCCGGTGGCGGCATTTTTCTTCCAGGCTTCGGCATAGGTGCCTATATCAAGGAAGATTTTGAGCGGCAGTCTGAAAGGCAGTACCGACAGGGGATTGACGGCATTGGGGATGGTGCTGGTGAAATTGGCTGCCATCAGCCAGTTGTCTGTTTTACCGATCTTGCTGTTCAGCAGGTCGGTGCGGACTTTAAAACCGCCGTCCCGGATCATGATCTGCTGGGAAGAAAAATGATCGAACTCGCTGCGGCCGATGAAATAATTGCTGTAGGTATAATCTTCGTATCCTTTCGGGCCGGTCATGTTCAGCTGGTAGGGATCTGTTTCAAATTGTTTCAGGAAGGTTTTGTCGCCGAGGTAAAAGAACTTGCCGGCAAACACCCGCAGGTCGAGCCCACCGCCCTTTGGATAATTGAAGAAATAGTTGCCGGTGAACCCAGCCCTTGCGAATCCATCACCCTGTTCAATATTGAGTTCGCCCCGGTACGGATACAATGCCCGGTTGTTCTCCAGCACAAACCGCAGCTGGTTGATATAGCGGTCGATGGTGGGAAAGGTGATGATGTCGATCTGGTTCGCTGTATCCCTGGTGAACAGGAGACCCTGCTCTTTGATGAAAAAGGTTTTCCACTGAATAAATTTTATGATGGTGCTGCGGGGATTCTTATTGGCAAAAACAAATTTCAGCGAAGGCACGATCTTGCTGAATCGCTGCGGGTGGATGACATTAGCCGAATCGATGAAATTATCTCCGGAGAAACTGGAACCTGCGAGGGCCAGTTCGACCTTCTGTCCATTGTTCCCCGGGTACCAGGTATAAGCTAAGCGGGCCAGCCCGGCCAACCGTTTGCTTTTGGTAGCATAGAGCGGGGCCACCACAAACTGGAATTTATTCAACGGCAGCGTATAATTGTGAAACAGGGCGCCCAGCATGATCTTATCGTAAAAATTATAGGCGATGGCCGGGGAGGCAAACACATAGTTGTATTTGCTGGTTTCCTTCATGCTGAAGAAAGCGGCGAGGCGTATGTTTTTCCGGTTGGTTATTTTTGCCAGCGCTCCTTTTTTGTTCAGCAGCGAAAAACTTGCATCCATGTTGCGGCCACTAAGTTCTTCTACCAGGATTTTAAAATCTTCGGGATAAGGATGTTTGAACTGCCAGCGGCGGTAATATTCTTTCATGCAGCTGTCGAACAGCGGTTTTCCCAACTCTGTTTCCAGCTGTTTCATCCATGCACCGGTTTTGGTATAGGCGATGGAATTATAGTTGAGCAGGTTGAATTTTTCGGAAACAGTTTCAATCGGCTGGTCTTTCTTTACACCGATGATGGTTTGAAGCAGTGTTTGCTGGATGTCTTCCGGAAGCCGGTTGTTGATGAACTTTCTTTTTGATGGAAGAATATCCAGGTTCGTATTGCCGTATTGCTGCAGGGAATACCGGTTGTCGTAATAGGTGTTCATGCCTTCGTCCATCCAGGGATGTGTGCGTTCGTTACTGCCGAGGATGCCCTGGAACCAGTTGTGTCCCACTTCATGGTTGATTACAAAGTCGAGCATTTTTTCAGAACCGCCATCGTCCAGAACGGTAATGGTGGGGTATTCCATGCCGCCGCCATTGCCGCCGTCCACCACGCTTACTATATTGTAGGGGTATTCGCCCAGCCAGTTGCTTTTGGTGCTGATGGCCCGTTTGATCATGGTAAGGCAATTGCCCCAGTTGCCGGCATTTTTGTCATAATAGTAAGCCGCCACGTTTATGGTTCTTCCCGAAGGAAGGCGAAGGGTGTCTTTTTTAATAACAAAGTTCTTATCGGCAAACCAGGCAAAGTCGTGCACCTTGTTCTGCGTGAAAACAAGGGTCTTGGTTTTAGCGGGCACCGGCCTGGTTACCACTGTTTTTGTTTTGATGCCGGCCACCGGTTTTTTCTTTTTAGCTGCCGGTGCCGGTTGCTTCCTGTTCTTCAGCCATTGTTTTTCCTTTTCCGTCTGCAATTCCCCGGTAGCGGCCACCACGTAATCTTCCGGCAGGGTTATCTGTACTTCATAGTTACCAAACTCGTCATAAAATTCTCCCTGGTCCAGGTAGGGCATGGGGTGCCAGCCTTTGCGGTCATACACGGCTGGTTTCGGAAACCATTGGGTTACCTGGTAGGTATTGCCTTCGTGGCCTCCCCTGGAAAAAATAGCAGGAAGCTTTACATGAAATGGTGTTTCTATTTTGATGGTTCCGTTGGGCGGCAGGGGATCGTTGAGCAGGAGTTTAATGATGTCCTGGTGCTGCGGGTGATCTTCGGTTCGTACGCTCAGGGTGTTTACCCGGAAGTCTAGCCGGTTGATGTATCCGCGTTCTTCCGCATTACTGAAATAGAACCGGGTGCTTCCGTTTTCCAGCACCTGGTCGGTAAAGGCCGTCTTGTCATTTTTATAGGCATTGTTCCAGAGGTGGATCCAGATGAAGTGCAGCGTGTCGGGGGAGTGGTTGCTGTATTCCATTTTCACAAAGCCATCCAGGGTATGGTCGATGTCGTTCAGCGTTACATCAATTTTATAGTTTACTTCCTGCTGCCAGTAGGAGGATTGAGACCTGGCGACAGGCGATAAACAGTAGAAAAAAATAACCAGGGCTGCGATCCGTTTCAAAGCAGTGATTTTCACCAAAAATAGTCAAAACGGGGGAATCTTTCTGATTAGCAGTAGTGGATCTGAATCTGATCGAAACAGTGCAAATAATAGAAAGCGCTCTATATACTTATTACTTTCCCTGTCCCAGCAGGATGATCCTCACCGTATGCAGCATGATCTTGAAATCGAGTGCCAGCGAAACGTTTTCAATATACATGAGGTCGTAGGGCATGCGTTCGATCATCTCTTCCAGTGTAGATGCATAGCCGAACTTGACCATGCCCCAGCTGGTGAGTCCGGGCTTTACTTTCAGCAGGTAATTGTATTCGGGATGTTTTTGTATCAGCTGGTCTATGTAGAATTTCCGTTCCGGTCTTGGCCCAACCAGGCTCATCTCCCCTTTTAAAATATTCCAGAGCTGCGGCAGTTCATCCAGCCGCCATTTGCGCATCACTTTTCCCCAGCGGGTAATGCGTGGGTCGTTGTCGCTGCTCAGTACCGGGCCATTGGGTTCTGCATTGGTGACCATGCTGCGGAATTTGATCATGGTGAACGGTTTTCCTTTGTAGCCGATTCGTTCCTGCATGTACAGCAGCGATCCTTTGGATGAAAGAAGCAGCCGGATGGCGGTGTATATAAAGAGCGGCGAAAGAAGAATGATGCCGGCGAGAGACACGCAAATGTCTATCATGCGTTTGAAGTTTTGTTTCCAGAGCGGGAGCAGGCCGCTGTGCAGGTCGATGAGCGGGGTGCCCAGTACGTCGTTTGTTTTTACGGCGCCGCTGATGATGTCTACGGTGTCGGCCGTTATTTTAATGTTCACGTTCTTATCACTCAGCTGCTGCAGTATTTTTTCCAGCTTGTCCCGCTCTTTCTTTTCCACGGCAATGATCACTTCTTCCACCTGGTTTTCGCTGATCACGGCGGGGGTATTGGCGGCATCACCGAAGTTGCGGAGTGTGTCGGGCAGGGAACCATGGTTGCCGTTGGTGTTTACGAATCCGATGATGCGGAAACCATTTTTTGCCTTGTTGCTGCTGATGATGTGGTACAGGGACGCGGCATTGTAACTGGAGCCGATGACCAGGGTGTTGAAGAAAACCGTACCGTTGTTGAGTTGTTTTTTTGCCTGTGCCAGGATGATGAGCCTGGTGCAGTAGGTAAAGAAAGACTGCAGGCCCCATAGCGACAGGAATTCTTTGTAATAGATGCTGTAATCGCCGGTGGCATCGTAGATCAGGAAGAGGAAAAGGATGATGACGCTTCCAAAAAAAGTATGAATGAGTATGTTGAGAAGTTCAATCACCCTCGACTTCAGGTAAAGTCCGTTGTAATGCCCGGTAAGGAAATACAGCAGCAGCCATACCAGCGGGAATACCGCCAGGCCGGTATAAAATTTAGGTCCGATGATGTACGGCTCGCCGATGATGAGTTTGCGGGTGAAATAAAAGCTGATCCAGGAAAGCATCGCAGCCAATAAATCGCCGAACGCATACCAGCCGATGTGTATCCTGGGTTGCTTCAATGGGGTTCAGTTTTTGTTTTTAATGGGTCGTTACGTTCCCGATCTTTTCGAGTATCTGGTGTGCCACTTCCATGGCACGGAAACCATCCACCACGCTTACGGGGGTATCGGTGTTGTTCACAATGGCATCCCTGAATTTCTCCAGTTCCATCTTAATGGCATTTACGTCTTCCACCACCGGGTTGGCAATGGCAATGGTTTTTTTGCCGTGGTTGGTATCAATGTCGAATGTGAATACGTTTTTATCACCTGGTGTGTTCAGGCGGATGATCTCGGTTTTCTTTTCCAGGAAATCGATGCCGATGTAGGCGTCTTTCTGGAACAGGCGCATCTTGCGCATCTTTTTCATGGAGATGCGGCTGCTGGTAAGGTTGGCCACGCAGCCGTTGTCGAATTCAATGCGCACGTTGGCAATATCGGGTGTGTCGCTCATCACGGCCACACCGTTGGCGCTGATGTGATTTACATTTCCCTTTACGAGGCTCAGGATGATGTCAATGTCGTGTATCATCAGGTCCAGGATCACACTCACGTCGGTGCCGCGGGGGTTGAACTGTGCCAGGCGGTGCACTTCAATGAACATGGGCTGCAGCACCTGTCCTTTCAATGCCAGGAAAGCGGGATTAAAACGCTCCACGTGCCCTACCTGGAATTTTACGTTGGCTTCCTTGGAAAGCTTTACCAGTTCTTTCGCTTCTTCCATGGTATTGGCCAGCGGCTTTTCCACGAAAACGTGTTTGCCTTTGCGGATGGCCATTACACAAAGTTCAAAATGGGAGGAGGTGGGCGCCACGATGTCTACTGCGTCGCAGGCGTTGATGAGGTCTTCGGCATTGTCAAAACGTTTCAGCTGGTATTTCTGCGCTACGGCCTGTGCATTGGCATCATCGGTATCGCAAAAACCAACCACTTCCACTCCTTCAATGCTGAGCCAGTTATTGAGGTGAAATTTTCCTAAATGGCCGGCACCAATTTGTCCTATCTTAAGCATGAAATCCTGTTGTTTGTTTTTTACGTCAAAAGAAAAAAGTCAAAGCCAAAAGTAGATGAGGGTATGGGCGTTTGTGTTTTTACTTTTGACTTATTCATCCCAGAATCCCATGCGACCGAATTTTTCAATCCGCTGCTGTACCCTCGTTTCGGGGTCAATGGCTTTCAGTTCTTTGATAATGGGAATGAGGTGATTTTTGAGAATGTCGGCTGCTTCCTTGTAATCCCAGTGGGTGCCACCCAGCGGTTCCGGTATCACGCCATCTACCAGCCCGAATTTCAGCATATCATCACCGGTGAGCCGGAGTTGTTCGGCAGCTGTTTCTTTTTTATCCCAGCTGCGCCATAAAATACTGCTGCAGCTTTCGGGAGAGATCACGGTGTACCAGGTGTTCTCCATCATGTATACCCGGTCGCCCACGCCAATGCCGAGGGCCCCGCCGCTGGCACCTTCGCCGATGATGACGCAGATCACCGGAACTTTCAGGCGGATCATTTCATAAATGTTGCGGGCAATGGCTTCGCCCTGGCCTCTTTCTTCCGCTTCCAGCCCCGGGTATGCACCGGGTGTATCAATGAGGGTGATGATGGGTTTGTTGAATTTTTCAGCCAGTTTCATCAGGCGCAATGCTTTGCGGTAGCCTTCGGGGTTTGCCATTCCAAAATTGCGCAGCTGGCGTGTTTTGGTATTGGAGCCTTTCTGCTGGCCGATCATCATCACGGTTTCGCCTCCCAGCTGGGCAAATCCGCCCACCATGGCTTTGTCATCTTTCACATTCCGGTCGCCGTGCAGCTCAATAAAATTGGTACACATGTTCATGATGTATTTCATGGTGTACGGCCTGTCGGGGTGGCGGCTGAGCTGTACTTTCTGCCAGGGGGTTAAATGGGAGGTGAGGTGTTTCTTGGTTTCCACGATCCGTTCTTCCAGCATGGCGATGGCATCGCTCATATTTGTTTTGGATTTTTCGGAAGTGATTTTAAGCTGTTCTATCTGGTCGTATAGTTCCTTGATGGGCTTTTCAAAGTCGAGGAATTGCCGTTTTTTGAACTCGATCATGTGGTTGGTTTGTTGTTTTATTTACAAATTTATCACGCCGGGTAAAAGGGGAGTGTAAGATAGTTTGTAAAATGGTGGTCTACAATTTTTTTATAAAAGTTTTGGCTTGCAAAGATAAAAAAACCTATCTTTGCCCTCCCGAAAAAATGGATTGAAAATCAGGCAACTGGGTTCAATTCAGGAGCGGGCAAGGAGGATTGGTAGTTCAGTTGGTTAGAATGCCGCCCTGTCACGGCGGAGGTCGCGGGTTCGAGTCCCGTCCAGTCCGCAAAAGAGGTTGTAGTAATACAGCCTCTTTTTGTTTTATACCGCATAAGGGATGTGCCGGGTGCCGGGAAGAAATGGTCATTTTTTACCGCAGCCTAATGTCTGCCCAACGGATATATATGAGTTGCCTTTGCCGGGAAGCTTGTTGATCAGACCGAAGTGCCGGTCCAACTTTTAAAAAGTTAACTGAACCGATGTATACGTAAAGTTCTGTTTGTCGAGCAACAGGTACACTTCTTTCTTCTGTACATCCACCCGGATGTTGAATTTGCCGGACTGGTCGGTTTTACCGAGGTACCGGGAGTACTTCACCGACTTACGGTCTGTTTGTGTTGCCTGGATGATATCGGCATCAGGCATTTTCCGTTCATGACCGATGGATACATCTGAAAAGCTAACGTATCCGAGCATATTTACTTCTGTGTTGCTGATGCGGCGACAGGAATCGATGACAAAATTCAGGTAGGTTCGTCCCAGCTGCTTCGTTTCAATAAGATAGTCGGTATTACTGATGCGGGTATAACCGCTGAGTGATTGTTTTACCAGGCAAGACGACTGCTGCTGGATGGTTTTGCTTGCTGTGCACGAGATAAGGCATGCGCACAACATGGCTGCTAAGGGTTTCATTGCTTGAACGTGATGGGTTAGTGGTTAAGGGTTCTGATTCAAATATAATTCATTGTTCCGTACGCTGCGTTTATTTACCATTATTATAATATTATGTCCTCGCCATTTTTTTCCGGCAACGGATAACGAATGCAACCTGCCGCTATTATATTTTTTCAGCTAATTTTAATATCCTTAAAAATAAAATCACATACGATGTACAATGCATCACCCAGCCGGTATGGCCAAATGAAATACAACCGTTCAGGCAGAAGCGGATTATTACTGCCAGCCATTTCCCTCGGCCTGTGGCACAACTTCGGCAATGCCGACCTCTTCAGCAACATGCGGGAAATCATCCTCGGCGCTTTTGATAAAGGCATCACGCATTTTGACCTGGCCAATAATTATGGCCCGCCTCCCGGCGAAGCCGAGATCAACTTTGGCAAGATCCTGAAAGCCGACCTGTATGCTTACCGGGATGAAATGATCATTTCCAGCAAAGCCGGTTATTATATGTGGCCCGGACCCTATGGGGAATGGGGTTCAAAAAAATACCTGGTCTCCAGCCTTGACCAGAGCCTGAAACGGATGGGGGTGGACTACGTGGATATATTTTATCATCACCGGCCCGATCCCAACACGCCGCTGGAAGAAACCATGGGCGCACTGGACCAGCTGGTGCGGAGCGGAAAAGCATTGTACGTGGGTCTCTCTAATTACAATGCCACACAAACAAAGGAAGCGGCCGCCCTGTTGAAAGAACTGGGAACGCCCTGCCTCATCCACCAGCCGCGGTACTCGATGCTGGATAGATGGGTGGAAAATAAAACCACTGATAAAGGCCAGTCGCTCCTCGACGTGGTGGAGGAAGAAGGAATCGGCTGCATTGTGTTTTCGCCGCTGGCACAGGGGCGGCTGTCCGACAAATACCTCGCCGCCATTCCTGCTGATTCAAGGATTGGACGCGGCTTGCCAAACGGGGCCATTACCGAAAAAGACCTCAATGCTGAAATGATCGAAAAGATCAGGGCCCTCAATTCCATTGCCATTCAACGAAACCAATCGCTGGCACAAATGGCCATTGCCTGGCTGCTGCGTGATCCACGGGTTACCTCTGTACTGGTTGGTGTAAGTTCATTGCCGCAGCTCCGGGATAATATCAACTCGCTGGGGAATATTGTTTTTTCGGAAGAGGAATTAAAAAAGATAGAAGCGCTATTAAAATAACCCGGGCAACGGGCACCGCCTGCAGGATCCACTATGGTTTTCTTCCCGGTGAAAACCGGTTGTACACGTCTTCATAAAAATGAAGCATGCCAGTCCCATCAATCCAGGCAGTGTGGTACAAAACAAAGACGGGAATTTTCTCTGTTGCGGGAACAGTGATGGGCGACTGGTTCTTCAAACAACCTTTTTCGGTAAGCGTATCAATGGCAACGGCGTTGCCGGTTAATACATACCGGCCCAGCTCCATGGCTTTTTCGAGCCGCATGCAACCATGACTGAAATACCGCCTGTCTAAACCAAACAGGCTTTTGCCCGGCGTATCATGCAGGTACACGCTGAAGGGGTTGTAGAAATTAAGCTTCACCAGTCCGAGAGCATTATCACAGCCCGTTGATTGCCGGATGGTATAAGGAAAATTACCGGCACTCAAACTTCTCCAGTTTACTTTATAAGGGTCCACCACTTTGCCGCTGCTATTCAATACCTGGTAATTGTTTGCATTTATATAACCAGTATTGCGTTTTATGGCCGGCAGCAGTTCCCGGGTGGCAATCTTGTAAGGAACATTCCAATATGGATATAAGATCACTTCGGTAATGGTGCTGGATAAGGTGGGCGTGGGGGTGGATTTTTTTCCCACGATGATCCTTGATTCGATCACGAGTTTGCCATGTTCGTATAATAATAGCGTGGCCGACGGGATGTTCACGAGCGCCACGTGCCGTTCCTGTTTGACGCAATGCAGCCACCGCAGGGTGTTGAGGGTGTTCTTCAGTTCAGCTATCCTTGTTGCCAGCGGCACATTGAGCGCCTGCACCGTGGTGCTCCGCAGCTCCCCGTCGCTTAAAAGCGAAAACATTTTCTGCGCTTCTTTCAGCGCCGCTTTCAGTGCCGGTTCTGATAAGGAAGCGGTATCCGAAGCAATAAATCCCAGCTGGTACAAACGGGTGAGCCCGTTTTTATTGCCGCGGAGTGTTTTTGAACCGGCTACAACGGCGTCGTTATATTTTTCAGCCGACGTTATTTTCAGCCAGGCATTCAATTTCGTTTTAACGGCCAGGTACCCGGCTTCTTTGGGTTCCAGGTCGGTGAGCAGGTTGGCAAATCTTCCAGGCGACAGGTATACATTCAGCAGTGCGGCCGCATTATAACAGGCAGGAACATATTTCAACCCATCGTAGGAGAGGGACTCTGCCTTATTGCCCATCATTACATCGTGCAGGAAATGAATGGCGGCATCGGTGAAGCTTATTTCTGTCAACAGGGAATCGTTTTCATGGATGGCGGCGATGGGAAATATTTCCGGGTGATAATCTCCGGCAGAAAGCCCGAGTGATGGCGATGAACGGATGTAATCCGACAGCAATGCCAATTGTTCAGCATTTTGTTTTTCCAGCCAGGAGAACCGGTAGCTGTTCAGCTCATAAAATTCCTTTACTTCCTTTGGATATTGTACAGCAGAAACCGCCGCTGTGCTCATGAATGATTTCAGCCTGTCGGCAAAGGACTGAGCATTGATAAATACCGGGTGAAGAAGAAGGAATAAAAAAAATATCGGTTTACTGCGGAGATACATCACACATGAACTTCCTGCCAGCGTTTCAGCATAGGCAGTTTTTTCAGGGAAAGCCGGATGATGGGTTCAGGCAGGTTCATCTTCTTCATTTGTGTGGCCACCAGTGTGCTCATCTGTTCCATGGTCATGTCGGGTTCCACCAGGTTCCCGTGTTTGTAACAATACTTGCAGAATTCGGCACTCAATGCACCATCTTTTTCTGTGCCCCGGTCGGCCGGATTGTCAATAGGCATGGTGCAGCTTTGGCAGATTAATGTAGGGATCATAAAATATGGTTGGGTTGGTGATTATTTTCTTCTCATCCATTTGCCGATCTTGTCGCCGGCTTTTTCAAAGGCTTTAGCCGCCAACTTGGTAAGCACTTCGGCCACGAGGTCGGCGCCCGGTTTTTTTTCTGCACTCCGTTCATCAAACATCCCGGAAAATGCCTGGCCGGCGAGGTTGCGGGGCTTCAGGGTTTCTTTTACATCCATCCAGTCGTACCGGATGGCTTTTTCCAGTTCGCCCTGCCGCCGCTTCAGCCGTTTTTTTTCGGCTTTCAGGTGTTTGATGCTTTTAATCTTCTTCATCGGTTGCTTCTTCGTCTTTAAACAATTGGTGAAGGATGGCATTCATAATGGGCAGCTGCAGCAGCTTGGCCCGCAGTGTCCATACCAGTATCCCGATGAGCAGGTAAATGCCTGCCACGATCAGGAAGCCCCAGTAGTATTCACCGGTAAGCCGGGCAAAAACAAATGCCAGGGCAATGCCGGTGAATACGATGAAAAAAACAAACACAACCATCACCACTATCATGGCGATGATGGCGGAAAGCACAGCGGAGGATCTTTCGGCTACACTTAGCTTCACCGAATCCATGCGGTTGTTCACGTATTCCTTTACATGATCCGCCAGCTCTTCCACTTTGGCAAAAGTTTTTTCCATGGCAGGGGTTGTTTGTGTTACGAATGCTTATGCAAATTCTTCGGCTTTCTCCTTCAGTTCGTCTTTAAGGCCATTCAGTTTTTCCATGCCTTTGCTGAAGCGGTTCTTCACGTCGTCGCTCATTTTTTTACCCTGGTCGAGTATTTTCTTCCGGGTATCTGAACCTTTCCCGGGTGCAAACAAAACACCCAATGCAACTCCGGCGGCCAAACCAGCGGCCAGTGCTGCCAATACTTTGCTGTTGTTGTTCATGATACTGATGTTTTAGATTTTGCAGAACAAATATTATGTTTTCTGCCTGCCGTAACTATGACAGGAGTCAGGTTGGATTTTGACTCTTGTCATCGGCCTGCAGCAGCGCCTGGTATAGGTTTACAAAAAAACGGGCCAATATCACCCGCAACATATTAAAATGTGATTGGAGCGGGTTGATAAAAATTATCTTTTTGTTCACATACTAAGTAACTTCCGCAAAAAAGCAGATGGATTCGGTTACACATATCGCATTGGGTGCCTGTGTGGGGGAAGCCTTTTTTGAACGGGGTTTCGGAAAGAAGGCGATGATCTGGGGCGCCCTGGCACAAAGCATTCCGGATATTGATTTTGTAGCCGGGTTGTGGACATCACCCGCCGGCGACCTGCTGGCCCACCGTGGTTTCACGCATTCTATTTTATTTGCCCTGCTCATCATTCCGGCTTTTGCCCTTGCGGCCGACAAGATCCACCGGCCGCATACTATTTCTTTCCGGAAATGGTTGCTGTTCTTTGGCACCGAAGTGTTCATGCACCTGTTCATTGATGCCTTCAACAACTACGGCATCGGCTGGTTTGAACCTTTCAGTCACGCCCGCTATTCATTCAACACCGTGTATGTGGCTGATCCCTTCTTCTCCTTATGGCCGGGTATTGCTTTGGTGATGCTGGTGCTGCTGAACCGGTTCAGCACCCGTCGCCGTTTCTGGTGGCGCTTTGGACTGATTATCCCGTTTTTTTACCTGGCCTATTGCAGCGTTAATAAAATGGTGATCACACGGGAAGTGAATACGGCTTTCGAAAAACAACACATTCCACACCAGCGTTATTTCACCACGCCGGCGCCGCTGCAGAACTGGCTCTGGTACGTGGTGGCGGGGAACGACAGCGGCTACTATGTTGGGTTCCGTTCGTTATTCGACCGGGACAAAATGATCCGCTTTGAATATTTTCCCCGCAACGATTCCCTGCTGGAACCGGTGAGGGGAGAAGAAGACCTTCATAAACTCATCCGCTTTTCCCGGCAATTTTATACCGTGGAGAAATGGAACGATACTCTTGTGTTCAATGATCTCCGCTTCGGGCAGATCATTGGTTGGGAAAAACCGAGAGGGCGTTTTGTGTTCCATTATTTTCTCCAGCATCCCGATGGCAACAGCATGGTGGTGCAGCGGGGCCGCTTTGCCGGTTGGAACCGGGAAGTGGTGCTGAATTTCCTGCGCCGCATCCGGGGTAATTAAGTGTCTATGTATTGTACTCTTAACCTGGTTAAGCTTTTGTACTGCTGTAAACTCAAATTAAGTTCCCAGATCGTTGGCACTTTAAAATATTCGCCTCCTTTTAAAAGCACAATACGTTAAATGTTGTGTTTGAAGTAAAAGGTGAACAGGTAAAATACTGTGCGGATGAATTGGTAGGAAAGCCAGCGGCTGAATTGTTTGAAGACATTTTTTGTCCGCTTGTGCTTTTCAAAGCTGATGCGGTCGCAATCCTTTTCAATGATCTCCTCCAGTGTTTGCCGTACGCTTTTTACAAAGGCCGGGTTGCGTACATCCAGGTTCAGTTCAATACTTGCATAGGCACTGATGTTATTGATGTTGTACGACCCCAGTGTCATCCACTGTTCATCGCAAACAGCCAGCTTGCCATGCAGGATGTTCTGCCGGTATTCAAAAAGCTGGATGCCGTTGCGCAGCAGCCAGTCGTACAGCCAGCGCTCGGCGCTTTTGGCCACTTTTACATCCGATTTGCCGGCAGCGATCACCCGGATACTTACGCCCCGTTTGATGGCGGCGAGCATCTGCCGGCGTATGAAAACCCCGGGTAAAAAATAACTGCAAAGAATGGTCACTTCTTTTTCAGAAGTCCGCAGCAGTTGCACGTAGGTAGATGATATCTGGTTCTTGCGCCGCACCCAGTCGTTGCGCCGCATGCGCACTTCACTTCTTTCTTCCGGGGAAAAATCAAAGGGAAGGATTTTTTCCTCGCAGGGAGTAATACCCATGCTCATCGGGTATCCTTTCCAGGATTTCCAGCACAGCACACATAGCTCTTTGGCCACTTCGCCTTCCGCGTGCAGGGCAAAATCCAGCCAGGCCGGGTGCCCGGGCCGGTCGTTGTAGCGGTTGCTGATGTTCACGCCCCCCACCATGGCCACTTTGGCATCAGCCACCACCACTTTGTGATGCATCCTTCTTCCAAAATAAAAACGGCTGCTTTTGAAAACGGGTTCAAAAAAACGAAAATGAATGCCGGCATCTTTCAATTCTTTAATAAAGGAATCGGGTAATGCCTGCGAAGCGTATCCGTCCACCATCAGGTGAACCTGTACGTTGCGCAGCACGGCTTCTTTAAGGGCGCGGGCAATAAGAAGACCTGTATCATCATTTTCGTAAATATAGGTTTGAAGGTGGATGCTTTCTTTTGCACCGGCAATAAGCTGCAGCAGCAGCGAGAAATAAACGGAGCCACCCTGAACGAGGCGCACTTTATTCTGTATGGTGAATTTATTTTTATGCACAAACGGTTTATGGGTAGTATATCAGTTTGAAAAATGATCAGCCTGATAATTCTCCTGGTCAAATTTAAAACCGAAGTACCATTGGTTTACGTTTTTTTACCAGGGCGTTTTCCAATTCATTCCCACCAAGTCTTTTTTCCGGCGGTATGTAGCGGTAACCAAACAATGCATAAATGCCTTTCTCGGTTTCTCCTGCCAGGCGTTTGCCGGTTTTGTTTTCAAATACGCCGTACTCATTCATCTTCCATCCCCGCTGTTTGGCCAGCAGCCTCAGTTTGATATTGTGTTCTTTGCTGCCGGTAAAATAAAAGAGTGCGGATCCATACGCTGCTGCCTCCACCACCCGGATATCCACCTGCATCTGCCGGGGAGAAAGGAGCACACTTGCTTTTGTTTCACCTGCGGCCAGGATTTTTTCAACCTGCGGCAATCGGGTGAATTCCTTTATAATCCTGCGGTGATTTCTTTTTGTTGCCAGCACCACGATATCAATATCCCCGATGGTTTCTTTTTTGCGGCGGATGCTTCCGGCGATCTCCGCTTTTTCAACAAGGGGAATTTTCTTTATTCCTTTCAGTATTTCCCGGGCAACCGGGAGAGCTTCCTTCAACGGTATCCGTTTCTTTTCTTTATCCGGCTTTACCAATGCTTCCAGCTTTTCAATCGTTCTGGCGGCAAAGCCATTTATAGTATGCAGCCTGCCCTGTCCGATGGCGGCGGCCAGTTCTTTTCTTGTATTTACGTGCAATGCATCGTGCAGCTTTCTGATGGTGGCCGGGCCGATGCCTTCGGCGTCCATCAGTTCCAGCAGGTCTAGCGGAACCTTCCGCTTCAGGTTTTCAAAAGCGGCAATGCGGCCATGGTGCTCATACTCCACAATCTTATGTGCTATGCTTTCACCTATGCTTTTCAGTGCATCCAGTGCTTTTATATCATCCCCGAAAGCATCCACCGGCTCGCTCATATTGGCAAGCACCCTGGCTGCATCTTCATAGGCCCGGGCACGGAAGCGTTCTTCTTTACCCAGGTAGGCATAGCAAGCGGCCATCTGGCGGAAGATCGCCGCCAGTTCAGCATTGTGCCGGAAACGGGGATTGTTTGAAATGGTTGTTGGCATCGGTTCTTTGCCTGTAAAACTATTCACATGGCCGGTCCGCACTGATGAGATGTATCATAACCGGTTGTGATTGGAGTTATGGAAAAATTCCGCTTCGGGGGATACATTTAGTTATTCAATTTACACATTATGACACAGACATTCTCCCCCGACGAAAAAGCCGTGCTGCAGGCAGTAAAATACCTGCCGGCCATTTCTATCATTATGCCGTTTGAGCCAAAGATCAGCCTCAAATCCGACCTGGAGTACCGGCTGAAAATGGCTGTAGGAAAAATAGAGAAGGAACTGATGAAGAATTATCCCGCAGAAAAAGCCCTGCCGGTGATCAGCCGGCTGAAGCAGCTTGCCAGCGAAGCCAATTACAATACACACCGGAAAAGCATCGCCATCTTTCTTTCCCCCATGGTAGAGAAGGTGTTTTACCTTGATATACCGGTGGAAGAAAAAATTATCGTGGATGAATCCTTTGAAATACGTGACCTCGTGTATCAGAAGAAACAGGATATGCAATTCCTGCTGTTGATGCTGAGTGCAAAAAGGGCGGTTATGTTTCTTTCCAATGGTTCGGAGATGAAGCTGGTAAAATCCAACCGGGCCGAAGAGGAGCATCTGCCGGAAAAAGATTCCCCGGAACGGGTGGCCAATTTTTCTGATCCCGATGAGCGGGCGGAAAAATTGCTGGAGAAATTCCTGCACCAGATGGATGATGCCCTTACGCTGATGCTGAAAGCATACCCCCTGCCGGTGTTTGTGATGGGCACCGAACGGGTGCTGGGTCATTATAAAAAACTGACCAAACACGAACGCGACATCAACGATTACATCCAGGGAAACTATGAAGACCTGCCCGAGCCGGAAATCATTAAAGTGGTGCAGCCGCATGTAAGCAACTGGAAACGGGTAAAACAGCTCGACCTGCTGCACCAGCTGGAAAAAGCAGCCGGAGCAAAGAAGCTGGCACAGGGTATGGAAGAAGTATGGCAGGCCGCCACGCACAAGAACTGCCGCCTGCTGCTGGTGGAAAAGAATTTTATGTATGCAGCCAGGCAGGGAGCAGAGCCCGGGATCATTTATAAAGAAGAGTTGCCCACTGATTATCCTTTTTATATAAAGGATGCTGTGGACGATGTGATCCAGAAAGTGCTGGAGAATGGCGGCGACGTGGAGTTTACAGCCGATGGCCTGCTCAGCGATTATAAACGTATTGCCCTGATACAATACTACTAAAATTGTTCACTCCATAAAAACAGAACCGATGAAAAACATTTTTGTTGCTGTTGACTTTTCGGAAGCATCCCGGAAGGCAATGGATTATGCAGCTGCCCTTGCCCAGTCCTTCAAAACAAATATGACTTTGGTGCATGCGTATTATGTGCCCGTGCCGGTCGGTGATGTGCCTGGTTATATCCCTTTGTCGTTTGAGGAAGTGCAGCAGGAAAATGAAGCCATGCTGCAGCGGGAGATAGAATATGTAACCGGTAAATTCAATATTCCAGTGGATGGATATGTACGCAATGGGTTTGTAGCCACCGTCATCAAAGACCTGGCGGCTGAATTGGGTGCCGGACTGCTGGTGATGGGTATGAAGGGCGCCGGTAAAAGCAGCAGCATCTTTGGCAGCAGCGTGGTTTCGGCCATCCGCAAAACCACCATCCCTTTACTGGTGATTCCGGAGGAAGCCAGCTTCAGTTTCATCAAGCAGATCAGCTTTGCTGCCGATTTCAAACAGCATCCTGCTGCCGGCAGCCTGGCCGTGCTGGAAGAACTGGCTGCTCATTTTGATGCGGATGTGCAGGTGCTGCACGTGCAGAAAAACGAGGCCTTCATGACAGCCGGTGAAGCGGCCGGTAAAGTGGGAGCCGATGTTTCTTTCAACCGCATGAAACACCGCTTTTATACCATGGTGGATGAAGATGTGGAAAAAGGCATCACCGATTTCATTTCCACCCATCCCACCGATTTGCTGGTGATGGTGGCACATCATCATTCCATTTTTGAACGGCTGTTTGGAACAGAGCACACCCGGCTGATTGCCTACCGCACCCATGTGCCGCTGCTGGTGCTGCACGACCGGTAACGCAACAGGAATGATGATAAGAGTCATCTTTTTTGTTGACGGCCATCCTTGTTTTCGGGGATTTGTGAATCATAACTTAGGTAGTGTAAAAAACATTCAACAACAATAAAACAAAGGAGGTTATTATGTCAACCAAGACTTTGATCAGAACAGGAGACCTGATGCCGACTGTTTTCAACGACTTCTTAAAACCATGGAACAACTGGTTTGATACGAATAATGGAGGCAGCCTTTGGGGTAATGTACTCACGGTACCTGCCGTGAACATTGTTGAGCATAAGGATGAATTCAAAATTTCCCTCGCTGTGCCGGGAATGAAGAAAGAAGATTTTAAGATTGATGTGGAAGGCGACATGCTTACTATCAGTGCCGAAACCAAGGAAGAAAAAGAGGAGAAAGAGAAAAAGTACACCCGCAAGGAGTATAGCTATTCTTCTTTCAGCCGCAGCTTTACACTTCCTATGGGAACCAGGAGTGATAAGATCGATGCCCGTTATGAAGACGGTGTATTGAAACTGATGATCCCCAAAACTGAAGAAACCAAGAAACTGGAGGCTAAACACATAGCCGTAAGGTAAGCAGGCTTCTGTCCTGCTTAATGATACCCTGCCGTACAGGGCGGCAGGGTTTTTCTATTTCTATTATGTATGGTTTTAAAATCTCCGTTATGAAAAACATGAAAATTATGGTGGGTGTCCTGCTGCTGATCCTGGCCGGATGTTCCAGCTCCCGGATTACCAGTTCATGGAGCCAGGCCGATACCGCCCCCAAAAAGTACAACAAGATACTGGTGCTTGGATTGATACGGGACCAGGACCGGAGCATTTGTGAATACATGGAAAAGCATTTTGCAGAAGACCTGAAGGGGCTTGGATATAATGCCGTTTCTGCCCAGGCGCAGTTTGGCCCCAAGGCTTTTGAGAACATGTGTGAAAAAGATGCGGTGGATAAGATCCGGAGCAACGGGGCTGATGCCGTTATCACCATTGTGCTGCTGGATAAATCAAAGGAACAATATTATGTGCCCGCTCAAAGGCAGGTATATCCCCGGTCGGTATACTACCGGCGCTTTGGTGGCTACTACACCACGGTGTGGGAGCGGATATACACCCCGGGGTATTATGTTACTGATACCAGGTATTTCTGGGAAAGTAATTTGTACGATATGAATACGAGGGACCTGGTATATTCTGTGCAGACAGAATCCTTTGATCCAAACTCATCCGAAAGCCTTGGCCATGAATACGGGAAACTGATTGTGGAAAATATGGTAAAGAAAAATGTGCTGGCAAAGCAATAAAGAAATAAGCAATACCAGCCCGGGCAGCCATAGGGCTGCCCGGCTGTTTGAGATCATGCTTCGTGTGTGCATTTTCAGTAAGGCCTGAACACAACCCCTACGTTTTTTCGAACCGACCGGTGAGTTTTTTAATACGGATGCAGTACATCACCAGCTTAACCCGGTTGCTGTCGTCTATCTTTCCTTTTTCACCATGTTCATGTGCATGAACGGTACTGCTGGTCATTAAAGAAAAAACCCGGTTGAAAAGAATGTCCCTGGCTTTTTCCGCACTCCGGTTCTTCAGTTCCTGGAACTAGCCGAACACCAGTACCGATTTCCAGTTCCGCATATCAGTCATCATGTCTACCTCAAAACATACGTTGGGATTTTTGCGCAGCATTTCCATCTTCATGCCTTCGTTGGTTTGTCCATAAATGCAATTCCCGTCATAGGTGAAGGTGAGCGGTATGATATAAGGCTGCTTTCCGTCTGTACAGGCCAGTCTTCCAAGCACCTGGCTCGACAATACATTTTTGATTTCCATTTCATTCAATTCGCCCAGCATGTTGTGTCTTATTGGGGCAAATCTATCATACAGCAGGGCCGGGTACAATGATAACCATCACTTTTTCCGGTAACGATGCTCATTGAAATAAAATGGCTGTTCGCCATACCTTGTACAACAATCAATCACTCCATGAACCACGATCCTAAAAAAAAGGAACCTGAAATACCACCGGTAAAAGACCCGGAGATACACCCGGATGCTGTTCCGGATATTCCGCTGCTGCCTGATGAGGACCCGGATGTTATCCCGGATGAAGACCCGTTTGAGACCCCGCCTTATGAAGTACCCGAGCCGGGAGAAGGGCCATAACGACGAAATAAAAAGAATTCATGCGGACGATCCTGTTCATATTAACCTGCTTTGTTGCTCTTACTTCGCTGGTATCGGGCATCATCATCATCACATATCCCGATGGCCGGGTAATGCAATTGTCTACTGACCTGCTTGCCACATCTCCGTTTACCGATTTCCTCGTTCCCGGTATTGTATTGACCGTATTGGTGGGTGGTACCAGCCTGCTGGCATTGTTCTTCAACATCGGCCGTCATGTAAGCCGGTATAAATGGGCATTGGCTGCCGGCATCATGGTTTGTGGGTGGATCATTGTTCAGATGCTCTTCATCAATACCTTTTTCTGGCTGCAGTTTATTTACCTGGGTGTTGGCATCATCATGATGCTGATTGCTTACCAGCTCATGGGCAAGGAGCTGATCTGATTTCAAACAGATCCCGGTTTTATTTCTTTGGCTTTTCGTTTCTTCTTATTAATATATTAAGTGCTTCCCATTCCGGTACATTGTCGGTTACCAGTTTCAGCATGCCCAGGAAAGGAATGAATAAGATCATGCCGCTTACGCCCCACAATATGCCGCCGGCTATGATAGCAACCAGGGTGGCCCAGGTGCTGATGTTAAGCTGGGTGGCCACTACCCGGGGAAAGATGACATTGGCTTCGAGGTATTGTACCAGCACAAATACACCCACCACGCCCAGTGGGTACCAGATGCTGTCTTTGGTGATCCATGCGATGGTAATGGGCAACAGGGCGCTGATGGTGATGCCAACATAAGGAATGATGGTCATGATGGCGGTAAGAAAACCAAACAGGATGGCGTGCCGGATACCCAGCACCAGTAAACCGATGCTGTTGAGGATGCCCACCAGCAGGTACACGATTACCATCCCTTTAATGAAATGAAAATAAGTACCAATGGTTTGGTGGAGGATATGGTGCAGCCGCTCTTTGTGGTCGTCGCCAAACAATTTTTCCAGGAAGGATACAAAATCCCGGCGGTTGTAAAGAAACAAAGCAGCAAATACCGGGATGATGAACAGGGCGAACAGGCCCGAGGCTGTTTTGCTGAAAAAGCCTTCGAGCATACCGGTTGAATTGGCCGACAGGTTGCCGGAGGTTTTCTGCCACCATTCATTTTGAGAAGCGATGGAAAGATTAAAATTTGTTTCCAGCCATTGCTGCCCGTCATTAAGGGCGGGCTGTAGTTTTGCTTTCAGCTCGGGCCAGTCACTCATGAATGCATTGAATTGTAAAAAAATGATCCATATCAAAACAGCAAACAGCAGAAGCACCAGGAGCAGGCCGGTACCGATGGCCATGCTTTTTGAAAACCCGTGTTTTTCCAGCCAGCGGCAAACCGGGTACAGTACTATGGCAATGAACAAACCGTAGAAAAGCGGAACAAAGAGGGTTTGCCCGGAATACAGGAGCAGCAATATGCATACGAGAGCCAGCAGCCAGACGGCTGTATTTGCTGAACGTAGTTTTTGTTTTTCCATGACAACAAGTTTTGTTTTTATCCCGGCCGGGCAAATGAGCCCGGTAGGCTGTACTGGTGATGGATATCAGTCTGGAAATATGACAGCGGGGTGATATTTCCACCGGTTTTTTAACAAATCTAAAACAAAATGACGGCGACCTTTGCATCGTTCAATCATAGAAAAATCAGGTTGTGAAAAGGGATTCCATTAAACATACCGTACTCTTCCTGTTTATTACTGCAGGTATTCCGCTGTGTATGTCCTTTGTGGCTGCAGCTGTTAAGCCCGTGCAGGCGGCGCCTTTGGCTACAACTGCGGTGAAAGATTCATCCATTACAGACGGGATAAAAAAAATGGTGAGCCCGGCGGTGGTACTGTACGACAGCCTGGAACTGGACCGCTACGGCCTGTCCCGAAGTGCTTTTGAATACGCCATGCTGGGATTTGAATACCTGGTGGAGAGCGGCGTGATTGATAACGACGATGTGATCTCTATTGTGGACTTCAGCCTGCCTTCTTCTGCCAAGCGATTATTTGTGATCGACCTCAACAGCTACCGGATTCTGTACAATACCTATGTTGCCCACGGCCATAATTCGGGCCGGGAATATGCCAACCAGTTTTCCAATAAACCCGAAAGCAATAAAAGCAGCCTGGGATTTTACAAAACACTCGGCACCTACATGGGTGGCCACGGGTATTCACTAAAACTGGAAGGATTGGAGAGGGGTATCAATGACAATGCCAACCGCAGGGATATTGTAATTCATGGGGCTGCTTATGTAAGTGAAGCGCTGATCCGTTCACAGGGCTATATCGGACGCAGCCAGGGATGCCCGGCATTGCCAGAGAAAATGCACAAACCCATCATTAATAAAATAAAAGACGGCTCCTGCCTTTTTATTTACAGTCCTGATAAAGCCTACCTGAAAAGATCTGCTGTTCTCAATGCCCGTGCCTGATAACCCGATCTTCGGGGGTTTGTGTGGGGAAGTTTAATTTTCGAAAATTTCCACACTTCTCAATACCTTCACAAAAAAAAGTTTTATGAGTTTACGTGCAAAACTGCAGGGTACCGGCGTGGCCATCGTTACACCGTTCAAACCATCGATGGAAGTGGATTTTGATGCCCTGGGAAAACTGATTGATTTCATCATTGGCAATGGTATCGAATATATCGTAAGCCTGGGTACCACCGGTGAAACTCCTACGCTGGATGCAGAAGAAAAGTACGACATCATTAATTATACTTATGACAGGGTGAATGGCCGGGTGCCGGTGGTGGTGGGTGTTGGTGGCAATAACACAAGAGAGGTGATGGAAAACCTGCAGAGCTATCCGCTGGAAAAAGCGGTTGCCGTACTCAGTGCAAGTCCTTATTACAACAAACCTTCGCAGGAAGGAATCTTCCAGCATTATAAGAACCTGGCAGATGCCAGTCCGAAACCGGTGTTATTATACAACGTGCCGGGCCGCACCGGCAGTAACATCACCGCCGAAACAACCTTACGCCTGGCCAGGGAAGTGAAGAACATTGCCGGTATCAAAGAGGCCAGTGGCAATATGGTGCAGTGCATGCACATCCTGCGTGACCGGCCGGATGATTTCCTGGTGGTAAGCGGCGATGATCATATCACCCTGCCGCTGATTGCCTGCGGCATGGATGGGGTGATCAGCGTGGCGGCCAATTGTTTCCCGAAAGACTTTTCAGATATGGTACGCTATTGCCTCAAGGGTGATTTTGCATCAGCCAGGCCATTGCATTATAAATGCCTGGAAGGGAATGACCTGTTGTTTGCAGAAAACAACCCGGCCGGTGTAAAGGCATTCCTGGCCGAAATGGGCATCATCAAAAATGTACTAAGACTCCCGCTTGTTCCGTTAAGCAGTAGCATCCACCAGAAAGTGAAGAACTATCTTGGTAAATAAATATTGAACCACCTATACACATCGAAAGGCAGTTCTTATAGATTGATGTGTTTCTATCCGGAATGACAAGGTAAGATAGTGGTTCAGAAAAAACAGTTCACCATGAAAAATCTATTGTGTCTTCTTGCATTGGTTTTCGCTTTTGCAAAAAGTGAGGCACAGTTTCGTGTGATTTTCAAACTCCTTTCTGCCCCTCCTTCCCACCGGAACGAACCCGTTTTTATCGCCGGCAATTTCAATAGCTGGAACCCCGGTAATACCTGGTATATGTTCAATAATTCCAATCAACTCAGTCTGCAACTCGATGCCGGAGAATATGAATATAAATGCACCCGGGGCAGTTGGGATAAAGTAGAGATAAAGGCCGGTGGAAAAGACATCGAAAACCGGGTACTGAAGATACAGTCAGATACCACGGTGGAAATAACGGTTGAAGCCTGGCGGGATGATATGGCCGCCCCGGAGAAAAAACATACTGCCAACAGCCGGGTTCAGGTAATTGACACCGCTTTCCGTATACCCCAACTCAACCGTACCCGGCGGATATGGATATACCTTCCGGAAGGATATGAAACCGGTAACAAACGGTATCCAGTATTATATATGCACGACGGCCAGAACCTGTTTGATGAATACACCGCTGATTCGGGCGAATGGCAGGTGGATGAATCCATGGACAGCCTGGTGGCAAAAGGCAGGCAGGCCTGTATTGTGGTGGGGATTGATAACGCAGGAGAAGCAAGGATGAATGAGTATAATTTATTTAACCTGGTGCTTACCGAGTTTAAAGACGGGCCCAAAACATTTTCACCGGAAGGAAAAGAATACATTGACTTCCTGGCGCATACCCTTAAACCTTTCATCGACAAAAAATACAGAACCCTGCCTGCCCGGGAGAATACCGTGATTGCCGGCAGTTCTATGGGAGCGCTCATCAGCTATTATGCCATGCTGCTGGAGCCGGGTGTTTTTGGAAAGGCCGGGATATTTTCACCGTCGTTCTGGACCAATCCTTCGCTTGCTTCATTCACCGATTCGTTGGCGGGAAAGATGAGCGGTAAATTCTTTTTTTATGCCGGTGCAAAAGAAAGCGCTTCTATGGTGAGTGATATGCAGGCGGTGCAGGAAGAGCTGGGAGAAGGATCTTCCTGTATGATCTATTCGGTGGTTGACCCGGAAGGATCACATAATTCAAAATCCTGGAAAAAATGGTTCGCCGAATTTTATGCCTGGATCATGGCAGATGGATTCAATTACGTGGTACGGACCAGGGAGTAACCTATATTATATAACAGCTTCCCTGGATGGCCAGTTCGGTATTCTTAAAAACTTCACAGGTTTCCTTCAGGAATTCATCCAGTTTTTCATACTTGGAGCTGAAATGCCCGATCAGTAATTTTTTTGCGCCGGCTTTTTGGGCAATGGCTGCTGCCTGCACGGTGGTGCTGTGAAAGCGGGCTGCCGCCCGTTCATGAAGGTCTTTCAGGTAGGTGGTTTCGTGGTACAGCAGGTCAACGTCTTTTACTTTTTCGGCAATGCGTTCGTCGAAGATGGTATCGGCGCAGTAGGCATATGATTTTGTTTTGGGGCCGGGCACGGTTACTTCCTCATTGGGAACAATGCTTCCTTTTTTATTGGCATAATCAAAACCCTGCTGCAGTTTTTCATAAAAAGAAGCCGGTATCTCATAAATGCGTGCCCGTTCGGCATTTACCTTACGCAGGTTTCTTTTTTCCCGGAATAAAAAACCCCAGCACTCGATGCGGTGTTGCACTTTAAAACATTCAATGATCATTTTGTTTCCTTCCACGATGACGCCTTCATTTTTCAGGGGATGAAAATGCAGTGGGTAGGAGAGATGCGTGGCGGCGAATTTCAGCTGCAGGCTGATGAGTTCTTCCAGTTCAGGCGGACCGTGAAGATGAAGATCCTGCGTGCGGTTCAGTAAACTCATGCTGGTGAGCAGCCCGATCAGTCCGAAATAATGATCACCATGCAGGTGAGAGATAAAGACATGGTTGATCTTGCTGCGCTTTACTTTGTATTTCGAAAGCTGCATTTGTGTTCCTTCGCCGCAATCAATGAGGAAACTTTCTTCCATGGTTTGCAACACCTGGGAAGTTGGATTCCTGTCGAACGCAGGGATGGCAGAGTTGTTTCCTAAAATAGTCAGCGCAAACAAAATAGTTAGTTTGAGGTTTGAAGTTTATGGTTTGAGGTTGAACACTTTCGTGCCGGGGTGTCTGAAACATCAAACGTCAGACATCAAACCTCAACCGGTTATTCGTCACCCAGTAATTCCCGTTCAATTTCTTCCATTTGTACTATATCCCAAGCCTCACTTTCCGATGGGGTAATGTTCATGACATCAAAAAAATCCAGTTTTTCAAAGGATTTCAACACATCCGGCTGCAGGCAGCAGATCACGAAAGAAGCATTGGCGGCATAAAATTGCTGCTGGAGCTCTGCAATTTCCCCAATGGCATCTTCGTTAATGCTGGTAACTGCTTCCATTTTTAAAACAATATGCGGTATGTCTTTTTGCAGGTAAGGAAGCAACAAATTGCGGAGTTCCTCTGTCATATTAACAGATAAACCGGCTTCCTGGGGCGTAATTACAGTAAATCTTTCTTTGGTATCTGTTTTGACATTCATAATCTGATGGTTGAAGTTTACAACCGGCTGTTCTTTGTAAAGTAAAGCAAATTTTGGTTTTGTTCCGTCCGGCTTCCGGAAAAAATGGTCAGGGGTTTACCCGGCTAAAAAATGACATAGACCGCTGCTTTTTAACTTTTTAACATATTAACATTTGCCGGATAGCGTAAACCATGTCAATAAAATAATCGTTATTATTGTACAAGCAAAATTCAATATAAAATGGATAATAACTTTTCAGCCCAGGTAAAAGAAATAATCTCTTACAGCCGGGAGGAAGCACTCAGATTGGGAAATGATTTTATCGGGACAGAACACCTGGTTCTGGGACTGATCAGGGATGGCGAAAATACCGCTGTGAAAATTCTGAAATCTCTCAACATCGACCTTTTTGAACTTCGCAAAGAAATTGAAATAGCCGTTAAAGACAAAACCGGTAAGAACATCGCAAACATCAACTCTCTTCCCCTAACCAAGCAGGCCGAAAAAGTGATACGGATCACCGTGCTGGAAGCCAAGGCACAAAAAAGTGCCCAGGTGGAAAGTGAACACCTGATGCTGTCAATACTTAAGAATAAAGAAAATATTGCCACGCAGATTCTTAACCAGTTTGATGTGGACTATGATGTATTCAAAAATGAACTGGGCTTTGTAACCAGCAACCCGCCATCCGCTGAATTCAGTGACGAGGGCGAAGAAGATTTTGAAGACGAAAAGAAATACAGCCAGCAAAAATCACAGCGAGCCGGAAGCGGTAACCAGCCCAAAACAAAAACTCCGGTGCTGGATAATTTCGGGCGTGACATCACCCGCCTGGCAGAGAATGGCACCCTCGACCCGATTGTAGGCCGGGAAAATGAGATTGAACGGGTTTCACAGATACTTTCACGCCGAAAAAAGAATAACCCAATCCTCATTGGCGAGCCCGGTGTAGGTAAAACGGCTATCGTAGAAGGATTGGCATTGCGAATTGTTCAGCGCAAAGTTTCCCGTGTACTGTTCGACAAACGGGTTGTTAGTCTTGACCTGGCCGCCCTGGTGGCCGGAACAAAATACCGCGGCCAGTTTGAGGAAAGGATGAAAGCCATCATGAACGAACTGGAAAAAAACCGTGATGTAATATTATTCATTGATGAGATACACACCATTGTGGGTGCCGGTGGCGCCAGCGGTTCACTGGATGCTTCCAATATTTTCAAACCGGCGTTGGCCAGGGGCGAACTGCAATGCATCGGTGCTTCCACGCTGGATGAATACCGGATGCACATTGAAAAAGACGGTGCACTCGACAGGCGTTTCCAGAAAGTGATCGTGGATCAGCCATCGGTGGAAGAAACCATCGAGATCCTGAACAATATCAAGAACAAATACGAAGATTATCACAACGTTACTTACAGCAACGACGCTATTGAAGCCTGCGTGAAGCTGAGTGATCGCTACATGACCGACCGCCTCCTGCCGGATAAAGCCATCGACGTACTGGATGAAGTGGGTGCCCGTAAGCACATTAAGAACATCAATGTTCCCCAGGAGATCATCGACCTCGAGAAAAAGATAGAAGACATCAAGCTGGAAAAGAACAAAGTGGTGAAGAGCCAACGTTTTGAAGAAGCAGCTTCCCTGCGGGATACAGAAAAACGCCTGCAGGAAGAACTGGAAGCTGCCAAAAACGCCTGGGAAGAAGAGAGCAAACACAAACGGTATCCCATCGAGGAAGAAGATATTGCCGAAGTGGTTTCAATGATGACGGGCATTCCTGTAAAGCGGATGGTTCAGGCCGAAACGGAAAAACTCCGCCGCATGGCCACCGACCTGCAGGGAGCAGTTATCGGGCAGGACGAAGCCATTTCCAAAGTGGTGAAAGCCATCCAGCGCAACCGGGTTGGATTGAAAGATCCGAAGAAACCGATTGGTACATTTATTTTCCTTGGCCCGACGGGTGTTGGTAAAACCGAGCTCGCACGTGCACTCGCTAAACACATGTTTGACAGTGAAGATTCATTGATACGTATCGACATGAGCGAATACATGGAAAAATTCACCGTAAGCCGCCTGATTGGTGCACCTCCGGGATATGTGGGATACGAAGAAGGCGGCCAGCTGACCGAAAGGGTACGCCGCAAACCTTACTCCGTAATCCTCCTGGATGAAATTGAAAAAGCGCACCCGGATATATATAATATACTGCTGCAGGTACTGGACGACGGGCAGTTAACAGATGGCATGGGCCGTAAGGTGGATTTCAAGAACACCCTTATCATCATGACGTCAAATATCGGCGCCCGTCAATTAAAAGACTTTGGAGATGGGGTAGGTTTTGCCACCGCCAGCCGCATGGAAAATGCCGAAGAGAACAACAAGGCAGTTATTGAAAAGGCGTTGAAACGTACATTCAGTCCTGAGTTCCTGAACAGGATCGACGACGTAGTGGTATTCAATTCACTGAATAAAGAGAACATATTCGCTATTATTGATATCCTGATGAAGGGAGTAATGAAGCGTTTATCAAATCTCGGTTTCAGTATGGAACTTACCGACAAAGCCAAGGATTTCATTGCCGATAAAGGATACGACTCCCAGTTTGGTGCCAGGCCACTTCACCGGGCCATCCAGAAATACCTGGAGGACCCCCTGGCCGAAGAGATCCTGAATATGAATATCAAGAACGGGGATGTGATGGTAGCCGAACTGGATGAGGCGGCAGAGAAGATCAGATTCTCCCTGAAGCCCGAAGAAAAAAAGAAGGAAAAGAAATCTGAGGTATAGTCATTAATGCTAATTCATTGCTGATGCCACCCCATTTCGGGTGGCATTTTTTATTTTTGTGGATAAAATAGCCGGTTTTTTGTTTATTGATAATGTGTTACTTAGGAGTGAAATCGAAATTTTCCGACAAAAATTTTTAAAAATGCTTGGAAATATGAAAAGCGTTTAGATATATTTGCATCCCCCTAACAGAATAGTAATTTTACTGTCTTTCACGTGTTTTCTCCCTTACAAGTCTAAGTAGGTTTTTTACGTATGCCATAACCGGCTTAGCAATTTTCACAAGAAATAAAACAGAATTTTTTAAACCATCCAGTATTCTTTTTTGAAAAGCCAGATGCTTAAAAATCTGGAATCATGAAAAGAATTGTACCCCTTCTGATCACTACTGTACTATTATGTTCAGTAACCAATGCACAAATCGTTCGTTCGTTTTCACAACGGTATTACAACCCGTCGGTGAAAGGAAACATTGTGTACGTATCTAACAGTATTATCTCCACGTCAGGTGTGGGTTCCGGTAATCCCGGAACCGGTGAAGTACCGCCAGCGGGTTCATCCATGGACAACGCAGGTAACGGTATCAACATCGACATCGACAACCCTGCCCCAACGGTTAAAATACCTTTTGGCAGCGTGTGGAATTACCATGCTCAAAATGCCGCCCCGGCCAATAACCCGGCAGCTACCGACTGGAAGCAGACCGCTTACAGCATGCCGGCTACCTGGAACGTGGGGGCATTACCGGTTAATGGCCCTGGTAAATACGGTTATAATGCCAGCCAGGCAACCTGTTTGCCGAACGGCCAGCTTCCAATTTGCCTGCCTATAAGCGGTAATAAATACACCGCCTATTACTTCAGGAAAGCCGTCAACTTCACCGCTACCGAACTGTCAACCACGTTTGCTTCCATTCAGCTGGACCTGTTGCGTAACGACGGTATCGTTGTATACGTGAATGGGGTGGAAAGGATCCGTGATAACATGCCTGCCGGTGCGGTTGCGTATGGTACTCTGGCTTCTTCCAACATTGCACCCGGTGCAGCCGAAGCGGTTACCTATAACCTGAGTCCCGCATTTTTCACTGCCGGTATCAATACCATTGCTGTGGAAGTACACCTGCGGGCGGCCAACTCAAACGATATGTCGTTTGATATGCAGGTACTGGGTATTGATAACAACGGAACCTTTAACTCTTCAACTGCCGACCTTAACCTGCCTTCCTGCTCAAATGTTCTTTTTGCCGGATTGTACTGGGGCGCCGGTGAAGGGGTAAATGGTGGCAGCACGGCCTGGATCACCAATGAAACCACCTGTAAGCTGAAATTACCAGGTGCTGCAACCTATACAACAGTGACTTCATCACAAACTGATTATTATAATTCGGGAGCCCCGGTAGGATTTAACTACACCGGCTTCCAGTGTTTTGCCAATATTACTGCTCTTGTAAACGCAACCAACCCGAACGGTACTTATGGCATTGCCAATGTGTGCCCGCCGATCGGAAAGAATAATGCGTATGGTGGCTGGACCATCGTGATCGTATATGCCAACCCTTCGCTTATTTCAAGAAACCTGACGGTATTTGACGGATGTGCGGTGGTGCAGAAGGGTAACGCCCCGGTGGATTTTACCCTTAGCGGATTTTTAACCCCGCCTACCGGTCCGGTAAGCTGCGAACTGGGTGGTGTGGTATATGATGGTGACCGTAGCTGGAAAGATTCATTCGCTTTTAAGCAAAGTGGAGCTGCTTCGTTCTATAACCTCACGCCCAACGGTACTGCCAATACAGATGATATGTGGAACAGTACCATCGGTTACAAAGGATCGGTGGTAACCACCCGTAACCCGATGTTCTATAACACACTGGGTTACGATGCCAACATCATTGATATGCCGAATGCCGGTAATGCCCAGCTGGGTAATAACAAATCATCGGCAACCGTACGTCTTGCCTCACCAGATGAAATGGTGATTGCACACATTCTCACAACATCCATATCGCAGTATAACCCAACCTTCTCTTTTGATAAGTCGGCTACCGACCTGAACGGAGGCTCTTTACTGCCTGGTGACAGTATGCGTTACCAGATCAATTATTCCAACTCAGGTAACGACTCAAGCACTAATACAATAATTACGGATAACCTGCCATCGGGTACCTCATACATGCCTGGTACTATCAAGATCGGCGGCGTTTCCAAAACAGACGCTCCCGGCGACGATGAAGCTGAATATGATTTTGTAAACAACAGGATATTATTCCGTATCGGAGTGGGCGCCAATGCAGCTACCGGTGGTAAGATCGGACCCGGCGTAAGCAGCAACGTGGAATTTAAAGTGGTGACTGCTTCTGCCTGTAAAATTGTAAGCTGCGTAGGTTCTCTGAAAAACAGTGCCCGGATTAACTATGCGGGCCGCCTTTCGGGCAATGCCCTGTTCGATTCCAGTGGTGTACTCAATTCGGGTTGTATCGTGAAAGGCCCGGTTATTCATCCATTGTCTGGCCCCTGCTTTACACCAAAAGATACTGTGCTGGTTAATAAGTGTTCCACCTTAACGGTAATGCTTCCCTGGATGAAATATGCCGGTTACACGTTTTACTCGGCTATGCCTTTTGTACCGGCTAATATGTATAACCCGGCCACACCGGTTGCTGCATCTGGCGTGTACTGGGCTTATTTTACCAACGGACCCGGCTGTTCGGATACGGCCAGGATCAGCGTAATCATCACCGTTTGCGTGGATATTGACGACGACAACGATGGCATCCCTGATTACGTAGAATTCAATAATCCCGTTGCATTGCAGGATGCCAACAGCAACGGCATTCCAAACTGGAAAGACCCTACATACCCTGGTTATGTTGATACCAACTTTGATGGTGTGAACGATAATTTCGACTATGGTGCAGACTCTGATAATGACGGAATCCCTAACTTTTATGATACAGATTTCCCTGGCTTCATTGACTCTAACGGCGACGGCGTAAATGACAACGCCGACAAAGACAAAGACGGTATCCCTAACCAGTACGATCTTGACAGTGACAACGATGGTATTCCCGACGTGGTGGAATCGTATGGTGTGGATACCAATGGTGATGGCATCATCGATAACTATACCGATACCGATGCCGACGGTTTCTCCCAGAACGTAGATGCCAACAACACCGGCGTTCAGGGTTCGGGTAACGGATTGGGTACACCGGATTTTGATGGGGATGGCATTCCGAACTACCTTGATACCGACAGTGATAACGATGGTATTCCAGACCTGGTGGAAGCACTGGGTGCCGACAACAACAACGACGGTAAGATCGACAGCTTTACCGACACCAACCGCGATGGTATTGACGACAACTTCGTTCTGGCTACTGCCTTATTGAAAACCGGCCCGGATGCAGGCCCGGTAGATGGAAGAGCAGATTCTTACCCTAATAAAAACCTCGACCAGGATTTCCGTCCGAATGCATACGACCTCGACAGTGATGGCGATGGTATTGTAGATGTGATCGAGGCCGGTTTACCAGATGCAAACTTCAATGGCCTGGTGGATGGTACCATCGGAACAAACGGTTGGTCAACCAGCGCTTCGGGTCTTGGTTTGCTGGGTCTGCGTAACACCGATGGTGTGGGCAACCCCGATTATCTCGACATTGATTCAGACGACGATGGTATTCCTGACAACATTGAAGGGCAATCTACAGCCGGTTATAAAATGCCGGTGGTAGCCGATGCCGATGGCGATGGATTGATCAACACTTACGATAACCTTGCAAGTTTTGGCGGTTCAGGCATCATGGTATACGATCACGACGGCGATGGTATACCCGATTACCGCGATCTTAATTCGGATGGCGACAGCCAGCCGGATATCGTGGAAGGCAACGACTTTAACCTGAACGGCAAGGCCGATGACCTGGTAACGTTAACCGGCCTGGATACGGATGGCGATGGACTGGATAACCGGTTCGATTCCCTGAACTCCGTAATCAATATCAAAGGCACTTCTTACCGCATGGGTACCGGTGGTACATTCACCGGCGATGCTACACCGGGTTCACGGACAACCGTTCAGAAAAAATATGCAGCAAACACCGATCGTGACTGGCGATTTGTGGGTGTGGTGCTGGCAGGCGAATCGCTGGTGCTGAATGCCGTGCTGCAGGGAACGGAATCTTCATTGAACTGGACCATCCTTACCGGAAACAGCATTGATCATTTTGAAATTGAACGCAGCACTGATAATGTAAACTTCCGGAAAGTGGGTATGCTCAGCCAGCCGGTGAAACAAAATGAGATGCAGGCATTCACATACAAAGATGATATAAGCCGCTTAAGCGATGAGGTGCTGTATTACCGCATCAAAGTGGTGGCGGCATCCGGTGAATTCACGTACAGCAACATCGTGGCACTGCGCAAACAGAAAACGAATATTCCGCTGAAGCTGATGCCGAACCCGGCCGGTGCCGAGATCGCCCTGAGTTTTGAAGCAGACAATGCAGAAGAGATCAATATCCGTATGGTGGATAATAACGGAAAAGTGGTGTATATGCAGAAACAGAAAGTGCTGAAAGGAATGAATGTGATCCGCCTTACCGACCTGTCGAGGTTCAGCAATGGAACCTATACCATGCAGGTACAGATGAACAGCAAAGTATTGAGTCAGAAGTTCATATTGTTTAACTAAAAACAAAACCGGTCGCCTGCATCACATGCGGGTGGCCGGTTTAATTTCATTTTGATTTCGTTTTTTTTTGACCCATTTTTGCTGAATGGGGAAAAAGAAAATCATCATAACCATCGATGGCTGGTCTTCGTGCGGTAAAAGCACCCTGGCTAAACAACTGGCAAAAGTTCTTGGATATGTTTATGTTGACAGCGGGGCCATGTACCGGGCCATTACCCTGTATTTCCTGCGCAACCACATCGACTGGACGGATGAAAAAGAAGTAGAAACAGCGTTAAAAAATATCAGCATCGGGTTTCATTATAACGACGTTTCGCAACAATCAGAGATCTTTTTAAATGAGGAAAACGTGGAGTATGTGATCCGCGACCTGGTGATCGCCGAAAAGGTAAGTGATGTGGCCGCCATTGAAGCAGTTCGTTCCTTTGCGGTGGCACAGCAGCAGCAGCTGGGAAAGAAAAAAGGCATCGTGATGGACGGGCGGGATATCGGGACCACGGTTTTTCCCGAAGCCGAACTGAAAATATTCATGACAGCGGATACTTCGGTAAGGGTGGAACGCCGGTTCAGGGAACTGTACGGCAAAAACCCGAATGTAACCATTGAGGAAGTGAAGAATAACCTGGAAATGCGTGATTATATCGATTCAAATCGTAAAATAAGCCCGCTGCGCAAAGCCGAAGATGCAATAGAAATTGATAATACGAACCTGAATATGGATGAACAGCTTAAAATTGCCCTTGAACTCACAGAAAAAAAACTCAAAACACTTGCATAAATGAACCACAATATATACTTTTACCCAACCTCCAAGAAACCCTGTACACACAGGTAATTATTTTCCATCTTTAATATCCCGTTGAAGAATTTTCCATCAAGGTAATATGACCTTATGTGAAACAGTGCTTTAAAGCAATTATATCCTTCCGAAAGCTTCTGAACCATTTCCATCTGAAAATCCGGGCGCTGACTGCTGCCTTCCGTACTATCCAATTCTGTTGAAAGTTTCCCCTTAGTAGCTTATTAATGAAACGTAGAAACGTATAACCCGGAATATGAAAATTATAGTTACCCTTACACAAGAACTGCTGCAGGTAAAGCGTGTACTTAAACTGGTTTGCCTGGTTCTGGCCGCCGCCCCGTCATTTGCAGCCATCAAAAACTCAGATACTGATAAATATACCGGACTTGCTTATCCTCCGCCGATTGTGTGGACTCCCCTGAAAGGTTATTATTTCCAGGGTGTGGCCTACCTGTCATGGAGCAGTCTGCAGGAAAGCAACAGTAGCCATTTTGAGATCCAGCTCAGCACCGATGGGGTGAACTTTTCCGCCACCGGCCGGGTGCCTGCCCAATCGGTAAGCGACCGGGTGATGTTATACAGTTTCAACGATCTCAAAGCAGCAGAAGGAACCAATTATTACCGGGTTCAGTATTTTGATAACGACGGCCACTACCAGTACAGCAATACCATTGTATTGAATGTGCTGATAAAGGGTATCAATATTACATCGATCTATCCCGGTCCATTCACCGATAAGGTGAATGTAACCGTGGCGAGTGAAACAAAGGCCATCAGCCGCATCATGCTTTATGATAATACCGGCAGAATGGTTGCTTCGAAGGAAACGAAACTGAATAAAGGAATAACCACACTTACGGTGGACAGGCTGGAAGGACTTGCGAAAGGGATTTACATCATAAAAGTACAGGCGGGTGAAACCAGCATCACACAAAAACTGATAAAGTAATTTAAGATATAGATAACCAAGCACAAACAAAGATGTCCCCCGCCCCAACGCGGGGGCTCTTTATTTTATATTAACAAGCTGTTTGCATAGTGGCAATAATTTCTTCTCCGAACCAGCCCAAAAGTCCCTACATTTGCGCCCCCAATCCATAAAAAGCCAACCCTCACCCTTGAATACTCTTTTTGTACAGGACCGCAGCCTGTGCGTCCCCCAATACCTCTGATCTTCCTCAGTATCCATACTGGTTACCAATCCGATCCTTTAAAAGCTGATTTACCAAACGGATATTTTGAAACCTAAAAACAACGGGATGATAAAGAATACCCCCACAGGAAAAGCTATTTACTTATTCAGCTTATTCCTCTCTACCACCATCCTGCTGGCCATCAGCCAGCATGCTTATGCACACAAAGTGGAACGGTATACTGTTTCCTGCTTCCAGCAGGGTGAAACAGTTACCATTCATGCAACGGTAAGTTCCACCGGCTATAACTCTTATGCACACTGGCAATACCGCACAACAGCAGGGAGTGCATGGGCTTACCTTTCGAATGGGAACAATACCATCAACGGCCGCAGTTTTAATGTTACCGGCGCATCTCAACCTACGTTTATTGAAAATTCAATTGATGACCTGGTCATTGCCAACCTCGGAAGTCCCGCTTACAGCAACCAGCTTGACAACGTTGAGTTCAGGGTGCTGATGACCGATTTCGGACTGGACCCGGAAACGCATCCATGGCCAGCCATCCCGGTATATGGCGCTGAAGAATTTGGTGATAAAGACGCTAAATACATCCGCATCCGGGCAAGGCAGGGTGGCGAGAATTGCTATTCCTCCTGCGCCAACAATATGCTGGTGCTTAACCCCGCCGCGGTTCCACCGCCCATCACTGATTATTTCGGGGGATTTGAAGTGCCGGGTGCCGGAAATTTTTCAGCACCCGCTGCCAATGATATCACCGCAAGGGCTTATACTGATATGACGCAATGGACATCCGGAACACCGGGAGCCAACGCCCGCTACCGGATCATCAACAATCCGGATTCAATGAACACCGCTTTCTCTGCCTTTGCCCCGCATTCGGGAATGAACATGATGCTGGTGAATGCGAATAATTCTTGCAGCAACCGGGTATGGTACCGTACCATTACCCTGGCCAACCCCAACCAGTTTTACCAGGGTACCCTGATCTTCCGGGCCTGGTTCTCCAAACTCAGCAGCACACATGCCGACCCGGCTTTGATGCTGGAACTGAAAGGAGGAGCAACAGCTTCCACTCCTGCTGCATCCTATGTTTCATTGGGAAGTGTTACACAAACCATATCCGGAACACCCGGCGCATGGGTACAGCTTTCACTTACGGTAAACATACCGGCAAACCAGTACAAAAAACTCGAGGTCAGCATCAAAACTCCCAATGCCTGTGGAGGCACAGCAGCCTATGTGGCCATCGATGATCTTTGCTTGCTGGAACCGGCCGGTGGATTATTGCCCGTGGTAATGACAGCATTGAAAACCTCGTATACCAATGGTGTGGCACACCTTCAGTGGAGCAGTTTGCAGGAACAGAACAGTAATTATTTTGATATCCAGCGCAGCAACGACGGAGCCAGTTATAACCACCTGTACACACTGCCGGCAAAAGGAAGCAGCGATACCGAAGTGAAATATGTGTTTGATGACATCAAACCGGAAGCAGGCGTGAATTATTACCGGCTAAAACTGGTTGACCGCGACGGCCAGTACCAGTATAGCAATATAGCCACGGTAAATGCAGGCAGTAAAGGCACCGCCATCACCAGTGTATACCCGGCTCCGTTTATTGACAAACTGACGATTGCCATCAGCAGTGAATCAAAAACCACCGCCCAGGTAAGCCTGTTTGATAATACCGGCAAACAACTGAGCAGCAGGCAGCTTTCCGTTACAAAGGGTATTAATAACCTGGCGGTAGATAATCTTGGTAAACTGCCCTGTGGGTTTTATATCCTGAAAGTGCAGACAGGTAATGAGGTATATGTGAAAAAACTGATCAAGTAATAACGATCACACAGCAATAAAACAACGATCCCCATTTTTTGATGGGGATCGTTGTTTTAACTTATCTGTAAAAAATGTTCGGTTAATTGTTCGCTGCTGCTGGTGACCGGAAAAAATGAAACGATCTTGTTGATCACTTCTTCCACCAGTGCATCAGGGCAACTGGCCCCGCTGGTGATCAGTAAGCTCACCGGTTCTTTTTTGGGTAAATAATTCCTGGAATTCAACTCCTCCTTTGTATGCAGGTTGTAATGCAGAATGCTGCCGGCAGAAATTATTTTTTCTTCGGAGTTGATGAAATAGGTCGGCAGTTTTTTCTCACACAGTTCCACCAGGTGAGAGGTATTGCTGCTGTTGTAGCCACCTACCACAATGGCCAGGTCGGCTGCCGTTTCCAGTAAACCATATACGGCCGACTGGTTATCGTTGGTGGCATAGCAAAGTGTATCCCTTGTATCTGCAAACCGATCTTCAATCGCATCTGCATTTAGTCCATACTTCTTCATCATCACCTGTTTCAGGAACTCGGAGATGGCCTGTGTATCACTGGCAAGCATGGTGGTCTGGTTCACCACACCGATGCGTTCCAGGTCCTTCGTTACATCAAACCCGGCGGAGAACTTACCGGCGAATTCAGTGGTAAAGCCGGCCGCTTCTTTTTCACCGGTAATGTATTTGCTTAACTCCACGGCTTCGGCCATGTCGTTCACAATTACCGTGGGTGTGTGTGCCGATGCATGTGAGAAAGTAGCCCTTGTTTCCTCGTGTTTGGGTTTGCCGTGCACCACCACGGTATAATTTTTCCGGGCAATCTGTTCGCTCCGGTTCCATACTTTTTCCACAAAGGGACAGGTGGTGTTGTATTTTTCGGTGGCAATGCCGATGGCATTCAGTTTTTCTTCAATAGCCAGCGTGGTCCCAAAAGCCGGGATGATCACCACATCGTCGGTGGTCAGTTCTTCAAACGGGAATAATTGCTTGCCATACGTATCCTGCAGAAACCGGATGCCTCTTTCTTTCAGATCGGCATTCACCTGCTGGTTGTGGATCATTTCGCTGAGCAGGAATATCCGCTTACCTGGATTTTCTTCGATGGTGCGGAACGCAATGTCGATGGCATTTTCCACGCCGTAGCAGAACCCGAAATGCCGGGCCAGGTAAATCTTCACCGGGCCGAAGTCGAGCAGGGTGGGAGTGAAATCTTTTTTCATCTTGTCCTGCTGTTTGCGCCGGTTCTTCACCGCACTGATCAGCGGGCTTCGATAGATGATGGGAACATTGAATTGTTTCATACTGACAGCTGCAAAGTTACAGGGTTAAGGGGGATAATTAAGCCGCCAGTGCTTACATTTGATTATCGCAAAAATACAGCCACATGAGTACAGATTACAAACGGGCGGCCTGGTTACATACCACCAATATTTACGAGGTGAACCTGCGCCAGTATTCATCCGAAGGAACATTTAATGCCTTTTCAAAGGAATTGCCCCGGCTCCGGGATATGGGCGTGGAAGTAATCTGGTTCATGCCCATTCATCCCATCGGTGAAAAAAACCGCAAAGGGGCCCTGGGCAGTTATTATTCCATCCGTGATTTTAAAGCGGTGAATCCTGAATTCGGTACTGCGGATGATTTTAAAGAATTGATCACTAAAGCCCATGCATTGGGGATGAAAGTGATTATGGACTGGGTGGCCAACCATGCTGCCTGGGATAATGTGTGGACAAAAGATCACCCGGAGTTTTTTGAAAGAGATGCCAGTGGAAATTTCAGAGCGCCGTATGACTGGACCGATGTGATACAAATTGATCACACCTGTGAAGCGGAACAGGATGCCATGGTGGATGCCATGAAATACTGGGTAACTCATTTTGATATCGACGGCTTCCGTGCCGACCTGGCGCATCTTACGCCTCTTACATTCTGGAAAAAAGCCCGGACAGCTATTGAGCCGCTGAAAGAAAACCTTTTCTGGCTGGCAGAAACCGAAGAGATCAGTTATCACGAAGTATTCGATGCTTCCTTTACCTGGGAATGGATGCATAAGTCAGAATCATACTGCAAGGGACAGTCTGCCATGGCCGACCTGAAAAATATTCTGCACCGTTATTATGGCGCTTTCCCGGCTTCGGCATACCGCATGTATTTCACCAGTAACCATGATGAGAATTCATGGAACGGAACTGAGTATGAAAAGTATGGAGATGCGGCAGCAGCACTCGCGGTTTTCAGTACCACCTGGAATGGCATACCGCTCATCTACAGCGGGCAGGAACTACCCAACCGGAAGCGGCTGAAATTTTTTGATAAAGACGTGATTGAATGGACAGGAACAAACGAACTGCATGGGTTTTACAAAACCCTGCTGAGCCTGCGGAAAACCAACCCGGCACTCAGGGCTTCCGATGCCGCTGTAAATTCATTCATGCTGAACAGCGCCGCAGATGAACAGGTACTGACTTACCTGCGCAAGAACGGTGAGTATGAAGTATTTGTTTTATTAAATCCCGGAAAAGATACGGCCCGGTTTAGCATCGGCGATGATATAGTAACGGGTACATACCGGGAAGTGTTTACCGGCGAATGCCACTTGCTGAATGCCGCATCCGTTATTGAACTGCCGCCCGGCGCTTACCGGGTATTTGAAAAAAGCGGGCAATAAAAAAGCGGCAGGTTTTCTGCCGCTTTTTTATCATGCATTGACTTATTGATCTCCCAGTGAAAGGGGATATTCATAAATGCCATCATAGCCCGGGTAAAACCCGCTGATGGTGATATTTTTTTCACGCCCGATGATGGCCTTCATCTCATCCAGGCTTTTAATGTTTTTGTCATTTACTTTCATGATGATGAAACCATCCTTCATCCTGGTCTGGTCGTTCAGCGCCCCTTCATTGATTTTCTTAACCACCACACCACCGGCCACACCGTATTCCTTTGCTTTTTTTGGATCCAGGGTTACCAGTTCGGCACCCAGTGCCTCAACAGCATCGTCGGCTTTCACGATATCGTAATTGCCGGCTTTGTTCTTTAGGGTGACAGATACGGTGCTTTCTTTTCCGTTGCGCAGATAAGTCACGGGCAGTTTATCACCGGGTTTGTAGCGGCTGATCACTCCCTGCATTTCGGCCCCGGTGGTAATCTCCTTATTGTCAACTTTTTTCAGGATATCGCCTTTGCGGATACCGGCTTCATAAGCACCCCCATCGGTAGGCACATCCCTAACATAAATGCCTTCTGCGTTCATCGGAATGCCTTCTTTCTTTTTATCGTCTTCGGTAAGATCGCTGGCATTCACAAAACTTACGCCGAGGAAACCTCTTTGTACGCTGCCGAATTTGATCAGGTCATCTACCACTTTCTTTACAATGTTCACGGGGATGGCGTATGAATAACCGGAATAATATCCCGTGGGCGAAGCAATGGCTGAGTTTACGCCGATGAGTTTACCATCGGTGTTTACCAGGGCGCCGCCGCTGTTGCCCATGTTTACGGCCGCATCGGTTTGAATGAATGATTCAACGCCGGCCTTGGTATCGCCGTTCTTATCTTTATTCAGGCCCAGTGATCTTGCCTTGGCGCTGATGATGCCTGCGGTTACTGTGGCTTCCAGGTTCAGGGGATACCCAATGGCCAGTACCCACTGACCGATTTTAAGTTCATCCGAGTTGCCGTACAACAGGAAGGGAAGTTCTTTTGCATCGATCTTGATTACTGACAGGTCGTACGAAGGATCGGTTCCGATCACTTTGGCCTTGTAGGTTTTTTTGTTGTTGAGGGTAACGGTGATTTCATCGGCATTTTCCACCACGTGGTTGTTGGTTACAATGTACCCGTCTTCGCTGATGATAACACCAGACCCGCTGGCCCGCTGCTCAGGAATGATATTACGGCCACGACCGAATAACTGGTTAAACATGTCGTCGTCAAAAAAATCACTGAATGGATTGTTGGGTGAACGGCGTACACTGTTATTAACCTGTTTGGCGTTTGTTTTTGTTTTGATGTGTACCACTGCGGGAGTGGCAGTTTCGGAAGGCACGGTAAAGTCCAGCGTATTGCCGGGTCCATTGTTACCGTCAAACAGGCCTGCATATTTATTATAGTTTGCAGGTACCACCCCGGCCTGCTGGCCGGCATAGGTATTTTGTTTGGCCGAAAACTTTGCATACCCCCAGATCACACCGAGGGTGGTGGCTGCACTAATGGTAACGGTTGCCAGAATTTGTTTCCATTTCATTTTTCGTAGGTTTTATTTAGTTCAACAAATGTAATCAGGTTTGGTTTCATGTGATGTTCTCATTATCAACTCCTGTGCCTGACCATACAAAGTAACGAAGCAATGACAAATTGAGATTTTCACCTGTCATGTTTAACATATAATTAGGAAGAGCTTCGTAGATCCTGCAGTAATGTAAAAACCAGGCAGTTCCATGATATGACCCGGGCCAGGTTTATGGGCATTTTTCCTAAAGGGATAACAGGAACTGCATCGTATCCACGCCATCAGCATAGTCGGTTAACCGTGGCTTTTGTGCTTCCCCGAATGGAATAACGTTTTTGCCGGTTATGCATTGTATGTCATCATTCCCCTTCAGCCCGGCAAGTACATCCTGCCCCGGTTTATAATAGCTGTAGTTAACACGGCTGATGGCTGAAAAATTGTCATTGCTTTCCACCAGCAGGGTACTGCCATTGGTCATATAGTAAATCTTGTTCATCAGCAACAGGGAGAGCTGGTAATCGTAATTGTTCTTGAATTTGTGGTGATCAGAAAAGTACTGGTAGCTGTTGAATGCTTTCAGCATGGGAACAAAATCATATCCTTCCGGAACCAGTAAGCGGGTTGTGTTGCGGCAACCAAGTCCGAAGTACTGGTGAATATCGTCCGAGAGCAGCGATAGCTCTCCGGCTGTTTCATCACCCGATATCACCGCCACTGACGTACGGTTACGGCGTATGATGTGTGGATACTTTGAAAAATACTGTTCAAAATAACGGGCCGAGTTGTTGCTGCCGGTAGCAATATAGGCATCACAGCCCCTGAGCATATCGGCAAAAACGATTTGTTGCTTCAGGGAGGGTTCCCATTCAATCAGGGTATTTACGAGGTGTTTCAGCAGCACATCATCTTTGGTGGAAAGCTTGATGGTTTGCCGGTGACCGCTGATAAATACACAAAGAAAATCATGGAATCCCACCAGGGGAATATTACCCGCCATCACAATACCGGTATTCTTTCCGCCTATGTTATCATCCAGGTGATAATGAGCCGCCCATTGTTCCAGTTTTTCTTTCTGCAAAAATTCTGAACAGATGTTCTTAACGGCGAGGTCGATAAAGCCGGGCGTGAACCAGCCGTTCTGCACCGTGGCTCTTTTTTTGATTACCTGCCATTCGGCCGGATCGTTCTGAAGGTAGTTCCCCAAGCGTAGTAATAATTGAATACGGTTTTGTAAATTCATTTGGTTATTGTTAAATTGCAGCTGGCTTCCATAAGGAAGTTTGAAACCCAAAATTACGATAGATGGCTATAAAGATCACAGAAGAATGTATCAACTGCGGTGCCTGCGAACCCGAATGTCCAAACAACGCTATTTACGAAGGCGGTGTTGAATGGGCTGTTTCAGACGGAACAACCGTAAAGGGAATGTTTACCCTGATGGACGGATCACAGGTGGATGCCGACCAGCGTCATGCACCTATCAGCAATGATATTTATTACATCGTTCCCAATAAATGCACCGAGTGCCAGGGATTTCATGAAGAGCCGCAATGTGCTGCGGTGTGCCCCGTGGATTGCTGTGTACCCGACGACATGTATAAAGAAACCGTGGACGACCTGATGGGCAAAAAAGCGAAGATGCATATTTAGGCATCTGCTGCAGGCCGATAAGTTTTTTTCAGATCCGCCCCAGGCGGATTATAACTGGCGGGTGATATTTCCTGCCGCAGGCGAGGGTATTTTTAAATACTTTCGCCTTTTTAATTAACCCGTCATCTTTTAATCTTGCTGCATGAAAAGAATGTTACCAGTTGTTCTGCTCCTTGTTATCTTGTTTTCGTGTAACCTGCTTACCGGTAATAAAAACCAGGAGGCAAAAGCCTCTGCCCAGGCTAAAATTGACCTGATGGATGCCGACCGGGCATTTTCCAAACTGAGTGAAGAAAAAGGAATGAAGCACGCCTTCCTGGAATACATCGACAGCAACGGCGTACTGCTGCGTCCCGCCCAGCCACCCATCATCGGCGCTGATGCCGTTGACTTTCTCATCCAGCAAAACGATACCACCTATACCCTTAAATGGGAGCCCAAAGACGGGACTGTGGCAAAATCAGGCGAACTGGGATACACCTACGGCATCTATGCCCTGATGCCCACCAGCAAAGACACCATTATTTACGGTACCTATGTAAGTGTGTGGAAAAAAGAAGCATCCGGAAAGTGGAAATTCGTTCTCGATTCAGGCAACGAAGGACTGGGCGACATGAAGGCCGAACAGTAACCGGCACGGTTTCTGAAATGTTAAATTGGTAAAATTTCCACCGCATCAAATACCAAAGCAACAACCATAAGCGATATTTCGTTTCTTTGCTTAAACAACCCCTTCATACCGCATGAACAAAAAGATTGCACTCATCACCGGTGGCTATTCCGGTGAGGCCGTTATCTCCTACAAAAGTGCCCAGTCCATCGCAAAGCATATCGATACCGGTAAATGGGATTGTTATACCATCGACATCAACCCGGCCGGGTGGAATTACCTTTCGCCCGACGGAAAAAAATACCCCGTTGATAAAAACGATTTCAGCATCGCCGTCAACGGAAGCAAAATCACCTTCGATGCCATCCTTGTGAGCCTGCACGGCACCCCGGGTGAAGACGGGAAACTACAGGGATATTTCGACACCCTGAACATTCCTTATACTTCCTGCGATACCGCCACGTCGGCCCTTACCTTCAACAAGCGGTACACAGTGGCCGTGGCTTCCTTCGCCGGTATGCACGTGGCAAAGTCGGTACACCTGTTCAAACACATTCCCGTTACTCCCGACCAGGTCATGAAAGAACTCAAACTGCCGGTATTTGTAAAACCAAATAATGGAGGAAGCAGCATCGGCATGAGCAAAGTGAAGCAGGCATCGGAACTGGCAGCAGCACTGGATAAAGCATTTAAGGAAGACGACCAGGTACTGGTGGAAGAATTTATCAGCGGGCGGGAACTCACCATCGGCGTGTTCAAATCAAAAGGAAAGATTATCACCCTGCCCATTACCGAGATCATTGCCAAAAATGAGTTCTTCGACTTTGAAGCAAAATACGAAGGTGCCAGCGATGAGATCACGCCCGCCAATGTGGACGAATCCATTGCAGAAAAGGTACGCACCGAAGCAAAAAAAGCCTACGCGGTTTTCAACTGCCGCGGTGTGGTCCGGATCGATTTTATATACCACGAAGAAACCGGCCATCCCTACATGCTGGAGATAAACACCGTACCCGGGCAAAGCGAAGCCAGCCTGGTTCCGCAGCAGGTGAGGGCCATGGGATGGACACTCATGGAATTTTATTCGGCATTGATTGAAGAATGTTTTAATAAAGACTGATCACTTAAATAACCAACGTGTTTAAATTCATCACCAACCGCCCGTTCTGGGTAAACCTGCTTGCCGCCATCGGACTTGCGTTGCTTTTTCTTTTCCTCTTCCTGAAAATGCTGGGATGGATTACCAAGCACGGGGCTTATTTAAAGGTGCCCGCTGTTACAGGAATGAAAACGGCCGATGCCATTAAACAACTGGAGAAAGAAGGATTTGATGTATATATTCAGGATTCTGTTTTTACCGATACAGCCGCCCGGGGTATTGTGCTGAAACAACTGCCCGACCCGAATTCAACCGTAAAGATCAACCGCACCGTTTTTATTACCGTGAACCGGATGGTTCCACCCATGATAGAAATGCCCAGCCTGGAAGGACAGAACCTTTCTTTTGCCCTGTCGGTGCTGGAACGCAACCACCTGAAACTGGAAGACACCATCTTCCGTCCCGATTTTATGGCGGGCTCGGTGCTGGAACAGCAATACAACGGCGTACGCATAAAAGCCAAATCAAAAATTCAATGGGGCAGCCGCATTACCCTGGTGGTGGGCAGCCGGCCCGATGACCAGCAGATACAGGTGCCCGCATTGGTAGGAATGACATTCGCCGAAGCCAAGGCCTATCTTGATGAAAACAACATCGGGCTGGGCGGACTGGTGGTGGAAGGAAAACTGACCGATACCGCTGCTGCTTTTGTGTTCAAACAAAATCCTGAAACACGGGATGCCGACGGAGCGCCCCGCTTTATTCAATCAGGCCAGGTAATGGACCTGTGGATCTCGCCGGTAATGAAATATCCCAGCGACAGTGCTGCTGCCGAAAAGAAAAAACTACTGCCATGACCATAATTACTCTTGATGAACTGAAAGCCCGCATGGATGCCGGCGAAACACTCAACCTGCTGGATGTGCGGGAGGCCGATGAACGGGCCGAGTTCAATATCGGTGGAACCTTTTTACCATTAGGCCAGATCATGGCCATGCAAACCGATGACATTGCCGAATGGCAAACCGAAGAAGTAATCTGTTACTGCCGCAGCGGAAACCGCAGCATGCAGGCCTGTATGATGCTGGAAACATTCGGCTTCACCAATGTAAAAAATTTACAGGGCGGCATGAACGGGTGGAGGGAGAAAAATCCGTAGGGATGCGGAATGCTTGATGCCGGATGCAGGATACGGGATGCCGGATACCGGATGGAACCAATAACGCTTACCAACTATGAAACTTAGATTAGTTGCTTTACTGAATATTATTTCCTTTTATTCCTACTCACAGGACTCTGCTCAAAAGGCACAGCATTTTAATCTTGACGAGTATATAAACCGGGTGAATGGAAAACAATTTGGTCAATTTGAAATAAAGTCTTCCGGTGCCACTTCTTTTTCCAATGCCAACCTGGCGGGTAAAGTCGTTTTTGTAAATTTCTGGTTCGCCGGCTGCCCACCCTGTATTTCAGAATTAGAAGGGTTTAACAGGCTGTACGACACGTTGGAAAACAACAGGGATTTTATGTTTTTGTCCTTTACGTTCGATCCTGATTCAACCACCCAAAACCTGAAAGACAGGTATGGCATTAAGTACCATGTATTTCATATTGAGCGTACAGAATGTTACAGGCTGAACTTCAATATGGGATTCCCGGCAAGTTTTGTTCTTGATAAAAAGGGGGTGGTACGGTATTGTAAAGTGGGCGGGCATGTGGATATTCCGAAATCTACCAACGCCATATTTGCCGACATTTACCCAAAAATCATCGGGCAGCTTTAGCTGCATCCGGTATCCGGTATCTAGAATTTAAGATTCACCCCCACCATAAAATTCATCCCCGCCATCGGGAAATAATAATTCTCTGTAGTCAGTTCTCCTCCATAAATGTAACTGAAGCTGTACCCGTTGGGTTCATATTTTTTATTGAATACGTTGTTCAGCTGTAAAACAATACTGGCTGTTTTTAGCATCCTGGTTTCGATGGAATAGCTAAGGCGTACGTCCTGCAGGTAATAAGGATTCAGGCTCCGGCTGCGCTGCGATGTATTGTCGAGGTATTGACGGCCTACGTATTTGCTGATGAGATTTACTTCTGCATGCTTTACCGGGATGAAATTGATGGAAGCGCCTCCCACCACCGAAGGAGAAAATGAAATATCGGTTTTGCGGTAGAACTTTGTTTGCTGTCCGCCATTGTCGTAGTCATCGATGTACTCGGTGAAGTTGCTGATTTTGTTCTCACTGAAACTTATATTGGCGGCCAGGTTCATCCACTTGCTGATGATGGCCTTACCCTGCAGTTCCATGCCGGCCCGGTAACTGTTGGGAATATTGATACGGGTATATGCACCCACATCATTGATTTTACCGGTAAGCACCAGCTGGTTCCGGTAGTACATGTAATACAGGTTGGCGCCGAAAGAAGTCCTGCTCATTTTCCGTTCAAAACCCAGCTCCACATCGTGCAGGCGTTCTGACTTTGGTTGCTGGCTAGTGCCCGCTTCAAAGTCATCGCGGTTGGGCTCTTTGCCGGCCAGTGCATAGGAGAGGTATGCCTGCCATCCCTTATTGAAATAGGTGATACCCAGCTTTGGATTGAGGAAGGTATAGTGTTCATCTGTTTCCAGGGCGGGGTTGTCGCGGAAGCCATGGATGCGGTAACCGATGCTGCGTACCTGTACATCGGCAAAACTCTGCCAATGGCTGTTCAGCTGCTGCGTCCATTTGCTGTACAGCGAAAAATCTTTTTTATAGGCAGTAAGATTGTACCAGCGGTAATTGGCCGGTACGGCTGCCTGCACCGCAGCCCATTTTATTTCGCCATAGTGTTTTCCATCATAGGCATTGTACCCGCCACCGATGATAAGCTGCGTTTTATATTTCTGGTATTGCAGGGAGAAGATGCTGCCGTAAAAATAATTATCCAGCCATAGCCGCCGCACCAGGTCGGTACGTTTGATGGTGGAGGTGCCGTTAAAATAATCCGGCAATCCATAATCCGACAGTTTTTTATTGGCTTTGTACTGTTCATAATATCCCTTACCCCTGGTTACAAAAAACGCGGCGTTGCCTTTCCAGTAATTGTTGAATTTGTGGTTGTAAAAAAACTGGTAATGGGTTTGTGTGTAGTTGTCGGTTTCATTGTCGTATGGGTCGCCGGGTTTTTCAGTGCCGGCAGAATTGTAGGTGCGGTTGCCGGCCAGCAGGTTTTCCGGCACGCCGTTCCATGCCTGGTAGGTTTTTTCTTTGCCGGAAAAAACATTCAGCCGGAGCGAATTCTTATCATCGGTATATGCTGAGCTCAGGTAAAATGATTTCAGGCTGGAACTGGCCCGGTCTATGTATCCATCGCTGCTTATCCTGCTGAGTCTTCCATCTATCGTGAAATGCTTGCCCAGCAGCCCGCTGCCAAACTGGATATTGTTTTTGAATGTATTGAATGAACCATAGCTGTTGCTGGTAGATGCATAAAATTTCTTGTTCAGCTCATTGGTCGACAGGTTGATGCTGGCGCCAAAAGCTCCTGCACCATTGGAGGAAGTTCCCACACCCCGTTGTACCTGTATGCTGCCGGCAGAGGAAGCAAAATCGGGCAGGTCAACAAAAAAAGTCCCCTGGCTTTCGGCGTCGTTGTAGGGAATGCCATTGAGGGTAACATTGATCCGGGTGGCATCGGTGCCGCGGATGCGGATGCCGGTATATCCCACCCCGTTGCCGGCATCGGAATTCACAACCACCGATGGCGTTTGATTCAGCAGAAAAGGAAGGTCCTGCCCCAGGTTGTTTTTTTCAATCTCCTTTTTATTGATATCGGTTTTGGCAAAAGGCATTTTTTCTGCCGCCCGTATAGCCTGCACTTCCACCGGCTGCAACAGGGTGGTATCGTTGAACTTCTTTTCTTTTTGTGCAAAAAGCAGGGAGGCAATGCCGGTAAAGGCGATGCTGAACACTAATTTTTTCATGTACTGAAATTTGGCCGGAGGCCGGGGGATGGGTCGTAATAGCAGGCTCCCATCGGAATGGAAGCATTCTCCCTTCGCAGGCATTATCCTGTTCAGGTTATACGGGTATCATCTCAGCCTCCCTGTCATGTTGAACTTGTCGGAACATGGTGGAAAGCACCCCGGAAATTCTGGCGGTTAAAAGAACTGTTGAGCACAAAGGTAGGGGAGTTTTTAATTTTTTTCCGGGTTCCTGTAACAAATAGTTCCCGTGCTGCGTATAAACAGGTATTATAGCCATGAATCTTCCTTGCTGAAGCAGCCAGATCACCCCCGGTCCGGTTGCTTTGGTCGGGGGTTCATCTTCACTCTTAAAAAACAAAAAAGATGAAAAAACTGTTTCTCTCCCTCCTTTGCCTGGTTTCCCTGGCAGCTTTTGCCCAGGACAATACCATTGCCGATCCCAAAGCAACCACCCGTACTCTGAATGGCAGCTTTACCGCCATTTCTGTTTCCAGCGGGGTTGATCTGTACATTACCCAGGGTACTGAAGAGTCGATTGCCGTGAGTGCATCCGAGGAAAAATACCTGGAGCGTTTCAAAACCGAAGTGGTGAACGGCACCCTGAAAATTTATTACGATAACAACGGCGTTACCTGGACCAAACACGAGAACCGCAAACTGAAAGCATACGTATCGTTTAAAACCCTGCAGAAGCTGCACGGCTCTGCCGGCGCTTCGGTAACGGTGAAAGGTGATCTGACGGCTGATAACCTCGACATGAAATTCAGCAGCGGTTCGGAATTTGAAGGCAAGGTGAATGCAAAGATGATCGTGGTGGACCAGAACAGCGGTTCGGAACTGAACATCTCCGGCAGTGCAGATAAACTGGTGGTGGAAGTGAGCAGCGGCGCCAGCTTCAAAGGATACGACATGGCAGTTGATTTTTGCGATGCCCAGGCCAGCAGCGGCGGTGAGGTAAAGATCACCATCAACAAAGAACTCAGCGCCAAGGCCAACAGCGGTGGCGGCATCCGCTACAAAGGCGCCGGCCTTATCCGCGACGTGAATGTGAACAGTGGCGGCATGGTTAAAAAAGCATAATCCTTAAATACAAGCAATATGAAAAATATATTGATATCCCTGTTCCTGTCGGCTACGGCTTTTATGGCCCATGCACAGAACACGCTGGTGGTGGATCCGAATGCTTCGGTTCGTAGCCTGACTGGTGATTTCAAAGCCATCAAGGTTTCCGGTGGCATCGATCTCTATCTTTCGCAGAGCAACGAAGTGGCGATTGCGGTAAGTGCTTCCGAAGAAAAATTCAAGGAAGGGATCAAAACCGAAATTGAAAACGGCACCCTGAAGATCTGGTATGAATGGGATAAGAACGGCAGCTGGAAGAACCGCAAACTGAAAGCCTATGTGTCGTTCAAAACACTGGAAAAGCTGAATGCCTCCGGCGCCTGCGATGTGGTGGTAACGGGAAATATTGAATCTTCTTCGCTTGATATGCAGTTATCCGGCGCCAGCGACTTTAAAGGAGCCGTGAAAGTAAGCAGCCTCAAGATTAATCTCAGCGGCGCTTCCGATGTACGCATTTCCGGAACCGCCAGCACAGTTGATATTGAAAGCAGCGGTGCCAGCGACGTAAAGGGATTCGACCTGGTAACCGATGTGTGCAACGCCAAAGCCTCTGGGGCGTCTGACATCAACATCACCGTGAATAAAGAGATCAGCGCCCACGCCAGCGGTGCCAGTGATATTCATTTTAAAGGAGCGGCATTGATGAAAGACATACACAGTAGCGGGGCAAGCAGTGTTTCGAGGAGGAGTTAGTTTGTTAGTTTATGCGTTTATGGTTTATTGGTTGGGAACGTGGTTGATTTGTTACTGCTTCTCACCAATAAACCAGTAAACCAATAAACCGTTACTTCCCGAACGCCCAGATGAGAAAGCCCGGCAATTGCCTGCTCCAGGAGTTGTAATCGTGTTTGCCGATTGGATCTTCCACGAACAGGATGTCATCCGGCAACGCACTGTTTTTATTTTTGAGCAATTGAATAAGGTCTTTCGTGTCATCCACCACATCAATGATGCCGTCTTTATCGCGGTCGCTTTCTTCTTCCTGGTCACCGGCATAGAACCAGTACTTCAACGCCGGTTTCTTCCGCGATGCTTTCAGCTTCTCTAAAATAATGCGGTTCTTGTCATCTGAATAGGAGGAGTCGTTGGTATCCTTATCCCGCCACCAGAAGGAGCCGGAGAATACGCCCACCTTATCAATTTTATCAGCCCGGTTCCACGCAATGTCGAATGCCGATAAGCCGCCGAGTGAACAACCCGCTATGGCTACGGATTTAAACTTTCGGACCGATGCTTTCTTTTTTGCATAGGGATACAGCTCGTTGTTGATGAATGCATCGTAGTATTCGGCCTTATTGCCCCGCTTCATAAAATCGGGATAGCCGGCCACGCCGTATTCCTTCATCCGGTCGCCGGCATGAATGCCCACAATCACCAGGGGTTTAATCAGTCCTTTGCGGTACAGGCTGTCCACCATTTCCTTTACCCGCCACTGGCCCATATCCTGCCCGTCGTTCAGCAGCAACAGGTTCAGGTCGTTCTTATCATCCGGCAGGGGGGTGGTGATGATGGTGAGTTTCACCTTTTGCTGCAGGTGACGGCTGTAGAGTTCATCTTCCTGCTGTTTGATTTTGCTTTTGCAACAGCAAAACGCTGTTGCCAGGGTGATGCTGGCGAACAGGTTCAGTGCCTTTATTTTCATTGATATGCTTTGAAGAATGAAATTAGGAAATTTGAGGGAAGGGCTTAATCCTGCATCTATCATTCCGTATCAGAATATTTTCGTTTCTTTATTCAACGCAACAACCCTTAATGCCAATGGCAGACAATACAAACCCGGAACAGCTGGAAGAACCGGTAAATATCCCGCCGGAAAATCCTCCCGGAGAAGCAATTGATATTACAGAAACTGAAACCAATCAACCCGATCAAGCAACTGAAAATATGGAAGTACATCATCATACACATGCGGCACACGGAAAGAAAACATGGAAAGATTATTTCTGGGAATTCCTGATGCTCTTTCTCGCTGTGTTCTGCGGCTTTTTGGCCGAATACCAGCTGGAACATAAACTGGAAAAAGACCGGGCCGAAGAGCTGGCCAAAAGTTTTTACTACGAATTGAAAAACGACTCAGCAACGGCCGTAATTAAAATGGAGAACAGGATAAAGCAGGAAGAAGCACTGAAAAGCATTACCCGCTATTTTAAAGACAGCAGCCTGGCGCAGGTAACCAAATCATTCGCTATTAATTTCGAGTACGGGATCAATTTCCGTACGCCTTCCATTTTTGAACCCAAGACCATCATCCTGGAGCAGCTGAAAAATTCCGGTTCGCTGCGTTATTTCAAAAATGATGAACTGCAGACGCTGATCGGCGACCTCACGGTGGCCATCAAAAATATCTACGACCGGCAGGAGCTGGAAAGCCAGAACCGCCTGCAATACATCAACCCCATCATCATTCAGCTGTACGATTATGATTTTGATGCACGCCTCAAGGAAGGAGGAAAATCAGTTTTTGAAGGCGTGAAGGAATACGAAACAGGCAGTGATACGATTACATTTCATATTGAACATCCCGAAAAATTCGATACAGAAGCTGCCATCCGGATATTGAATTTTTACGGGGCCAATGTTATCAGTTCCACCCGGGTAACTTTTGTGAAGCGTTATATGGAAGTAAATGCGGCGTTATTAAAACTGCTGCGCAGCGAATACGACCTGGAATAGGGGCTTATTGGCTGGCCGGGAAGTTGTTGTTCAGGCGACCAACAACGGGATCGACATTTTCAGCAACATTTATTATTTCTTTTGGCGGCGAAGCCTCAAAGGCCTATCTTTGCGCCGCGAAGTAGAGCAGCGGTAGCTCGTCGGGCTCATAACCCGAAGGTCACTGGTTCGATCCCAGTCTTCGCAACTAATCAAAGGCTCGGATGAGCCTTTTTTATTCTCAGCAAAAGGTTGCTGATTGTATGATTACCTTCTCCTTTCTTTACCAGTCGGCGTGTGGTAATCATTGTATTTTATCTTATATACAATGAAATCAGGTTTTGTAAACATATTCGGTAAGCCCAATGCAGGTAAAAGCACCCTGCTGAATGCGCTTGTGGGCGAAAAGATGGCCATTGTATCGCACAAAGTGCAAACCACCCGCCACCGCATTAAGGCCATTCTTACGGAAGACGATTACCAGGTCATTTTTTCCGACACCCCAGGCATCATTGAGCCCAAATACAAGCTCCACGAAAAAATGATGGAAGCAGTACGGGGCAGTCTCGAAGACGCAGATGTTGCGTTGCTGATCACCGATGTGCGGGAGAATACCGATGAAAGTCATGCCGTGTTTTCTTCCCTTAAATTGAAAGCACCTGCGATTGTAATCCTGAACAAAGCAGATACGGTGAATAATGAGCAGCTGAAAGCCACGGCAAAATTCTTTGAGCAGCAGCCTTATTGTAAAGAAGTGGTGGCTGTATCGGCCCTGAAGAAAACGGGTATTGACGGATTGCTCAAACGCATTCTTCACTACCTGCCGGAAGGCGAGCCTTTTTATGCCGGCGATGACATGAGCGACCTGCCCACGAAATTTTTTGTGAGCGAGATGATCCGGGAAAAAATATTCCTGCTGTTCAGTGATGAGATCCCTTACCATACCACCGTGCTGGTGCAGGAGTTCCAGGAAAAAACAACCCTGGTGAAGATACGTGCCGAAATCATTGTACAACGGGAAACGCAAAAGGGCATCATCCTTGGCGAAGGCGGCAGCATGATCAAAAAGCTGGGTACCGAAGCCCGGAAAGACATCGAGACATTCCTGGGACAAAAAGTGTTCCTCGAACTCTTTGTAAAAGTGCGGCCGAAGTGGAGGGATAACGAGATGCAGTTGAAGGAGTATGGGTATTAGTTTATAGTTCATTGTTTATGGTTCAGGGTTCATTGATCTCGTTGTAAACCATAAACCACAAAAGATCAGTATTATGAGTTTCACACTAGCAATAACAGGCCGTCCCAACGTGGGCAAAAGCACTTTCTTTAACCGCCTGCTGGAACAGCGGAAAGCGATTGTTGACGACGTAAGCGGCGTAACCCGTGATCGCCAGTACGGCGTTGCCGAATGGGCGGGTAAAACCTTCAACGTAATTGATACCGGGGGATTTGTTCCGGACAGCGACGATATTTTTGAACGGGAAATCCGAAAGCAGGTGGCCATTGCCATTGAAGAAGCCAATGCCATCATTTTTATGACCGATGCGGCCACCGGCATCACCGAACTCGACAATGCCATGGCCGATATGCTGCGCCGGAGTACCAAACCCGTGTTCCTGGTGGTGAATAAGGTGGATAATAATGAACGCCTGCTGGAAGCCAGCGAATTTTACAGCCTGGGATTTGAGCAGATCTTTTTCGTCTCCTCCATCAGCGGCAGCGGAACCGGGGAGATCCTCGATGCCGTAACCGCCCTTATCCCGGATAAAGACATTGCCGAAGCGGAAGCAGAATCGGCTCTTCCCAAATTTGCCATTATTGGCCAGCCCAACGTGGGCAAATCATCCCTGCTGAATGCACTCATCGGGCAGGAGCGGACCATTGTAAGCGATATTGCCGGCACCACCCGGGATACCATCCATACCCACTACAACCTGTTTAACAAGGAATTCATCCTGATCGATACGGCTGGTATACGCCGCAAATCCAAAGTGCACGAAGACCTGGAATTTTATTCCGTGATCCGGGCCATCAAGGCCCTGGACGAGGCCGATGTGTGCCTGCTGATGCTCGACGCCGGCAAGGGTATTACGGCGCAGGACCTGGCCATCTTTTCCCTGGCAGTTAAGAAGGGAAAGGGGATTGTGATCCTTGTGAATAAGTGGGACCTGGTGGAGGATAAAAAGACCAATACCTCCCGGGATTATGAAAAGGAACTGAAGAGCCGGCTGGCGCCCTTTTCGGATGTGCCCGTCATTTTTATATCAGTAACCGAAAAGCAACGGATATTCAAAAGTATTGAAACGGCGCTGGAAGTATACGAGAGCCGCCAGCGCAAGATACCCACCAACCAGCTCAACGAAGTGATGCTGAAGGCCATCGAATCGTACCACCCGCCGGTGGTAAGGGGCCACGCCATCAAGATCAAGTACATTACCCAGTTGCCCACCCATACGCCGGCCTTTGCCTTTTTCTGCAATTTCCCCGACGATATCAAGGCGCCTTACCGCAATTACCTCGAAAACCAGCTACGGGAGAAATTCCGGTTTACGGGGGTGCCGGTGAGGATTTATTTCAGGAAGAAATGAGTGCAGGATGCCGGATGCCGGATGCCAGATAGCAGATACCAGATACTAGAACCCAGCATCCCGCATCTCGCATCCAACATCCCCTTCCCAAAATTCTTCCCTTAAAACTTGCACAGGTAGAAAACGGCTGTTATATTTGCGCCCAATAATTAAAAACCAAAAAAAAACTCCAAATGAAAAAAGTATTTGCAATCCTGGCCCTGGCCACCGCAATGACTGCTTGCAACAACGAAGCTGAAAAAACAGAAACTCCGGCTGGTGATTCTACCAAAACAGAAACTCCTGCTGCTACTGTTCCGGCTGTAGTTGATTCTGCTGCCAGCACTATGAAAACTGTTGCCGACAGCGCAGCTGCCAAAGCAGGTGCTGTAGTTGATTCTGCAAAAAAGGCAGGCGAAAAAGTGGTTGAAAAAGCGAAAGAAGCTGTAAAACACTAATTCAGTCCATATATTTAAAAAAAGAGCCTCCGCATGCGGAGGCTCTTTTTTTAAATAATCCCGTGTTTTCTCCGGCTCAAAATGGGTTTTTACACGAACGGTTTTTGTTAAAAATTTTTTTCTTGTATATGGATATATTCCCCTACATTTACCCTTCGCAATGTATATTGCAACCCCCATCCGTCCCCTTTGTGTAACTGCGCCAATACAATCAAAAACCGCCCCAAGTATTTTATCTTGACCAGGTAAAGTAAGGAAGACATTAAAGTTTTAATGACATCAGCACAAGGTGAAGGAAGAAAAACCAGCCATCCTGTATTCCTCCCGCTGCGCTTTATGTGCCGTAAAGCTTGATTAATTCCACCGACCATCCCTTCTTGAAAATTAGCTGACACACCGGTGTAACTGCTGGCGTGTATTGTAATGGTATCAACTACCATCGCTTTTAAAACTATTATAACTCTAAAAAGCTCTTATGAGAAAATTATCCTTGTTGTTGCTTACGGTTTGTTTGGCAACGGTTGTGAATGCACAATTAACCGGTACAAAAAACATTCCCGGTGATTATGCGACACTTGCTGCAGCTATTACCGATTTAAATACCCAGGGTGTGGGTGCAGGCGGTGTTACCTTAAACGTGATAGCAGGAAATCCGCAAACTGCTCCTGCCGGCGGCTACGTGATTGGTAATACCGGCTCATTGGTATTAACAACTACCAGCGCTGCTAATCCTGTGATCATTCAGGGTAATGGTAATACCATTACTGCGGGCACCGGACATACAGTTGGTGCTTTAACCGATGCGGTATTTAAATTAATAGGAGCAGATTATATCACCATCACCGGATGTACCATGGTGGAAAATGGTGCGAATACAGTAAATACTCCTGCTGCCAGTAATACAATGACAGAGTGGGGGGTAGCATTACTATATGTAACTCTGACCGATGGTTCACAGAATAATACTATTCAGAATAATAATATCTCACTGAACAGAACTTACCTGAATACATTTGGTATTTACAGTAATACAAGGCATAGTTCAACATCCATTACAACTTCTGCCGAGGTTACAGCGGCATCCGGATCAAATAGCTTTAACAAGGTTTATGGCAATACAATCAGCAATGTGAACTACGGTATTGTATTTATTGGAGCCGGCACTACCATTGCTGCTATTGATAATGGCAATGATATCGGAGGTGCTTCTCTGGCAACCGGTAATACAATTACAAACTGGGGAGGTGGCGCTGCCTTATCTGGCTATTTATCACTGACCGGCAATAACTATTGCATATTTGTTAATCAGCAGATAAACGATAATATATCATATAATACCATTACAAGTGCTGCTTTGGCCCAGTCTGTTACCGCTGGTGGTATTTTGAAGAACTATTCAATCGCTTCACCTACCAGCGGCACTATTACCACCACCATTAATAATAATACGGTAACCGTTACAAACAATCCAACGGCTACAACCACAGGTAGTGTGATTGGTATCAACAACCAGGGTCTTACGCCGTTACTTTCCACCGCAACTATGAGTATGAACAACAACGTTGTTCAAAACTGTGTACTCGGTGGTGCTACATCAACTACCAATGGCTTAACAGGAATTACCAACCTTTCGTTACCCGGCACTATGAATATGAATGGCAACTCGGTTATTAATAATGCCATTACTGCCACCACTGCGACTTCCGGAACGCTTAACGGGATGTCAAACTCGGGTGCTTGCGGAACGCTGAATATGAATAATAATATCATTCGGAATCACGCTTCTACTGCTACTTCAGGTCAGCCTCAAGGTATTACAAACTCAGGTGCTGTAGTAACGGCAATTAATATTACAGATAATCAATTTGGTAACGCTAGTGGCGGCTTTTTCTCTACCAGTACAGCAACAAGCGGTACTCTTTTTGGAATTTCTACTTCGGGCGGCGCAGCAACCTGTGCGCTTACTATCACCGGTAATGATATAAGAGGCATTACATATAACGTTGCAGCATCTGCGGCTCAGGTTTATATACAAAACTCTGCGACAACATTATCGCAAAACATTAGTTCCAATACATTTACCAACCTGAATGTGAATACCACGGGCAATGTTACTTTCATCAGTAATAGTGTAAGTGCTCCGGCTGCAGGCTTTAAAACAATCAATAACAACAGCATTGTAACGGCTTTCAATAAAGCAGGTGCCGGTGGAACGGTTGCCTTGTATACCGACGGTGGATCTTCTACCTCAACCACCGCCCACCAGAACAACAACAACAACTTTTCAAACATTACCGTTACCGGCGCCACCACCATTACCGGATGGTTCAACAATGACGGAACCGGCGCTACCCCAACCAAAACCATCACCGGAAATACCTTTAATAACTGGGTTTGCGGTACCAGTTCCGTTATTGTGCTTCAATCAAATTTCGGTAACCCGGGCACGGTTTCAGGTAACACAGTAACCAATATTACCGGCCAGGGAACCGTTACCGGTATTCAATTCGGTTCCAGTGGTACCATTACGGCACTCAATCTTACCAATAATACTGTTACCGGGTTGTCTTCAACCGGTACAGGAGGTGCTGTTACAGGTATCAGCAATGCTGCTCCCGGTACAGGAAACAGTATCAGTTCAAATACCATCAATACTCTTTCTTCAAGCAGTACTACTGCTACCGTAGCCGGTATCTCCACTTCCGCTTCGGTGAGCATATTTAATAATACCATCAATACACTTTCCTGCGTAGGTACCACTTCGGGCGTAACCAATGGTATCATGTCTACTGCCGGTGCTGCGGTAAATATTTATAAGAATAAGATTTACGATTTGCAGACCACCGGTGCCTTCACCACTACTCCCGGTGTGAACGGTATCGTGAATTCGGGTTCTACATCAACTGCCACGGTTAACGTATACAATAACCTGATCGGGGATTTAAAAGCACCGGCTGCTACCTCTACTGATGCTATAAGAGGCATATCGGTTACCGCCACAGGTACCACCAGTAACTACAATATTTATTTCAATACTGTTTATTTAACAGGTGCCGGCGGAACCAACTTCGGTTCATCGGGCATCTTCCATGCTGCCAGTGCCACATCCAGCACAGCTGCATTGAACCTGAGGAACAATATTGTTGTGAACAATACAACCCCGAATGGAACCGGTCTTGCTGTTGCTTACCGCCGCAGTTCGGGTTTGGCCGGAACACTGGCCAACTATGCCAGCACGTCCAACAATAACTTATTGTATGCTGGTACTCCCGGTGCATCTAACCTGATCTATTCAGACGGTACATCCAGTGCGCAAACACTGGCCTTGTATAAATCAGGCGTATTCACCGCAGGTACCATTGCTCCCCGGGATGCGGCTTCTGTAACAGAAAATACAACATTCCTGAGTACATCGGGCGCTTCTGCCAACTTCCTGCACATTGATCCGGCCATTGCCACCCAGGCGGAAAGCGGTGCCGCCCCGATTGCCCTGGTTACCGATGACTACGACGGAAACGTACGTAACCTGAGTACTCCGGATATCGGTGCCGATGAAGGCACCTTTACCCTGGCCGATATCACCGGCCCGGCCATCAGCTATACCGTTATTCCTAACACGCTTTGCTTAACCGCACCAACCTTGTCGGCAACCATTACGGACGCCAGCACGGTAAATACAACAGCCGGCACCAAGCCACGTATCTGGTACCGCAAAGGCAGCAATGCCAATACATTCCCGGCCACCAACGACAATACCACTGATGGCTGGAAATATGTGGAATCCCCGGATGGCGCAAGTCCGTTCAGTTTCCCACTTGATTACTCATTACTCTTTGGTGGTGTGCCCGTGGCAGGTGATGTGATTCATTACTTTGTAGTGGCGCAAGACCTGGCCGGAACTCCGAACGTGGGTATCAATACCGGTACATTCGCCGCTCCGCCAACATCGGTGGCCCTGGGCGCCGGTGCATTCCCTGTAACAGGAAACAATACTTATAATATACAGTCGGCAATCTTAACAGCCGTTACGGTAGGTACCGGCGGTACCTATACCACGCTGTCGGATGTGGGTGGCCTTTTTGCCGCCATCAACAGCGGCGGTCTCAGCGGAAATACCGTAGCCACCGTAATCACCAACACGGTTGAAACCGGTACTGTAGCCCTGCTTCCGATGGCAAGCTGCGGTGGTTCATATACGCTGACCATTGTACCGAACGCTGCCACCACACCAACACTGGCCGGTACCAACGCAACAGCGCTGATCGACCTGAATGGTGCCGACAATGTGATCTTCGACGGTTCCAATAACGGAACCACTTCGAAAGATATGACCATCAGCAACACCAATACCAGTGGTGCCACCATCCTGTTCAGGAATGATGCTACTAATAACACGGTGAAAAATACCATCCTGCTGGGTGTAAGCACTTCAACCACAAATGGTACCATCACCTTCAGTACATCTACCGGTTCTCTTGGTAACAGCAACAATACCATTAATAATTGCGATGTGCGTGATGGCGCTACCGTAGCTGCCAACGGTATTTATTCAAACGGCTCCACTACGGCTCCTAATGCAACAAATACCATTACGGGTAATAATATCTTTAACTGGACCAATTCCGGTGTAGTGCTTGCCGGTACAACTGGTAATGGTAACAGCTGGGTTGTTTCCAATAACAATGTGTACCAGACAGCCACCCGCAGTACCACGCTTACTGCTATTTCACTCGCTGCGGGTAACACGCATACGGTAAACGGCAACAAACTGTATCAAACAACCGGCACCATCGGTGCGGCCTATACCGGTATCTCTATTTCGGGCGGTACCAATGGCCATACCGTTAATGGAAACAGCATTGGTGGTACAGATGCAAACCGTACCGGTACGGCGCTTACTGTTACTTCATCATCCAGCAACCTGGTGGGTATTGCCCTGTCGGTAGGTACTACTACAGCCACCAATGTAAACTCAAACACCATTTCTAATATTTCGGCTACCACCACCAGTACATCATCATCCGTATTTGCGGTGAACGTAACCGGTGGTAATGTTAACATCGGTACCGGTGGTGGCAACACCTTCGGTGGCGGTGCAGCTGCATACGATACCATCCGCAACAACTACGATAACGGTATCATCACCAACTCCGGAACCGGTTTTGTAGATATCCAGAATAACGTGATTGGCAACGTGGCATACTACCGTGCCGGAGGCGACCGTACAGCCGGTATCGCCATCACAGCCGGTACGGCCACCATCCGCAAGAACATCATCCGTGATATCACATCCAACAGTACCAGCACCGGCTTCTCTTTCCTGCCGGTGGGTATTTACATCACCACGGCTACAGCCGGTAACCTGGTCGACAGCAACGTGGTGTTCAATATCCGCAATACCAATACCAGTGCCACGGCGACTACCTCGGCCGGTATCATTGTATCGGGTGCTGTTACAGCAAGCACGGTACGGAAGAATAAAGTATATAATATACTGGCGGATGGAACCGGTACCGGATCCAGCGCAGCAAGGGTGTTTGGTCTGTATATCTCTTCCGGCAGTACTACGTACGCAAACAATATGGTGGGGGTAGGTTCTACCGTAGGAGGCGAAATAAGGGTTACCGGTATTGAAGACCTGAGTACAGGTACCAACAACTATTATTTCAACTCGGTTTCTGTAACGGGAACCACCTCTGCAGGAACCAATAACAGCTATGCATTTAACAGGAGCAGCACGGCTACTGTTGACATTAAGAATAACGTATTCAGCAATACCCGTACGGGCGGTACCGGTTTCCATGTGGCCATTGCCAACACCAATGCCGCTGCCACTGGTTGGGCTGCTACTGCATCCAACTACAACGACCTGTTCAGCAGCACGCCTGCAACGGTAGGCCAGTGGCTGGGTAGTGCCGTGGGTAATAACCGGGATTTCAACGGCTGGAAAGCTGCACAGGGTGCAGGCACTCCGGGTTCAGGCGGCGATGCCAACTCATTCAGTGTAACACCCGGCTTTGTATCTGCCATCGATCTGCATATTCCTGCCGCCACCAACTCACCATTGGAATCAGGCGGTACAGCCGTGGGTGGTATCACCACCGACATCGATAACGACAACAGGCCGGGTCCAACCGGATCGGTAAACGGTGGGGCAACCGCACCGGATATGGGTGCTGATGAATTCGATGGTACCCCGGCTTCTCCGATGGTGTATGTGTCGAGCACCACCACGCAGACCAATACATCGAATGTACCTACCAATACCGTGAACCAGCAGATCATCGGTATCCAGGTGGTTACAACAGGAGCAATCAGTCCGCTGAGCGCAACCAGTTTCACCATCAATACAAATGGTACCAACAATGTGGCCGATATCACCAATGCCAAATTGTGGTATACCGGAACCAGCGCTACATTTGCCACCACCACACAGGTAGGATCTACCGTGGGTGCACCAAGCGGTTCATTCAATATCACCGGTTCGCAGGTACTGGCAGAAGGAACCAACTACTTCTGGTTGACATACGACATCCCATGTACGGCTACCTTAGGCAACCTGGTGGATGCCGAATGCAACAGCATCACCGTGGGTAGTGCACAAACACCTACTGTACAGGCTCCGACCGGAAGCCGCACCATTGTACTGGGTACCTTAAGCGGAACCAAAACCATAGGTACCGGCGGTGATTACCCGACATTAACGGCTGCCGTGGCTGCGTTGAACAGCGGAGGCATGAGTGGCAATACCACGTTCAGCATCCTCAATAATCTTACAGAGGCAGGTGCCGTGGTGATCAACCAGTGGGCAGAATGCGCCCCGGGTGGTTACACACTTACCATTTCTCCGGCATCAGGTACCACACCAACCATCAGCGCCAGCTCTGCTACGGCAGTGATTGTATTGAATGGAGCCGACCGGGTAACCATCGATGGTTCTAACAACGGAACAAATACCAGGGACCTTACCATCTCCAACACATCCACTGCCGCTAATACGGCTGCGGTATGGGTATCAAGTCTGGGTACAGCCACCGGTGCCACCAACAATACCATTAAGAACTGTAATATCAAGGCGGGCGCCAACGGGGCAGCCGGTAATACATTCGGTATCTATGTGGCGGGTACTTCCATCAGTACATCTGGTACAGGTAACGACAATGATAACCTGACCATTGACAACAACAGCATCAGTAAAGCCTACTACGGTATTTATGCCCAGGCAACTTCCACCGGTGTGAATGATAACCTGCTGATCCGTGATAACAGCATCGGTTCCGGAACAGCTGCTGATTATGTAACCTTCCGTGGTATGCTGGTAACGCAAGCAAACAATGCAACGATTGCCCGCAACACCATCTTCAACATGGTTACCACCGAAGCCATTGTGCTGCGTGCCATGGAGATCAGCACCGGTGTTACCAACACCAGCATTTCCAGGAACAAAATCTATAACATCGAATATGTGGGAACAGGATTCAGGGCCGGCCAGGGTATTTCTGTAAATACCACCGCACCAGCCAACATCATCATTTCCAACAACGTGATTTACGGACTGAAGGGTCATGGATCTGGAACCATGACCAACAACTCACTGGGTATTGCCATCCTCGGCGGTGGTGGATACGATGTGTACTTCAACTCTGTTAACATCAGTGATAACAGAACAAGCACCAGCAGTACCGACCTGCACGCATGTATGTACATTGCCGGTTCTGTAACCGCGGTGAACATGAGAGACAACGTATTCAGCATGACGGCAGCTGCCGGTAATGCGGCCGGTAAAACATACGGCATCTACTGTCTGTCGGCCAATACTGCGTTCACCAGCATTAACTATAATGATTTCTATGCACCGGGTACCAGCAACCGTTTTGCCGGATTCCTTACATCCGACCGCACCACGCTGGCTGATATCCAGGCAGGATTTGGCCAGAATGTGAATTCACTGGTGGCCGATCCATTGTTCAACTCGAACATCAACCTGGTTCCGCAGTTAGGCTCACCGCTTTCTGCAGCCGGTGAAAATCCGAATGCAACCGGTATTACTGTGGATTACCTTGGTGTAACCAGGGCGGCTACTCCAACCATCGGTGCATACGATAATGCCGGTGATGCGGCTTCCCCGGTGATCACGTATACCGCACTTACCGGAACATGTGCTACCGGTAACCGCACACTTACTGCCACCATTACCGATGCCACCGGAGTGCCAACTGTTGGTGCCACCATGCCACGTATTTACTATCGTAAGAACGCAGGTACCTGGTACTCATCACAGGGTGTTCTCACTTCAGGTTCCGGAACCAGCGGTACCTGGGATTTCACCATCGTGGCAGCAGACATGGGTGGCGTTGCCAACCCGGATGTGATCTCTTACTACGTGATTGCCCAGGACCTGGCCGGTACACCGAATGTGGGATCCAATCCTTCCACCGGCCTGGTGGCTACGGACGTAAATACCGTAACCACTCCGCCAACTCCTGCTAATACTTACCTGATCCAGGGTACCCTGGCAGCAGGAACTTATACCGTAGGTACTGCAGGAACGTATCCAACACTCACAGCCGCCGTATCGGCGTATAATAACTCATGTCTCACCGGTAACGTGGTATTCCAGTTACAGGATGCTGCCTACGCCAGTGAAACATTCCCGATTATCATCAATAAGAACCCGGATGCCAGTGCCACCAAAACACTTACCATCAGGCCGGCATCGGGTGTAAATGCCAGTTTCTCTGCGGCTGTGAACAACAACCCGCTGATCGCCGTGCTGGGTAACTATGTGACTATTGATGGCTCCAACAACGGAACCACCACCCGTAACCTCACCATTACCAATACCAGCACCACCGGTCCGTCGGTAGTGTTCATCGGTTCAACAGGAACCACACCGGTTACGGATGTAACCGTGAAGAACAGCACCATTATCAATGGCGTGAATACCAACTCGGCTGTGGTCATCACCGATGCCACCACACCGGGTAACCCAGGCTATTTCAACAACATCACCATCCAGAACAACAGCATTCAGAAAGCATACATCGGTGTGTATTCAAATGCGGTGGTGGCTGCCGGAAACGGAAGCGGCCTGAACCTGAACTCAAATGACCTGTCAACATCGGGCGCCAATGCGATCCGCCTGGTAGGCCTGTATGTACAGGGTGTGGATGGTGCTACCGTAACCAACAATACCATCGGTAACTTCGACAATACCAGTGATGAAGATGATAAAGGTATCTGGTTCGCTACCGGAACCATCAACAGTACTGCCACCCGCAACCGGATATTTACCCTGGGTTACAATGGTGTGAATGGGTATGGTGCACACGGTATCTTTGTTTCCACCGGTTCGGCTACCGCCAACGTACGGGTGGCCAACAACTCCATCTACGGTCTTACCGGTGATGGCTGGGATTATACATCGGTACCAACCGATAACCCGATCGGTATCGTATTATCAGGTACACAGGCCGGCGTAAGTGTTCAGTTCAACAGCATCAACCTCAGCGGTAATACACTGAACCAGACCCTCGCCATGTCGATGGGTGTTTACCTGGGTGCAGGAAGTACCGCCGATGTACGGAACAACATCATCGTGAATAACCTTGGCCTGGTGGGTGCCACCGGTTATGGTGCGGTGGGTGTGTATGCAGCTACTGCCAACACACAATTCACCAGCATCAATTACAACAACTATGTAGTGAATCCAACCGGAACGGGTAATAAGTACATTGGACAGATTGCAGCAGCCGGTTCAACCACCCTGGCCACCTGGCAAACCGCCACGGCACAGGACCTGAACAGTCTTTCTGTAGATCCGCAGTACACCAGCTCCACCAACCTGAACCTGCTGGCTACATCACCGATGATTGGTGCAGGTACTACGATCTTTGGTATTACGAATGATCTGACAAACTCTACCAGAAACAACCCGCCATCAATTGGGGCATACGAAGACAAAGTGGTGTTCTCTGCCAAGGTATACCTGCAGGGTGCTTACAACGCAATTCTGGGACGGCACAGGGATAACACGGCACAATGGGTAACTGCTACCAATGCCGACGCCTTAAGCCAGCCATACAGTGCAGCGCCATTCAGCTATGCAGGTACCGAAACCGTTCCTTCCGGATTCTTCGCCAGCACCGGCGCCACCAACGATCCGATGGATTGGGTACTGCTTGAACTGAGGGATACCACCTCGCCAACCACGGTAATCATGAAGAGAGCTGCCATCATCCACGAAGACGGTATGATTACCGATGTGGACGGCGTATCACCGGTATCGTTCAAAGGCATCAATGCAGGCTATTGCTTTGTAGTTGTTCGTCACAGGAACCACCTCGGTGTTCGTTCAGGGTTCACCCAACTGGTGGATGGTAATGCGGTAACACCTGTTCCATATGACTTCACTACAGCACAAGACCAGGCACGACAGGATAACTCAATTGGCACCAATGCAGCCATGGCCCAGGATGGATCTGTATTCCTGCTGTGGGGTGGTAACGTGAACCAGGATGCCTATGTACGGGCTACCACACAAACCCTGCCTCCGCCAACAAAACCATCGGATGCTGCCGCGATATTGGTACTTTTGGGCGGCAATGCCAATGCAACGGGCGGATATACTCCGGGCGACGTGAACCTGGATGGTTATACCAGGGCTACCACACAAACCCTGCCTCCACCGGCCAAGCCATCGGATGCAGCGATTATCCTGAGTACGCCGCTGGGTGGTAATGGTAACGCAACAAGACAAGAACACAGAGTAAACAATTAATTAAGACCAACAAAGCAATGAATATGAAAAAAGCAATTCTGATCTTAGCAGTCATCCTGTCCGGGCTCACGGTTTTCGGGCAATCTCATCCGAATAACGTAGACCTCGGGTTGTTCCCGAACGGTGCCAACGGAAGCAATGCCGGATCGGGCGCCAACCTCGAATTCGGGTTACGCATTAAAACCGGCGGGCTTAGCTATACCGCTATCCCGGCTGCAGAGGACTTTATTATGTACCTGCGGTTACCTTCTTCCGACTTTGCGGTATCCGACGTGATCAACATCGTTCAAACCAATACCACCATCTTTGGTGCCACGGGTACGATGCTGTTCCAGGGCATATTCGACCTGGGCGACCCGGGCTATTTGTACGCAGGTATTGCATTGAATGCGCCTGCCGGTCTTAACCTGAGTTCGCTGAATGCGGGTACCAATGCCTGGGCCTTTGCATTCACCATCTCGTTTACGCCGGCCAAAACAGCGGCACAATACAACCAGCTGCGCATTATTGACCAGACAAACAATACGTTCCTGTCTACAGTATTTGGCGCACCAACATATACCACACTGCTGATGTCGACCATCAACCAGCTGACCAACACGGCACTGATCGTATTGCCGGTTGATCTGCTCACCTTCAGCGGGTATAAAGACGGAAGCCGCAACCAGCTGAAATGGTCAACCGCTACCGAACAGAACAACAAAGGATTTGATGTTCAGCGTTCACTGGATGGTGTGAATTACACATCTATCGGATTTGTAAACTCACTGGCTCCAAACGGAAGCAGTCAAACCCAGCTCAATTATACCTTTACGGATAACGCCGTAACCGGTGACAGACAGTTCTACCGCCTGCGGCAGATCGACTTCGACGGAAGGGTAAAAATCAGCAATATTGTTCTGCTGAAATCTGATAAGCCAACGGTGATTACCATCGACGGTATATTCCCGAACCCGGCTGTTACGGTTGTTAACCTGCGTGTATCTTCACCGCAGAAAGACAAGGTACAGATGGTGATCGTGGATATGAATGGCCGCCTGATGATGCACCGCCAGCTGACTGTGGATGTGGGTAGCAATACCTTGCCGGTGGATGTATCTGCCCTGGCAGGAGGTAACTACATGGTGAGAATGATCAGCAGCAATGGAGAGGTAACCACCGCCAAACTAGTGAAGCAATAACCCCTTAAGATAGCTTGTAAAGGGCCGTGTTAATTCACGGCCCTTTTTTTATTGCTTCCGGGAAAAATCCCCTGTTTACGGGATATAAAATTCACCCGGTTGGGGTATTTTGTATGATGGGGGAAAGCCGTATTTTGTTAATAATAGTACGCTTATCCGCCTGCAGCCGCCGTTCGCTAAATGAGGGCGCTGCGGTTAAAAACGCATACTACATTTGCAGTAAGCTTCCGGTACTTTCCCGGATGCCACCAACCATTTAAAACTGTGATCATGAAAAAAAATATACTGGTTGCCGCTGCCTGTTTCGGGTTGTTCACCGCACAGGCACAGCTGAAGATCGACAATGCCGTATTCTATATTGGAACCGGCGCCACTGTAACCGTACAGGGTGATGTAACCAGTAATGTAGACATACAGGGAGCCGGCCTGCTCCAGTTAAAAGGAAGCGCCCTGCAGAATGTGAGCATGGGGGGCTTTACCATTCCCAACCTGGAACTGGATAACAGCGCCAACGCCACCCTTGCCGGCAGCCATGCCCGCATCGGCACATCCATGCTGTTCACCAATGGAAAGTTTTTACTGGGTAACCAGAACCTGCTGGTTGCTCCCACCGCCGTCATCAGCGGCAATAATGCTTCCCGCTTTGTGGTTACCGGCGGCACCGGTGTACTCACGAAGCAGGGATTAACAACCACATTGTTCAACTTCCCGGTGGGGTTCAGCAGCACAGAATACAACCCCATTGACATTACCAATACCGGTACCACTGATGACATCAGTGTACGCTGTATGCAGAATGTATTAAGCAACGGACTAACGGGCTCTCCGGTCACCAGTCACTTTGCAGATAACAGCTGGGTGATTACAGAAGCTGTGGCCGGGGGATCCAACCTCGTATTAAACAGCCAATGGGCTTCCACCGATGAGCTCAGCGGTTTTAACCGGGAGAAATCCGGCATTGCCCGGTACAGCAGCGGAACCAACTGGGATCTTCCTGCAGGCACGGTAACTGCAGCTGCCGGCAGCGGCCCCTACACACGCAACCGCTCTGCCATAGACCAGCCGGGTGTTTTCGCCGTCGCCGACCAGGATAAAGTAAACAGCGCAAGACTGAACCTGAAAATATTATTGCAGGGCCCTTACAACAGTGGTACCGGCTTCATGGGTGATGGCCTGCGCAGCAACGGCCTTATTCCGCTGACACAGCCATACAGTGCAGCCATCAGCAGTTTCTTTAACCGGGCCGGAAGCATATACGATGGATCTGCTTCGGTTAATGAAACCGTTCCTTCCGCCACGGTGTTTGATGTGGCCGGCACCAACGATGATATTGTGGACTGGGTTTTCCTTTCGCTGCAGAACGGAACCACACCAGCCACCCGGCTGCAGACAAGGGCAGCGCTGGTGCAGCGGGATGGTGACATCGTGGAATACGATGCCACCAGTGGTACCTATATTCCCGTTCGCATGCCGCTTGATGCCGATGGAAACTATCACCTCGTGATCGGCCACCGCAATCACCTGCCCATACGCACCGCCACCGCACAACTGCTGCAGAACAATACCGTGTTCAGTTATGATTTCACCACGGCACAAGCGCAGGCATACCAGGACGGAACCATTACCACCAATGCCGCCATGGCACAGTCAGGCAGTGCGTTTTTGATGTGGGCCGGCAATGCCAATGCAGACAGTTATGTTCGGGTTACCAGTTCAACCATTCCGCCGATTCCTTCCGACGCAGCTTACATGCTTACATTGCTGGGAGGCAATCCCAATGCAACCGGCACCACCTATTCGGCCGGTGATATCAACATGGATGGAAAAACAAGAGTGACCACTTCCACGATACCGCCCATTCCATCCGATGTTGCTTTTATATTAAGCACGCCGCTGGGAGGCAACAGCAATGCCACCCGCAGGGCACATCAATAACCTGGTAAAACGGTAATTATGAAAATGAAAATCCTGTTTTTACTGATGAGTGTGATCAGCCTTGCCGGCTTCGCACAACCCAAACAGAACAATATTGATATCGGTTTGTTTGCCAATGGCACCAACGGGAGTAATATCAACTCGGGTGCAAGTCTTGAATTTGCCTTCCGGATCAAACAGGCAGGAAGCGGTTATACATCGGTACCGGTGGCCGAAGATTTTATTTTGTACCTCGGGTTTCCAAAAACTGATTTTTCGGTAACAGATAAGGTCAATATCGTACAAGTAAACCCGGCTATCTACGGATCGGGCACCATGGTATTCCAGGGAGTCTATGATTTTGGAGATCCATCTTATTTATATGCAGGCTTTGCCGTGTTTTCGATGGAAGGCATGAACATGCGTTCACTGGAAGCGCAAACCAATGCATGGTCATTTGCATTTACCGTTTCATTTACACCCGCAAAAACGGCCATGCAGTGTAAACAGGTGAGAGTGATCGATCAAACCAACAATGCATTTCTTTCAGACATTTATAAAGAACCGGTGTATACCCGTTTGCTGATGCTGACAGAAAACCAGCTGACAGCAACTGCATTCAGCGAACAACCCGTGGACATCCTTTCATTCTCCGGTTATAAAGACGGTATGCTTAACCAGCTGAAATGGAATACAACAACCGAACAGAACAACAAAGGTTTTGAAGTGGAGCGTTCGGCAGACAGTATTCATTTCACGTTGCTCGGCTTTGTAAACTCAAAAGCATCAATGGGCAACAGTTCAGTACCGCTGGATTATTTTTTTACCGACAACCAGGTGTCCGGTCTTACACACTACTATCGCTTGCGCCAGCTTGGGTTGAACGGAAGCAGCCGTTTCAGCAAGGTGGTGATACTGAAGCAGGATATTTCCCCCGGCATTAGCATCCGGGGTATGTATCCCAACCCGGTAACGGATATGGTAAACCTGCAGGTATCTTCTTCCAAAAAAGATAAAATGCAACTGGTACTGTTGAACATGAACGGGTTGGTGATGCTGGAGCGCCGGCTGAATGTGGAAGCAGGAAGTAATATATTGCCGGTGAACGTATCCTCCCTGCCCGGAGGAATGTATACGATCCGCCTGGTGAACAGTGGCGGTGAAGTAACCACGGCCAAAATGATGAAACAATAATTCCTTTAAATCAATGAAATAGGGCTGTGCATGCACGGCCCTTTTTTATGTCCGTTTCTTCCATAAGTGAGCGAAATACAGTATCTTGTACCCCGATCTGCTTATGAAAAATACCGCCCCTTTGCTGATGGCAGGATGAAGAAAGACAGGTGTTTACCCGGCTTTTAACTGCTCCTGCTGATATTATCAAATTACCAATTCCTGTTCAATACCGGCAAATATCCAGGCTCCTCTATTATGTTTATGTAACAGGCTGCTGATCGGCTTTAATAAAACTCATATACCGGTACGGATGGCTACAGGCAAGCGGACAAACAAGGTTACCAACACAATGCAACGGGCATGGCCTGCCTGCCTGGCATTGATGCTGTTTGTAACCACCGCCGCCGCCCAAAGCACCGTCAACTACACATTCACCACCAACACGGCCGCTTCACTCACCGATATGAGCAGCGGAACCACCACACTCATCAATGCCGATACCGATGACGGTGTATCTGTGATCAGCAATATTGGTTTTGATTACTGGTTCCAGTCAGTTCGCTATACCCAGTTCTCTGTAAACTCAAACGGGTTGATGAAACTGGGCGCTGCGGTGGTACAGGCCGGCAATCCTTACAAACCATTGGGCCAGGCTTCGCAATCCCTCATCACGGCCTATGGCGCCGACCAGCGGGTGAGCAGCACCGGTAAAGTACATTATAAACTTACCGGCACAGCACCCAACCGCATATTGGTTGTGGAGTGGAAGAACATGCAGGCCGACTTCAATATCGGTGGTACTGCCGACCTTACCTACCAGGTACGCCTGTATGAAACATCCGGCCTTATTGAACAGTTGTACGGAGGTATGAACATGAGCGTGGCCGGCGCCGCCGATGATAATTCAAAAGATCCGCACATCGGCATCTCTTCCGGCAACAGCATCAACAGCATTGGCACGGTAACCGCCGCACAAAGCGGAACGCCGGCACCATCGTATAACGGCGCCGCAGCCACCGCGGTGGCAAACCTGTATACAGCCGGAACCATCTCGGTGCTGAATTCAGGAACAGACGGCAACCGGAGAATATTCTCGTATGCGCCAGCTATTCCCGCCGCTCCAACGGGGTTAACTTTCACCGCTGTTGGAATATCGTCGATGACACTGAACTGGACCGATAATGCAGCCAATGAATCTGGCTTTGTCATTTACCGTTCAACAGACGGTACTAATTACAGTTTCGTAAACCAGGTGGCCGCATCGCCGGGAACGGGCGCCGCAGTAAGTGCTGTGCAAACCGGGTTGAACGGATCTTCTCTTTATTACTGGAAGGTAATGGCGGTTACAGAAGGAGGGCTCAGCAGTTCGCTGGATGGATCGCAGACGACCCTTATCTGTTCGATAGCGGGCGCTACCTATTCGGTTGGTCCAACCGGAACCTATCCATCACTTACCGCCGCCCTGGGTTCATTGAATACAAACGGTACAGCCGGACCGGTGATACTGGAACTGCAGTCAACCTATGTAAGCACGGTGGAAACATTCCCGGTCACCATCGGCACCATTCCCTGCTCAGGCAATATCAATACACTTACCATACGGCCCGAAGCATCCGCCATCAATCTTTCCATCAGCAGTGCCAATACCATTGCCACCATCGACATCAACGGCGGCACTTTTGTAACCATCGACGGAAGACCGGGCGGAACCGGAACGGCCAAACAGCTAAGCATCATCAATACCAGTACTGCCGGAGGCGGAGCGGCCATCCGGTTTATCAATGAAGCGAATAACAACAGCATTAAATATTCCGTACTGAAAGGATCGTATCCTTCCGCCGCATCGGCCGTGGTGCTGTTTGGAACTACCACCGGCGCCAATGGCAATGACAACAACACCATCGACAACTGCGATATTGATGGAAGCGCCGGTGCCACCGCATCACCCACGCTGGCTGCCAACAACGGAATTTATTCACTTGGCAGTACCGGCTCGGTGGCACAGTACAACAGCGGCAATACCATCAGCAACTGCAATATCTTCAACAATTTTGTTACGGGCGCTGCCAGCACTTCGGCAGGTATCCTGCTGCAGGCGGGCAATACAGGCTGGACCATCACCGGTAACAGCATTTATCAAACCAGCCCGCGAACGGTCACTACCGGATCTGCCACCATCTATGGCATCGGCATTTCTAATTCCATTTCCGGAAATAATTTCGGGATATCAAATAATTTCATTGGTGGAAGCGCAGCGGGTTGTACCGGCGCCCCCTGGACCATCAGCGGTTCTTTCTCCAACCGGTTCAATGGCATCGGCCTGTTGGTGGATACGGCAGCCGCTTCCCCGGCTTCTTCGGTGCAGGGCAATACCATCGCCAATTTTAATTTCACCAGCACCAGCAACTCAAACACCAACAGCAGCACCATCCTGGCTTCCGGCATCTGGAGCGGCATCATGGTGGCAGCCGGAAATGTGAATGTGGGAACCATCACCGGCAATACCATCGGCAGTGCTACGGGCAATGGTTCTGTTTTGGTAACCGGAAGAAGCAGCGGGTCAACCGTTAATGGTATCGGCGTAGCAGGTGTGGGGGTGGTGGTCATCAAGAATAATACCATCGGCTCCATCACCACCACCGGTTCGGCAGCCAATATTTCCACCGGTATCATCGGCATACAATCTTCTTCCACCGGTATCGTCACCATTCAGGCTAATACCATTGGCAGCACGGTAACCGGTAACAGTCTCTTTGCATCCAATGCATCCACCAGCAACACGGCGCAGATCATTACCGGTATCAACAACACCGGAACGGCCACGGCGATGATCATTACCAATAATGTTATTGCGAATGCTACAAATGCATATGCACCCGGCACGGCCAATACAAACAGGATTGTAACCGGCATCATTTCCACCGGCGGCATCAATACCATCACGGGCAACACGGTACACCACCTGGCTGCCGCTGCCAATGCCACCGGCACGGGAGCCACCGCATCGGTTACAGGTATTTCACTCATCGTGGCAACAGAAGGCGTTACCAGTGTTTCGCAAAACAGTGTGTATGCGCTGGTCAACAGCAATCCGGCAGCAGCCACTTCTGTAACAGGTATTTATTATGCAGGCCCCGCCACACTGGAGAACATCATCAGCCGCAACCATATTTACAACCTCGGCCTGGCTACCAACAGTACAGCTGCCAATATCCGGGGCATTCATTTCAGCGGCGGACTGGCACAGGTAAAAAATAATTTTATCCGCCTGGGTTATGATACAGCCGGCGCTCCTCTGTTGTTCGGCATTCCCATCATGGGTATTTATGAATCAACCGGCATTACCGGGGGAGGCATTTATTTCAACAGCGTATTCATCGGCGGAACAGGAGTGGGAGCCGAAACCGGTGCCACGTTTGCATTCCGGTCGGACCAGGTAACGGTTGACCGCACTTACTACGACAATGTGTTTGTGAACAGTCGTTCCAATGCAGCAGCAGGCGGTAAGCATTATGCCGTAAGGGTAGGAGGTACAACCGTGAACCCAACCGGCCTGCGCATCAATTACAACGATTATTTTGTTTCGGGCAACGGCGCCGTGTTGGGGTATTACAACAATGCCGATGTAACCGATCTACCATCCTGGCGTGCCTTTGTTGGACAGGATGTATACAGCATTACCGGCGATCCCGCTTTCATCAATGCCACCGGCACCATACCCAACCTGCACATCAACCCGGCGGTTGCTTCGCCGGTGGAAACTGCAGGCATTGCTGTTGATGATCTCACAGATGATTTTGACGGAGACATCCGCCTCTCACTTACCCCGACAGACATCGGCGCCGATGCCGGCAATTTTATCATGCAGGATATTTCTGTTCCGGTGATCAGCTATACACCACTTGGTATTACCTGCAATACCGGTAATGTTATTCTTACGGCAACCATCAGCGATGCCACCGGTGTGCCACTGACAGGTACCCTGGTGCCCCGCATTTATTACCGCAAGAATGCAGGAGCCTATCATTCATCAGCCGGCGTACTGAGTTCGGGAACGGCTACCAATGGTGTGTGGACGTTCACCATCCTGGCATCGGATATGGGTGGCGTGATCAGTCCGGACCTGATCTCTTATTTTGTGATTGCGCAGGATAATTCACCTGCAGCCAACATCATCTCCTCTCCTTATGTAGGACTGGTGGCCACCGATGTAAATACCATCGTTGTTCCGCCCACCACACCCAATTCATACAGCATAAAGAATACCTTGTTTGCGGGAACGTATTCGGTAGGCGTGGCGGGTGTGTATCCCACACTGACAGCTGCGGTGAACATGTATAACAGTTCCTGCATTTCCGGTGTTATTACGTTTGAACTGCTGGATGCGAGCTACCCGGCAGAAACATTTCCCATTGTGATCAACACAAACAGCGATGCAGGAGCTGCCAACCGGCTGATCATTAAACCGGCCGCCGGCGTTAATGCATCCATCACCGGCAGCAGTCCAACGGCTCTGCTCATACTCAACGGCGCCGATTATATTACCATCGATGGATCGAATACCAGTACCACCAATACGATCTGCCCGGCAGCATCGGCCGACCGGAACCTGTTCATCAGCAATACCAATACCAGCACAGCCAGTGCGGTGGTATGGCTGCAGACCCTGGGTGTTAACGGCGCCACCAACAACGTGGTGAAGAACTGTGTGATCAGCGGCAACTCATCCACCAGTACCCTGTTCGGTATCGGCATCGGTTCCTCCATCATCAGCACACACAGTTTGGGTAAAGGCAACGACAGCAACCGCATTGAGAACAACAGCATCAAAGCGGTGCAGGTGGGCATTTATTCACAGGGCGCCGATTTCCAGGATAAGAATACCGGCAACGTGATCAGCCAGAATGTTATGAACACACCGTCGGGCTCGGCACAAAACATCCGCATGGCCGGCATTCTTGTTGGTTTTGAAAACAACCTCGTCATTTCCGGAAATACCATCAGCAGCATCATCGGTTCGACTGCCGATGCATTCGGCATCAGTTGCGGCAACCTTGCCATCAGCAATACCCTGTACAGCGGCAATGAAGTGTCGAATGTTACCATCAGCAATAATAAGATCGACAGCATCCGCTCGGCCGGATCATTTTCTGTATCGGGCATTTTTATTGCGCCCTGCAGCAGTGCCGGCACCAACCTGCTGGCCAATAACTGCATCAGCAATGTTACCACCAATGGTTCACTCGGCGATTTTGGTTCGGGCATCTTCATCGGCGGTGGTATTGTAAACACGCAGATCTATTTCAACAGCGTCAGCGTATCCGGAAATTTAACCGGTGGCAACCAGCCCAACTTTGCACTGGCAGTAGGCGGTACCGATCCTCCGCTTACCATCCGCAATAATGTATTTACTGCACGGTCCACCACCGGCAGTCCCATCACCAGCGGCCGCGGCGAATTTGCCATCGGTTATGCATATAGTGTGTTCAACAGCCTTGTTTCAAATACCAACGACCTGTTTACGTCAGGCCCCGAAGCCAAGTTTGCAAAAACCGGCAGCCTGTTGCCCGGCAGCGGCACCGAAATTGCCACGCTGGCCGCCCTGCGTACAGCCACCGGCGAAGAAGCGGCGAGCATTTCCGTGGATCCGCTGTTCAACAGTCTTTCCAACCTGAAACCGCAAACCGGTTCGCCCCTGCTGGCTGGCGGTGTGCCGGCCGGATCCATCAGCAACGATATTGCCTGCATCAGCCGCAGCGTTACCACACCTACCATCGGCGCTTTTGAAAGTTCCGTGGATGCTGCACCACCGGTAATCACCTATACGGCATTAACCGGAATTTGTGCTGCCACCAACCGCACCATCACCGCAACCATCACGGATATTTCCGGCGTTCCCATAACAGGCTCCCTGCAGCCACGCATTTATTACCGCAGGAATAACGGATCGTATTTCTCTTCGCAGGGAGTAAAAATATCCGGCACCGCCAGCAACGGCACCTGGAACTTTACCATCAATGTGGCCGATATGGGCGGCGTGGTATCGGGCGACCTTGTTTCTTATTTCATCATTGCACAGGATGTGGCGCCCGTGATCAATATCGGCTCATCGCCGGCAGCGGGCCTGCAGGCCACAGATGTGAACACCGTAACCGTTGCGCCCACACCGCCCAACAGTTATCTTATTCAAACGGTATTGAATGCCGGTACCTACACCGTGGGCACGGCGGGTAATTATCCAACACTTACTGCGGCCATCAATGCATACAACAGCTCCTGCTTATCCGGCGCCGTGGTATTTGAACTCATTGATGCCGGGTATACCGAAGCCGCCGGCATGATCATTAATGCCAATGCTGATGCCAGTGCCACCAACACACTCACGATAAAACCTGCAGCCGGTATGCTGTGTGTTGTTACAGCTGCCGCGGCCAACGGACCGGTGATAAAAATACTCGGCAATTATGTAACCATTAACGGATCCAACAACGGCTCCGCCAGCCGCAACCTTACCATCAGTAACAGCAGCCCCACGGCGCCCAACGTGGTATGGATCGGTTCTTCCGGAACCACACCGGTAACCAATGTAACCGTAAAGAACTGCACCCTGCTGAACGGCGCCAACACCGATGCCGCTGTATTTGTATGCAATGGTAGTTTACCCGGCATACCCGGTTATTTCAGCAACATAACCATACAGAACAACAGCATTCAAAAAGCTTATATCGGCGTGAGTGCCGTGGCCGTGGTAAGTACGGGCAATGGCAGCGGACTGAATATTTCTTCCAACGATCTTTCTTCCAGCGGCGTTAATGCCATCAGCTATACCGGCATTTATGTGGAAGGGGTGGATGGTGCAACGGTATCAAATAATACGCTCGGCAATTTTGAGGGCAGCAACGACGAAGACGATAAAAGCATCTGGATTGCCAACAGCACCCGCAATACCACCGTAAACAGCAACCGCATCAGCAACATGGAGTATACCGGCACGGGTGGCTATGGCAGTCATGGTATTTATGTTTCCACCGAAACAGCCGCTTCCAATGTAACCGTGTTCAACAATTCCATCAGCAGTTTAACGGGCGATGGATGGGATTATAAAAGTCCCTTTATGCTCGACAACAGCATGGGCATTGCCCTGGTGGGCACACAGGGCGGCGTATCGCTTTACTTCAACAGCATTCACCTGCCGGGCAGTACGCTGAATGAACTCGACGCCATGTCGATGGGCATGTACCTGGCAGCGGGCAGTGTGGCGCAGGTACGTGATAACATCGTGGTGAATAATTTAGGATTGCTTGGTACAAGAGGTTATGGTTCATCGGCTGTGTATGCCGCCGGCACCAATGCACAGTTCGGCACCATCAACCACAATAATTATTACGTGAACCCGGCGGGCAGCGGGCGCAAATACATCGGGCAGATAGGCACAGCTGCTTCCACCACACTGGCCCAATGGAAAACAGCCACGGGACAGGATGCCAACAGCATTTCGGCCGATCCCTTGTTTACCAGCTTCACCAATCTTTCGCTGCAAAGCGGATCGCCCTCGCTCAATACCGGTATCAGCATTGCCGGCATTACCACCGATATCAACAATGCCACCCGCACCAGTCCGCCCGCCATGGGTGCTTTTGAAGGAAAGCTGCTGGCATCGGCAAAAATATTCCTGCAGGGAGCGTACAGCAGCGGGCTGCTGCGTCACAAAGATGTTTCGGCCAACTGGGCATCGGTGCTCAATACCTATGCACTCAGCCAGCCTTATAATACCACCGCCTTCGGCAATTACAATGGCGGCGAAACCGTAGCGGCCGGCTTCTTCACCAGCACGGGTGCCGCCACCGATATCCTCGACTGGGTATTGCTGGAGCTGCGTGATGCGGCCACGCCATCCACCATCATCGCCCGCCGGGCTGCCTTTGTTCGGGAAGACGGGATGATCGTGGACCTGGACGGGGTATCGGCCGTTTCGTTCAGCAGCATAGCCGCCGGTAATTATTTTATTGCCATCCGCCACCGCAATCACCTGGGCGTTCGCTCGGGTGTGGTGCAGGCCATCAACGGCAGCGGCGTGGCGCCGGTTACCTATGATTTTACCACGGCGCAGGCCCAGGCTTACCAGGATGCAGCCATTACAACCAATGCGGCCATGGCACAAAACGGTTCGGTGTATTTGTTGTGGGCCGGCAATGTAAACCAGGACCAGTATGTACGGGTAACCTCTCAAACCATTCCGCCCATTGCTTCCGATGCGGCATTTATGCTTACGTTGCTGGGCGGAAATCCCAATGCCACCCTGGCCGGCTACAGCCCCGGTGATGTGAATATGGACGGCAATACCCGGGTAACCACGCAAACCATCCCCTTCATTCCGTCTGATGTTTCCTTTATACTCGCCACCACGCTTTCGGGCAATGGCAATGCCACCCGGCGGGAACATCGTTGAGGCAGTACCCTGCCCGGAAACAACCCCGGTTGTATTGTGGAAATCTTCATGCAATTTTAATACAGCCCCTTGCAGCATTATGGCGGAATAAAGTATCTTGCAGCTGGTTTGGCATGATAAATGCGCCAAAATCAAGCTTCAAAAGCCAATATTCCTACCAAAAGCCGCTTCAGCAGAACTACTGCCTGAATTTTTAATTGTAAACCCTGGTTAATTATGACTATGAAAAAATTGTACATTGTCCTATCCTTATTGTTTTTAAGTGCAGGCGCTTTCAGCCAAACCCTCTACGATTCTTATACCGATGGTGACTATACCGCAAATCCCGTTTGGGCGGGTACTGCTGGTTGGACAATAGTTGCCAACAGTGATGTAGCTGCGGGAGCTACCGGATCAAATACACTGCGGTTGAATGCTCCTGCCGTTTCACAAACAGATTATTTAAGCAGCCAGATAGCAACCTGGGGTGTAAGCCAGGAATGGGGATTCTTTTTGGGAAGAAGGGCGCAGGCTTATACTGGAGCCAACCAGGCTTATTTCTGGTTATACGCCAATGAAGCTAACCTGACTTCGGCAACAGTAGATGGTTACCGAATTGCAGTTGGAGACGACGCCGGAAACGATGAAATTCGGCTTGAATACATCGTTAATGGAGCATTGAGTGCAACTGTAATAACTTCTACTGCTGTATTTACTAATGGGTTAACAGACATTGGAATTTTAATAAGAGTAACAAGATCTTCAACAGGTGCATGGGAAATTTTTACATCAGCTGTTCCCGGAGCAAACGGCGCAGGTGCTATCGCAACAGATATACCAAATGCCGCCAATGCCCCTACCAGCCGGGGTACCGGTACTAACAACGCACTTGTTCCTTCCACGAATGGATATATTGGTGTTGCAGCATTGCACTCAACAGGTGGTAATGCCATTGTTTCTACAGAATTTGACCAGGTATATTTCACTCCTACAGTAGGTGGTACACCAACCATCAACGTAACTCCGGCATCACTTACCGGCTTCCAGGCTTTATCGGGTGTTCCTACGGCTGAGCAGACTTATACTGTTGACGGTTCAAACCTTACTGCCGATATTACCATTACTCCGCCGGTAGGATTCCAGATTGCAACCGTTACAGGAGGTCCGTATACCACCAACCCGGCATCTATCACATTAACGCAGACGGCCGGCTCTGTTCCGATCACTACCATTTTTGTACGGATGAACAGCACCACATTGGGTGTAAACACCGGAAATATCAGCAATACAAGCACGGGTGCCAACAACCCGAATGTGTCGGTTACCGGTAAAGTACTGGCAGCCGAGCCAACCACACAGGGAGCCATCACCATCGGCACCGTTACCAACAGCACCATTGATGTAACATTTACTGCCGGCGATGGCGCCAAACAGATACTGGTGATACATGCACTTACGCCTGTTGCCAATGATCCGGTTGACGGAACAACGTATACTGCCAACACAGCTTATGGTGCCGGCTCCAACCTGGGCGCCAACACCTACGTGGTGTACAATGGCGTAAGCGGAAACGGCGGCGCACCGGTTACCATTACCGGGCTAACTGTTGGTACGCTCTATCATTTCGGTTTGTATGAATACAATGATGGCGGTGCTGCGGGTGCAGAAAATTACCTGCTGCCACCGGCTACAGCAAATGCCACCACGCTTAACCTGGTAAATACCTATATATGGAGCGGAGCAAACGGAACACTCTGGACCGACCCGCTTAACTGGTTGCCCGTACGTACAACTCCGGCTACCAACGACAGCCTCCTGTTCATCGGGCCCCTGAACGTTACGGTTACCGGTGTGCCCGCTCAAACCATCGGGTACATGGGTGTATCACTTGGCGCCAATGTTACCCTGCAGGCAGCCGTAGCCACCACTGCATTAACCATCAGCGGCGGATTTACCGGTGAAGAACTGGAAGTGCAGGCAGGATCACAACTTAATATTTCAGGTGCCAATGGATTCACCATTAATATACCCACCGGTAATACCTCCATCATTGATGGCGATATGACCTTTACGGCCGGGGCACATAAATTCACGGCCGGTGATGCAAACGGAATTACCTTTAATACCGGTTCATCATTCACAGCAGGAACCGGTTTCAGCAGCAACCCGTTTGGCACAACCGGAACAGCAAATTCAGTGGTGTTCATCAGCGGATCAATATACAACCAGGTGGCAGGATCCAATCCGTTTGCATTGGCACAACCTGCATCCATTGTGGTATTCCAGACCGGAAGTTTATTCCGCATGCTGAGCAACCTGGCCCCGTCACTGAGCGGAAGAACCTATGCCGATCTTGAAATTGATAACCCGGCATTCAGCCAGTCAGGTACCGGCGGTGGTGCATTAAGCATCGACAACCTCACCATTACACAAGGCCTGCTGCTGGGATTGAATACAACCGGTGGTGTAAGCATCAAAGGAAATATTACCACCGTTGCCGGATCAACACTGAACTTCCTGGCTGCGGGTGCCAATACCGTAACGTTTGATGGTACCGCACCACAGGTAATCAATATCGGCGGTACGCTGGGATGGAGCGCTACGGAAAGTCTTACCATCAACAACGCAGCCGGTGTTGACCTTAACCGCGACATTACCCTGGGCGCTGCCACCACGCTGGCACTCACCAATGGTATTTTAAAACTGAATGCTCCTGCCACCATGCTCACACTGAGTTCGGGTACCACCCTCACCGGCGGTAACTCCAATGCCAGCTACGTGGATGGTAAAGTGAAGAAGATCGGTAATACCGCCTTTACCTTCCCGATCGGTAAAACAGGAACCGGCTATGTACCCATCCGGGTAAGCAATTTCCAGGGCACTACGGCTGTTACGGATGAATTTGCCGCCGAATACCTGAAAGGCAATGCCAATAACCTGGGCGCCATTACCGACCCGCTGATCAATCACGTAAGTCATTGCGATTACTGGAGATTGGATAATACAGCCGGAACACCAACGGTGGATGTAACCGGTTACTGGAGCGCCAACAACAATAACAATTGCGGACCTAACTATATCGATAACCTGGCTGAGCTGGCGTTGGTGCATTTTAACGGTACCAGCTGGAACAGCAGCAGTGTGGGTGTATCGCCGGCTCCGAATGGTACCGTGGCTGCCGGAGACATTACCTGGCCTAGTGTAACCACCTTCAGTCCGTTTGCATTGGGTAGTACTTCTGTGAATAACCCGCTGCCCATCACCATCAACTACTTTACGGGTGTTAAGCAAAGCAGCGATCACGTGCTGAACTGGAAAGTAACCTGCACCAATACCCCGAGTGTAACCATGGTGCTGGAGCGCAGCAACGACGGAGGCAGAACCTATGCTCCTGTGCATACCATTGCGGCAACAGCGTTGCAATGCCAGCAGCCGTTCAGCTATACCGATGCGGCCCCGGCCAAAGGGGTGAACTACTACCGTCTAAAACTCACCGATGCCAATGGTAAGGTAACCTACAGCTCTGTGGTGAACCTCATCAACGGAACAAAAGGATACGATATCCTTCCGATTGCCCCCAACCCGATTGTGGCCGGCAAGTTCAACCTGCGGGTGAGTGCGGCACAGGCATCTGTAATGGATGTGCTGATCACCGATATGCAGGGAAGGGTACTGCACCGCCAAACAGCTTCATTGGTATCCGGCTTCAACCAGGTTCCCGTGAATGTAAGCAAACTTGCTGCTGGTACCTACCAGGTAATTGCTTCCACTGCGGAAGGAAGAACCGGTGTACTGCGTTTTGTAATTCAATAATAAACCGTATAGATATAGAAAAGGCCTCCTGTTTTACAGGAGGCTTTTTCGTGGGTTAGAACTAACCGCAAAGGGCGCAAAGAGGAAGCGCAAAGGACACAGAGAAAGCAATAACCCCTTAGCGTTCTTTGCGAAAAACTCAGTGTTCTTTGCGGTTAACCAGGATTCCATAGCTAAACTAGAAAGGGCGCACAGAGGAAGCGCAAGAGCACAGAGAAAGCAATAACCCCTTTGCGTTCTTTGCGAAAAACTCAGCGTTCTTTGCGGTTAACCAGGATTCCATAGCTAAACTACAAAGGGCACACAGAGGAAGCGCAAGAGCACAGAGAAAGCAATAACCCCTTTGCGTTCTTTGCGAAAAGCTCAGCGTTCTTTGCGGTTAACCAGGGCCCTGCAGCCAAAATAAAAGGCCGGGGCCGCCGTTTTATAGAATAGTCCGCAGGAGAATATGGAACCGGTGTGCTTTCTCCTGCCGCCCTGTTCTTTATCTTTGTAACAGCATTTGCATTATCCAATGAATACGTAACCGTCTTGTATGAAAAAATTGTTGCTTTCCGGATTTTTCGGTCTTATACTGGGCCATGGCTTTTCGCAGACAAAGACATGGATCGGTGCCAGCGGCGCCAACTGGAACGTGGCTGGCAACTGGTCGCCGTCGGGCGTACCGGCAGCAACGGATACCGTATTCATCAACTCAGCAAATGCTTGTAATGTAGATATCAACCCCACCATCGCTTCCTTACGTGCAACGGGAACAGGAGGTACTTTTATTTCTACCGCAGCCATACGAACCATCACCATCAATAATAACGGGGCCACTTCTCCGGTACTGTACGTGGCAACAGGTGCTTCACTGAGCTTCGGCAACGGCGGCTTTGGTATTTCCATCACCACACACAGTGCCAGTGGCAACTATGCACAGATTGATGGCATCATGGGGTTTGGCTTTGCCTCCACCTGGAACCTCTGTAATGCCGGCTTCAGTTCCACAACCAATGCCGATATAGCAGGCACGCTGCAATTTGTATCGATTCATACCGGTACGGCCATAGCAAACGGCTCGGTGGCAAACCTCCGGTTTCTCAATGGCTCCACCCTGTATTGGTCAAAAAGCGGTGGAAACCTGCCGGTGGCCGATTACCAGAATGGCTCCACCATCAACCTGGTGGGCACCACCACGGTGATGCCCGTACTGAGTGCCAGTGCAAATTATAACGGCTTACTCATCTGGAACTCGAACCTGGGGCAAACCATTTCAGGTGCATCCGCCGTTCTGTTTCCCGGTTCGGCCTTTAGCATAGATAGTTTACGGGTAATCAGTACCGGAACAGGAACCTTACGGTTGTTTACTGAACCTGCAGGATATACCATCGGTCACCTGGAAGTACAGGGCGGAACCCTGGAACTGAGTGCACCTATAATAGCAAACCGTAGCGGTTCCATCAGCACCGATTTCAAGATCAGCGGTGGAACGGTTTACTGCAATGCCACTTATGCCGGCGACGGCGCAACGGCCTATGCCATGACATTAACCGTTAATGGTAACCTTACGGTCAGCGGCGGAACCCTCAATCTTACCAACCGTGTTTCAGGTGCAACACCAGGCGGTGCCTGCCAGTTGAATGTGAAAGGCAATGTTACTCAAACAGCCGGGTCCATCACGGCAACAACGGCTTATGGTTCACAAAACCAGCTCGTGTTGAATGGTACCGTGAGCCAGAACCTGCAGATGAGCAATTTTACCGGGCCGGCAGCGCTGGTGATGAATAATGCGGCGGGTGCGGTACTGCAGGCGCCACTTACGCTTTCGTATGTACTTAATCTTTTATCGGGGATTCTTACCAGCAGTTCTGTCAACCTGCTTACCATGTCTGCCGGATCGCTTGTATTCAGTGCCTCTAACAATAGTTTTGTAAACGGGCCTGTACGCAAAACAGGTAACACGGCCTTTACCTTCCCGGTAGGCAAACCCAACTGCGGTCCCTCGGGTGCTGTAAACGGGTATGCTGCTTTGTCCATCTCTAATTTTACCGGCGGAGCCGTCACCGACCAGTTTACTGCCGAATACAAACGCGGCGATGCGATGACGCTGGGCGCAATTTCCAATGCCGGGCTGCACCATATCAGCCGCTGCGATTACTGGACACTTACCCGGGATAACGGGGCATCAACGGCAGACATTACCCTGGCCTGGGATGAAAACATCAACGACTGCAATGCCACATTGCCTTACGTAAACAACCTGCCCACCCTTACCATTGCCCATAACAACAATGCCGGCGGCACCTGGGATGCGATTGGCGTGGCGGGCATAACAACCGGAACGGCTGCGGCCGGAACTGTCATCTGGAACGGAACACAATCGGCCACTTTTGGTGCCTTTGCCATCGGCAGTACCAACTTCCAGAATCCATTGCCGGTTGTGATCAATTATTTCAACGGGGTAAAACAAAACAACCTTCATATTCTCAACTGGAAGCTTACCTGTTACAGCGCACCGCAGGTGAATATGGTTCTGGAGCGGAGCAGCGACGGAAATAATTATATTCCCATTCACCAGCTTAGTGCCACGGCCTTGCAATGCCGGCAGCCCTTCAGTTATACAGATGCAGATCCGGTTAAAGGACTCAATCATTACCGGCTGAAAATAACCGATGCCGGCGGAAAGATATCCTACAGTCCGCTGGTAAACCTCCTTCATGCCGATCGTGGATTTGATGTGCAGCAGATTGCTCCCAACCCCGTTACCGGTACTTCATTCAAACTGAAACTGAGTGCGGCACAGGCAACGGCAATGGAGATTCTCGTTACCGATCTGCAGGGCAGGGTTCAGCAGCAACAGCCGGTGAATGCCATTGCGGGATCCAATGAAATACTGGTGGATGTACGTAACCTGCCGGCCGGAACTTACCAGGTCTTCGGTCGTGGCAAAGATGGAAGAACGGCAGTGCTTCGTTTTGTGAAGCAATAAAATTAATACTGAACAACCCTAAAGGTTTTGAAAAGCCTCCTGTTTTACGGGAGGCTTTTGTATTTAACCGGTGTAACTGCAAAGGATTTCTGTTGACGTCTTTGTGTGCATTGCGCTTTGTCTTAGCGTTCTTTGTGGTTATTATTTGTTATTCTCCGCAAAAACGTACTGTTTTTTTCACTGTAAAAATGTGGTTAATGCCCTTGCGTCCGGCAGTAGACTGTTGTAGTTTTAATTGACCAGGTCCTCAAACAACCATTAATTCAAATTAATGGGCATGAAAAGAATTCCTACACTCCTTATGTCGTTGTTGTTTCCGGTGATACTCATTCATGTTTATGCCGGGAAAGAAAAGGGACTGTATTCCAATCCCACCGACTATTTCCGTTCTGCTGCTTCCGGTGACTGGGCAAATGTTTCCACCTGGGAGTCATCACCGGATAATATAAGCTGGGCAGCCGCCACCCTGGTACCCACCAGCACAGCATCGGTTATCAGCATCCGGAATACGCATACGGTAACAGTAAGCAGCAACGAAGACATGGATGAAGTGCTGGTGGAAAGTGGGGCAATACTTTTTCATACTGCCGGAATACTGAATGTGAACAATGGACCGGGTGATGACATCAACGTGCTGGGTGGCGGCATCTTCACGCTGGCTTCAAACAATAACGGCCCGCAGTTTAACGGAGGCGCTACGGCCTTTATCAGTCCCAATGGTATGCTTCGCCTGTCGGCCAGCGGCTTAACAGGCGCCGGTACCGGGGTAAATGCATCCAGCTATGTATACAGCGATGCATCGGTGCTTGAATACACACTCACGTTTACCGCTTTTTCCACCGCCGGGGTTACATACTTCCCCAATGCCAATGCATCCACCATTCCGGTTTTCCGCATCACCGGCAACGTAGGCGGGGTGGGCGGAGGATCCAATACGGTGATCAACGGGCTGTTTGAAGTGAACGGAACAGTTACGTTTCAGAACAGCGGCACCAAAACATTCCGCAACGGCATTACCGGTACCGGAACCATTTCCAGCGATGCGGCTTCGGGTAAATTTATCATCAATGGCACCACGGCCAGCCTGGGCGGAACCGGTTCACTCACGCTTCCCACGGCGGGAATGGATATCGGGTCCAATACCACCGTCACCATGCTGTCGTCGAAAATCATCACCGGGAATATTGCCCTGCTGGCAAATGCGCTGGTGATGCTGGGCGCTTACCACCTGGTGATGAATGGTGATATAAGCGGCGGTTCGGCCACTTCTCATATTGTTACCAATGGTACCGGTAAGCTGGTGCTGAATAATATTGCGGCGGCATTCAGAACCTTCCCCATCGGTGGCAATACCAGCACCATTAACCCGCTGATCATTTATAACGGCAGCGGGTTGAATTACGGGGCAAGAGTAGAGATAGGTATCAATCCCGCCATTGCCGTTCCGCTGAGTGCAGTGAACCGGACCTGGGTGGTGAATCCATCAGGAGTATCTGCAGGTGCTGTGAACGTTAACTTTTTTTATTCGGCCGGGCATGGCAATTTGTTTTTCAGTTATCTCACCAATGTGGAACAGGGATTTTATACTGGTGTGTGGAATGTGATCAATACCGGGCTGGTGCAGGCGGGATCGTACCAGGTGGCCACCACGGTGAATTCTTTTGCCGCCAATACCGATGCACCGATGGTGCTGGGAAACCTGGGTGCTATTCTTTCGGTAAATCAAACCGTTCAGTTGTTGGTACAGAAGCAGCATGAACGAATCGTTCTGGATTGGACAACCAGCGGCAATAACGCCGGCCCATTTAGTATTGAACGTTCGGCAGATGGAAGGAGATACAGCCCGCTTGCTGAACTGCCAGGGGCTAATCATACATTCACCGATGTGCAGCCGTTGCCCGGAATGAATTATTACCGGGTAAAGATGACGCAGCCGGGTGGAGAAAGTACTTACAGCAACACAGTGCCGGTGCTGAATGCCGCGGATGGATTTGAATTGATCAGCATTTCACCAAACCCGGTAACTGCTTCCACATTCCGTCTGACCATCAGTGCGGCAAAGCAAATGAAAGCGGAACTGCTGATCACCGATGTGCAGGGCAGGCTGGTGCAACAGCAATCGCTTGTGCTGCCTGCGGGGTATCATCAACTGCCTGTGCATGCGCATGCTCTTTCTGCCGGCAGCTACCGGTTGTATGTATATGCAGAAGGGGAGGGAAGACGTGTGCTGGGATTTGTGGTGAGGTAGATTCTGTTAACCGCAAAGAACGCAAAGAGGTAGCGCCAAGGATACAAAGAACGCACCTTGCGCCCTTTGCGGTAAGAAATAAGACTGAAAAGGTATTTGCAATTATGGTTACTAAAACATGGAGTACTTTATGACAGAAAACGAACTATCAAAACAAATAATCGGACAGGCTATTGAAGTGCATTCTGTACTAGGACCCGGATTGCTTGAAAGTGCATACAAAGAATGCCTGTATTACAAAACCGGCAATGCAGGGATATATGTAGAAAAAGAAAAGCCAATGCCACTGTTATTCGAAAATGTAAAGCTTGATTGTGGATACCGAATCGACCTGTTGGTTGAAGGGAAGCTTGTTATTGAGATTAAAAGTGTGGAAGCATTAAATGATATACATCTTGCACAGACACTTACTTATATGCGCCTTGGCAATTATAGGTTAGGCTTACTGATAAATTTCAATGTATTGCGGCTGAAAGAAGGGATAAGAAGAGTTGTATACGGCTTATGAAGTGAGTTTAACCGCAAAGAACGCAAAGAGGAACCGCAAAGAACACAAAGAGGAACCGCAAAGAATACAAAGAGGAACCGCAAAGAATACAATGAAAGTAATAGACCCTTAGCGTCCTTCGCGAAAAACTCAGTGCTCTTTGCGGTTATATTTTTTGCGATTAAGATCCGGGATGCTCTGCAGTTAAAAAAACTTATCCCAGGAATTTCTTTACCAGTATATAGCAGATCACAACCAGCACCAGCAGTACCAGGATGCTGATATAAAGCCAGGGCTGTTCTTTCAGTTTTCTTTTTTCTTTCCGTTTCTTCTTTTTATCAAGCTGTTTTTTCAGGTCGCTGTTGAGCTGCTGTACGTATAGCGAAAGGTCTTTTTTATCTTTAAATTCTTCCAGTCCTTCCACGGCATCATTCATGAATTCATCATCAGCCATCTGCTTCTCCAGTTCATGTGCTTCGGATGCAGGCAGCTTTTTATTCAGGTAATCAAGCAGTTTTTCCTGCTCAATGTCCTTGTTGAGATTGGATAATATGTCTTTTAATTCATCACTCATTGTGCATGTGTGCCTTCTTTATTTTTTCAATAAACCATAAACTAGGAGCCATTCACTGCGCCCTTCCGTTCCATAATTATTTTCAGGTTCCGTTTCCCGTTCTGTATATGGCTTTTTACCTGCATCATGGTAAAGCCGGAACTATCGGCAATCTCCTGGTAACTCTTCTTCTCAAGATAAAACAAAGTTACGCATAGTTGCTGCTCCGGGTTCAGTTCCAGCAGGGCCGACGCCATATGGGTAAGTGTCCTGTCTTTTTCGAGGTGGCGGTTCTTTTCTTCGGGGGTATCGGCCACGGCCATGATGCGTTCATTGATTTCGCCATTAAACCGTCCCTTGTCACGCAGCTGCATCAGGCAGTGGTTCTTGGCGATCATGTATATCCAGCTTTTGAAATACTCCACTTTGTATTTGTGCAGTTCATGAATCACCTTTAAGAAAACCTGCTGTACGGCATCCCGGGCTTCCTCTTCATTCTTCAGGTACTTCATGCTTACACCCAGCAGCAGCATGGTATAGCGCTGAAGCAGGATGCCCAGCCATTCATTATTGCCGTCGGCATAAAAGCGGCTGAGCAGTTCAGCGTCACTGATGGTATTGTACCGGTTGTTACTCAAAAGGGTTCAACAAATTTGTTTTCCTTAGATGTAAACATACTTAAATTCCATAATTTAGATTACCTAATACTGCGAACATGAGTTATGCCGCCTGTTGTGTACCCGTGGCACCCGTAAGGCTGGAGCCCGACCACCGTTCCGAAATGGTGAGCCAGCTGATCTTCGGCGAATGCTGCATCATTACCATTGTGGAAAAGAACGGATGGGTAAAGGTGGTGAACAAACTGGATGCGTATACGGGCTGGTGCCAGCAATCGCATTTCCAGGAGATTGATGATACGCAGTACTACCTGGAAGAAACAGATCTTACCAGTGAATGGGCCGGCCAGGTGGATTACAACGGCCATCCCATGTGGGTGCCCCTGGGCAGTTCTTTAACGGCCATGAAGAACGGCAATGTTTTCTGGCGCCGTAATACTGTTCATTACCCGGGAAAAGTGTGGAGCCCCGCCACCGCCAAACGGGATGCAAAATCCATCAAGCAGCTGGCGTATAAATTTCTCAACAGTCCTTATCTGTGGGGTGGCCGGTCGGTGTTTGGGACCGATTGCAGCGGCTTCACCCAATCGGTATATAAAATGCTGAACATTCACCTGCTCCGTGATTCACAGCAACAGGCCACGCAGGGTGAACTGATCGGTTTCCTGCAGCAGGCACATTGCGGCGACCTGGCTTTTTTTGATGATGAAGAGGGAAGGATCATTCATGTGGGCATGCTGCTGAATCCAAACGAAATCATTCATGCCGCCGGCAAAGTACGGGTGGATAAGATCGATAACGAAGGCATTGTTCATGCCGAAACGGGCCAGCGCACACAGCGGCTGCGTATCATCCGCCGCTATATATGACCCTTTGCAGGTCAACCGTCTTTTGCCGGATGGTTTCCGCTAACTGTATGTTGTTGTGCTGAAGTGGTTGTTGCTGATTTTTTAGCCCGGTCAAAAAACAGCATCTTCACGGCGATGATCACCAGCAGGAAGGCGAATATTTTCTTTACCGTTTCCTGGGGCAGGCTTAGGGATATCTTACTGCCGAAATAGCTTCCCGCCAGGAACCCGATGGCCAGTATGCCCACCACACGGAAATCAACATGTCCCTGTTTGTAATACTGCAGCACACCCAGGATGCCCACGGGCAGCATGATCAGTCCAAGGGATGTGCCCTGCGCCGATTTCTGGCTCATGCCGATAAAATACACCAGGGCGGGAACAATGATGATGCCGCCGCCAACACCAACCAGTCCGCCCAGCATGCCTGCGGCCACACCCACCAGGATGATGGTGAGAATCGTTTGTATGTCCATCTCTTTCTTTTTTATGGTCACGTTAAAAATTTTGTTTTGTACAGGGCAATCGCTTCTTCAATCACTTTATACGCGGCTGCTTTATCCTGGAATTCGTCGATCTCCACTTTTTTATTCTCCAGCACTTTGTATTGTTCAAAATAGTTTTTCAATACGGCAATAAAATGACCAGGCAGGTCGCCGATGTTGTTGATGTAATTCACCCCCGGGTCTTTGGATGCCACGGCAATGATCTTGTCGTCGGCCACGCCGGTATCAATCATCTGCATATTGCCGATCACGGTTGCTTCCACGAGGCAAAGCGGCTCAATGCTTTCGGTGCACATCACCAGGATGTCGAGTGGATCGCCATCGAGCCCCAGCGTTTGCGGGATAAACCCATAGTTGATGGGGTAATGAAAGGAAGAGTAAATGACCCGGTCGAGTTTCAGCAGCCCGGTCTTCTTATCAATCTCGTATTTGGCCCGGCTTCCCTGCGGTATTTCGATCAATCCATTCACCACCTGCGGAGCCTTATCTCCGTAGTGAGCGCCGTGCCAGGGGTGTAAGACGTACATGAGTTAAGTTTAAGGTTGAATGTTGTTTAAAGGTTGAAATTCGTTTAGGGGTTTAGTAGTTTAGTGGAACCATTATTCCATGTTCACTATTCCCTGTTCCTTGTTCAATATTCCATTTTCCCTGTTCTTTGTCCGGTTTTCAGCTCTTTACGGCCAGTTGGTAGCCTGCAAAGGTTGCTGCTATTCCCAATAAGATGCTCGCAGCGGTATACGCCATAGCGGCCCCGTATTTTCCGCTTTGCAGCAATCCCATATTCTCCAGCGAAAAGGCTGAGAAGGTGGTAAAGCCGCCGCAGAGGCCGGATGCCAGGAACAGTTTCCAGCTGCCGGCCAATGGCTCCTGCCGGATGCTGAGTGCAAAAACCACCCCGATCACAAAGCAGCCAAGGATGTTCACCGCGAGGGTGGCCCAGGGAAACCATTTGTGGTTCAGCAGCACGGAAGCGCCGTATCGTAACATAGATCCCAGGGCGCCACCGAAACCAACCAGCAGGAAATTCTTCAGCATGGGTATTATAAATTGCCTGAAAAAGTATACGCAAAATCAACCAGCCATTTGCCATTGATGCGAACCAGTTTTAAATTCCTTGCCTCTTTTGTATAGCTGTTGCTGTAATTAAAAATGTAAATGCTGTCGGTAACATAACTGGTTTCGTTCACGAGGATGTCGGCCGCCTTGTATTTGTCGAGCACGTCCTTTTTCTTACCGGCGTAATCTTTTTTAAAGCGGGCAAACAGGGCCACGTTGGTATCATTCTTAAGCAGGAATTTTTCGGCTTCATCAAATTTGCTGTCGAGTATGTTGCGGATGAAGGCGGTGGCTACCTCCACATCGGTAGTGGGTTCTTTTACCTCATGGCTGTTGCAGGAGAGAATAAGGGCAGCCAGGGCGGCGATCGTTATTTTTCTTAGCATGATTAAAGGTAAACATCTTTAACCAAGGCATAAAAAAAAGCATCCGCCGCCGGCGGATGCTTTTGGGAATGTATTGATCAAAGGTCGCCTTTACGGGCCTTCAGCGTATCAAATACCTGCTTGGCTTTTTCCAGCAGCATGCGCTGGGAATCGGGACTCATTTTTTTGAATTTATCAAAGGCTTCTTCCATGTCGGGTTGCTCATGCCCCCGGTTTCCTTTCATGCTGTTGAACATTTCGTTGCCGGGCTTGGAGAGCGACAGTTTCCATTCGCCGTCTTCCTTTACCAGCTGGAAGGTATGCGTTTCAGTTTTGCTGCTGTCGGTTACTTCGGCATCCACGCTGGCATTGTCGCCGTCGATTTTTTCACCCTTCAGTTTATAGGTAATATTCTTCGACCGCTCTTTCAGCTCCTTTACCATTCGTTCCTTCACCTCCTTAACAAAGCCCGAATCGAGGTTATTGGCCAGCTTTTCAATGCTGGCAAAGGTTTCCGCATCTTTTTTGGTGATGAATTTTTTAAAGTCATCGATCTGTCCATTCTTCATGGCGTTGAACAAACCTTCCACGCTGGCGGTGGGGGAAGTGGAGGAGGGGCCGGCAGCGTCTTTGCTGTTGCAGGCAAACAATCCTGCGGCAAGAAACAGGGCCCAAATCATTTTTTTCATGTAACGGCTATTTTAATTGTGAACTCAAATTTAGAGGTAATCGGTCCATTTACACAAAAAAAATCAGGCAACACAAAGGTCGCCTGATGTTATGGCTAGGGGTTAGCAGCATCCAAAGGGTCAGGAACCTTTTTTCTGCTCGGCAATCTTGTCGTCTTCCTTATTATAGGCTTTGATGATCTGCTTAACAAGGCGGTGCCTTACCACGTCTTCTTCGTCCAGTTCAATATGGGCAATGCCTTCAATGTTCTTCAGGATGCGGGTGGCCCTGAAAAGTCCGCTCGACTGGTTCTTCGGCAGGTCAATCTGCGTGGGGTCGCCGGTGATGATGGCTTTTGCATTGGGCCCGATGCGGGTGAGGAACATTTTGATCTGCAGGTCGTTTGTGTTCTGCGCCTCATCGAGGATGATGAAAGCATTATCGAGTGTACGCCCACGCATATAGGCCAGTGGAGCAATCTCGATGGTACGGGTGCTCATGTAATATCCCAGTTTGTCGGCCGGTATCATGTCGTCCAGCGCATCATAAAGCGGCCTTAAGTATGGATCGATCTTCTCCTTCAGGTCGCCGGGCAGGAAACCAAGACTTTCTCCTGCCTCTACGGCGGGCCTGGTAAGGATGATCTTTTTTACAAGTTTATTTTTCAGTGCCCGTACAGCGAGGGCAACAGCGGTGTAGGTTTTACCGGTACCGGCCGGGCCGATGGCAAACAACACGTCGTTCTTGTCGCAGGCTTCCACCATCTTTTTCTGGTTGGCGGTACGGGCTCTTACTGTTTTGCCATTGGGACCGAATACCAGCACATCGTTGGGATTGCGGTCCATGAAATTGTCGATCACCCGTTCGTCATCACCGCCCAGGATCTGCTCAAAATAGTTGGCGCTCATGTGGCCATTCCGTTCGAGGTAGCGGAGGATGAGGTCAATCTTTTCCCGGGCGCCTTCAATCTGCTCGGGAGCACCGCTCAGTTTGATCTGTGTGCCGCGGCTCAGAATTTTTAACAGGGGAAATTTCTTTTTTAAGATGTCCAGCTTGCCGTTGTTTACTCCAAAAAACTCAATAGGGTTTACGGTTTCGAGGTTAATGATCGCTTCTGTCAATGGATTTTAGTTTTTTCGCTGTTTCTGTCATGCAAGCAGTATCCGGGGCATACATTGCAGCGTTCCGTTATCAATAAATTTCAAAAGGTACTTACTAACGCATCTTCATTTCAAATGTAACGAATACACATTAATAGTTCCCAAACTTACTTATACACAAAACGGAATTTTAGTGGAAAAGTTTTACGGGCCATCCGCTTTAACAAATGTATTCAGCCGGCATCAGTTGTAACCGTCAGGCCCAAATAGTGAACCGCAGTAGTAAGTACTGCGGTCGCAAAACAAACGCTGATGAAATTTTTTATGCAGTTCCTGTCCGGCTTACGGTACCGCTGCATACATGAACGGCGGATCTTAAAACGGGCCTTGTTGTTTTCCGGGGGGACTTAGTAACCGGTCATTTGCTGAATAAAGATCAAAACTGAATAAGTGCCTGCCAACCGAAAGAAGCTGAACGGGTATTTTACACAGCTGAACTGGATGCAGCAATAACTGCATCTGTTCGGCATTACTGTATACTTCCTCCGTCGAGCCAGGTTTTGAAATCGGCCGAACGTTCGGTACTTACAATGGTTTCCTGTTTGGCCGCCGGTTTCAGTTTGATGAGTACCCGGCCCTTGGTGTAGGCAAACATTTCGGCAATGGAATGAATGGAAACAATGAACTGCCTGTTGATGCGGAAAAACTGTTTCGGATCAAGAGCGGTTTCCAGGTTATCGAGGTTCAGGTCGATGGCATAGCGCCGTCCTTCACTGGTGGTAAGGAAATTCACTTTGTCTTCGGTATAGAAATAAGCGATCTCATCCGTGTGAATGGTTTTGATGTGTTCGCCATAGCGGATAATGAACCTGGTTTTGTACGCGGCGCTTTTCGGGTTGTATGATTGCAGCAGTTTATTGATATCAAGTGCCGGTGCCTGTACTGCCCGGGTGCCTTTGTACTTGCTGATGGCCGCCAGCAATTCATCTTTCTTCAGCGGCTTCAGCAGGTAATCCACGCTGTTTACTTTAAACGCTTCAATCGCATACTGGTCGTAGGCCGTAACAAAGATTACGGGACAGACTGTTTTTATTTCCCGGAAGATGTCGAAGCTGGTTCCATCGGCCAGCTGGATATCGGAAAAGATAAGATCGGGCAGCGGGTTTGCGGCAAACCATTGGATGGCCGACGATACGCTGGGTATGATGCCGGCGATTTCCGCACCGGGTTCGGCTTCGGTAATCATTTTCTGCAGGCGGTTTGCAGCCGGTTCTTCGTCTTCGATGATTAAAATGCGCAGCATGGTTAATTTTTTAAAAGGGGTAATGAAACAATAAAATATTTTCCGTCATTACTGATCGTAACTTTCTTATTGGTAAGGAGGGTATAGCGGTTGATGATATTCTGCAATCCCATACCGGCACCTTCCTGCCTGCTCAGGCGGGTGTTGATGTTGTTTTTCACCTGCAGGTATTCATCGCCGGTGATGGACAGGTCGATCTGCAGCCTGGTATCCCGGGAGATGGCGTTGTGCTTGATCGCATTTTCCATCAGCAGCTGCAGGGTAAGGGGCGGAATGAAATATTGCTGCTGCTGGGGTTCGGTCAGACTGCTCACCAGTTCAATATTGCTGCCATGCCGTTTCTGCTGCAGGAAATAATAGATGCGCAGCAGGGCCGTTTCTTCTTTCAGTGAAATGATCTCTTTGTCGCGGTAATTGACAATGCTGCGGAAAAAATCCGACAGCTGCTCCACGTATTCCACCGCCATCTTCGGATCGTCTTCGATGGTGGAGATGAGGGTGTTGAAACTGTTGAACAGGAAATGCGGGTTCACCTGGTTGCGCAGCACTTCAAACTGGAACTGTATTTTTTCCTGCCGCAGTCTTTCCAGTTTTTTTACATTGGCTTCGCGGCTCCGGATGTACCAGTACAGCAGTGCAGCAGCAGCCAGTATACAAAGCAGGATAAACCAGGTCTGTTTGTAAAATGCCTGGCGGATCACAAAATGATACGACGCTTCATCGGCATTTTTAAAATTCCGGTTCAGCGACGACTGGATACGGAAGGTATAATTGCCGGGCTCCAGGCTGGGGAAATTTTTGCTGCGGTCCCGGGTTACCACCCAGCTGCTGTCGAGTCCTTCGAGTTTGTACTGGTAATACACCTGTTCGGGATCGGAATAATAAAGGCCGGTATAATTAAACGTAAAATTGTTTTCGTCGTGACTGAACACGCTGGAACGGTCATCTTCAATGTCTTTCAGGAATAACTGCACCGATTCAATCACGGCGGTTGGTTTTTGCAGCGATTGAATGGGGGAAGCATAGGAAAGAATGCCCGCCACGGTACTCACCATCACCCGCCCCTCGTGATCCTGCGTAACAGCGCCCAGGTCTTCGGCATTGATCTTGGGAACACCCTGGCTGCTGCTCAGGTACGAGACGTTGCCTGTTACGGGATTCAGAATATCCAGTCCCTGTTTATGCACAATGATGATATTGCCCGTGCGGTCTGTCTTCAATACCGAGATGCTGAGATCGCTGAGCCCGTCGTTCACCGAGTAATTGGTGAATTTCTTTCCATCGTATTTATAAATGCCTGCACTGGCGGTACTGAACCAGATATTGCCCATCCTGTCTTCAGTGATGGAGTAGATGTGTTCATCCCTGATTCCGTCTTTTTTGGTGAAGTACGAAAAGGAATTGTTCTGCATCATGGTAAGGCCGTTGCCGTCCGTGGCAAACCAGAGGCGCCCCTTACTGTCTTTATAAACCGAATAAATATAGTTGGTGCCCGTACTGGAATTATCGTAGTTGGTGAAACGGTAGGGTTTGCTGATACTGATGTTGCCAGGCTCAATATCAATGGCCATGGTGCCTTCGAGGCTGCTTACGTACACGGTATTGTCTTTTCCGCTGATGGATAGGATGCTGGCATTTTTAAACACCGGGTTTTCGGTAAAGGACCGTTGCTGCAGCGTATGCGGATCAATCACGAACAAACCCTTTCCCATGCTTCCCACCCAGATGTTTTCATTGGCATCCTGGTACAGGGAAGTAATGTCGGTTTTTTCGTTGAGCACCGGTATCTTTATCGTTTTTGCCACATAGCCGCCATTTCCCGGAAACACATGGATCACATCGTTGTTGTAATCATTCAGCCACAGATCACCATTCTTGGCCGACAGGATGGCGTGCACGTGTTCAAAAACAGGGGAGCCCGGAATAGCGAAGAGTTTAATGAGTTCACCTGGGGTACGTACCAGCCCGTGTTCGGCAGAAGCCAGCCATATATTTCCCTGGTTGTCCTGCAGCAGGCTTTCAATTTTACTGCCGGTACTGGTTTGAGGAACCGAATCGAGCCGGTTGCTGCGTGAATCGTATTTGTACAACCCGTTATCGTGTGTGGCAATCCAGAGATTGTCCTGTTCACTGAGCAGGTAATTGATCTGTCCCTGGTTCCAGTTTATGGCTGCCGCCGGCACCTGCACTTTTTTCTGGGCGTGATCATAGAGGCAGAAGCCTTTATCCTGCAATCCCACCCAATAGGTGTTTTTCCCGGCGCTGCAGATGGCCGTAACAATGTAATCGGGAAGCCCCATCCTGGGGCCCACCACTGTCACTGTTTTTTTTCCGCCGCGGATGCTGCAGATATTGATGCCCTGGTCGCTGCCGGCCAGCACATCGCCCTGCTCTGTTAATACAATGCTGCTGATGTTCAGGTCGCTGAGTCCATCTGTTTCGTTGATGAGGTACATGTGCCTGCCGCTGATGTAGTAGATGCCTTCGCCGCTGGTGGAAAACCAGAGATTGCCCTCCAGGTCCTGCAGGAAGGCGGTGATCCTTTTTTTGGGAGTCCCTTCTTCGGGATTGAAGTAAACGAGTTTTTTATTGATGATGTTGGCGATGCGGCCGCTTTTGAATCCCACCCATATTTTCTGCTGCCTGTCCTGGAAGATGGCGGTGGCGGTGTCGGTATAATCCAGGTTGTCAAAATTGATGTGGTTGTACCGCTCCCCGTCAAAGGCATACAGGCTGTTGTCGGTTCCGGCATAGATATAACCCCGGTTGTTTTTGAAAAGCGTGTTGATCTTTACCGCCTTGTTGTCTTTTTCCAGTTTGAAATACCGGAACCCGATGCTTTGCGCTGCGGCTTCAAAAAAAAGCGGCATCAGCGCTGCTGCGGTAACCAGGCGGATGATGGCTTTCCTCATGATGCTTGCAGGTCTGCTTTTACTTCCACCTTTATTTCCGACGCCAGTTTTTCATGCACCACTTTCGGGATAAGGATATTGTGCTCGGCGAGCAGCACGGTAAAGCTGGCTTTTAAAGTGATCTTTCCATCTTTAACCAGGAGGTCGCTTTTGATGATGCGTTCCTGGGTAACACCGTGGATGGTGAGGTTGCCCTTGGCACGTACCGAATAGGACCCGTCTTTGGACAGATCAATGTCTTCGATGATACGCCCGCTGAAGGATGCATTGGGAAACTGCACGCTTTCCATGTAATTCTCATTGAAGTGTTCCTTTTGCAGGGGACTGTTAAAACCGTTGAAGGAACTGATGCGGATGGTAAAGGCGAAGATCTTTTTCCCCATGTCTACCTTGCCCTTCATCTCATTGCTGGACGCTTTGATGAGTTCGAGCGGTGCATCGGAGTTGAAGGTGATGTTGCCATTATTGGTTCCATATACCTGTGCGGCGGCGCTGCCTGCAAACAACAGGCTTAATAAAAACAACCCCGGTGGAATGAAAAGCATTTTCTTCATATGCATGCTACGCTAAAGTTAATTATAAAAGCCGAAAAGAAGCAGGTAGAAGATACCCCGGTGCTGTCCTGATTTATAAATTTGAACCAATGGCGCAAAAGATAACATCGGGTTACTGGGTTGCTATCTTCCCTATGTTCTATCCCGATAAACCGGGACTAGATGTAGTTCAAAAAGGATATCATCAGCCACAGGTAATTACCTGTTCTTCCGCCTGCTGATGGTAAACACCCGGGAAATATTGAACCCGAAGTAGATGTCGCCTTTTTCCCAGAGCCCGTTTGTTTCTGATATGAATGTGCGTTCGTTCATGCCGCGGGAATTGGTGAAGTGCAGCTGAAAAACGTGACCCCCGGTTTCCACATCCAGTCCCAGTGAAAGGGAGTTGGTGGTGCCGGTAAGGCGGTAGCCGGGAATCTGATAATAGTATTCTGCGTTGATACTGATGCGCTTTGATATTTTCTGCCGGCCGCCGATACCAATGGCCATCAGTTCATTTGATTCGGAAGCGTATTTCACCAGGTTGCGGTGAATATAGGTGGGCATCAGTTGTATGGAAGTGCCTTCAGAAAATTTGCGGCCGATGATGAGTTGGTGACTGAAGTATAACCGGGAGGTATAATAATTCTTGCGGGTGGGATCTTCCCATTTCAGTGTTTTCAGTGCAATGCTGGGAACATAGCTGAGTGTAAAAGGCATCCTTCGCTTGCCGGTGGATTGCCGCAACAGCTTCAGTTTAAAATAAGCGTCGTATGTTTTTTCAAAGGTGCTGCGCCCGATGCCCACCATCAGGTAACGGGTGATGCCGTAATCGAGACCCATGCGCATGGTGGCATTGTCGAGACCAAACAGCTCATAGCCTCCGCTGTTGATGCGGCCGAAGCGGTGCGATATTTTCACGTCGAGTACCCCGGCGGCCACATTCTCCACGGTATGCCCATTGATCAGACGGGTGGTTTTAAAGGTGGCGGTGGTATAATTGGTCATGTTTTTTTCATCGCCCAATACTTCTTTTTCAAGCATCGACAGCAGGTCGGTACTGTCGGTTTGTGAAAAGGAACGGCCACCTATGCTGGTGAACAGCAGGAGGAGTAAGGTTGTTTTTTTCAGATTCTTCATGCTGGCGGGTGTGGGTTTTACATTTTCTGGTCGAAGTTGGAAACAACGGTCACTTCCACCGATTCGGCAATATTGTCCTTTACAATACTGGGGATGCTGATATTGTAATCGGCCAGTTTTACAAAGAATTTTGAACTGGCAGATACTTTCCCGCTTTTGATGGTAATGGTGCCCGTGGTGTTCAGTTTTTTGGTAATACCATGAATGGTCATGTCGCCGGTAACCGGAACGGTGTACATGCCGTCTGTGGCAAAGTTCACCCGGCTCATGTCGGTGATGTTTCCTTTAAAGCTGGCCTTTGGGAATTTTTCACTCTCGAGGTAGTTCTCATTGAAGTGTTCTTCCATCAGTGCTTTTTCGAAGTGAAAACTTTTTACCAGCACGGAGAACTGGATCTCGCCGGTCTGGGCGTTCAGTACACTCAGCACCTGGTTATTGTCGGCCTTTATATTTTCGAGCGATGTTTTTGAGAAGAATGAAATGCTGCCGTTCTTGGTAAAATGTTTCTGGGCGGCGGCGTGGCCGGTGATGCCAAACAGGGCGGCGATCAGGATGAGTTGTTTCATTGTTGATATTTTTTATGATGGGTTATTTTCATGCCAGGGTTCAGTTGTTGGGTGCTCCGCTGTCGATCCAGCATTTTAGTTTGGCGATTTCGGCAGGTAATAAAGCTCCCGACGCCGGCATCGATTTTTCCACCACGGCCCTTGCGTATACCCGGTCTTTTTTGGCGCTTACCTGGCTATGCGTTTGCAGGATCACCCCGCCCGATGCACTGGCATCGTGGCAACCGCCGGTGGCACATTTGGATGCGATGATGGGTTGTACATCGGCGGCGTATTTGGCGGTAACGGTACTGCAGTCAACAGCGCTTACACTGCCGGGGTAAAGCAGTTCTTCCTTATCGGCATAGCAACCGGGGGTAGCCAGCAGTATGATGAGGCTGACCGGTGCGGCAATAAATTTTATCTTAGATGCTATTCTCATGTTGCTTGATTGCTGCATTGGTTAATTATTGGGCGAGCCGGCGGCGATCCATTTGCGGATCTGTGTGATCTTACAGTCGCTGAGTTTGGTGCCGCCTTTGGGCATGGCAGGAAATCCGGGGAGGTGATCCACGCTCCCCATCAGTTTTCCATTTAATGCGATGGCTCTTACACTGGCATACGTGGTCAGGTCGAGCCCGCCGCTGATGAAGCTGGGGTTGTGACAACCTTTGCAATGCGTATTGATGATGGGCACCAGGGCGCCCGAATAGGTAAACGTGCTGCTGTCGCAGTCGTTGCAGGCATTGTTATTGGCGCCCTGCAGTATCCATTTGTAAATGATGTTTTTTTCGGCAGCTGTTAATGGGGCAGAGGGGGGGCGTGGCATGACCTTATCCGGGTCGGTTTCATTCAGCACTTTGTACAATTTGCTTTCGCCGGGATTGCCGGGTCTTACCTTGCCTGTGGTCATGATCTTATCATAGGATGTAAGTTCAACACCATCCTCTTTTGTAATGGCATCGTGACAGCCGCTTTTGGCGCAGCTGGACACAATGAGGGGTAATACTTTGTTCTGGAAATACACCGTGTCGGCACTGCAGCTTTGTGTACCACCGGTAATGGGGGTGGGGGCAGGCTGTAACTCGGGTTCGTGTTTACATGCAATAAAAATACTGGTCAATGCCATTGCAGCAAGCCAGCGCCAGGCCGATCGTTTCATTGGTTGTTTATTTTGCCGGTATGATGCAGCGGGTTAAATAAATATCGCCGGGAATTCCCAGGTCAGCATCTCCCTGGCCAATGCCACTGCAGATGCCTTTGATGCGGATGGGTTCGTGTACTGCTATTCCTCCTGCCACTTCCTCAATGGTACAATTGATGTAGGCGCCGTCGATCCCTGTTTTTACCAGCACCACTTTCTGCTGACTGGCATTTACATTCACTTCAGCCACCTGGCCGCTTACCAGCAGCACCCGGCCGGTATATTTTTTTGCAGCCAGCATGGAATCGCTGGTGAAAACGGTATACAATTCAGCCGCATTTACGGGGATGCCTTTCAGTGCTTTTACATTCACCGGGCCTTTGTTGTACATATAAATGCCTGCCGAAATGGAAAGCATCAGCAATGACAATACCGAAATGATGAGGATCTTTTTTGTATTTCGTTTCATGAATTCAAAACTATTTCAGCACAAACCCGGTAAAAATTATATCTGGCTGAACGGGAAAAAAATGCTGCTGAACCGGCAGGCCGCCGGGCAACGGGTGGGTGGGGAGTAACGAAGAGGGAAATGACTGCATCCAGGGGTTATAGCGGGCAGCTAAAAAAAGGAGGTGGCCAAAAAATGCGGCAGGGAAGCGCTTCGGAAAGTGTCAGAGTTTTTTCAATAATTCCAATCCCTGGTGCCATTCATAGTGGCCGGATGCCGTATTGATATGACCTGCTTCACCAATATTGATGAGTTCGCTTCCCCAGCTATCCGCAAAAAAGGAAGCACGATCCATCGATACCCAGGGGTCATTGGAACTGGCAACGATGATGGTTTTAAAATCCAGTTTATTCAGCGGGATGGGCGAGAAGCCGCTGGCAGGAAAAGTATACACATCCGCTTCGGCATCGCTGGGCGCTACCAGTAAGGCTCCCTTTATTTTTCGTTTGTATTGGTTTGCCCAGTGAACAATCGTAAGACAGCCAAGGCTATGGCCAATGAGTACAGTACAGGAAAGATCATATCCATCCAGGGCTTTATCAATTGTTTCTATCCAGTGGCTGCAAACAGGTGACTCCCATTCCTGCTGATTGATGCGCAGGAAATGAGGGCTGCTTTTTTCAAAAAATGTTTGCCAATGCTGCGGGCCCGAATTGCCGAGGCCGGGAACAATGAAGTAATGCGTCATTCGGAAGCGGTTAAACTGATTTTAGCGGGCATGCCTTTGGGGAGAAAAGAAACTGAACCAGTACACTCAAACCCTGAGTGAGCCCCTGAATCCCCTTGCTGCATAGTAAGAGGAAGCCCCGTTGTGATAAACGAAAATAGTTCCATACCGGTAATCACCGAATATGGCACCTCCCAATTTGCGAATGCCGGCTGGTGTTTGGAGCCAACTGGAAGTTTTTGCATCGAAATGCCCGAGCTGCTGCAGTTCCCGGTATTGTTCTTCTGTTAACAGTTCAATGCCCATGTCAGCGGCCATATCTAGAGCGGTATTGGCCGGCTTAAATTCCTTGCGTGAATCCAGCGCTTCCCGGTCGTAACAGAGACTTCTTCTGCCCGCCGGGCTTTCGGCTGCACAGTCATAAAAAATGTATTCGCCTGTTTTTTTATCAGCGGCAACAACATCGGGTTCACCACCGGTTTTCTCCATTTCATGGAGCGACCATAATTTTTGTGGATTTGCTTTCAGTTTTGCCTGCACCTTTACCCACTCCATTCCTTTGTGCCGGGTCATATTCTTTTCAAACCGGGCTTTTAAAGTACGGAGCAGTTCTTCCTGCTGCTTTGCGGGCAGGTCTTTTTTATTTGCTTTTGCCATGGTTATTTTTATTTTCGGAGATCGTTTTTATAAAGGAACAAAATTTTTGATAAATCGAGGCCCGGTTATTTTGCCAATTCATCTTCCATGATCTTTACGCTCCTGGTCAGTTCCGCATTGGACGCCGTCCATTTTTTTGTTTCCGGCAGCCACAAATAGAAATTGGCCTTGTCTTTTTTCTCATAATAGGAGTGCAGCAGGTTATAACAGTTCTCACCATTGTATGACTTATCGGGGCACCGGGCGATTGCTTTTTTGCAACTTTCAGCCGCATCGTTCAGCCGGCCGGATTTTATCTGGGCGTAAATCAGCTCCTTGTTGGAGTAAGCATCAGCAGGATCTGCTTTCAGCGCATCCTGTAAAACGGAAATGGCCTTGCCATACTGCTGTAAGCAGTTGTAGGAAAATGCCAGTTCCACCGTCAGGCCTTTGTGTGCGGGGTTTATCGTTTGTGCCTTTTCAAGATAGCTCAGTGCTTTGACGCATTCGTTCCAGCCATTGTACATATATCCCCACCGGTACAAGCGTTCAATGGAAGCAGTATCTGTTTTATAATATTTCAGCCATTCCGGGACTGGGGAAACCTGGAGCTCCCGGAATTTTTCTTCCGGTATAAATGCTACCCTGACCTGGTTGGGCTGCAGCCTTACCTTAAAATTTGCACTGTCTTGTTTGTGGGGAATAAAGGTTCCGGTACCCGAAATGGTAAAGGTCCCTTCGTAATTGAGGGTAAGGCCTGCCTGTGCATCAATATAAATGAACCCATACATGTACGTACTGTCTTTTCCTTTTTGAAAGGCCACCCATCTGTCTTCACTTTCAACAAAGCGTTTGTCGAAGGTTAAAACAGGCTGTCCCTGTACCAGGGCAGATAAAAACATCGTTGCGATGAGCAGGTATTTCATTGCTTTCTATTTTGTTACTGGTTGAACGATTACCGGCCGGGGTATTTCACTTCGATTCCGGCTGCTTTGTACAATGAATCAATTTCCCGCTGGTAGTTCTTCTCCCAGCCGGCTCCATTGCGTATTATCAAATAGTTCCTGATCAGTTCATTATAATTTTTTATTCCTTCTTCGGTTTGTTGCGGGGTAAATTTCTCGATGTATATATTTTTAAAACCATACCGGGCTGCCACCTGCTCAATTTCCTTGTCTTTGGAGGAAATTACGGGAGCCCCGGTATGTATGATCTTGACCTCCCCGTTTTTAATGTCGAACTTAGCCGTGGCATAGTTGTAGTCTGAAGAGAGATCATAGGATTGCCAGGCGATATACAGCAGCGAAATAATTACAAGAGAAATAATGCCTGCTATTATAAGTTTTTTCCGCATAGTATTGAAGGATTAATAAAAAACTCAAAACAGTGTCCGGTTGTAACGACTGTTACGCTGAACCGGTATCATCGGGTTATTACATTATACTGCCGGTTAATCCCTGCAGGCACATTCGTGATGTTCGTTGATGTAAGCAATTGTTGTTCTGCATAATTTCTCCAGGACAGGAATGTTTATGTCCGCAAGTCTCTTTACATACATGCAGGCTTTTCCCATTCTGAACTTTCCAAGACCATCGAGCAGGTGTTTATTATCTGCTGTTGGTGAAAAAACGTAGAGGGAAAACTCCGGTTTCCTCGGGGAAAAACCAATAAGGGGAGCATCCCCTTCGTGCCCGCTCGCATATTTGTAATGATAGCTGCCGAAGCCAATAATCGTTGGACCCCACATTTTAGGTTCAAAGCCGGACCATGTGCGCATCAATTCAATCAGCCGGAAGCTGTCGGCTTTTTTTTGTTCATTTTCAACGTATGAATTAATGAAGTCTGTGACACTGACTGCTGTTTCAGCTGTTTTGTTTTTTGTTGCCATGGTTTAAAAATTTATGCTGTTCTATTTAACACACTCTTATCCGGTTCTGGTGCTGTTGAAGAATTGAGCAACCGGTTACGCAGCCTGTATTACTATAAAGAAACGATATTTTTAAGTTATAATACACACTGTAATGACAGGAATGCAATTTACGGGCACTGGCACTGGCGGTCGGCTTGTACCACCCGGTTGCATGAAAGCTCCTGTACAAGCCGGGATATTGATTTCCTCGCAGCCTTTGACAATGGCTTGGTATAGATGCTGTCAGCGAGCAGCCTGCTTTCATTAGCCAGGCCTGGGTAATCCCGGGCGATCTTTACCAATATCCTGATTGTAACATAGCGGATGGCTGGTTTGTTATCAAGTTTTTGCCAGATGTAAGCACATGTATCAAAGAGCAAAGGAATGTCTTTGCTTTCCGGGTTCATCTTTTCCTGAACAATCAAAACTCACGTTGCCGGCTGGTAGTTTTCTGCGGAAGTTCTTTGATTATCTGGCTGCAATACTTTTTAACCCGGCGGTCATTTTCCTTCATGCAGCTCCATAGCAGCCAGGCTGCTTTTTGTGAGTAAGGTAGTTTATTGGAAACAGCGAGCCTGAGCATTTTGATAAAGTCTTTTGGATGTTTGTTTACATACTCAACGAGGTCTGCTTTATGCGAGTTTGTCAATACGTGTTCAAAAACTGGTTCCGGGTGTTATTGTATTAACCTATTTCAGACTTCCATAAATGATGTTCACAATTTTTTCTACGTACTCATAGTGAGAATTGGGTGTATGCTGGGTCATAATGAGGCAGATCATTTTTTCTTTCGGGTCGGCCCAATACGTTGTACCATAATACCCGCCCCAGGCGAATGACCCTTCATTCTGCATTTTTTTATTGGCCGATTTTTTAGATGTTAGTGAAAACCCAAGACAAAAGTCATTGTCTCCCAGTAAATGATCACCCTGGGGGCTGAGCATTAGTTCAACCGTGCGTCTTCCCAAAATCTGTTTCCCATTATAACTGCCTTTATTCAGGAGCATCTGAAGAAAAATGGCATAGTCAAATGCGGTGGAAGACAATCCTGCCCCGCCTGCAAAATAGCTTTTGGGTATAAGCGGATAGGAAGGATCAATATTTCTGAACGTGGAGGACCACTCGATGATTTTTTTATTCTTGTCTTCTGTATACACAGTTGCCAGCCTGGTAGCCTTTGCTGCCGGAACATTGAAATAAGTATCCTTCATACCAAGCGGCTCAAAAATATGTTTCCTGCAATACGTTTCTAACGACTCGCCGCTTATTACTTCAATAAGGCATCCCAGTAAGTCAGTATTTAATCCATAGGTAAACCGCTCACCCGGGTTATGGCGTAAGGGTAATTTTCCCAGCGCCTTCATTTTGGCGAGCAGGTTCTCGTTAAAATACCCCAGCCCGGATGGGATGTTGTTTTTGGCATAAATAGCCTGCATGGTATCTGTTCCAATAGCGGGATAATCGATACCTGAAGTGTGCGTTAACAGGTCCCGGAAGGTAATTTCACGTTTGGCCGGGGTAGTGGTGAAGCTAGAATCCGAAGGATTGAAACTTTTAACCAGTTTTGGGTTCTTGAATTCAGGAATAAAATCAGCGATATCCTGGTCGAGCCCCAGTTTGCCCTGCTCAAACAGCTGCATGATCGCCAGGCTGGTAATGGCCTTGGTTTGGCTCATAATTCTGAAAATGGCATCCGCCTGCATGGGTGTTTTAGCAGCAAGATTTGAATATCCATGACCTTTGTAATAAGCTACCTGGTTGTCTTTAACAATAAGTACAACAGCACCGGCCAGCCAGCTGCTGTCTGTATATTGCTTCAACAGGTTGTCAATTTGAGCCAGGCGGTCATAGTTTATGCCACCGTGCTTTACCCGGGTTGGCAAAAGGATTTGTGCACTGGCAGTTTGTAAAGCAAAAAGAAAAAGAAAGCTGCTGAATAGTTTTTTCATGTTGGATGAATTTATTCCGTGTCGTGTGCCACGAAAGTTATTTATTTTTTACTTAATCTTCTACAGAGCCTGCCGTTATTTCTGTGCCCCTGCTCACTTTTTTTTATCCTGTGCCTCAAATCCATATCGTATTGCCGCATCAAGTATATCCGTATTTATATCTTTCAGCCCTTTGAACTTAATGCAATACCCGGTCACGGTTGCCTTGCCTAGTTTTTTTCCATAGGTTTTGGCTAAGTATGTTTTGTCTTTGAGCCCCATGATATAGACAGAGATCCCGGTTGTGTTTGCACTCAAACCAATTTGATAAAACTCCTTTGTGGTTCCATCAGCGTATTTGATGGTATAAAACCCATACCCGATGTTCGGATTCGAAACTGTTTTCCCTTCACTGTTTTTACCATCTAGGAACCATAACTTACATCCCGGCATTGCTTGCTGAATGGAGCGGTGCAATGTTTGCATCTCGCCACGTTTGGGTTCTGGCTGACTGGTAATATAACTTTTGATTTGTTCCTGTACTTTCATTTGCAACTTTTTTTAGTTTAATATTGATTTTTGATAAGTATAAATCATTTTTTGGATAAAGCTGCCAATAGATTTTCCAGGTTACCCAATGCCATTTTCATTCCCTGGGTAAAGCCATCAAGCAACCTCTCTAACCGTTCAAAGGATTCGTTGTAAATTACAATACTGACTTTTGTCTTTCCATCCTGCTCGCTGAAAGAATGATCCCATTCAGAGCCTGGCAATTCAGGATTTTCAGCAGCGTCTGCAAATGCATTATACATTTTAAAATTGGTCTGGGGGCTGATGGAAGTATATTCCTGGATTACCCAGCGCTCCAGCCCTTCGGGACTTACCATGGCATAAAATCTTTTACCGCCCACTTTGAAATCCATGTATTTGGTTTTCGATGTCCAGGGCTTAGGCGCCAACCATTGGTCAAGGATTTCAGCTTTTGTAAAAGCATCCCAAACCAGAGACAGGCCAGCATCAAACTCCCTGGTTATGTAAACCGTTTTAGCCGCTTTGTCTACAGTAAAATCAAATAGCAAATTAGTGTTCATTTTTTTGTTTTTGAATCGGTGATAATATGCTGTTGAGCTGAGTAAACCTGGTTTCCCTGAATGGTTTGCACGAGGCATCAATCTCTTTCATTTTTCAATTTTAAGTCATTAGTAAATTTCCTTTCCATTTTATTCCTGTTTTACCAGTTCGCATTCGGTAAGTCTGCGTCACTGTTGGGAAACAGATTGCCTGGAAGATACCCCGCCTCCACTTGTTTAATTTTTTAATTAAGAAAGCAATTGGTTGCAAATATATATGCAACTATTCGGTTTCGCAATTTTTTTCGCCTTTTTTTTAAAAGAAAATCCGGAGAGGGGAGGGCTAGGTTATCGGTGTATAATTTCCGCCAACGGGCGAGGCTTAAAGCAGCGGGGCAAGAGCCGATGATCTGCCGGCAACTGGTTGGGGCAGAGCGAATAGGAGCAACGGCTTACTTTTTAAGTTTTTTGGCCATCAGTAAAGAATGCTTTAGTGAGTTTGTATTTGTCCAATCGTTGTGCGCTATGATAATAAACATTGGTTTACGGCATTTTTTCTGAACATTTTTCAGCGTAGATGCATATTCTGTTACGTTTGCATCACTTAAATTACCCAAATCTGTATCATCAACACCTTTTATCAGGCAGCCCCCGTAGAGAATTTTTTCTTTTTTAAACCAGATTACAATATTGTCTGTGGTATGTCCTTCTCCAGGGTAATACGTTTCAAAAGAATATTGTCCGGTATGGAAGACCGTATCCCTGGTCATTAAAAATTCAGCTCTTTTTTTATTATTTTTTTTGCATAGTTCATCTGTTAGTACAGTTGTATAGGTTTTAATTCCCCGTTGCCTGTAATATTCAAGCCCCGCAGTTTTGTCACTATGCCAATGCGTTGCAAAGCACATAATGACATTTTTGTTGTGCTTTAATTTTATGCTGTCAAGCAGTGGTTGAAATTGCGTTGTGTCCCAGGGGGTGTCAAACATAACAACACCCATATCTGTTACCAGGTACATCCCGTTCGCCGGTACCAGGTATTCTTTGTACGTGTTGTACGTTGTATATACATAGAAATCCCCGGTTAAATGTGTGATCTTAAGTTTCTCATTTCCCGCCTGACCGAAAAGAGTAGTAAATGAAAAAATAAACGCTGGTATCAGAATAATAGTCCGCATGCTGTTTGTCTGTGTTGGTAGAAGATTTGTAAAATAAGAAATACCGGGACTTATTACTTTCCGGCTGTTGGGTAAACAAAATTGGTTTGTTCTTCTTTCATTTTGACCGGCCTGACTTCAATGGTTGCTGAAGGAACAAATTCAAATTCGGGATTATTTTTGGCTATTTCGATGGCTTCATTTATGTCATTCGCCCTGATGTGGTAGTAGCCAACCTGCACTTCGTTGGTTGGGTCCACCGGAATTTTTGTCCATATCCCCCAGGGTTTCGTAATGATAAAACCATCACGTATTAAAGGTTGGGCTGCAATGAGATTCCCGCCTGCTTTCAGTTTCTTAATATATGTCTCGCATTGTTTGATAAAAGCCAAATGCATTTCCGGAGTTAATGCAGCCTTTGCATCACCTGTGTTGCGTATGTAAAGCATAAATTCTTTTTTCATTGCCTCAAATTTTAAGTTGCGTTGAATGAAACACTTTTACCTAAAAAAAACTTTCCGTTGTTGTATCGCTACTTTTTGCCAAGCATCCGGAATGCATTTAACACGGCCTGATGCATGATAGTGCCATGATTCTCTTCAGGTAAATAATCAAATTTAACCGTTAAGAATTTATTCTTCCCTGCAGCTAATTTATCTGCCAGGAGGTTAGCATCCACTTCCATAACCCTGGGTGTTGGGGCAGGTGTTATACCTTCCTTGCCTACGCCAATGTAAATATCTGTTTGGCGATTGAATGAAGCAGTATAAATCTCAGATTTCAGGGATAATATTGATCCATTATCCCACCACAAACTCGGGCTCACAATAATGTACTTATTAAAAAGACCAGAATTTCTCAATAAGATTTCAGTAGCCAGGAGGCCACCGAGTGATTCCCCAATTAATGTTCTGGAACTGGTAATCCTGTATTTGTTTTCTATGTGAGGCAATAATTCAGATTCTAAAAACCGGATAAATTCTTTTGAATGACCAGAGGTAGGGTTGGCAGATTTATCACTTTGTATGGAGCTGGGAAAAGTAAAATCTCTACGCCGGTCAACATTAGCAATTCCGACTACTATGGACTTGGGAAGCTGATTTACCCATTGGAAGCTGCAAAATTGTGCTAAACCAACAATATGGATGAAATCCTCATCAGCTGATCCATCTAATAGAAAAATGACGGGGTATCTGGCGCTATCAGGTTGGTTATAGCCGTCAGGTAAATAGACATTGAGTATCCTGTCTTCCCCCAGGATTTTGGAATGGATAGTTTCTGTGCTCCCAATAATAAAGGGCTTGCTGGTGTCTGCTGGGAGCTTTTGCGGGTTCCCTAACGCTGCTGAAGTATTTAGAAGCAAGCTTAAGCCAATAACTAATAGTTTCATTTTTGTAAGTACTTGTAGTTGTCATTGTAAAAGCAATTCAGGACATCTTCTTTAAAATAGGGCTCCTGGATTGACCAAAACATATAATTTACTTTTAAAAAATCTTTGGCGAACGCATACAGCAATGGAACAATGTTTTCGTGTTTTTTCGTTTTATCCTCTGTGGCATCGCCTGTTTCGTCAAAGTAGTTCCCGTCTTCGACAGCTATACCAAGCGGAACGGAATAATAGCTTTCATGCATCATGGCAAGGGTATGGTTTAGCTGCCCTTTTCTTTTTACCAGTAAATCAGGTCCCCCAAGGCCAACACCAATTTGTTCGCCGTATTGATAAATACTTCGCAAATAGCCCTTGTCATTACCGGGTAACCATTCACCAGGCATAAAATTGGCATATACCATTGTAACTGATTTTGGGAAAGCCTGTTTTAAGGCAAGCATATTTTCTTTTACGCCCGTTACATAGTCTAATTCCGAAAAGCTGGAATCCTTTACTTCTATTGCTGTTTCCTGAAGATTAATGCCTTCTATTTTTCCATCAAAGGCTTTGCCCAGTGCCAGCATTAGTTGTGCAAAGCGTTCCCGTACTCTTTTATTCCATCGTTTGGCAACCCAGCCACCTGGTCTTCCGTCGTTGTTGTATTGTTCTTCAGCGCCACCATCATACGCTGCCGTAAGTATATAGTCTGGCACAGCTTTGCGTTTTGCATGAAAGGTTACATCTTGAAGCGTGACAAAAAGTTGTTTTTTAAATTGAGTAAGATAGTCATAATCTTGTTGCAAAAGCGAAAAATCGTATTCCCCTTGTTTGGGTTCAAGCTGGCGCCAGGAATACATAATTTGCGCTCCTTTAAACATTGAATGTGATAAAAAAGGATGATCTTTTAACAATTCCCTGTCCCTTGCGAAAAAAGCAAAATGTTGAATGCTGTCTTTTTTGACCGGACATGATGCATCTGAATATCTTTTATAAGCATCCATGTATCTTTCACTGTGTTTTACCGCTTGCGCATTCACAGGTACCCATACAAGTGAAATGGTAAATGCCGGAATGACCAGGCAGAGTTTTTCGATCAGTTTAGATGCGGGGTACATAGCTTTTAAGTGGTATTATACCTGGATGCGGACTGGTTTTATCCGGTTGCCTCTTAATCTAAAAAATCTTTCAGGTAATTTAAAATTGTTTTCGTTTCCATCATAAGGCTCACGTGCCCTTTGGAAGGAACAATTGCTAAATGAGATTTTGGCACGGGACTTAAATCTGAAACCCCGCCACCAAGTAATTGATACGTTTTCATCAGTTCAACTTTATCCAGGCCATCATTATCACCTGAAATAAGCAATACCGGTGAAGCGATTTTGGCAATATTGGAATCTCCACAGTTAAATGGCACTTCAGCAAAATCAAACATCTGCGTTAAGAACTTGGCCCATTTGGTTTTATCGGGGGCTACTGCTTCGTATGCTGTTTTTAGCGGTGTATTGTCAAAAAATTCAGGTTTAAAATCTTTAAACGCTGTGTTCACTATGGGTAGCCAGCCATTCGTTTTGTACGTGGAAGAAATGATTACTAATTTTCTTAAACGTTCAGGACTTTGCACTGCAAACTGGTAAGCAACAGAGCCACCCATACTATAGCCTGCTACATCTGCACTGTCAATTTTTAGGTAATTCATGAGTCCTTCCACATCTTTTGCCAAAGTAATAATATCTAGTTTTCTGTCTGAATACGGTGTGTGTCCGTGTCCTTGAAATTCAATGGCTATTACTTTTCTTGTTTTTGACAATTCAGGGATTAATTCGCCCCAATTCATTTCAATGGTGTAAAATGCCCCATGTAAAAGAACAATGGGTTTACCTTCACCATATACTTCATAATAAACTTTAGTACCATTAACAGGAGCGTAACCGCTGTTGTTGGGTTTTCTTTGTTGTCCAAACGAGAGAAAAACAGTACAAAAAAGTACAATAATTGGTAAAACCAGCTTCTGAACATGCGAAGCGTTAAATACTTTTTTCATAATTGACTCTTTTATTTTTTGCCAGCTAATAGTTGTTCTAAATAGTTTAATGTCATTGTGAAGCCTTCTTTGAAACCCATTTCAATCATTTTTTGCATTCGCTCCAGGGAGTCATTTTTTATTATGATACTTACTTTTGTTATCTCCCTTTGGTTACTAAAGGTTAAGTCCCAAACAGAACCTGGCAAATATGGGTTTTCATCTTTGTCTGCAAAAACACTAAAATATGTAAAGTTCGTTTTCGGAGTGATGGAAGTGTACTGCTGAAGTTGCCAATTCTCTTGGCCTTCCGGACTAACCATTGCATAAAATCTGCGACCACCAACTTTGAATTCCATTACTTTCGTTTTTGATTCAAATGGTTTAGGTGCCCACCACTGGTCAAGAATTTCTTTCTTTGTAAAAGCGTCCCAAACAAGTGAAAGCTCAGCCGCAAATTCTTTCTCCACCAATACGGTTCCGGTTGACTTGTCAACCTTGAAGTCAAATTGTAAACTGTTCATTTCTTATTTTGTTTAATAGTTGATAATAAGTTGTCTAATTGATTAAACCGCGTTTCCCAAATTTTCCGGAATTGCTCTATCCACTTATCTATTTCTTTCATTTTATCAATTTCAAGTGAGTAATAAATCTCCCGGCCTTTTTGCTCTTGTTTTACCAGTTCGCACTCTGTTAATATTCGTAAATGTTTTGACACAGCTTGTCGTGTCGTATTGAAGTTTTCGGCAATGGCGTTTGGTGTCATAGCCTGTACTGCAATTAACACGATTATGGCTCGCCTGGTAGGATCTGCAATTGCTTGAAAAATGTCTCGTCTCATGTTGGTTATTGGGTTTAGTATGAAACTATTCGGTTGCAAATATAAATGCAACTTTTTGGTTTCGCAATTTTTTTTAGAATTATTGGAAAGTCAGACGGGAAATGTGGGCTTGAAAGGGGGTGTAAAATTGCCCATAACGCCCCAGGCTTGTCGTTAGCCAGGGAATAAATTCTGTGGGGTCTTGCTGCTAAAAAGGAGCGGAACTTTTACGATATCGGTAATACAGCCATCGGCACCAGGAGCGTAGCGAAACTCTTCTGGTTTGTCCGCTAATGGTCCAGTCTATAACTGAAGGCTGGAGCGTTCTCAAGTCAGAGTCCTCAATAACACCCCAATTAACTTAAACCGATGTCAGCGTTTTATTGCTTCGCGGTCATTCGTTTAAATTTCTCAATGTCCAGGTATATTATACCCCAGTTATGGCCATCCAAATCTTTAATATTCCTCACTTGCATAAACCCTTCATCAGGCATTTGTGATGCAGATAGTTTGAAAAAACTACTGTAAGATTTCATTAATAATGGCAATATGATGCTTAGTATGAATTTCAAGGAATTTACAAGCAGCCTTCAAATTTAAACTGCCAAAGTAGGGATGGTCAAAATAATGGCGTGGATTCAACGTGGCTAAGACATTTATTTCTGATTTCAAAACGTGCATTTCTTTGATTAGACCAGCTGCCGTATAAGGTTCTTTCGGTATAACTGACTTTGGTGCTTTCCCCTTTCCCCTGGGAATTTTATTAAAGGTAAAAACGAAATTTCTGGTCAAATTGAATTTCCACCTATAATTTTCAGGGTTTGAGCTTTGCAATGCTGCTATTATTTTTTTTATAGTCAGGAGAGTGTGCTGAATATGCCACCCAACCGGGCTTTGGGAAATCGATGTATTTACCTTGTCGCAATAGGGGACCTTGGTTTCTAGATCGCTTATGAGTGTTAAAAGTTTATTCATGAAATCGAATTCTAAGAAATAGTCAGCATAATACACAACGAGCGAAGCTTTCTGTTGGCTGAAATTTAATCGTCCAGCCGGAACTGAAATCTAATAAAATTGCCAATGATGAAGATAAGAACAAAAGCTGAATAGAAATACGCAAGACTGAATCGCTGCTGAGTAGAAAACCAAATGATTTGTATTTCTTCGTTAGACGGCATTGCAGCAAACCCCTGTGTTAGGTTGCCGTTGTTCTTTGTCTGGGCTAAGTTATTGTTAGTATGCTTTTTTACTTTAAAATCTAAAATAGAAAGTCTACCTGGTTAAAATGCCGGTCACTGGCTGATGCCTGAAAATATTCTGTCTGAAATATAATTTGATCTTAAAAGTGCCGGATAAAAAAAGTTATTTCTGACTCTCTTTACTTGTAAATTCCCTAAAGGCCTTCCATCATAACTTTACTCAGCAGCCGCCTTTGCTGGGGGCACGTTTATAAAGTATTTTGCTATCTCGTTCTACATAGTCGCCCGATACTATAGGATATGAATACTTGGGTGCATGCGATACACTATGGCTTCTTATGATAATTTTATCATTAACTCTCAGGCTGCGCAATTGCTGAAATTCAGTAGAATTTTCCGGCCCAAAACTTAGAATATAATCGTCACCATTAATCCTGGCCATTACTCCAAAGCCTAGCAGTGAGCCTGGCGGAAGAGAAAGAGACGTTATAACAGCCTCCATATTGGTAAAAGCATTTATCTGGTTACTTATTTTAGCAGAACCGGCAAGCACTTTTTTGCCTTCGGGTGACGCTTCCCATTTTTTGTATTTAATGCCCTCAGGGCTGGCCTCCCATTTTTTCAATTCTGCTTCCCTTTCTGCAGCTGAGAGTGGTTTTGGGGTTAATTTTTCAGAAGTTTCCTTTTTGATTTTGCGATTGGCAAATACTATCCCGCTTACCACAACCAGCGATAGGATCAGCGCATAAATGACTTTTTTCATATTTATTGTAGGTTTAAGTAACATAGATATATCTCCTTATTAGTCAGATCCGTTTGGGGCATTTCTTTTATTTTCCGTGCCCTTTTAAAGAGGGCGCAACAAAAATACCTTAATAATTCCCAAGCCGACGGACCTGGATTGTAAATAATAGTGTAAACTTTGTAAATAATATATTGACATTATGCCTGTTAGAAGAAATCTCCTGCCAGTAAAACGAAAGCACCTGGGCGGGTTACTGTTACTCACGTTTATCGCTATAATTTGTGTGGCATTCAGCATGACTGGCAATGATGACTTTGACTCTGCCAGAAGGAAAATCCTGCTTCGCCGAATCGGACATGAAATACTCCTTCAGTCGGGTGACAGTACAACACGGGTTCTGCCGGTAAAAAAAATCGCAAAAAATGAATACCAGATCAGTTTTGAGAATGCTTTTACTTTTCAGCCCGAATCCCTGGTGAATACTACTCAGCGTTTCTTAACTGAAGATCCCCTCGCCAGTGATTATGTAGTTAACGTAGTTAACTGTGCCGATGCCAGCGTAGCCTATGGGTATGCTATATCAAAAAATAAGAAAGATGATATTGTTGCCTGTATAGGAAGAAGGCAACCCATAGCATGTTATATGATCAACATAAAATTCAAACCGGCAGGAATAATTACAGCGAGGAATGGATATCTTCTTGCCGGCCTGACAGTTTTAGCATTTTTTGGATTTGTTTTTTTTAGATCTGTTAAGGCGCAGGAGCCCTTACCTGACAGTCAGCATACTGATATGTTCACTTTGGGATCAATGTCGTTTGACGCGGAGACTCGTAAACTCATGCTAAATGGAAAGACCATAGACTTGACCAGGACTGAAACCCGTGTACTACGCATTTTCGCGTTGTCTCCGAACGAGCCTATAGAGCGAAGCCGGCTGCAAAAAGAGATATGGGAAGATGAAGGTGTTATAGTAGGCCGCAGCCTGGATATGTTCATTTCAAAACTTAGAAAAAAACTGGAATTCGATCCGAACATCAAAATTGTTGTTATACGGGGCAAAGGGTATAAGCTTGAAATCAGCTCTTAGGAAGATATTCCCCTCCAAGCTGATTTATTAGAATTCAATTTGGCACCTGTAAAACCCTCTCCTAACTATAAATGTGCACAATCAGTTTGTTTTTACAATGGTGTACAACGTTGAAGGCTTGCGGATGTGTGGAAAAAGTTGCCGTGCCCGCCCTGTGATGCTATTAATGAATGAATTTTTTCCAACTTACGATATCCAGCCGGCGGCACTGGGAGTGTGGCAAAAGCCCAGTTGCGGATCAGTTGGCAGTCACGCCGATGACAGGTGCACGGATATATGCTGGGGCTGAAAGCTTTTCCGTTTGCCCCAATTACGCAAGTCCAACGGTAGACGTGGGTAATAATATTCCTCAGCTAGTTTTTATATGGAAGATGATGTCCAGTTGTACGGATGCACCAAATGGTAGTTGAGCAACGCCGGTTGCGGTCCTTGCATGGCGCCCGTCTTCCCCGAATATGGCGATGAGTAAATCTGAAGCACCGTCAAGAACTTTTGGTTGGCTGGTAAACTGTGCAGATGAGCGAATAAAACCGGTCATTTTAACAACGCCAATTAACAGATCCAAATCCACGATGTCTTGTTTGACAATGGCTAAAATCTGTAAGACGGTATCTCGGGCAGCGGCCTTAGCTTGTTGTTCAGTAATATCTGTTCCTACTTCACCTAGCTGGTCGCTCACGCGGCCAGCAGCGAAAAGCACATTTCCAACCTTTTTGCTCCCGATATAGTTTCCTACAGGAGGTTTCGCTGTTGTCAAACTTAACCCGAGTTCTTTTAATTTGGTTTCAATGATACTCATTCAAAATAGCTGATCAATTTAATTACGCCTTGCGTTCCGGGCTTGGTGTATTTGAGGAATCGGCCTTGTGTCCGCCCGGCCAATAGTGCTATAAAGGAACGAAATTTTTAAGTAAAACGTAACGTATTAAATAAGCGGTCCGGCCGCTAGCCAATGCCTGGATTTGTACAGACGCTGATAAATTTTCCGTCAAGCCCCAATTACGCCAAACCAATGTTGGCTGCCATTTATACCAATAACGACTTTTTGCCGATTTGAAAATCAAGTTTTTTTCTGGCCATTAAAAAACCAATGAATTCCGAATTTATCAGCAAGATGGCCATAAATACCAAACGGCATATCTTTTAGATCATCAAGAAGTTCTTTGTCTGCACCTTCTGAGAGTTTATCAAAAATTGACTTCAGTTCATCGTAGCCTTCACCAGTGATATACATGCAGACAGTATTGCCCTGTTTTGGTTTCCTTACTGGGTGCATCCAGTCTGTTGCATTAAATTGTATGCTGTTATTTCTCAAACTGGCATAAACAATTTTATCATGAAATTCCGGCGGCATTTGATCTTTCATTGGAGTGTCGCTGATTTTTGTGAGGGTCAATTCGCCGCCGAAACAAGATTGATAAAAATTCATAGCTTCAGAACAATTACCGTCAAACAGCAGGAAGGGAATAAGATTTATCATATAAGATCAATTATTAATGATTGTCAATACTTATTAAGCTACTCTATTAAATGGCAGCCAATGTTAGCTGTAGTTGTGCTTAAATAGCTAGTTTTCGCTTGCTTATATCAGTAATTCCCCAAAATGCCCACACTATTACTAACGGCACTAACCATGCAGCAATATCAGAATAAAGAAATGCATCATCTTCATTTTTTGTTATCCTGTTAAAAAAACTCATACCGAACCTGTCAATGAGCCTTACAGTGACAAAATAAGATGCACAGATAAAGCTGCTAACCATAAATCTTTGGTGAAGAGTTATTTTCCTTTTCTTAATAAAGTAGAATGCCAGGGAAATGAAGATTAACCATAAAGTAGTGTCCACGTATTGAGAAGGCCTGCAGCTTGTGCAGAGATTCCCAGGAATGACGAAATACAGGCTCAGTATACATAACAGCGAGGACAGAATAAAAAATTTGCCCATTCTGCGGTGTGCAGATAGGTGTCTATTTCTAAAAGATGGGATAAATTGAAATACACCAGTAATGTAAACAATGATCCCCGAGAAGATATGTAATATGAAGCACAAGCGGTCAATGAATGCGGTCTTACCCATATACTCTGGGATGCCGTCATTAAAATACTTGAATTTTGGTATCAGAAAATAAGCGAACCAAACAAAAAAGGCAAGCCAAAAAAGAAACCTGATAGTTTTAATTAACATTGGTTAAACTTAGTGATGTATAAATGTCTTGTTTTTTGAGTTTAATACTGCTACGAACAATTGCAGCCAACGTTCAGGGCTTGGCGTAGGTGGGGAGTTAACCCTGTATCCGCCCGGTTTGTTATGCTGTAAAGGAACGAAATTTCTTGAGTTATACGAAAACCAGCCAGCGGTACTGGTATTGTAGCAAAAAACTGCTGGCGGACCAGCTGACGGTCAAGCCCAGAACGGAAAATGGTTGAGGTTTGTTGCTGATGATCATTCAGTCCGCCCGTATTTTGCCAATGCTTTTGTAGTTCGTTCGTGTTGACAAGTTGGAACTTAATGCTATTTGTACTAGTGTAGATTATATTCCTTTTTTATCAGAACAGATAAGTTTTTAGCTGATTGTTCTATAATTTGATAATCCCGTTTGTCATACGCGGTTATATTTTTTTGATCACTTAGAAAATTTAGGTATTCATTTAACCCACTTTTATTAATCTGAACGGTAGAGCTATCTGTAATTTCAACTGGTATTTCATGCCCAGGAGAAGTGTTTCTGTATTCTGCTAAAAGGCTATTTGCTATGATGATTTTTTCAATAAATCCCTTTGCCTTTTCCTGATGATCAATATAGAGTTGTCTCCAAAATTCAGCTCTCACCCATTTTAAATCATATGCTGCAAGTGAATCCGCTACGGTTTTGTTTCGAATAAGACGAAAGGCTCCGCTGTTTTTTAATTGGTCAATTGTTGTTGAATTTCTTCGATAATGCCGGTCTGATAAAGTCATTTTCATAAACTTATAAACTGATCCGGGAATTTTATCAACATTAGGATGTTTTTCGAAATACAAGAAAACAGAGTCTATTGCTCGGAGACGTTGATCTTTTCGAGGAAACCCTTCATTAAGATTAATAATATCATTTTCAAGATCAGAGATTAATGATTGCATATACTGGTTTTCTCTTTGGTGTTCAATAACATGTTCTAATTTATATTCTGCAAGAAACCCACAGAATACAGCTAAGAAAAGCATTAAAAACTCCCAGAAGTACGATTTCCAATTTTTCCTTCCTTCATGATGTGCATGATGATGAACTTCCATTTTTTTTGGTTCTTGAGTTTGAGTAATGGAAACTGTTTCATGAGTAGCTGAATCTTCGACAGATTCATCTTCCTCTTGACGATGTGCCCTATTCTCCAAGTTTTCTTCTTCTGTATTAGAAGCCATTTGGTTTAAATTAGTTTAGCATGACCCACAACGTTCCGGGCCTGGCGTAGTTGGGGAATTGGCCAACCGTCTGCCCGGTTTGTGATGCTGTAAAGGAACGAAATTGTTTCCAACCAACGAGAACCAGCCAGCGGCACTACGAGCGTAGCCAAAACCCGCTGGCGGATCAGTTACCAGTCAAGCCCATGACCGATGCCTGGATATGTACTGAAGCTGAGAGTTTTTTCGTCCGCCCCAATTACGCCAAACCCATGTTGGTGGCAGTGCTTTGAGATTTAGTTGAACACAATAAATTTGCATGTAGTGATCAGTTTCGCACCTCTTGTTAAGCGTAAAAAATATAATCCGCTTGATAAGTTTTCTTTTTTTAGAAGCAAAGTATTTCCAGTGATATTTACTATTTGCCTCACTTTTTGGCCTGATGAATTATAAATGGTAAAAACTATATCGGTGAAATTGTCAGAGCTACTTAAAGTTGCATTTGAAAAAAATGGATTCGGATGTAGTGATGGGCATAGTTGAACCGATAAAGAACTTGTTGCAATTTTAGGTGTATATTCCCAAACATGATTATTGGATGCGTTTGCAGTAACTATATACCCTTTACCATTAATAGAAAACCCGACTGATTCCTGGTCAAATTTATCAGGGAATGAATCTCTTTGTATCCAAAGATTACTTTCCGGATTGTATTCCCAAAAATCTCTTTGACTACCTGTTCCCGATTTAATAAACCCGGTTTTGGAAATTGAAAAACTAGTTGATCCCCACCCGCCTGGCCCTGTTATTGAGGCTTTCTGGGTCCAGGTATCAGTTAACGGGCTATATTCCCAAAAATCATTTTTTTGAGAGCCAAGTAACCCAGCTCCAACATATGCCTTATTGTTAATTGTAAAACTGGTAGCAGTTACTCTTTGTGAACCTCCAAAATTTGCCTTTTGTGTCCATTGGTTATTACTAGGGTCATATTCCCAAAAATCTTTTGTTTCTGAACCATCTGTCCCGGTTCCAATATATCCTTTGTTTCCAATTGAAAAACCAACAGCACTATATCTTCCGGTACCTCCAAAATCAGCTTTTTGTGTCCAGGTATTGTTTATCGGGTCATATTCCCAAAAATCTTTTAAAAAAGTTCCACCTGCACCAGTACCAATATAGCCTTTTACCCCAATGGAAAAACCAACAGCATTTACCCTGGCTAACCCAGGAAAATCAGTTTTTCGGGTCCAACTATTTAAGATCGGGTCGTATTCCCAAAAATCTTTAAAGCTGCCTATTGATGAGTTTCTTCCCGTACCAACGTATCCTTTGCCGTTGATTGAAAAGCCAACTGCTCCAAACCTAATTACTCCTGGAAAATCAGCTTTTCTTTCCCATCCGGTTTGGGCATTTACAAGCCTTCCAGATAATAACAATAAAAGTGTAAGTATTTTATTTTTCCATTGCATTGTTAATAATTGGCAATTTATTTTATTACTATATCGTAATTAATGTATAAAAGGATGTCTACTTACATTGCCGCCCAACGTTCAGGGCTTGGCGTAGTTGGGGAATTAGCCCAATGTCTGCCCGGCCTGTGATGCTATAAAGGAACGAAATTGTTTCCAGCCAACGAAAACCAGCCAGCGGCACTGGGAGCGTAGCCAAACCACGCTGGCGGATCAGTAAAAGGTCCAGCCCATAGCTGATGCCTGGATATGTACTGAAGCTGAGATTTTTCCGTCCGCCCCAATTACGCCAAACCAATGTTAGCGGCAGTTACCAAGAATTTGAACTGACACTTACATCTTTGTTAAGTAAAGAGTCCCTTGTTTTGGAATTTGTATAGTAAGATGCTTTTCAGAAAGCTCCAAAATAGTTGCTTGATCTTTTCCTAGAGTCAAGGAGTTGTTCAGGAAAAGATATTGTCCCTTTTTAATTAAACTCTCGCCGGATTCTGTCTTTTTTGTGATTGTTAATTCATCCTTCTCGAAAGTGAGATAGGAGCCTTCTAGATCTTGCTTGGCTTGAATAGCCTGCGGCGTATTTTTTTCTGTTTCAAACTTTTCAACAATCCATTTGGCTTTTATTTTTTCTGCATTTGTTTGTGCATATGTAAGCGATGACACAAAAGTGGCTGCTGCAAGAATTGATAGACGAAAATAAATTGGAGTATTCATAGCATGAGTCATTTGGTTATACTTCTAAAATAATCAAGTTTAACCTGCTTGATGACAAAGCGATGTTAAAGAAATTGAAATTATATTCAATTGCCGCTAACGTTCGGGGCTTGGCGTAGTTGGGGAATAGACCCTGTGTCCGCCCGGCCTGTGATTTATATAAAGGAACGAAATTTTTAAGTTATCGTAAACCAGCCAGCGGCACTGGGAGCGTAGCCAAAACCCGCTGGCGGATCAGTTAAAGGTCCAGCCCATAGCTGATGCCTGGGTATGTACTGAGGTTGAGAGTTTTTCCGTCCGCCCCAATTACGCCAAACCAATGTTGGCTGAAGTGCCTATTGCTCTTCAAGTATTTTCTGTTTTGCTTTCTCGTATTCCTCTTTGTTGATTAACTGCTTTTCAAATAAATCTTTGAGTTCTCTCAGCCTTTCTTCTTTTGATTTACCTGCCTGAGCGCTTTGAGAAACGGATGATGACTTAGAATCTTGTTTAATCTCTTCTTCTTTTAATATTATAGGATTTCTGTTTTTTAATGCTGAGGCTATGGCATTAGAGATATCATCGGTATCGAATCTTCCGTCATACATAAATGTGCCTACAACCTCTGAGTTATTATCCAGTATTTGCCCACGAAGATTTTCATACTGCATGCTTCCTGCAAAGAATCCACGAGAATAGTCTATGTTAATTTTGAATGAATGTCTGAAATAACTATTTCCTTGGTTGATTACCTTAAAACCCTTTGAAATTAGTGACTGAGTCAGGGCGCCGTAGAATTCTCCCCAACCACTTCTTTTTGTAGTATAGCCAATGGAAAATGAAGAAATCGTGTCGAGTTTGCCGGTTATTACGAATGAAAAGTTTTTGTTTAATTTCCTTTCATTTTGTGCATTTGTTGAGTAGCAAAAAGCTAAGGCTATAACAGTCAAAATGAATTTGTATCTCATTCTTGTACTTTTTTAATAGATAAGAGGTTTCAATACATTTCAGCCAACGTCCAGGGCTTTCTGCTGTGCTGATATTCCGTGATTCATCAGCCCGGAACCGAAGTTGAGTAAAGTTATGTAGATGATATCATATTCTGTTGTTCGGCTTTATTCGTCCAGCCCGGACTGCAGATGATAAGCGTACGGGACGATCAGTATATATTCGTCAGCCAGCATAGCAGAAAACCCAATGTTGGCAGTAGTTTTATTTTTTGTCTGCTACCATATTTCCTTCTCTGTCAAGATAAATAATATGGTATCTAATTTTTCTTTTGTCTTGTGACGAGATTTCAAGAATTAATTTACCGGTTAGCATATTTAGTTTCCATAACCCTGACGTCGGATAAATTTTCTTTTTATTTGTCTCTCCATTTTGCCCAATAAATTTTCCGTTCTTAAGAAATTCGAAATAATTGATTTTCTCAAATCTGCTGTTGCAGTCATCCCCATAATGTCCGTCATAAAGTTGACATTTCATCATTAGGTTACGGTTGTCGTCGGAAGGGTCATAGCCAATTGGCCATCGCCCAAGCAAATAAAAACTAATGCTGTCAATTGAAAGTTGTCCAACTACATTTGAAGAGAATATTCTTTTTGAAGAATCTTTATCAAAGTCAATTTGCTGGATTAGCCTGTCGTCATTAGGGTCATAAATATAGTTGCTCCAAATACCCACTTTTTTATTATTAAGATATTTGCCCGTCCAATATCTATGACTGAAAAGAGAATCCTCGTATTCATTCCATTCTCCTTCTTTTGACAACGCTTTATAGTAATGAATTTCCCTTGTGTATTTATCGCCCTCAGCTCCGATATGCCTTACTCCCGTTGTAGAAACGCCAGCTGTATCATTTGTTACTCTCATTACTCCTGAATTTTTCAGTCCTTCATTACTACTTCCTTTTCCGCTTCTAAAAAATTCATAAACTAAATATTTTGAGCTGTCTATTCTGAAATATTCAAAATGCCTATTCTTTCCGTCTTCGTAGTTGATTAAAACGTAGAGTGGGTTATAGCTGTCAAATGGAATGACCCTATTATTATATGGATGCAGCCTAAGTGGCTTTAAGCCGAAAAAATTAATAGGGGAATCAATTTTGCTTATTGGTATTGTGTCCTGTGAAAAGCAAGATGGACCAAGCGTCAATAAAACAAGAAAAAATTTGATATGCATAAGGTGTCGAAAAAAATTACTGCCAACGTTCAGGGCTTGCTGCTGTGGGGGATTGTTGCTGTGTCCGCCCCGGCCGCAAAACCCAATTAAAGAAACGAATTATTATTTAAAATGTAAAGTCAATAAGTAAACGGTCAACCTAATAGCCAAAGCTGACTAGGGGACTAATGCCTGGATCTCCTTCCGTCCGCCCCCATAGCAGCAAACCCATGTTGTGTGCAGTGCAATATTATACCTTAGTGAGGAGTCAAAGAAAGTGGGATACTAAATTTTATTCTACTTATTGATTGGTTTGATGTTTCGTTTTGTAGTTTTCCACCGATATTGATTCCAGCTATTTTTATTCCTGCTCCACCATCTGCTGTGTCTTTTTCGTTTACAGTCACAGCAACGTCAAAGTCTATTAGGTTTACAAGATCACCTGTCCTGGAATTTAAAGTAGTTCCTTCTCGCAAGGCTCGAACGTCTTTCGAGGTAATTTTTGCCCCTTGGTCTTTTAGCTTCTCATTCGCATTATTTATTCCTTCGACTATTTGAACGAGTGTATTTTCTACAAAATCTTTGATGTCCATATGTGATAATTTTTTGAAATTTAAAAGCTTCCTCTGCATTGCACACAACGTTCAGGGCTTGCTGCTGTGGGGGATTATTGCTGTGTCCGCCCGGCTGCAAAGCCCAGTTAAAGGAACGAATTAATTTTTTAAAACGGGAACCTAATAATTAAACGGTCAACCTCATAGCCAAGGCTGAATAGAGGAGTAATGCTTGGATTTACTTCCGTCCGCCCCCATTGCAGCAAACCCATGTTAGCTGCAGTTTTTCTACTTTGTAATAGATTACGACTTATTTGATTCTTTAAGTAACTTACTTAAAAGCTCTTTCTTTTCATTCTTGACTTCTTCCAATTCTCGCCTCAATCGCCTGGTCTGGGAATAATAAACTATAGCTAAAACAGGCGAAGCTAAGAGACAAAAAAGTACTGGAATAAGTATTATCCATTCACTTCCTCCAGGTAATGATAATGCAAATGTCATAATTAAGTTGTTGAAGAGTTATTTAATGAGGTTGTCATCGATATTTGAAGTTATTATTCTTGTTTTTTAATTGGGGCTAATAAAATATAAAAGACCCATGCAAACCAAGAGATAAAAATTACAGCCAGTACCCAAGCTATTTTTTCTTTGGTAGATGTTCTGTTAGAAGTTATGATCATATAAATTGGTAATAACCATAAGCAAAATAACAGAGCTAAAGCCAGTAAAGGACCCATTGGTTGTCTAAATTTTGGTTTGAAGTAAAAAGGACTTTATAAAATTGCAGCTAACGAGCAGGGCTTTATGCAGGTTGGGAATTAGTATTCCGTCCGCCGATAACCGCTGCTGATTGAAAATATAAAGTTGAATTTAAGAACTAAAGTTGAAAGTTGTTTGTCCAGCCCGAACCTCAGCTTGGATTTGCAATTGGCTAATGTTTGCTGGTCATGCCCAACTTGCATAAAACCCAATGTTGTACGCCGCATTTCTACTCCAATTTTTCTAAGTCCGCAATAATTATTTGTTTGTCTGAAGCAATTTGTCCATTGCTGTCATAGAATAACCAATAGTTTGTTACTACTGATTTTCTTACAAACTGATTTGCTATTCCAGTAAATACTTTTTGTTTATCTAAATCATACTTACCAGTTGCCATTACTTGTCCGTTCACATGATAGTAAATCCAATTGCCAATTTTATAAGAATAATATGCAAGTCCAGGCATTGCAGAGCGACAAGCCATAACATACCCCATTTGATATTCGCCAATTGATTTTACTTGCCCATTTTCATAGTAGTCTGTCCACTTGCCAATTTTAAAGTCTGACTTTTTTTCGTTTCTGTCAATAGCAAAAGAGCCAATAGATTTTATTTTTTTAGAGTCATAAAATATTGTGTCAAACTTAACCTGCCCATGATAACCAGAACTGTCAAGATTAAATCTGTCCATCAGTTGCAAAGTCATTTTGTAAAGGCTGTCGTTTCTTGCTTTTTCTTTGGCCTTTTTAGATTTCTGTCCAACTGCAATTGCCGGCAAGAAGATTAATATGATGATTAAGTTTCGCAACCTAGGGTGTCATTTAATGTGGCGTACAACGTTCAGGGCTTGGGGCTGTGGGGAAAATAGAATTCCGTCGGCCCGGCCCAAAGACTTATTTAAAGGAACGAAATTATTCAATTACCGCCAATGCAGCCTGCAGCACAGGGAGCGTAGCCAAAAGCTGCAGGCGGGTGATTAAATGGTCTGGCTGGGGATGAAGTTGATAGAAGCTGAGAAGCTGGGAATCCTTGAGTCCGCCCCCATAGCGCCAAACCCATGTTATATGCCGTGCTTCACCGTTTAAACCCAAAAGAACAACCGGATTTAAAAAGAATCAGGAATGGAAGGCTTGTTGTCCCAATGGGCTTACGAAGCCAGCGAAGCCAAAAAGAGCTGGCCAGCCCAAAACTGAGACCTAACCCGAAAGTAAAAGCTGAATAGCGATCTGTTGATGAATAACCGAGTTACAGCTGGCTACAAAAGAACCGCGAAGCGAGCATGGCATATAACGTGGCAGGCTTGCTGCTGTGGGGGATTGTTGCTGTGTCCGCCCAGCTACAAAGCCTAATTAAAGGAACGAATTTTTATTTTAAATGTAAAACCGATTAGTAAACGGTCAAACCCATAGCCAAAGCTGAATAGTGGAGTAATGCTTGGATTTCCTTCCGTCCGCCCCCATAGCAGCAAACCCATGTTGCCTGCAGCCTTGTCAAAGAGATTTTGTAAAGAAATCGTCGAGGATATGAAGCTTTAATTGTTTTCCAGAAGTTCTCGGTTCAAGATACCTTTTCATGTCCACAAATATTTTATCGGTGTCAGCTAAGTCTGCGTCTGTGTATATCATTGAGAATATTGCATGTTTTCGGAAAAAATCTTTATGCTTTTTCATTTCATTCTCAAAATTATCTTGTGCCATTTTATTTATTTCCTTTTGAGTAAGCCCTTTAGTTTTCTTTAGATATCCATGTGTCGACCATGGCGAAAGTTCAAAACCTATTTTATTAAGCTCAGTTGGTTCAATAATCGTAAAATCCAATCTGTACTTATGGATCTTTGCCAACCCATCGTATCGAAATTCTGGAATTAATAACGGTATATTTTCAGGTCTTTCATGATTTAATACATAGTCTGTATAGCATTCTGCAATTTCCATTTCATATTTTGAACCTGAATTTCTCACTATTACATTCTGAAAAAAATTTAAATATTCTGGTACATCTTTAAATGTCATTTTACTATTCTTACCAGGAATAACGAAGCCTGTTTCCAATATATGTCCAATTGACCAGTATTGCTTTTTAAAATGCCGAATTTCGCTTTTGTCATTTTCCCATTTACCATTGACAAATCTGGGTGTAACTAGAATTCCATAGCTTGCATTTTCTTGCCCTATATATATATCTGCATCCTCAACTTTAGGCCTTTTTTTAGATAACGCTTCAAAGTTTCTAAGATAGACTCGTTTTAAAAAGATAAATAAATAGTTCTTAAAAGCTTCGTGCTTTCTAAGTAAAAGATATGTATCATAAGCATTACTGGATTTCATGTAAACACCTCTCGCTTTTAAATCTTCTTCATAACCCTGCAACCATAAACTGATGAAATGTTCTGGAGAAGTGATTACCTCATTTTTAATGTCGATGTACTCGTCAAACTTGCTTCCTATTTTGGCATTTAAAGAGTGAACATTATAGAAGCCCGTTTTACGTAGGACTTCGGGCAATAAGGCGTTAAGCTGATCTGAGAGTTCATCAATAATTCTGTTTCGTGCAGATTTTTCTGGATCTCTTTTAGCCATAGTAAGTGTCATTTAAGGTTGCAGGCAACGTTCAGGGCTTGGCGTAGTTGGGGAATTGATCCTGTGTCCGCCCGGCCTGTGATTTATATAAAGGAACGAAAATTTTAAGTTACCGAGAACCAGCCAGCGGCACTGTGAGCGTAGCCAAAACCCGCTGGCGGATCAGTTAAAGGTCCAGCCGATGACCGATGCCTGGATTTGTACTGAAGTTGATGATTTTTCCGTCCGCCCCAATTATGCCAAGCTAATGTTAGCTGCCGTTTTTTAGCGTTGAGGATTTGTGCCGATTTGAAAAATAGAAATTTTGTGCCCTTTTTTAAATTCCTTTTTTGTGCCGGCACGTTTTACGTTTAAAATTTCGGCACATTTTATTTTGAGGCCAAGTGACTCCAGAAAAAATACAATAAAATTACCTCACCAATACACGTCTTACTAATTTTGAACTGTTCAAAATGGCAGCTAACGTTCAAGGCTTGGCGTAGTTGGGGAGTTGACCCTGTGTCCGCCCGGTTTGTGATGATATAAAGGAACGAAATTGTTTCCAACTAACGTAAAACAGCCAGCGGCACTGGGAGCGTAGCCAAAATC